>ENA-OUOG01000206-OUOG01000206.1-marine-metagenome-genome-assembly--contig:-NODE-206-length-77105-cov-5.965675_pt1 | contig 77105 bp, 31 predicted proteins | sample MGYA00248635_ERZ508505 | MGnify/ENA primary metagenome ERZ508505 (study PRJEB26176, sample SAMN06267871) | marine metagenome | isolation source: Saanich Inlet, British Columbia, Canada | place: Pacific... | reverse complement strand
CGCGGGCGTCGCCGCCTTCTTCGCGGGCGTCGCCGCCTTCTTCGCGGGCGTCGCCGCCTTCTTCGCGGGCGTCGCCGCCTTCTTCGCGGGCGTCGCCGCCTTCTCGGGCGTCGCGCGCGCCTTCTTGGCGGCGGGCGCCTCCGCGTCGTCGACGCCTTCGCGCTTCGGAGCCGCCGTCGGCGCCGGCTCCGGCGCCGGCGCGGCGTCGGTTTCCGGGGAGAGGCGATCGGACGCCTTACGCGTCGCCGCTGCGGCGCCGGGGGGGCTCTCCTTCATCCCCGACGCGTCCCCGTTTTTTGACCCCCCGGTGAGCGCCGCGGCGAACGCGGCGCGCTCGGCGGCGGCGCGCTCGGCGTCCGCCGCCTTGCGCGCCACCGCCGCCGCCTCGCGCGCCGCCGCCTTCTGCTCCCGCTTCGTGGGCGCGCGCGGCTTCGCCTCGCGCGGGGGCTTGGCCTGCTTCTCCTTCGGCGGCGGCGGCGGCGCGCGCGGGCGCACCAGGCAGTCCAGCAGCTTCAGGAGCCGGCGCTTGAGCGTCTCGCGACCAGGCATGCACACCTTCTCGGAGTCCTTCGAGGAGTCCTCGTCGGCCTTCTCCTCCTCCTTCTTCTTCTCCTCCGGCTCGGGGGGGGCGCACTCGAGCTCGGCGAAGCGCAGCGTCGCGTCGACGCGGATCTTCTCGAATTGCGCGTCGAGGAGCTCCGCGGACCACGGCGAGAAGCCGTGCCTGAGCGATCCGCGGAGCAGCGCCGCGTCCGCCTCGGTGGACCACCACGCGGGGAGCGCGCCGCGCTGCACCACCGGGCACGCGAAGTCGTCGGCGCGCTTTTCTTCCGGAGGCGACGAGGTGACGGTATCGTCCTCGGCGTCGGCGTCGGCGACAACCTCCAGCGCCGCGGAGAGGGCGGCGCGTTCTTTGCCGCACTTGGCGGCGCGTTGCCACCCGCTGGCCAACCTCTTGTACAGGTTGGCGCGCTCGAGCGCGACGAGCGCGGTCTCCGGGATTTGCGCGCGGCGCTCCTCGATGGCCGCCTCGCACACCTCCACGGTCTGCTCCCAGGTGGCGCGGGACATGCCCACCGGCACGCCGCCCTCGTCCACGCCGCCGCCGCGCGCGTCCATCTCGGCGGCAACGGCGGGCGGGAGCTTCAAACACGAACGCGGCGCCGTCTCCGTGCCGCAGCGACCCTTCTTCATGCTCTCGCACACCGAGCACCGAGCGAGCGCCGAACCGCCGCCGTCTTGGTCACCCGCCTTTTTCTTCGCCTCGGCGAGCTCAGCCTCCAGCTCGTCCGCGCGCGCCTTGTTCACCTTGGCGGTGCGCTCCATCATCTCCGCCAGACACGACGCCACCGCGCGCGCGTGCTTGAACGGGCGCCGCGTCGACATCGCCTCCAGCGCGGCGACGGTGGCGCGGACGCACCGCCCGTCGACGCCCGCGCCGAACGACACGAGCGCGTCCTCCAGCGCTTTCAAGTCACGGTCGAGCCACGCGTCGGTTTTCTTCGCGACGGGTTTCTTGTTCGAGGCGCTCTTCGACGCCCGCTTAGCGCCGCGCGTCGCGCGGTCGTCGTCGTCGTCGGAGAAGGATCCGCCCGAGTCGTCCCCGGAGAAGTCATCGTCGTCGCCGCGGCGCCGCTTGATTTTTTTGCCCACCATCCCCACCGCGCCCTCTTTGTACGAGTCGTACATGCCCTTGCGTTTGCGCGGGCCGGTCACGCGGAAGCGGTCGTCCGCGTCGCCGAACGCGAGCTTGTCGTCTTTTGCCGCGCGCGCCGCCTCGGGGAGCGCCTTGGCCCAGAAATCCTCGGCGTCGAAATCCTCTTCGGCGTCGCCCGCCGCAAAGACGGCGGAGGAGAAGGTGTTCCCCGCGCGCGCGCCGATGGCGCGGTGCTCGGCTCGCTTGCCGAGGATCTGGTCGATGTCCTCGTTCGCGAACGCCGCCGCTTCCTCGCCACCGCTGTCCCGAAGAGCGCCGTGCACGCCGTACTTCAACAGCCGGTTGATCTTGGCGGCGTCGTCCTTAGCGGATCGGCCGGCGCCGCCGCCGGAGCTCTCGTCGCCGCCGCCGAGCACGGCTTCGTCTAAACCGTATTTTTTCGCGGAGGTCTCGAACAGGCTCTGCTCGTACGTGGCTTTGGTCACGAGCCGGTACACCTTCACCTCCTTGGTCTGCCCGATGCGGTGGCAGCGCGCCATCGCCTGCAGGTCGTTCTGCGGGTTCCAGTCGCTGTCGTAAATCACGGCGGTGTCGGCGGCGGTGAGGGTGATGCCCATCCCGCCCGCGCGCGTCGACAGCAAGTACACGAACCCTTTCCCGTCCGTGTTGAAGCGGTCGATACCGGCTTGTCGCTCCGCCTGGCTGGTGCTCCCGTCCAGGCGCTCGAACTCGTACGACATCTCGTGCAGGTAGTCCTCCAACAAATCAAGCACGATGGTGAACTGCGAGAAGATCAGAACCTTCTTGCCCTGGCTCTTGAGCTTGGGCAGCAGCTTGGCGATGAGGGTCATCTTCCCAGAGGAGCCCGTCAGGAGCTCCAGCGGCGTCGGCGGAGCTGGCGCAGGCGGCGGCGCTACGCCCTTCTCGGCCGCCGTTAAGGCGTTCTTCTCGTGGGAGATCTTCAGCGCCTTGCGTTTCTTCTCGCCGTAATCAGCCTCGAGCCCGTCGCACAGGAACGGGTGGTTGCACACCTTCCTCAACTCCATGCACAGGTTCCTAAGTTGCGGGACGTGCTTCGCTTTGGCGCCTTCCAGTAACACGTGCACCTGCTTCTCGTAGATGGCGCGGTAGTAGTTTCTTTGTTCGGGGGTGAGCTCGACCCACACCACGATCTCTTCCTTCGCGGGGATCGTTTCGACGTCCTCCTTCATGCGCCGTAACATGCGGGGCTTCAGAACGTCTCTTAAACGCATCACCTGCGTCGCGTCCACTTCTTTCCCGCCGTCGCAGAACGCGTCTTGGAATTCCTCCCAGCTCGGGTACGACTCCGGGTCCAACACGTGCATCATCCCGAACAACTCGCGCACGTTGTTCTGGATGGGCGTCCCGGTGAGCAACAGCAGCCACTCGTACGGGATGTCCATCACGCACCTCGTGGTCTGAGAGTTGACATCCTTCAGCTTGTGCGCCTCGTCCACCACGCACATCGCCCACTCGAACGACGCGATCAAATCCGTCAGGCGCCGCGCGGTTTCGAAACTGATCAACAGCACGTCAAACTTCGCCGGGCCTTTGCCTTTGCCCTTCGAGGAGAAGTAAAACTCCGTCTCCTCGCACACGCGGCGGTCCTCGGCGTTGCCGTCCAGAACCACGACGTTCATGTCCGTCCACTTCTCCATCTCGCGCTTCCAGTGGCCGAGGGTGGTGAGCGGCGCGATCACCAGGAACGGGCGCGGCGCGCGCAGAAGCGTCGTCCGCACGTGCTCCATCACCGAGATGCACTGCGCGGTTTTCCCGAGACCCATCTCGTCGCCCAGAATCACGTTTTTGCGTCGGCGGTAGTTGCCCACCATCCACTCGAACGACGTCACCTGGTACTCGCGGAGCGCCATGCCGTTCTTGAACGAAGGCGGCGTCGGCTTCGAGGGCGGCTTCTCCCCGGCTTTCGCGCGCTCCACCGCCCCCGCGTACGTCTTCTTCTTCTCCTTCAGGTCGTCCCGCAGCTCGAACCGCGCGACGTGCGCGGCGTCCGTCTCGGACTCGAGGGAAGACGCAGCCTCCCAGGTGGCCTCGCCGTACCCTAAACCGCGCCACTTGACGAGGTACTGCAGAGACGCGTCGTCGTCGTCGCCCTCATCTCCGTCGGAGTCGTCGGACGCGTCGTCGATCTTCTTCTTCTCCTTCCCGCGGTTCGCCTTCCTCGCCGAGCCCGGCGTCGGCGCCGCCTCCTCCTCCTCCTCGGGCAGGGCTTCCCTGACGTCGATGACGCGGTCCACGAGCAGGTAGTCGCTCGGGAACGGCGCGGTGGTGGCGTCGGGGTCCTTGTCGTGCCTCCGCTGGAACGACTGCAGCTTGGACGCGGCTTTGTACGCCGCCTTGACATCCGCCGCCGTCTCCCACGACCGCCGGCGGTACGAGCACCCCTCCCACTTCACGCAGTACAGCCACACGGGCTTGCCCTTCGCGACCTTCGCCTTGCGCTTCGCCTCGAACGCGACTTTCTTCGCGTCCTCCGTGCCGAGTTCTTCGAGTTCGGCGTCTGAAACCTCTGTCGCCTCCGCGCAGTACACGATCTTCTCGATCTTGTCCAGGGGCTCGCTCTCGCTCTCGTACCCCTCGTCGTCCGACGCGAGGAGGTCCGAGAGCTCCTCGTCCGAGTCGAGGTCGCGAAGGGGCTTCTTCGCCGCCGCCGCGCGCGACGCGCGGGGCTCGCGCGGCGCGTAGAACACCGGCGCCGCCGCGGCGAGCTCGGAGGCGCGGAAAGCGGAAGCCTCCGCCTCGACGGCGGCCAGATCCTCCTCCGTCATGCCGTCCCTTTCGAGGTATCGCGCGACGGCGACTTTGCTGCGCAGGAGCGGCGCTTCCTTTCCCGGCGCGTACAGACCGCGCGCGTCGGTGTTCGCGAACGGGTAGTACTCGCCGTCCTGGTCGTACAGCTGAAACACCAGGTCGAACGTCCCGCCCCCGGGGCGTTGCGTGGACTGCACGTAACAGTCGCCGCCGTAGTGCACGAAAGACGCGTCGCCTTTCAAAGTCTTGAGCTTCTTGCGCCCCTCGGAAGCGTCATCTTTCCCAGGTCCCGTCTCGTCCTTCTTCGTCGTCTCGTCGTCATCGTCCTTCTCGTCGACGATGTCATCGTCCATCTCGTCGTCGGCGTCCATGCCGGCGTTCGCGGCGCGGCGCTTCGCCGCGGCGGAGGAGGATTTCCTCTTGCCGCTCGCGCTCGCCTTGCGCTTGGCGAACGCCAGAGCGTCGTCGTTGGCGACGATGCCGTCGCCGGTGTTCTTGGTCAGGGTCACGGTGCCGCCGATGGCGATCTGCTGGTCGGCATCCGCCGAGGCGGCTGCCGTGGTGCCAGAGGGAGGAGGCGCGTCCGCCATCTCCGCGTCGGTCATGTCGTCGGACGGGACGACGAGCGGTCGACGGGACGACTTTGAAAGTCTCTCGGAAGCGGGGACGCGCGCGCGCGCCGGGAAGCCTCCGAGCGCGCGCGTGCCGAGCGCCGCGGCTCGCTCGATCGGAATCGACGGCGGAGGGTCGAGTCGGCGGTCGTCTCGAGTAGGTGTGCGCGTCAACCGTGACGTGCGCGGCCGCTTCTGTGCCTTCAGATCGGCCAGCGGGAGTTCGAAAACAAAATAACCCGAGAAACAGGCATCGACGCATCGTTTGAAATTCGATCGAACTTGGTTGGTATCGGCAACACCAGAGCCCCCGCCGAGACCCGAGAGAACGCGGGCAAGTCGGCAAGACCTGACTGACATGACTGAAAGCCGAGATTGTTGCTTCGGGGCGCATCAAAACCAGCATCGCGCTTGGGCGAAGGGTGGCGCGTGCCCCTTCGGCGACGCGATGCCCCCCAAGTCGCGCGCGAAGGGTGCGTCCGGGTCCGGCGCGAAGGGTGCCGGCTCGAACCCCGCCGCGGAGGACAGCTGGGCGCGCGACCAGGCTGTGTCCACGCTGAACGACGCGAAACTCGCCGGCGACGCGACGCAGAAATGCGCGCACCTCAAGACCCTCGCCGAGCTCGTGGTGCACAAGGACGCGGGCTTGTTGGAAGAGTTCCTCGAGCCGCTGCTGGAGATGCGCGTGGACACCAACAAAGACGTGCGCAAGACGATCGCGGGTCTGTGCGAGCAGATCGCCAAAGAGCACCCCGCGCGGATCGCGCCCTGCGTCGAGGCCACCAGGCACTTGCTGGGCGACGAATCGGCGGCGGTGGCGAAGGCGGCGGCGAAGGGCGCCACCGCGCTGTACAAGCAGGCGTTCGTGTACGTATCGAACAAGGGCAAAGGCGTGGGCGCGAGGAAGACCGTTCCCAAGGCGGTGAAGGATATCTGGAAAGCCGCGAAGAACCTGGACGAGGATCTGAAAGCGTTTGCGCTCTCGGAAAAGGCCAACGACGGCGCGCGCATGCAGGCGGTTCGGTTCCTGGAAAAGACGCTGTGCTTCCTGTGCGCCGTGTCTTCCAGTCTCGCGCCCGACCACGCGCTTCTCAACCCGGACGATATCGCCACGGAGTGCGACAGCCTGCTGGGGGTTCTGCTGGAGTGTCTGAAACCGGACGCCATGCGTACGCAATCGTCGCCCGCCACGCTCGTGATGATCGCCGCCGCCGCCGGCGTCGCCGAGCGCTGCGCGCAGTACTGCGAGTTCGTCGTGCCGGCGCTGTGCGAGCTCGCGGAGGCGGTGGGGAAGGCTAAGAGCGACGACGAGACGGGAAAGAGCGCCGCGACGGCGTCCATCGGGAAGGAACTCAAGTCGCAGCTCGTCGCGCTGACGAAGCTCGACCACGCGCAAATGGACGAGCATCGCGACGCCGTCGACGCCGCGCTGCGCGAGAGCCTCGACGCCGCCGCGGAGGCGGACGCCGCGCGAACCAGACGCGAGCGCGTCGAGGCGCGCAAGCGCGAGCGCGAGGACCGAGGCGGATCCGGGTCTGTGAACAAACGTTCGCGAACAAGCGACGATGACCGGGATGACCTCGACCTCGACCTCGAACGGTCGGGGACGCCGGACGACGTCGGCGGCGACGATGGTTTACCGAATCGCGCGCAAGTCACGCCGAAACATCTGTTGGCGCAGGTTCTGACCACCGTGGACGCGCTCGCGCGGACGGACCGAGCCGTTTTAGAGGGGTTCGTCTCTAGACTCGCGCCGGAGGTGTTAGCGGACGTCGTGCTCGCGAGCCTCGAGAACGCCGACGTGCGTCTCCTGGGCGGGCGCGTCGCGGTGGACGTCGCCGCCGGTATGGGCGCCGGCGCCGAGGGATTCGTCGAGTGGGCCGCCGACACGCACGCGAGAGGCGGCGGCGAGACGAGAGGTTCCGTATCCGCTCTCGCGGCGACGGGAACGGGGGAGAACCTCGCCGAGGCGGATTTCGAAAAGACCGATGTCGAACCCGAACCCGAGACGGAGAAGAGCGCCGTCTCCGGGAAGCGACCGGCGAAGCCGCCGGCGCCGTTTGTTTTCGCGCCGAAAATCGCCGCGCTCTCGAAGGAGTCGCGCGACGCGCACGCCGCGGCGGCGCTGGCGCGCATCGTCAAGGCGGCGGACCCGGGCGGCGCGGTCGCGGCGATGGGCGGCGCCACCGTGCAGCGCGCGCTGTTCGCGCGGCTCGCCGCGGCGGCCACCGCGCAGACGGCGGCGAAATCCGAGGCTTCTTTTTCTTCCTTCTCGGCTTTTTCTTTTCGGGGCGCGGAGACGCGCGCGCGCGCCGAGCCCGGCGGTTCGCTGTCGGTGGGCGTTCTCGCGTCGCGTCCGTCGGATCTCTCCGACGAGACGAAACAAGGCGGTTCGTCTGACTTGGCCGGCGCGTTGCTCGAGACGCTCGTGGCGGCGCTCCCCGACCCGAACGCGCACGCCGCGGTGACGCGCGTCCTGGGCGCGACGTTCGTCAACGAAACCGCCGTCGTTCTCGACGCGAACGACACGAAGTCCATCGCGCCCGCGGGCGCGTACTCGCGCGCTCTGATGACCGTCGTCGTGGGTCTCCTCGAGTCCGACTCGAGCGCGCGCCTGAAGCACGTCGCGAAGGTGCTGGTGGACGCTCCCGCCGTGCCCCCCGCGGCGATCGCGTTACTGCGAGCGCTGTGCCGGCTGCCCCTCGGCGGCGCCGAGGACGACCCCAACTCTGTTCCCGAGTCCGCGTTCGTCGCCGACGCCGACCCGGAGACCAGTCTGGGGTTCACGGTGTCGCGCGAGGAGACGGACGCTTCAGGAGGTGTCGTCCCGGACGTCGCCGAGAAGAAAAAGGTATCATCGCGTCACCGTCGCGTGGTGCGTTGGGGCGGCGTCCCGCTTCCCGACTCGTCGGACGTCGTCAACGCGGCGCTCGCGTCGCTCCTCGAGCTCGTGACGCGTCGCCCGACGGCGCGCGCGAAGTGTTTGGAGATCGCGCTGGAGGCGGCCACCTCGGCGGATGAGGACGTGCGCGCGCGCGCCATTCGCGCCGTCGTCGGAAAGCTGCACCCGGTGGAGACCTTGGCCAAGGCGGTCGAGGCGTACGCCGAGTTCCACCTCGGCGTGGCGGCGGGCGCCGGCGCGGCGGCTCTGGCGGACGCGCGGCGCGTCGCCGCCGAGGCGTCGGCGGCGATGCGCCGCGCCGCCGAGAAGCGCGCGGCGGCGGAGCGCGCGCGCGAAGCCGAGGCGAAGCGGCTCAAGGCGGAGGCGGAGGGCTTCGCGGCGAAACCGGTCGCGGCGACGGCGACGGCGGATGACTCGGCTCCGGCTCCCGCGGACGCGACGACGGAGTTAACGGCGTTTAAGAACCCTGAAGGCAAAAGCGATGACGCCGAAAACGACGACGGCGTCTCTGAAGCGTCCGCTGAGGCGCAGGAGACGCTTCGTCGCGTCGAGGCGGCGGCGGTGGCCTCCGCCGTCGCCGCCGTCTCTCGGCACATCCTGCTCTTCTGCGCGTTGTGCAACCGCGAACGCGCTCTGCTTCCGAAGGTGTTCCGCGCGTTCGCGACTCTGCCGGAGGAGCTCCGGCCGGCGTTGCTGGACGACGCGGGCGCGGGTGTGGTCACTACCGGTGGTTTCGACGGGCTCGTGCGGTTAGTCGGCCCAGAGTGCGGCCCGTTGCTCGACGCCGTACGAAATCCGCCAAAGGGGAGCGAGTCGCTCGCCGCGCGCGCGATTCGCGTCCTAGCGGACGCCGACGCGGCGGAGGCGGAGTACCTGCGCGACGCCGCCGACGCGGGGGGCGTGGTCGCGGGCGACGCCGCGAAGGACCACGTCACACGCGCGTCCATGGACAAACTCGTGAGCGCCGCAGAGACGCTCGCCGCGAGGGTGCGTGCTGAAGCCGACGCGCGGAGGACGATTCCGAATGACGATTCAAACGCGACGACGAACGAAAACGCGTCAAACGATGAAGAATCCCACGAAGACGTCGAGCTGCTTCTCCCGCTTCTAAGCGCGATGTCCGCGGAGAAGGTGCGTTCGTTGGTCCCGCGTTTAGTCGCGCTCCCGCCTGAGCTGTTCAAACAAGCGCTCGACCGGCTGTGCGTCTCCGGCTCGCCTTTAACGCCGTCGGAGCTGTTCGTGGCGCTTCACGAGGTGGACCCCGCGACGCGCGGCGTGGGTTTGAAAAAAATCATCGCGGCGTGCGGCGAGTGCTTCGAGCGCCCCGATGTTTTCGGCGCGGAAATTTTGGCGAGCGCGATGTCCAAGATGGTGGAGATGCACCCGCTTCCGCTGCTGTTCATGCGCACGGTGATCCAGGCGGAGAGCGCGTGGCCGACTTTAAGGGAGTTCACCGTGAACATTTTACGGTCGTTAGCGTCTAAGAAGGTGTGGAAAGCGGACGCCAAAATCTGGGAGGGATTCGTTCGGTGCGCCAAACGCGCCGCGCCGCGATCGTTCCCCGTGCTCATCCAGATGCCGGAAGCGCCTCTGCTGGAGATTCTCAAAAAGTTTCCCGCATTAGTCGAGCCGTTGCGCGCGTACGCCAACGCACCCGCAGTGGCGCAAAGCGTCCCGAGAGCCGTCAGGGACGCGCTCGCCAAGGCGTAGAAAGACGGAAGATCGGAAGCGGCGCGGAGGTCGTCTGGGTTTAGTCTGAAAAGTCTTTTGGAGAGGCGGAGCGCGTTTGGAGGTTTACATGTAATAGTCTACGTATTACAGGTTCGACGTTCTTCTCGTTCGCGTCGTTCGCCACGCTCAGTCGTTCGTCGCATTTCACTTCCTTCCTCACGGTGGGCAGTAGTACCCGAACAGGATCCCCTGGATGCAGCTCTCGATGGGCTGCCCGTAGAGGATGGGCAGCAAGATCGCGGCGCCGATGTTCCCGAGCGACGCGAATGAGGCGAGAAACGCGCAGAAGATGATCACGCCTTTGATCTGATCGGGGTCGGTGAAGAAGTTGCTGTACGTGCCGATGTACAGGCCGTCCTCGTCGCGGTCGGGCTCGTCCTCCCCGCCGCGCTGCGGGCCGTCGCCCTCGGACGCGGCGACGGAAACCAGACGAGCGGGCTTCGACGCGCGAGCGCCGCGCGGCGCGACCGTCCGGCCGCTCGCCGGAAACGCTTCCAAAACCGATGTCGAGGTGGGCACGAATCCCCCGGGAACCACGCGGGGGCTCCCGGAGGGGCTGGCGGACGCGGCGACCACGCGCGCGGCGCGGCCGGCGCGGCGCGTGAGGACGCGGACGCCGGCGACGCGCGGCGCGGGGGACAGGACGTGCATGATGCGTGTCCTGCGGTGTGCGCGAGCGGTTCGCAGCATCTCGAAGAACGCCAGCTGGAACTTCCGAGATTTCGTCGCTCCGAGAGATTTTGTCCGAGAATGGGCACCGGCGAACAACACCAGATTGCGCCGCCACGCCCCTTCATTGGCTTTCGACGCGCGCGCGGAACGCACGCCGGGCTGCCGCGATGTCCCTCCTCCCGCGGTGTTGGTTCGACATGACCGTCGGGGGCGTCCCCGTCGGCCGCATCACGTTCGAGCTCCGCGCGGACGTGGTGCCGCGCACCGCCGAGAACTTCCGCGCGCTGTGCACGGGCGAGAAGGGCGGGGGCTTGCATTACCAGGGGAGCACGTTCCACCGCGTGATCCCCGAGTTCATGTGCCAGGCGGGTGACTTCACGAACCACGACGGCACGGGCGGGCGGTCCATCTACGGGAACAAGTTCGAGGACGAGAACTTTAAACTGAAGCACACCGGGCCGGGTGTGCTGTCCATGGCCAACGCCGGACCCGACACCAACGGATCGCAATTCTTCATCTGCACCTCCAAAACCGCGTGGCTCGACGGGAAGCACGTCGTGTTCGGCTCCGTGGTGGAGGGCATGGACGTCGTGCGCGCCATCGAGCGCGTCGGGAGCAAGTCAGGCGCGACGCGCCAGAAAGTGCAGGTCGCCGCGTGCGGCGAAGAGGACGCGCTCGGGATCTCGGCACCGCTGGGCGCGAAGACGGAGAGCAAAGCGGCGCGCGCTCTGCGAAAGAAACGCGAGGAGGAGGAGTTAAACGCGGCGCTGGAAACCAGGCTGGTCGGCGCGGAGGACCCCGACGCCGCGTCCGCGCGCAGGCTACGGGAGACGACGACGAACGCTACGACTACTACTGGTGGCAGCGAGCGACAGACGTACGCCGGGAACGATAAAAAAAGGGGGCTCGCGTCCGTCGCCGGAAAATACTTCGAGGAAAGAAACGCGCGCGACGGAGATCTCGACGACGACTTGAAAGAATCGGCGGCGGTCACCGCGCGTGAAGGAACGATGACTCCTTCGGAACAGGCTGTTTCTTTAGAAAGAGACTCGGGACGCGTCGAGACGTTAGATGCTGTTGATGCGTCTTCTCATCCGCCTCTGAGCGCGCGCGAGCGCAAACTGTTTGAGCTGAGACTGCGACTGAACGAGTCGCGCAAGGCGAATCGCCACGCCGTCGTCGAGGAGAAGAAACGCGAGGAGGCGCCCGAGGCGTACGAGAAGGCGCAAAAGGCGAGGCGTGAAGAGCGCGGCGAGAAACGGCGTGAGGAGGCGCTGGAGAAGCGTGGCGTGGATAAGGAGAAGAAGCACCTGCTTGAGACCGCCGAGCACGCGTCGGAGACGTATCGAAACCAGGCGAAGAAGCAGAGGCTCGGCGCGAGCGGCGGGGAGGTGTTTTCCAAGCACAACCTTTTCCGCGCGTACGACAAGAGGACGCAGAACGTGCCCGAGATGGACGAAGAGTTATACGCGCGTCTGAAAGCCGCCAATCCCGATTTCACGAACGGCGCGAACACGCTCGCGTACGGCGCGGCGGGCGCGAAGGTTCCCGCGGAGAACGTCGACCGCATGGTGGCGGAGCTGGAGGAGCAGAAGAAGAAGCGCGCGGAGTTTTCGCGGCGGCGCACGCACCGCGAGGCGCGGGACGTGACGCACATCAACGATCGCAACGAGCACTTCAACAAGAAGCTGGACCGCGCGTACGGCGAGCACACCGCGGAGATCAAGGCCAACCTCGAGCGCGGGACAGCGTTGCCAGACCACTAGACAGACGTTTTTGTTTTTTATCGAGACTCCTCTCGTCGGCGCTAAAAAAAACGCTCGCGCCTCAACCAGAGAACCTTCGTCTCAACGTCACATGCCGGCCATCTTCCCCAGTTTCTTGCGCACGCGTCCGAGCAGGCCCTTGCGCTTCTTCGCCTCCACAGCCGCGCCTGTCTTGGCGGGCGACGCGAAATCAGCCGCCCCGAGCGCGCCCCCGACGGCGTCCTCGAAGACGTCGCCGCCGCGTTCGAATCCGTCGGCGCCGAATTCGTTTTCGTAAAAATCGTTTTCGTCGCGCTCCGCCTCCTCGCGCTCGCGTCTCAAGTCGTGCTTCACCGCGTTCCACAGCCGCTCGGGAACCCACTCCTCATCGCCCTCTTCTTCGAGAAACGCGCGCGGGACCAGCGCCGAGGCGAGAAGAGAGACGTCCACGGCGCCGCGGGTCCCATGAGCCCCGAGCGGATCCGATTCAACGCCGTCGCCGTACGCGTCGTCGTCGTCGTTTGCGCTCGTCGCAAACTGCATTCGCTCCGTCGCGCGGTCGAGCTCGTCGATGGACCGGACGTGCGTTCGTTCGTCGAACCCGCCCGCCGCGGCGTCGTCCGCGTAGGCGCCGTCTTCCAACGCGCGCGAGTCGCGGAAACTCGTCGGGATCTCGGGAATGTCGGCGCCGGATGGGACGTCGCGCGCCTCCAGCGCGTCGTGTTTCGACGCGCTGTCCATCCGTCGCCGCGACGCGGAGCCGCCGGGGGTGCCGCCGAATCCGCCGGCCCTCGAGGGGCGGACGGGGGACTCGTCGTCGTCGAAGTCGCGCGCGACGCCTTCCGCCGGGCCGCCGGCCGCCCACCCCGAGGACGACGCGGGAGCCCCCGCGGCGTCCTCGCCCGCCCAGCCCCCGGACCGGCGCGCGGGCGGACGAGTTTCCTCATCCGAGGAGTCGTCGGCCAAGTCCGCCGCGAGCGCGGGCGAGGCCCTCTCGGTGGACCTTTCGCCGCCGCGGCGGCGGCCCATCGCGGGCGCGCCGCGGGGACGCGTGCCGAACAACTCGTCGTCCGACATGCCTCGCGCTTCCGCAGGCGTGAGGTCGCGCGCGGCGATCTGGAGCAGAGAAGTCAAACGACGCGCGACCGACGTTCAGGCGAACGTTTATAGTCGAACGCGACGATGTGCCCGATGTCGAAGGTCGAAGCTGACTGGACCCACTGCACCAGACAGAGCCAGGTGTTCGGTTTCCCGCCACGGTGTCCGAAATTTTGGCCGCGTGGTGTTCGATCGATCGTGCCGAGAGGAGATCGTTCCGCCTCGGCGCGTCCGCCCGGTGATCACTACCGCGCTCGCGCGGCGCCGGGTTGACGCCGCCGCCCGCCTCCGATCGCACGCATCGGTCGAGTCCGGCGGGCGCGATGGCTGGAGGGGGGAAGCGCGACGCTAAGGGTAAGGGCGCCGCGGCGATGGCTGGGTTATTGTTAGAAAACGGCGTGCTGCGCGTGGGAACGCGCGCCATCTTGGAGGGGGTCTCGCCCAGGTTCGAGCTCGAGACCGTTCGCGACGATCGCGTGCGCTCCGACTGCACCGGTCAGCTCGTCCGCGACTTGGACCCGACGCACGTCGGCGTGCTGAGCCTGGGCGAGAACGCGAACGGGCCCTCGGGAGCGCCTCGAGCCGATCCGATCGCGCGCCACGTCGTCCAGATCGCCTCGCGCCTGCCGACGACGAGCCGGTTCGTGGCCAACGCGCGGTGCAAGCTGTGGTGGATGACTCCCACGTGGGGCGGCAGCGAGTGCGGTTCGATTCCCCCGGAGACCCAGTTCCTGCTGCTGGAGATTGGTGTAGGCGAGGACCGCGGCGGAGGCGCGACCGGCCGAGCCGACGCATCGGCTCCGACGGAGAAGAAGACTTCGGGAAGGAGAAAAAAGGAGAAAAAAGAAAAACCGGGAACCGCCTACGTCGCGTTTCTCCCGCTCATCTCCGCGGACGGCTTCCGCGCGACGCTCAGCGGCCACAAGATGGACGCCAAGACGGCGCGCGAGCAGAGCGGAGCGGGAGGCGACGGGCGACCGTTGTGCCTCGTCGCCGAATCCGGCGACGCCGCGACGACGTGTTCCAAAGCGGATTCGATTCTCTGCGTCGCCGTCGCGTCGTCCCCGTTCGAAGCCGCGGAGGCGGTCGTGGCGGCCGCGTCGCGACGCACACAAACGTTCGGCCTGCGCGTGGACAAAGTGGTGCCGCCCACCACAGAGGTGTTCGGGTGGTGCACCTGGGACGCGTTCTACCACAGCGTGACGCCGGCGGGGGTGGAGGCTGGCGTGGCGAGTTTAGCGTCGGGAGGCACGCCCGCGCGGTTCGTCATCGTCGACGACGGGTGGCAATCGGTCACGCCGGACGCGGCGTACCGCAAGAAGGTGGACCACATCTCCGACCACCCCCCGGGGTCGCCCTTTCGCGCTTCGGACGCGGAGGCGCTCCGGCGATCCGCCTCGCTTCCCGCCACCCCGAGCAAGAGCGATCTGTTGCCCGTGCATGCGTTTCGGGAGCTCTCCGGTCGGTCGTCTCCCGGCGCGCCGGAGAACGCGTCGCCCGCGCCTTCGTCGCGCTCGTCCCCCGCGCGCGAGGGAGACGTTTTCGACGCCTACGGGCAAACACCCACAAACAAAATGACGCGGCGTCTCGCGCGCGTCACGCGGTCGGCGGCGAACCCGCTTCGCCGCGAAAACTTTTCGCGCGCCAAGTCTCGTTTGAAACAGAGCGTGTCTCATTTGGCGTCGACCGAGGTGCACCGCGGCAACGACCGCATCGAGAACGCCATGGCCACAGCTTTGGTCGCCGCGCAGGCAGCTGCGAAACAGGCGCACATACCCGTTCCGAGCGAGCCGGCGAAGGCGTGGTGGCCGATGCGCGCGGCGGCGTTGGTCGCGACCGGGATGGCTTCCGGGTTGGAATCCGCGTACTGGCACGGCGTGCACTCGAGCCCGTACCTGGGTCTGTCGTGGCGTTGGTTCAAGTTCCTGGGGCAGGGCGTGCTGAGCCCCGCGATCCGAGCCGCGGTCTCGACGCTGTCGTGCTTCAACCACCGCGTGAGCCTGATCGAGGCCAACGTCAAGTTCGCTAATAGCGAGACGCAGGGAGGTACGCAAGGTACGACGAAGAAGCGGAAGCGACAAAAGCCGGGGAGCGACGGTTTCGCCGACGTCGTGGCTCGCATCAAAAGTTTGGGCGTCGAGCACGTGTACTGCTGGCACGCTCTGTTCGGGTACTGGGGGGGTCTGCACCCCGACGCCGATGAAATGAAGCGGTTCAAGCCGGTGATGACCACCCCGAGGCACACGCCCGGTCTGCTGGCGGTGGAGCCCTCGCAGGCGTGGGACCCCATCACCCTGGGCGGCGTCGGGGTGGCGGAAAACGCCGAGGACCTGGGTTCGTTTTACCGCGAGCTGCACGCGTACTTAGCCAAGGCGGGCGTGGACGGCGTGAAGGTGGACGGGCAGGCGGTGGTGGGCGGCCTCGGCCACGGCCGCGGCGGCGGCCCGGCGCTCGCCAAGAAGCTGCACACGATGCTGGAGCAGTCGGTGAAACTTCACTTCCCCACCAACGGGCTCATCAACTGCATGTGCCACTCGTCCGAGAACATCCTCAACTTTCGTGAGTCGTCCCTGGCGCGCGTCAGCGACGACTTCTACCCGACCAACCGCGCGAGCCACACCGTGCACGTCGCGAACGTCGCGTACAACTCGGTGTTCATGGGCGAGATCGTCGTCCCAGACTGGGACATGTTCCAGTCGCACTGCGGCGAAGCGGGCGCGTTGCACGCCGCGGCGCGCGCCGTCGGCGGATGCCCGGTGTACGTGTCGGACGCGCCGGGAAAGCACGACTTTACCTTGCTTCGCAAGCTGGTGTTTCCCAGCGGTCGCGTGTTACGCGGCTCGTTGCCCGGTCGACCGACGCGCGACTGCGTGTTTAGCGATCCGTGTTCGGATAAGACGACGGCGTTGAAGATCTGGAACAAAAACGCACGAAACGACTGCGGCGTCGTGGGCGCCTTCAACGTGCAGGGCGCGAGTTGGAGCCGCGCTAAGGGGATCTTCGTCGAGCGATTCGACGACGCCGCCGAGTTCGTCGTCGCCGAGGTGTCCCCGAGCGACGTCGAGACGCTGCGCTCGAGTAAAGACTCGTGCGATGCTCTCGAGGAAGAAGCGCGTTCTTCGTCTTCCACGTCCTTCCCGCCTCTTTTCGCGGTGCACGCGCACCGCTCGGGCGAGACGCGCGCGCTCGGCGCAAAAGACGTCTGGCGCGTCAAGCTGCGGCCGAAACAGTGGGAGATTTACGCCGTCGCGCGCGTACGAACGACGCGCGAAGAAACGACGAATCGAGACTCGACTTTGAAGAATCTCCAGTGGGCGTTCATCGGCTTGACCGGCATGCTGAACGGGGGCGGCGCGGTGCTGAGCGACTCGCATCGCGTCGAGAGGGAAGCGAACGGCGCGTCTAAGTCGTCTTCCGCCGCGCGGGGGAAGCGTTTGACGAACGCGCGACGAGTATGCGTCGTCGCGTTCGCTACGGTGTACGGATGCGGGTCGCTCGCGGCGTTCGCGACCGCGCGACCGCGGAGCGTCCTCGTGGACGGCGAGCCGGTGGCGTTTGGATTCGATCGGGACGCGACCGGCGCGACCGGGGAGGTGTGCGGGGGACGCGTGCTCGTGCCGCTCGGACCGAGGGAGGACACGCACGAAGTCCAGATGCGCTTCGAGGCGTGACTTTCTTTTTTTTAGGCGCGCTTAGTGGAGAGCGAGACAAAAATAAAACGTTTGTAACGGGCGACGATACAATCAATTTCAAACGTCTCGCCCGAGTTTTTGGTGGTGGCTAACGCGAACGCGCGGTCGGACCGTGCTAACGATCGGACGCGACGCGACGCCGTGGCTAAGTGGCTAAGTGGCTAAGTGCTACGTCAATCGAGAGGGAGGACGACAAGACGCGCGACAAAAAAAAAGTGTCGTCGCGTCTCGTCAGTCTCTCCCGCGCCTCCGCGCGAACCGGCGATTGTTTTTCAAAGCGGCGCGATGTATGTACATCGCGCCGTCACCGATAAAACGAACGCGAACACACGGAGACGCGAAACAATGTGGTGGTGGACTTCGGCCCCTCGAACGTGCCGCACCCCGAAAAAAAATAGGGCGCGGAATGGGGGCCGAGGCGAGGGTAGTTCCGGCGCGACGTTTCGCGCGGAGCCACCCTTCGCGTCCGAAAAAATGTTTGATCGTCTACTTTCGGGGAGCCGGGACGTCGACGCCTTGCAGTCGATCCCGCCCCCCGCGTCGCACGCCCGACTCGCGCGCTCGATACGTCGGGTACCGAGCGCCGAGCCGCTCCGAGGAGTCCCGCCGCCTTGCTCGCGGGAACCTCCGCGGGGGTCTTACAAGACGCGCAAATCTTTTATACAGCGTACGCTCGGTACGCGCCGCGACGTCGAGTCACCGCCGCGGCTGCGGCGGCGAGGGCTCGCGCTGCGACGACGACTCGAAGCCGCGGGAGACGCCGCGGCCGCCGGACGCGCCGCGGCCGTTGCTGGCTTTGGTCTGTGCGGACTGGCCCGAGCCCCCCTCGCCCGAGCCCGAGCCCGAGCCGCCGCGGTCGCCGCTTCCGGCGCCGCCGCGGTCGCTTCCAGACCCGCCGTCGTCGTCGCCGCTCCCCAAACCCTTCTCCGAGGAGCTCTCGCGCAGCCCCGCCGCGTCCTTGCCGGCCATCACGACCGGACGGGAGGGCTGTCGGCCCGCTATTCGCTCCGCCGAGGGCTGCGCGCCCGCGAGCGCGTGGGGGGGCGCGGGAGCCATCGCCGGCGCGGACCCGGCGGGAGGCATCTCCGGCTTCGCCGCCGCCGCCTCCGCGCCCGCCGCGGCGCCGCCGTCGGGGAAGAAGAGCATCACGTTGGCGAGCGCCGCCATCTGCTCGGCGGACGGGCCGGCCGCGCCGGCCGCGCCGGATCCCGCCGCCGCGGGATCGGCGAAGGCTTTGAACGCGCTCCCGGACCCACCGCCGGCGAGAGGTGTCGAAGCGCCCTGCGCCGCCGCCGCGGCGGCGGCGGCCGGCGCGGCGGCGGGCCCCGCCGCCGCCGCCGCCAGCATCGCGGCGTACACGTCCGCCGCCGCCGCCGCGTCGCCCGTCGGCCGCGCCGCCGGCCTCTGCACCTCCGCCGGCACCGCCGAGACCAGGCTCTGGGGCTCGGCTATGACCGAGGCGGAGTGGGGGCCCACTCCCGGCATCGCGCCGCCCATCGCGGCGAGCGCGGCGAAGAACTGCTGCGCCTGCGCCGCCTGCGCCATCTGCGGGGTCACGTTCGGAGAAGCGCCGGCGCCTTGCGTCGCCATCTGCGCCAGGGCCATAGGGTTGCTGGCGAAGAGCGCGCCGAAACCACCCGCGTTCGCCGCAGCCGCGCGCAAAAGCTCCTGCTGCTGCTGCTGCGTGTGCGTGTGATTGTGACTCGTCCCCGGGGCGAAGGGGTTCGCCCCGGAAACCCCGCCTTGGGCGTCGGGGAAAAACGATCCGCCACGCGCCGCCGCGACGTACGCGGCGAGCGCGGCGTTTTGTTGCGTTTGCGAAACTTGCGCGCCCAATCCTACGCCGTTGAACATCGCGCCGATGGGAACCCCGTTGGGATACATCGGGTTGTGTGACGCTCCGGCAGCTATTCCGAACGCGTTCAGGACGTTCGCGCTCAGGACGTTCTCGCGTGCGGCGGCACTGGCCGACGTTTTCCCGCCGCCGCCGCCGTTTCTCACGTTCGTCTCTTGCGCTTTTCGCGGATACGGGTGGTTCGGTTTCCGTTTCGGCCGCGCGGGCGGGATGCGCACCGTCTCCGACTCGGTCTCCGTACCCTCCGCGCCGGTTTCCGCGCCCTCGCGCTTCGCGCGCTGCGTCTCTCTTTGCAGCTTGGAGAAGAACTTCTGCGCGTGCGATCGAATCTGCACGGCGCTCTTCGTGCCGATGTGCTCCTCGATCTTCCTCCACGCGCGCCCGTGCAGCTTGAGCGCGGCGAGGAACCGCTCGTGCTCCTCATCCGTCCAACGCTCGCGCTGTTTCGTGATGGTATACGGCTTGCGCACCTTCGCCACGCGTTGTCCGGGCGCGGATCCGCCCGTGTCCGACGTCCCCGCGCTGCCGGACGGGCCTGAGGTTCCGGGCCCGGCGGCGCCGCCGGGTCCGGCGCCCGCCGCGCCCGCCCGCGCGCCCTCGCCGGCGAGGGCACCCACGGGATTCTGCGGCGTTCCCGCCTCCCCCGCGAACCCGGCGAACCACTGCGCGCCGCTCGCGGCGACGCCCGGAGGCGCCACCCCGCCGAACGGCCACTGCGGTGGAGGGCCCGCCATCGCCTCTGGCCTGAACCGCGGTGCGCCTGCCGCGCCCGCGCCGAAACGTCTCGCGTCGCGCCCCTCGCGCGCGCGTCTTTGCGGGGCGCGGCGACGACCTTTGCGGGGCGAAAAAGCGCGAAAAGCACAGAAAAAGCGAAAGGGGGCTCTTTGAACCGAGTCTGACGAGGGCGAGGGGTTAACGAGGGTCTATTTTTCGATCTCTAAAAATCGTGTCCGAGTCGATCTACGCAGGGCAGATCTTTGGTGCAAAAGTTATCCGCGTTCGATTTCCAAGCGCGAATGCCGTTTTTTTCAGACTGATCGCTTGTGCGCAGAGTCGTTGAACACGTCCCACGTTGTCATCGTCCCACGTGGCTTCGGACCGGTTCGGACGGTTCAAGCGCGGTCGGGCGGACTCATCAGCGCCGAGAAGCGGTCTGTTCTGAAGTGAATGAAGAAGCGACCTTGTCGTGAACCATCCATCATCTCCTGATGGCACATCGCGTCGTGCCCATGCTCTGAAGCGCTGTTCCGCCGTCACCGCGAACCGCGCGCCGATGGCGTCGCCCACGGCGGTCGCGCCGGACCCCGCGGGGGCGGCCGCCAAGGCGGTCGCCCCGTCCGCTCGCGAGACCGCTCGCGAGACCGCTCCTTCCTCGCGCCAGGCGGACGCGTCGCGTTCGCCGAAGCCCCCGAACCCGTTCGCCTCCGACGCGGACTACCTCGGCCCGATCAGCGCGACGCCGCAGAAGATGGTGAGCGTCATGCTTCGCGTCGCGGAGGTGGGCGAGGACGACGTCGTGTTCGACCTGGGGTGCAACGACGGGCGCGTGCCCATCACCGCGGCGGTGGAGTTCGGGGCGACCGGCGTGGGCGTGGAGATCGACGAGGGCGCGGTCGTTAAGGCCCGGAGACTCGCAACGGAGGCGGGCGTGAGCGATCGGGTCACCATCCTAGCGCAGAACGCGGTGAAAACGACGGGGCTGGAAAAGGCGACCGTGGTGTTCGTGTACCTGCTCCCCAAGGGAAACGCGAAGATCTCCCGAAAGCTCATGCGCGAGACAAAACCGGGAACGACGGTGGTGACGTACGTCTTCCGCTTACCGCGACACGAGTGGGATTCGCACTTGGAGACGGTCGAGGCCGTGAGCAGCACGCGCGACCGCGGCGAGAAGACACCGGGCGTAGACACGGGAGCGTTCAACAAGGTGTTCCGGTACCGCGTGCCGGACGCGAAGCCGCGATGGTGCCGAGAAAACATCTTCGAACGCGCGGAGCGACTCGCTCGGCGCGTCGGCGACGTCGTCAGACACTTCGTTCTCGCGCGTCTTCGAAAAAAGAGCGTTCGTGCGTGAGACGACACGGACGGATGACGGGTTTAGGAGATTTTAGTATGTACGGTAGTCATGCGCGTTAAAACGTCGCGTCGCGATCGCGATCGCGGATGGAATTCTGTCCGCGAAACCGTCTGCGTGATCGCTCGGAATTCTCCGCGATCCGTCGCGCGAATGAAAAATCGTCTCACGCATCACAGCGCCTTGGCGAACTCCACGCCCTTGCCGATGGAGTCCTTGAGCTCGCCCATCATGCCGTCGAGCGCCTTCTGCTCGTAGGCGGAGATGTCGCCGAGGCCGTGCACCGTCTCGACGCCCTCCTTGCCGAGGGTCACCTTGGAGGCGAAGAAGGGCACCTCCGTCACGGAGCTCTCCACGTAGGTGCACTCCACGACGCCCGCCTCGCCGTTCTTCGCGCGAAGGCACGCGTCCGCGAACAACGCACCGGCGTACGCCATGGAGAGCGTCGCGCTGCCCTTGCCCGCCTTGGCCGCGACCACCTCGGTGCCGCCGTCCTGCGTGCGCTTGGTGAGCGCGTCGATGACGTCATCCGTCATCGCCGCCTTGGGCGTCGCTTGCGACCACAACGGGAGGATCGTGATGCCGGCGTGGCCGCCCACCACCGGGACGTCCACCTTGGCGGTCTCCAAACCGTTCTTCTCGGCGTAGAAGGTCTTCGCGCGCACGACGTCCAGCGTGGTGACGCCGAAGAGCTTCTTGGGGTCGTACACGCCGCGTTTCTTGAGCACCTCCGCGGCGATGGGCACGGTGGAGTTCACCGGGTTGGAGATCATGTTGATCATCGCCTTGGGGCAGTGCGTCGCGACCGCGTCCGTCAAACCGGCGACAATTCCCGCGTTGATCTTGAACAAATCGTCGCGGGTCATGCCGGGCTTGCGGGGTACGCCCGCGGGGATGATCACGACGTCGCAATCCTTCAACGCGGCGCCCAACTCGGCGTCGCCGGCGAAACCCTTCACCTGCGCGGCGGTGTTGATGTGCGAGACGTCCGCGGCGACGCCGGGGGTGCCGGCGATGTCGTACAGGGAAAGCTCCGTGACCAGGGGGTTCTGTGTTTATACGACGCGGATCACAAAAAAGCAAAAGGGGCGAAACGTTTGGGTCAGTCAACAATCAGCGTCGTTTGCGGCACGGGGGAACGCGCCCGAGGCGCGTTCGGACGCGGGGAGGACGCGGCGATCGCCGGTTCGCGTGGTCTCGCGCGTGGCGCGCGTCGGGGTCGCGGAGGCGCGGCGAACGTCGGTCGCGCGGAGCGCGGTTCGGGTCGTCCCGCGCCTCGATCGCGCGAACGCCGCGCGCGGTGGCGATCGGGGGCGCACCATCTTCATGAGCAGGCCGCAGGGCTGGCCGATACCGCCGGCGGCGCCCAGGACGGCGACCTTGTACCCGCGGGTCTGCTGCATCGCCTTGGAGGCGGTGCGGGAAACGCCGGCGGCGCGGAGAAGAGCGGCCATGGTGTGTCGGGGGAGGGTTTGAGGTGTCGGCGAGGCTGACAATGGCGATCGGAACCCTCCCGACACCTCAACGAGGAAAAAATCCCCCTGACGATTCTCTGCGCCGCTTCGGTTTCGTCAAATGACAAACCTTTTTGGCCTCGCGAGCCAGGCACGGCGAGAGGATGATTTCGGCAGACGGCGTTTTCTTTTTCACGCGTCCGAAACGGTCCAATCTCGATAACACACAGTAGATAGCTAAAAATCATCCGTCGTCGCGCGCTAATACTGCGACCCCACGAAGCGCGTCTCCGCCTGCATGCTCATCTGCGTGTTCGGCCTCCCTAAACCGAAGTCCTCGTCCTCCGCGCCCTCCACGTTCAGACCCAGGGACGGGTCGTCGTGCTCGCCCTCCTCCACCGACGGCGGCTCGCCGGCGTCAAACGCCGACACACCACCCGACTCGCCGCGGTTCGCTTTGAGGAAGTTCCGCAACAAACCCTCGAGCTGGTCGGGGTCGGAACCGCGCGTTCCAGGAGCGCCATCTCCGGGAAAGTCTTTTGGAGCCACCTCGGGGGGCACGCCGAGCGCGCGCATGCGCGCGGCGTTCTTGCGGTACACCGCGTCGAGCTTTCGCGACGCGTCGGCGTCGCGCGTCGACATCCCAAACGCGTCGGACGGGTCGTCGTCATACTTGTCGCCTCCGAGCGGCCTCTCCGGCCCCCCGAACCGCTCCGCGAGGCCGACGCCGCCGTCCCCCACGTCGTTGCTTCGTTTTGCACCTGACTTGGGCCCAACCTCCGGCGCGGGACGCTCCGCGCCCGGCCCCGAGAAGACGCTCGCACCGCTCCCCTTGAGGAACGGCGCGCGCTCCATGGTTTGCCCCGGGAAGATAAACGCGCTATCTCCGACGATGGAGCCGACGTCGTCGTCCACGTCCATGCCTCCGCGGCGGATGAGCAGCTTGGCGGACGGGTTGTGTTGGCCGGGCTCACCGACGCCCATTTCTTTGCCGAGCTGGCCGGCGAGGTCGTTCGCGGACGACCCGAGCGCCACGAACGGCGCGCCCGCGTCCAGCGCCGGACCGAGGTCGTCGTCCCTGTGGTGCGGGCCGGCGGCGTCGCGGATGAACACGCCGTAGTCCTCATCCGGCGCGACGTGCGGCGGCCCGGTGATCGGGTCCGTGGTCTTGGACATGTAGATCGGGAGCTCCACGCCGTGCGCGGTCATGGGGTCGCCGTTCGACACCACCGGGGGGAGCGAAGAGATGAACGCCTGGTCCGCCAGATTCTCGCGCATCTCCGCCAGCTCGACGCGCGCCTCCGCGGAGTGCCGCTCCGCCATCTCCGCGCGCTTTTGCAGAATCGCCATGTTGGCGTTCTGCTGCGCCATCGCCGCCATCAGCTCGCGGTGCTCCTGCTGGAGCTCGGAGCGGAGCTGGTTCAGCTCGCGCGCGCCCGCGGGCGTCGGGCCGCGGGGGGGTGGAGGCGCCGCTGGGGGAGGCGGGCCGGTCGGCGCGAATCGCGGCGCGCCGCGATTCGCGTCGGCGCTCAGAGCGTCGTCGTCGCGTCCCGAAACCACCGCCTTCGGCTCTCGCGGCTCCGGCATGGGCATGTCCACCAGCTTCTGCTCCCTTCTCTTGTCCGCCGCCGCCTGGTACGCCTCCTCCTCCAGCCGCATGCGCTCCTCCGCCTTAAAGCGCTCCTCCGCCTGCTCGCGCTCGAACGCCTCGCGCAGCCGCTCCTGCTCGATGGCCAAACGCCGCTGGTCCGCCGCCTCCTCCGCCTCGCGCCGCGCCTTCTCCTCCTCCTTGCGCAGACGCTTCTCCTCGATCTGCAGCCGCAGCGCGTGCTGCAGCTCGTCGCGCGCGCGGTTCTTCGCCTCGAGCTCGGCGGGGTGCATTTCTTCGTGCCCGCGCGCGAACAAAGAGACGCGCGGACCGGGGACGTGCGACGGCGTGGGGTTCGGATTCGACGCGCTCGCCGCGAAGCGGCCCATCCCGGGGACCCCCGCGCGTCCTCCGGGGACGATCTGCGTCGGGTACGCGTCTGTTTCGACGCCGCCTCCCGGCGCGCCGCCGTGATGGGAATCGGCGGACGGCTCGGGTACGTACCCGGTCGGTCGGTCGTGACCCGATTGGCCGTACGCGTACGGTTCGTACCCGTGTTGGTGGGACGGACCCGCCGCGGAATGACGCGCGACGGGCGCGCCGCCTCCCCCTTTCCCCCAGGGGTTATTGGTCATCGCCGCGCGCGCGTCCCGCGAGTCCATCTCCTGCTGCGCTAATTTCTCCGCCGCTTTCCGTCTCGCCTTCTCCGCGATCTGCATCTCCAAATCGCGCTGGTATGCCTGCTTCTTGCGCAGCTTCTCAGCTTTCGCGCCGTCCGCGATGCCGTCCGCGAAGTGCCCGCCCGGGGGCCCGACGGCGTACGAGCCGCGCGGCGCCGGCGCGAAACGCTGATGCGCATTATGCGTCTGATGCGTCTGATGCCGGTATTGGTGTTCGTGGTACTGGTTGCTCTCGTGTTGCTCGTCCGCGTGTTGCTGCGGCGTCTCGCCCGCCGCGGGATGGTACGGCCTGGGCGCGTCGGGCGGGTGCGCGTCGGCGTACGTGTACCCGAGGTTCTCGCCGTTAACGCCGTCCACCCCGTCGAGTAATCCGTCGCCGCGCATGTCCGGTATGATGTTGTGCATGCCGAGGTTGTGCCTGTCCACCTCCAACGAGCGCTGCTTCGCGAGCTGCTTACGTAACTTGGCCTCGTCGATCTGACGCTGCAGATCCGCGGCGTACGCGCGTTTCTTCTCGTCGGCGGCGACGCGACGCGCGGCGTCGGCGTCGGAATGAATGTCGCGCAAACCGCGGAACCCCTTCGGACGCGGTCGCTGTTCGTTGTTCTCGTCGAACGCCATGTCGAGACCTCCTCCTCTCTGTCGCGCGTTCGCAGGGTCACCGTACCCACCGAAACCGCCGTCGTGGACGCCGCCGCGGCCTCGTTTCTGTTCCAGCGCGGCTTCCCGACGGCGCTCCTGAAGTTCCTTCTGCTCGTTGTACTCCGCCTGGCGTTGGCGAGCGAGCACCTCACGCGTCGAGACGCGGGGCTCGTTCGGGGGGCCCCAGTCGTTCTGGGACTGGGGCGTGTGCTCGGAGCGGTGCGGGGGAGGCATGCGGCCGCCGGGGGGACCGGGACCCATGCCGCCGGGGGGACCGCCGGGAGGGCCGTCGTACCCGCCGGCCGCGGCGCCCGCGGCGAAGAATCGCTCGCGCTCCTCCAGGTCCATCGCGATTGTGTTCTTATGCGTTTCGCGACTTCGCCTCAACCGCTCCGTCCTGCGGCGCCGAACGGGGGCGGTGCGACGCGCGCGCGAAAAGGCGCGGGTACCGACAGGAAACTCCGAAGAGCGTCGGCAGAGACCTGCGCGTGTTATCGGCGCTCCCTTTGGGAGCGGCTCGAAGTGCCGCGGCGCTTCGGGGATCGTGAGAGAAAGAGAGAAAGCTCGTCCGAGAAAAGTCAACGGCATTTTGCCTTTTGGCCGCGTCTCGGGGCGACCAACGTATAGTTGAGCAGTCTCCAAAAAGTACCTTCACACGACGTGCGAAGCTGCGAACGGCTTTTTGCGATGTCGATTGTCGGCACCGAGAAAACCACGGCTCTGGCTTCCCGGACGTCCACGCGCGGGCGCGCCGTCTCCCTGTCGAGGGATGGACGCGTCCTCGGAGAGCGACGCGAGCTCGCTCCCCGCGTCGCCGTGGGAAGACGACCCCGGGTTCCTCTCCCGGTCGCTGTACGACACCCCGTCCGACACGGACACGTCGCGAGACGAGGAGGAGGATCCTGTTTGTTACTTCTACCTCGCCCCGCGCGGCGCCTTGACGCGAGGCGTCGGCGCGGCTCGCGAGCCCCCCGGGCGCGAGCGACCTACTCACCTCGCGGTGCGCGTGAATCCGGAGACGGGCCGCCCTTTCGCCCCCGCGGGCGAGGACGACTCCTCCACGCTCGAGCGGTGCGCGACGAACCACGCGGCGCGCTGTCGAGGGGATGCTGTCTGTAAAACCGTCGTGTGCGTCGAGCGAAGACATTTTGGGTACGCTCCGCCGTCGGTACACGAGCCGCTCAGCTTACAGGTGTTGGCGGCGCGGACGCTGGGCGCGACGCTCCGATCGCACCACCACCCGAGGTTACCTCCACTCGGTTCGTTGCGCGACGGCCTGCTCGACGAGATGGTCGACTTCGCGGCGATTGATGCGCGCATCCTGGCGATGGCGTTCGCCGCCGGCGTCACCCGGCTCCACCTCAAGGACTTCGAGAGCGTTCTAGACGACGCGCACATAAACGTCGCGGCGTGGCGGTGCTGGCACTCCGAGGCGTGGCGCACGGAGGCGCCACCGGATGTGCCGCCGTCTCCGAACGAAAACGAAAACGAAACGTACGAGTACGACGAACGAAACCCGACCGCCAGGAGCTCACCGCCGCGGCGGCGCGAAAAAACAAAAACAAAACCCGCCCCGCCGCCTTCTTCGCGCGCCACGCGCGTGCCTCCTTGTTTCGTGTCGCTCGACCGCGAGGGCGTCCCTCGACGCGTGCGCGACCCGAAGATTTGGCTGAAAGTGTTCGAGCACGCGCATACCCTGCGGTCGTTTTTCGTCGAGAGCGGCGCGACGGGCGAGGGACCAATCACCGAACAATGCCTCCGCGTCGTTTTCGACGGGCTCGTCGTCGCGGGAAACGTTGTTGAGTTGTCAGTCGCGTACTTCGACTGCGTGGACGATTTCACGATGGCGAAGATATGGCCCCCGTCTGTTCAAATTCGAGACGATACCTCGGAAGGATTCGTCCGCGCGCGTCGGTTCGAGAGTTACTCTCGCGTCGTCGAGCCGCCTCCTCTGCGCCAAGTCGGCAGTTCAAACGGGTTACAACGGCTCACGTCGCTGCGTCTGTCGCACCTCCCGGCGATCACCGACGCCACGGTGCTCGCCGCGCTGGACCGATGTTTCACGCTCACGAAACTCAAGCTGGAGTTTTTGGGCGTCACGGACGCGTGCCTCGGCGCCGCCAGGCCGGGGGGCTGGCGCGACGCGCTTAAAAGGCTGGAGTGGCTCGAGGTCAAGGCGTGCCCTTACGTGCGATTCGCGCACCCGGGCGTGGACTTCAAAAAACCGCCACGGAAGTTACGGACGCTCAGGATCCAGCCGGGGGGCGCGCCGAGGCGCGGAGCGTTTTTTTCACCCGAAGACGTAGACGAAAACGCGTTCGGCTTTCGAAAGCCGAAAGGCGGTCGCGCGGACATGTGCGTGAGCTCGCGACACGTCACGCAGCTCGCGCTTTCGCGGGATTCGAAAATCACGCATTTGTGTTTGGGCGCGGCGTTCAAAGGCGTCGAAAGGGAAGTCAAAAAACTGGGCCTGAAGGGGAACAGCGGCGGATACCGCGCGGACGATTTGCTCGACTTGCGCGCTTTGCATTTTCCCGGCGTTTCCGTTTTGGAGATTTTTCGTAACTCAACGCAGGTCATATGGCCTATTACTTTCGGAGGGTTCAATAACCCCTGGTCTAAATCTTTGGTCGATCTGACCGTGGAGACCCCGAGCGACTCGCTCGGCGAGCGGCTCGTCGGGTGCGTCGCGCTGAAAAGACTCCGCGTGTGCGATTTCTCGGGCGCGAGCGAACACGAGTTTAAATCCTTCGCGAAGATGGGCGTTTTAGGCGAGAAGAGCGCACGCGTGCGTTTAGAGCGGTTCATCGGGGGAGGGGTTCGGGAGGACCTCGAGCCGTTCGTCGCGGATATCATACAGGCGTTCGCGCCGGAGTTGCAGCACGCGCACTTCCACCGCGAACCGGAGTACCCGAGCGATTAGTTAGTGTTTTTAGAGAAGTCTAGCTAGCGATGACGTATTAGCGTCGCGACGTTCGCGCTACGCGATCTCCCCCACCCCCACGATTTCCTTGTCCACGATCCCGAACGCCACCGCCTCCTTCGCGGACATGTACGTGTCGCGCTCGAGCGCCTCTGTGATCTCGGCAGCGGACTTGTCGGTGTGCTTCTGGAGGATGTCCGCCAGCGCGCGCCGCGTCCGCTCCGCTTTTTTGCTCTTGATGAGGATCTCGGTGGTTTGCCCACTGATCACGTGGTGCGGCTGGTGGATCATCACGCGCGCGTTCGGCAACGCGTACCGGTGGCCCTTCGCGCCCGCACTGAGCAGCACCGCGGCCATGGACTCGGCGTGGCCCACGCACACCGTGTACACGGGCGGCCGCACGTGTTCCATCACGTCGTAGATGGCGAGTCCGCTGGTCACGACGCCGCCGCCCGAGTTGATGTACAACACGATGGGCGTCTCGGGGTCCACCTGATCGAGAAACAGCAGCTTGCCGATCAGGCCGTGCGCGGACTTATCGTCCACGCGCCCGTTCAGAAACACCCGGCGTTGGCTCAGGAGCTGCGCGTAGAACAACTCGGCGTCGGACTTGGCGACGGGCGGCTTGTTGTTTTTTTCGCTCGGCGAATGCTTCTCCCTGTCGCCACCGCCGACGAGGGGTTTCGCATCCTTCGGTTCGGGCGCGGAGGCTGGTTTCGAGCCGGGTTCGCCGGTCGAGGATCCCCCCCGCGTCGCTTTCGGCGCTTCCATGCGCGTCCGGGGCTCGAACGAGGAGGCCATCGCCGCCGCCGCGGCGACCGCCGCGGCGCCCACGGCGACGGATTGAATCGAGACATTATGCGTTTCGCCGCCGGCGTTGCCCGCGATTCCGCGCGTCCACGAAACATCGCGCGGGAGATTCGCGAATGTCGCAGCGCGGGGACCGCCGCGGAGCGCGTCGCAGGCGCGCAGGCGCGCCGCGTGTCGACCCGCCGCCTGAGTCACGCGGAACATGAACGTGCGGGGCGAAGTGCGTGAGCTCGGCACGCGTCAAACATTCGTTTAATGTCAAACATTCGACACACCTTCAAGTCCCACGCCGCCCGCGACGCGCGACTCCGCGCGACTCCGAACGACGACGCAAGACGAACAAACGCATCTATAGGTATACTGACTGGACGAAAGGGCTTTTTTCGCACACTCGCTACGGCAGTATCTATAGTCATAACGCGTATCGATATCACCACAACATAAAAATGTCTCGCGCGACGCCGTCATCAACGTCACGAAACCTCGATGGGGGCCTCCGGACCGCCGACGCTTTTTTTTTCGGTTTCGGAATCCTTCGTCGCCGCCGCCTCGCGCTTCTCGTACGCCGCGTACGCGCTTCTCCGCAAACGTTTCTCGTCGTCGAAAAACGAAAACGCGCCGTCCATCGCCGAGACCAGCGGACGACACCTCTGCGCGAACACGTGTCGAGCGCCGTTCGGCAAAGCCTTCTTACGCAAATCCATGCGGTCGTACAGTGTGCCTAAAGCGGAAACGACGCGCGACGCCTTTTCCCACCGCGCGACGCTCGTGAGGGGCGCGGCGGACCAAAAGTGGCGCAGCAGCTCCGCCGCCGTCGCCGCGTCGCGCGACGCGTCTGAACCGATCGAACCGAGGGCGGCTTGGTCCGAGTCCGATAACGCATCCAACGCGGAGAGGTTACCGTTCGAGAGGGAGCCCCCCCAAGACGCCCCACTCTTTGACGCCGCCGCTAAACGCCGAGACGCGGAGGAGAGCTCGTCTAACACGAAACGCGCCGCGGCGACGTCGACGGCGGGCGAAGACGTCTCTGAGACTTTTTTGTCAGACGCGAAGCGCATCGCCGCCGCCGCGTTTGAGACGGCTTCGCCGAATTCGAAATGTTCGGTTTTGCGTCGTTTCGCGTCGGGCGCCTCTTCGGTCGTCTCCGTCTCCGCGACGGACGCGAAGTATCGGCTCGGGTCGTCGATGCGCAGCGTCTTCGCGGGCGCCGCGGTTTTCTCGAGCAAATCCTCCAACGCGACGAAGGATTCGGAAACGAGGGGCATACGTCCGTTCGTCGAGACGTCGTTCGACGCGTTTTTCCCGAATCCGGACGAAGCGTCGTTCTGACGCGCCGTTAACGTCTCGTTCGCCTCCTGCGCCTCCGCGGCGAGCGCGGCGGAGCGCGCGTCCGTCACGGGCGCGTCCGGCCGGCCCCGCAACACCACCGACGCGTGGTGGTTCAGGCTCCGAAGCGTCTCCATCGCCGCGTGCTTCGCCGCCGCCGCCTTGCCGCCGCCGCCGCCCTCCTTCGCGGCGGCGACGGCGACGGCCGAGGACGGCGGCGGCGGTTCCTTCGCGCCGTCTCTGAAGATGCCGTGCCCCCCTCGGCCGCCCTCGCCCTCGACGGCGCCCAGCTCGGTGACGACGGACGACGCTGAACCGAAAACGCCGAAATCGCCCGCGTCCGCCGCCAAGTTGACATCCGCGCTGACTCGCTTCGCCGTCGCCGCGCGCTGTTTTTCCGTCTCCGGCCTTCGCGCGAAGAGCGCCAGGTCGGCGGCTTCCTGCTCTCCCTGCGGCGGCGCGCCCGCTCGCGCCGCCTTGAAGTACTCGCTCCTCAAGAACCGGGTCCAGAACTCGCGCTCGGTCATGTTTTTCGGGACGTTCTCCAAAAACGCGGCGCGCACAGCCGGCCGCTCGGCGAAGATCCTGTGCATTTTTTCGTTCGAGAGCGTGGCGGTGACGACGTCGCCTCCGCGTTGGGAGTTCCCGGCGCCGCTCCGCGCGCCCTTGATGTCGGCGTCCAGCACGTTGGAGATGCCCGTTTTCTGCGTAGCGCCTTTCTTCAACACGGCGTCGGTGAACAAATCACCGCGCGCGCTCCAGAACTCGTCCTCGTCGACGGCGGCGAGGGAGCTTTCGTCGTCTTTCGCGAAACGCGAGCCCCGCACGAGTCGGCCGTGCGCGGCGGCGAGCTCGGGGTTGGACGCGAGCAGAGCGTCTCTTGCAGCGAGCTCGGCGGCGGACGTCTTCGGAAGAGATTTTTTTTCGTTTTTTGTAATAGAGGTCTTCGACGACGGACCGCCCGTCGCCGTCGCGGCTTTGATGGCGTCGCTGAGCGCGTCGCGATCGGGTTCGTTGGGAAACTGCATGACGAACGCGTCGGGCTTGGCGCCCGGCGCGGGACCCGGCGCGAGCACCAAGCGCAGGCTCGCGCGTTTTGAGCCCGGCTTGTTCCGCTGGTGGCCGGTGACGCGCGCCAGGTCCACGACGCGCTCGCCCTCGACGCCGGCCGCGGCGGGGCGCCACACGAGCGTCGAGCCCGTGACTCTCGCCGCGCCCAGCGTCATCGACCCGGCCACACTCACCGAACACGGGACCTCGGACGAGGAGGAACTCGATGCCATCGAGTTACGCTTCGGAGGTGGGACGATTTCGTTCGCGCGACGCCGACGTCGAAGCGGCCGTCGCGCCCGCCGACGACGGAACCCGCCGAACCGCGTGGAGAGGAGTGGCAGCGAGGGTTACCCGGATCTCGTGGTGCGCTGAATGTGACACAAAACGCGCCACGGCGCCGGAAAGGAAAAAGCGCACAATCTCTGCGTCGCGAAAAGGGAAGAGACGCGCTGCGGCGGTCCGAGCCACTGCCTGCGGCGCGGGGGTGAGGCACCGCGGGCGGCGGACGCGGGACCGGGGGGCGTGTCAGAGAGGTGGGACTCGTGCGCGTTCGGCGATGAGCGCCTTATCCGCCCTCGAGAAGCGTCTGACCGCGTTGGTCCCGACCACCTGGACCGACGCGAGCGCCCCCCCGGATCAGCGATCGTTGTTTGAGCTTCTCGCGGAGACCGCCGCGACGACGCTCCGGAGCTCGTCCGCGGAGGTGAAGGAGGCGCAGAGGTCGCTGGAGGATGTGATGCTCCGCGTGACGTGCGGCGGGTGGGCCGGGCCAGCGGTGCGGGTCACCGCCGCGAACGTCCTGGCGAACCTGTTCTTCGTCGGGAACGAGGTGGCTCTGTACTCGTGCGTCAACGAGCTCGTCGCCGTCGCGTTCGCGGACGACGACAAAAAGGCGAAAAACGGTCTATCGATGGCGCGAGCGTCCAAGGAAAACGTTACGCTCGTCGCGGGGTATCTCTCACAAGTAGCCGCCAAGCGAATAGGCGCGCTGGACGCTTTGACGAGACTGGCGAACAAAGGACACGCCGACGCCATGCGCGGCGCCGCCGGCGGCGTCGTCGCCGCCGCCGAGCGACTCCTAAAACGCGCGCCCGAACGCGCGACCGCCGCCGACGGATCGGCGAAGGGCGCGCGCGCCGTCCGACGCGCCGCGCTCCGGTGCGTCGGGGCGATCGTCTCTTCCGCTTCGGAGTCCGGAAACGCGGGAAACGATACGCGGCGTTCAATACGCCGACCTCTGCGCCCCGAGACGCGCGTCGCCGCCGCCAAACTTCTTCTCGCGGCGGTAAAGTTCGACGCGCCCTCTCGCGAGTTCCTAAACGGCGCTTCTAACTTGTCGGCGCAGCAAAAAAACGCGCAAAAACTCGCGGACGCGGGCGCGGTGGCGGCCGCGTGCGTGGCGCTCGGCAAACTCGCGACCTCGCCCGGGGGCTTCGACATGTGGACCGACCCGGCGGAGACACCGAATGGCGGACCGTCGGCGACCGTCGGCGACGCCGTCGCGTCGACGCTGTTTTCGCTGCTGGACCACGACGACGACGACGCCGCCGCCGCCGCCGCCGCCGCGCTGGGGAAACTCGCGGCCGCGCGTCTGCGGGTTAAAACCTCAGAGGAACGTCGGGAGGAGGTCGCGAGAGGAACCTCGGCCGCGCTTCGGAACGGCGGCGAGGGCGCGAGTACGTCGGGTGACGGGGACGCGAGCGGCGGCGGTCGGTCGACGACGAAGACGTCGACGTTCGGGGCTTCTTTTTTTTCTTCTTCGAGGAAGCGAGGCGACGCCGCCGAGATGAACAAAAGCGCGGCTGAAAAAAAGGCGGAGGCTGAGCTCGCCGCGGCCGCGCACGCGACGCGCGCTTTGGATCTGGAGCGACCGGGAGGCATGGCGTTGTGGGACGATACCGTGCGGAAATGTTTCTCGGCGCCCGTGTACGTTCGCGCGCGCCGCGACGCCGAGTCAAAACGAGTCGCTCGACTCGCTCGAAAAAAAACAAAGTCGTCGTCGTACGCGACGACGCGCGAGACGAACGATTCGACGACAAAAGCGCACCGGCGGTTCAACGCCGGAATAGCCGAGGCGTGGACCGAGTTCGTGCGCGAAGCCTCCCGGTGCGCACGAGCGCTCGAGGCGCCCTTGCCCAAACACGCGCTGGTGGACCTCGCCGAGGCGGCGCTGCGCGCCTTCGCGCCGGGCGCCGGCGCGAGCGAATCCGATTCGCCGCTCGCGGAGGTGCGTCCTCCGGACGACGGAGACGACCCGGCGCACGCGCGTTTGTGCGCGGCGCACGTCGTGCGGCACGGCGCGCTCCCACATCTGGACGAGAGCGGTCGCCGCGCGCTCACGGAGAGGCTCATGGAGCTCCTCGCGCCCGGCGGAGCCCGCGACGGAAGGGAGCGCGCCGTTGACGGCGACGGCGACGCGGAACTCGCCGGAGGTTTTCCCGAAGCGCTTTCCCGCGCGGGAGAGACGAAAAAAACGGACGCGCGTCCGCCTTCGGCGTCGGCGACGTTACTGTGCTGCGTCGCGGCGCTGCGTTCGTCCGGCCGCGTGGACGGCGAGTTGTTCGACACGGCGCGCTCGTCTTTATTCACCTCCGCGTCGGCGCTGGAGTGTCCGCGCGACGCCGCAAAAGCCGTCGGCGCGTTAGCCTCCGCGGCGCCGGAACGCGCGGCGGCGCTTTTGCGCGACGCGACGCAAAATTTGAGTGCTTTTTTGTCGACTCGTCAGTCTGCGCTTTCCGTGAACGGAGGACATCTTGACTTCGCAGACCACTTATCGGCGCGTCTGAGCGCGCGCGTCGCCGCCGTGCTCGTCGCCGAGGCGGACGCGTTCGAGCTGGGCTTGCCTGTTAGGGACGTGGCTGACGCGGCGCGCGCGGCGTTCGCGCTGGCGACGACGACGCCGCCGAAGAAAAAGACGAAGATGGACTCTGCTGAAGACGTCTCGATCAAACCGCGTTTGGACGAGAAAAACGCTCTTTTGACGACGCGCGCGTTCGCGTGGGAGACGGTGGCGAGCGCGTTGGCGTTTTTCGCCGCGAACCGCGACCTCTTCGCGCGCGACGAAGCGTCGATCCAAAACCCGAAACGCGGTTTACTCTCCGGACTGGACGTCGCGGCCGTTCGCGGCGCCTTGGCGGAGGCGCTGGACCCCCGCGGCTTGATCGCCGCCGTCGCGGAGACGGAATCCGAGAAAGAAAAAGCCGCCGAAAAGGAAAAGGCTGAAAAGGAGGCGTCGGCGACGAGCGCCGCGTCGCGACTCGCGTCGCTCTCGATGTTTTCCCCTTCCAAGAAGAGAGGCCCGGCGGCGGAGGCGAGCGCGACGACGACGAGTAAAAACGCGAACGCGAACGTCGTAAGCGGTTCGAGCTCGTACGGAAGCACTACGGCGGAAACGCAGGCGAGCTCGTTACCCGGGTCGCCGCGCCGGAACGGGGGGCACTCCAGGAGCAACTCGTCGTTGAGTCTCTCAGGCGCTGAGAGCGCGGAATATTCCACGAACGGCGCGTGGGCGCCCGCGTCTTTGTTGCGCCTCGTCGCCGCCGCCGCCGACGCCGTCGCGCCCTTCGCGCTCTTCTCGCGAAGCGAAAACGCGGGAGACTCTACAACGGCGCGTTTGGACGCGCTCCCGCTGCTTCGCGACGCGCTCTCGTGCGCGTGCCACCCCGTGCCCGTGTCTGGGTCGTCCGCGAGCGGCGTGGCCCGGTGCGCGTGGCCCGCGGACCCGGAAACCGCGAACGCGGCGGCTACTCTGAGACTAAGAGCGCTCGAGGCGTTCGTTTTTGCGCCCGCGTTTTTGTTCGATTCCGCGTCTCCGCGACGAAAGCTCGACGACGAGACACTCGGCGACAAAAGCTCGCGGAACAGCGTGTTTGACGCCGCCGTCGGCGCGTGCGCCGCGCTTCCCACAGCGGACTTGCCGAACGCGGACCTTCCGGATCACGAAAGGACAAACGTCTCGTCTTCCCCGGACCTTTTCCTTCGAAGAGCGTTGAACAGCGCGGACGCACCGCTGGGGCCGTGGCACGGCGAAGAAAGCGACGCCGCGAGCGGGTCGCTGCGCCGCTTCGAAGGCGCGAACGACGCGCCTCCGTTCGCGCCGTGGCGCCTGTCGTGTCGTCCGACGGTGTCGTCCGACGCCTTTTCTTTTAGGGAGGAAGACACGGTTGGTTTCGCCGCCGGTCTCGGCGCGACTCTGCGCTTCGCGCGCGCCAGGGCTCTCGCCCGCGTCGCCGCCGAGAGCCCGTCGCGCGCGCCGGCGGTTCTCGCGGCGACGGCGGCGGAGGCGGCGGCGGCGGCGAACGGCGACGACGCTTCGGGAAGCGTTTTTTTCGCGGCCGCCCCGGCGGCGGGGAACCAAAACGATCTTCTCTCGCCGAAGCCTTTTTCTTCCGCCGACGATTTGGTATCCGGAGGCGCGGTCACGACGTCGAGGCCCGCGTCCCCGCTCGGGAGCCCCGCGAAGCGCGCGAACGGCAGGCACAGGCGCGCGGCCTCGGGCGGAGGGGGCTCCGGAGGTCTGTTCGCGTTGCCGGGGAGCATGGGCGGATCAAATAAGGCGGAGGAGAAGAGAAAACTCGACGCGGCGACTCGCGCCGAACGCGCCGCGTCGTCGCTCACCTCCGCGTGCGTCGCGTCTTTAGCGGTCGCCGAGGCGATGGCAGTGTCGTTCGAGCGAAAGCGCTCTCTTCACGCGAGACGGCGAAACGGCGACGCCGACGACAAGGCGCTTTTGACGGACGTCGCGAAAAGAAAAGAAGACGTTTTCCGAAACCTTCGTCTTTTAACCGCGTCGAGCCTGGCGGAAGTCGCGTCGGCGGTTTCGGGCTCGAGGTTCGCCGGCGCCGCGCACTGGCGCGCCGCCGCCGAGCTCGAGGCGGCGGCGGCGGCCATACGGGACGACGCCGCCGCCGCCGCAGACGCGCTCAGGGCGCGAGCCGCCGAGCTCGCGAACACGCCGGTGACACGCGGAGGCTCGAACTTAGGCGGCTCTTCCGATGCATCGACGAAATTAATTCAAAAGCATCGCGCGGCGGCGTGCGTTATGTGCGCGGCCTCCTTCCGCCGCGCGGGCGTTTTGGCGATGGCGGCGGCGACGCGTCCGTTGGCGTCGGCGCTGGCGGTTGCGGCGGCGGAGCTCGACGGAACTGTTTTCTTTTCGGAGGCGTCGCACCTCTGGGCGGCGCACGCGCTGAGCGTCGTGGCGGCACACGCCGGGCCGGCGTTCGAGAAACGCGCGCCGGCGACGCTCGAGCTCGCCTTCGCGTTACTCAACTCGCCGGAGGCGAACGACGTCGTCGACGGAGACGTACGTCGAGACAACGTCCAGACGGAGACGGAGGAGACGCGCGGTAAAGAAAACGGAGTCTTGGACTCCGTCAACGCATCGCGCGCGGCGTCGTCGCTGCGCGCGGCGTGCGGCCGGCTGGTGAACGCGGCGGTGGCGGCGGTGGGTCCCGAGCTGGACGCGGTTTCGCCCGCCGCCACAAACTTCTTCGCCTTCGCCTCGGCGCTGATGGACGCGGTGAGCGACGGGGGGGAGGGGGGCGCGACCGGCGCCGGCGCCTACGCGGCGTTCGCTCGTTCCGACAAAAAAGGCGAAGAGACGGAGTCTAAGACTCCGGCGCGCTCCGCCTTTCGTGTGTCGTTTCGACTCACGGATGCGGGCGACGCGGCGTGCCGCCACGAGGCGGCGACGTACGTGCAGCAGCTGGCGCTCTTCGCGCCCAGAGTGGCCACGCCCCAAAGGCTGGTGCCGCGCCTGCGCGCTTCGCTCGCCTCGGGGAGGCCGGCGCTTAGACGCGCGGCGGCGCAGACCCTGAAGCACCTGTGCGAGCGCGACGCCGGCGCGGTGGCGCGCGCGGCGGCGGCGGACGGAGGCGGCCTGGAGGGCGACCTGCTGCGCTTCGTGGACCAGCGCGGGGACGGGGATCCCGTCGCGGCGACGCACGCGAAGCGCGCGTTGCGGCTTCTCACCAGGAACGCGAGCGTCCGCGTCTCCCCCGCGTCGGCGATGAAGACGCTCGCCGCCGTCGCGCTCTGGACGCCGGGCGGCGGCGCGCGCGCGGACGACGCGGGGTTCCAGTCTGAAGAAGGCGAAAATCCCGAAAACCGTTCCGTCGTTTCCGTCTCTGGTCACGACGGATTCCGCGCTTCGGGCGCGCCGAAACTCGCCACGCGCGTCCTCGCCGCGGCGCTCATCGCCGAGGCGCCGACGACGGCGGCGGCGGCGGCCGCTTCCGGCGGCGATTTCGCCTACGACGTCACGTCTGAAGAAAGTTCGCTCTTTGCTCCGATTTCCGTCGCCGACGCGCGCGCGGCTGTGGATTGCGCGTACCGCCTGGCCACCGCGCCGGCGACGGCGCTTCGGCCGGCGGGCCTGCGCGCGCTCCGCGCGACGCTCGCGTCGCTTCGCGGGCGCGAGGACCCCGACGCGCCGGTTTCGTCCAACGGCAAAAGCTCTCTCTTCGCCGCGCAGTTCCAGGCGCAGACGCTGTCCGCGCTTCGCGCGGCGCGCGAGCCGGATGCCTCCCCCCGGTGCTTCGCGGAGGGCGCGCGGCTCGCGGCGACGGCGGCGGCGTGCGGGCTGGACGCGGGTGACCCGCGCGCCGCGCGGGCGATTCGCGCGTTCGTGCGCGAGCCGCTCGAGGCGTGGCTCGACGAGGAAGAAGCGACGACGAAGAAGCGCTTCACCGACGCCGACGAGACGACTTCGTGCGACTCCTCCTCGGACGAGCAAACCTTGGAGACTGTTTCTTCCCCGCTGACGCGCCGCGGTCTTTTGGCGTCGTGCGCGGAGGGTATCGTCGTGCGTTTGCGGGTCGCCGCGCTGGTCTCGTCCGCGCGGCTGTACCTGCTGGACGAGACGACGGCGGAGAGCGACGAAACTTCACCGATTTCGCAAAAAAAACCGACTGACGCGCCGCGTCTTTCCCTCGCGACGCGGTGGGCGGCGGCGGCGGCGGATTTCGCGAACGCGCTCGTCCACGGCGCGGACGAATCAGATTCAAGAGGGTCTCTCTTAGAGGAACGAAACGCGAACGCGAACGCGAACGCGAACGCGAAGAAATCTTCCGGCGCTCTCGAGAGAGAAGCTCTCCGGCAGACGTTTCCGCTTTCCATCGTGCCCGCGTCGCTCCGCGACACGAGCGCCGTCGCCGATGATTTGGCGGACGCCTGGGGACCCTGCCTGGACGCCGCGACGAGAGCGTTGTTCGCCGAGAACAGAGCCCTTGAGACGTGTTCAACGGATGAAGCGCTGCTTCATCACACGCGGTGTCATTTCGCGCTCGTCGCCACCGCGTTGGCAAAAGCGCAGCTCGTCGGTTCGTTACGGCTCGTCTTGAATGAAAACGACGAAGGCCCGGACGCGCCGCTCGCGAAGCCCCTCAACCCGAACGCGGACCGAGTCTTCGGTTTTTGGGAAACGTCTGCCTCTGCCGTGGAGAAGTCTTCGCCCTTCGCCGTTACACGCGGGCGTCCCCTCGACGGCCGAGCCGCGCTCGCCGCGCGGTGCCTCGCGCGCGTCGCGGCGTGGACGTTCCGAACGGAGCATTCGGAGGAAGACGTCCCGCGAATTCGTCGCGCGGTAAACGAAGCGTGCGCCGCCGTCGCGCACGCGCTGGACGCGGGCGTCGGGGCGGACGTTCGAGCGACCACCTCGGAGGCTTCTTCGTTCGCGGCGGAGGCGCGCGCGCTGGGCCTGGTTTTGGCGGCGCACGCCGCGGACGCCGACGCCGCGGCGTCCGCGGTGGGTCTCGCCGCGGGCCTGGCGCGGCGCCCCGAGCGTTTTTGCGTTTTGGCGGCGGCGGAGATGAGCGTCGCGACGCTCGACGCCTCGAGACGGAAAAGCGTTTTCGCCTCTGCGACGACAACTACTCTGCTTCTGCTGACGGCGGTCAGGACGCTGCTCGAGACCCCTAAAGAGCCTCTCGAAGAAGACAGTCCGTCCCCGTTCGTCGCTCTGTTCGCGTCTCTCGTCAGTCGCGCCGACGCCGAGACGGCGACGTCGGCGAAGCGAGCCCTCTTTTCGGACGCGTCGCTCTTTTTTAAGAGCGACGACGTCGTCGCCGCGCTCGCCGCCGCGAGCGTCGACGAGTGTGTCTCCACACATACAGCGACGCGCGCGAGTGTGTCTACGCAGTCTACGCCGAACGCGGATCATGAAAAGGTGGCGCTCGATAAACTCGCCGCGTTCTTCTCGGACGCGCGCGCGTCGCGGCGACGCGCGCGAAGCGAAGCGGTGGCGTTCAAAGAGCTCCGACGACGATTTTCGTTTCGGACTGAGAGTCAAGAGGATAACGACAAAGACGACGACGGGAACTCCGCGCGACGCCGTCTGCCTACGTTCCTGCGTTTGTTCGGCGCGGCGTGCGCTTCGGCGACGCGTACGCGTTTGCGTCTGTGCGCATCTGCCAGGCGCGTCTCCGCGTCGCGCCGAAAGGACGTCGTCGCCGCCGCCGAGGGACTCAAGTTCTGGGTCGCCGCGACGGAGGCGCTGGGAAGAAAAGACTTTCCTGACGACTTTTCCGACGACGAAAAAAACGTCGTCGCGCGTCAGACGGCGACGATCGCCGCGTTCCTGCCCTTGGCGCTCGAGGCGATCGTCCCTTGTTCTTTTGCAGAAGAAGAGGAGGAAGAAGAAGAGGAAGAGGAAGAAGAGTCGTTTGGTGCGAAAACGAAAGAAGAAGACGACGACGCCGAAAAGGCGTCGGAGCTCCGCGCGTTGGCGTCGGCGGCGAAGACGATGGTGACGTCTCTGGCGGGCGCGGCGCCTTCGGCGTTCCGCGCGGCGGTCGCGGCTCTGCGCCCCGAGTCCACCGCGAGGCTCAGGGCGGCGATGGCGCGAGACACCGTGAGAGACGTGTCTCGCGAACACCCGAAAGGAAAAGGGCACAGCGCGAGAGCTTCTGTGGAGGATCGGACGTCGACGCCGTTACCGCCGCCGCCGCCTTCGTTCGCGGCGTTCGCGTCTTCGAACGATCAATAGGTTTTTAACAGGTTAGGTCAAACGTCACTCACGTCGTGTCGTTGTTTTCTTTCCGTTTCTTCCGAGAAGAAGGGCTTTTCGGTCACTCCGCGCGCGCGCGGGCTCGAACGTCGCTCGGGGCGCTGGGTGATGTCGAGCCCCCCTCCCGGCAAGCGGGCCAAGGCCGGCATGATCCGCATCCCCTCGTACATCGCGGCGGCGCTCGGGCTGCGAAGCTGCGAGGTGCGCGAGGATGAGATCGAGGGGAGGATGCTCCTCGCGGGCATCGCGACCGAGTCCGACTTCTTCAACTCCCCGATCCTCTTCGGACTCATGTATCACGCGCGGGACGTGTTCCTCGACCGCGTGGTTCCGAAGCTCGACAGGCTCGACCTCGTGATGCTCTCGAGGACGAACACCAAGGTGGCCGAGTTCTTCGAGAGGGAGCGCTTCGAGCTCGACGCGCCGAATCAGAAATTCGGGATGCGAGCCATCGTCAGATCTCGGAGCTTGTTGGCGTGGGCGCGCGAGAACGGATGCCCGTGGGACGCGAGGGTGTGCGCCGCCGCCGCGAGGGGCGGCCACCTGGAGACGCTCCAGTGGGCGCGCGCGAACGGGTGCCCGTGGGACTTGATGACGGGCGTCGAGGCGGCCTCTGGCGGATTTCTCGAGACGCTGAAGTGGGCGCGCGCGAACGGGTGTTCGTGGGACGTGGATACGTGCACGGCGGCGGCGAAGCACGGCCACCTGCGGGTGTTGAAGTGGCTGCACGAGAACGGCTGCCCGTGGAGCAACTGGACGTGCGCGATCGCGGCGAAGCACGGCCGCCTCGAGGTGCTGAAGTGGGCGCGCGCCAACGGATGCCCGTGGGACATCTGGACGAGCATAAACGCCGCGGAGGAGGGCCACCTCGAGATGCTCAAGTGGGCGCGCGCGAACGGATGCCCGGTAAACGAGGGCACGTGCTTTCACGCGGCTGAGGGCGGCCACCTCGATGTGTTACGGTGGCTGCGCGCGAGCGGGTGTCCTTGGGACGAAAACACGACCACCAACGCGGCGGCGCGCGGCCACCTGCATATCCTGCGGTGGGCGCGCGAGAACGACTGCCCGTGGAACGCGTGGACCACCTCTCGCGCGGCGGAGGGCGGCCACCTCGAGACTCTGCGGTGGGCCATCGCGAACGGCTGCCCGTTCGGCGACGAGACGTGTCGCCGCGCGGCGCAGGGCGGCCACCTCGAGACGCTCCAGTGGCTGCGGGCGAATAATTGTCCTTGGGACTCTCGGACGTGCGCGTACGCGGCGCTGCGCGGCCATCGCGTCGTCGTCGACTGGGCCGTCGCCAACGGCTGCCCTTGGCGCGAAGACCAATGCCCGCTCAACGCCGTGTACCGCGTGCTGTGCGACGGCCGCGACATGTTTCGAGGTTTAGCGTCGAGTCACGGAGAGGGAAGTCACCGAGCGCGTCTCGCCGAGAGGCGTTTCGAAAAGTCGATGCACGGCGCGCACGTGTCCGACATCGAGCGCGCGCTCGTCGGTCGATTTTCCGGAGCGCAAGTCAGAGCCGCGCTCGCGACGCTCGAGGACGAAAACTACGTGCGCTCGCCGGTCAAGGAGTACTATCGACCGGTCAAGATTCGGCAGAAGTGATGGATGCTGCGTGAAAAAACGCCGGCGGTGGTCGTTCGATTGTTGTAGTACTACCTGATTGTAGACTAAAAAAAAAGAGACGCGAGACTCGTCGTGACTCCTATAAGCGCATAAAAGCGCGTCCCCTCTACTCTACACTGCTACCGCGGCTGTTCCGCCTGGCCGCTCGCCTGGCTCTCGCGTGCGGCGGCCAGGCACGCCGCGTACGGCTCCGGTTTCAGGTTTTCGTTTTTAAACCCCTTACTCGCGACGTCGCGACCCTCGGCTTTCGCGGCTTCGAGCTCCGCCTCCATCGCTTCCAGCGCAGCGTCAAACTTTTTGGTCGCCGTCTTGACCAGCAGCGTGTCCATGGCGTTGCACTCGTAGAGCTCTTGCTTGAGCGCATCGCTCATCTCCCCCTCGAACGCCTCGCCCGAGTGCGGGTGGTTCGCCTTGAACGCGTCGCCGAGCATGCTGCCGCGGTCGTAATTCGTCGACGACGTGTCGATTGGATTTTTGCGCAGCGCAAAGGCCAACGCGCAGACGCTCTCCTCGTACCTGTGCGTCAGGCCGACCCACTCCAGCGCCTCGACGCGGTCGAGCGCGATGTCCACCGCCTCCGCGAACACAGCCGTTTTGTCCTCGCCCTTGTCCATGCGCTCCTGGAACCGCCACCACACGTCGTCGACGAGTTTCTTCGTCTGGTAGTTGTTATCGCGGTTGTTCCGGCAGTGCACGTCGCGCATCGTCGCCGCGAACGCGGAGTCGTTTCCGAAATCGGACAGGTCCGAGGACGCCACCAGCGTCCCGAACTTGTTCTCGTTCAAAGTGCCCCACCCCAACGTCGCGCGGTCGTCGTGATACATGAACAGCTCGGAGCGCCACGCGGCTTGCTCGAACTGCACGGGGTCGCGGAACATCCCGAGCGGCGCGAAGGGCCGCGCGTCGGCGTCAAAGCCGTGTCGCGTCATGTCCGCGCGCACCATCGTTTGCAGCGCCTGCCCTTGGTGGCTCGTCGCCAGCGCGCACTCCTCCCACGCTTCGTGTGACCCGTCCTTCAGCGGCTTGGGGAAGCCCGCGAACGACGCGGCGTCGTCCACGAACACCGTGGTCAAAAACGCGGCGGAGCCGGGGCACAGGATGCGCGCCGCGCGCAGGTCGGCGTCGAACAACGCATCCTCCGAGCGCGCGCGCTGCACGAGCGCTTTCTGGTCGGGGCGCTCCGCCAGCAGGGACATCAGGTACAGCACTAAAGACGTACCGCCCGTCTTCTCGATGTGGAAGTAGATGGGGAGCCGCGGGACGTCGTCCGTCGCGCGCGTCTCTTCGAGTCCGAGCCTGCCGAACCGCGCGCGCGCCGCGGTGGGCTCGGAGGGGACGACCGCGGTCGCGAAGGCGACCGCCGCGACCACCGACGCGACGCCCGCGACGAGGAGCAGCGCGCGCGCCACCGCGTGCATCAGCTCGCGGCGGTACCTGGCGCCCACCCCGAGGAGCGCCTCGTCGCGAAGCAGAGGAGCCGTGTCGTCGCGCATCGTGGTCGTCGGACCCGACGCGCGATCCCGAAGTTCGCCTGTCGACACGCGCGACCGCGCCGCGGTCGAAAGCGCCTACGCCGCGGCCTGGACGCCGAGCGCCGCAGATACGCGCGCGAGCACCTCGCGCCGCGCGTGCGAGACGAAAGAAGCGCGCCGACCCGCCGCGCGTCTCCTGAAGTGACGCGGGGAGCGGTCGCGAGCCGGAGGAGTCGCCCGAAACACCCCGCTCCGATGGGCGCGGGTGTTGGACTGTTTGGTTGCGAAACAAAACCGACGCGCGGGCCGCGCGCTGACGAAACGCGCGTTCTGATTCGCCGGGACGCGGTTCGGCAACGTTTTTCTGCCTTTTCTAGACTGACGGCCATAGGAAAAATCTCGAAGACCGAAAACGCGGGTCGCGTGAAAAACCCAAAACGCCCGTTCGCGTGCGCGCGGACGTCACTTTCGAGACACACCGACTCTCACCATGGCCAAGACTCCCTCCTCCAAGAAGCCCGCTAAGAAGACCGTCGCCAAGGGCGGCAAGGGCGGCAAGAAGAAGTCCAAGACCGAGACCTACAAGATCTACATCTACAAGGTCCTCAAGCAGGTGCACCCCGACACCGGCATCTCCTCCAAGGCTATGTCCATCATGAACTCCTTCATCAACGACATCTTCGAGAAGATCGCCACCGAGGCGTCCAAGCTCGCCCGCTACAACAAGAAGCCCACCGTGACCTCCCGCGAGATCCAGACCGCCGTGCGCCTCATCCTCCCCGGTGAGCTCGCCAAGCACGCCGTGTCCGAGGGCACCAAGGCCGTGACCAAGTTCACCTCCGCCTAAATCCGTCGACCCTTCGTTTGAAGACGTCTTCGCAAAACAAACCAGGAGCGCGCCCTCGAGGTGACGCAAACCCAATGGTGATAAATAATCACCACCACACCCACGAAGAACATGACCAATACGTACCAACGACGTCGCTTACGCGCGCGTCGCCCGCGCGCCTCACCGCGCGTCGCGCACCATCCTCCTCGAGACCAACCTCGGGAAGACCCGATCCCTTTTTTCAAACCGTCTGTCGTTCGAACGTGCGCCGTCGAGACGGAACGAGGTACGAGAGCGTCGTCACGGACGCGCGCGCGTGGACTGTTCGCGTTCGCATTACAATACCTCGAACGAGGAGCGTGGCGCCTTTCGAACTCGACCGGGACGGTTCGAGGCTCGTCTCTACTTCAGCGACGCGTACATCCGGTCGATGTCTCCCTGGAACGCCTGTCGCGCCTGCGGCCTCTTCAGCTTGAACGTCGGGGTGAACAGACCGTTCTCCACGGAAAACAGCTCGGGGTGCAGGTGCACGGCTTTGACCTGCTCGAACCCTTTCAAGCCCGCCTCCTTCCCCACCGCGACCATGGACTCGTGCACCATCTTCGAGATGCCCGCGTCCGCGCACAGCCGCCGGAAGTCCACGTCGCCGGCGTGGCCGTGCTTCTTCGCCCACGGCACGAGCACTTCCTCGTCGGGCACGACGACGGCCACGAGCGAGGCGGTCAGGGAATCGCCGTACACGAAGCTCTGCGCCACAAACCTCGAGCGCGCGTAGATGTTTTCGATCTTCTCCGGCGCGACGTACTCGCCCTGCGCGAGCTTGAAGATGTTCTTCTTGCGGTCGATGATCTTCAGCCGGCCGCCCGGGAGCCACAGGCCGATGTCGCCGGTGTGCAGCCACCCGTCCGCGTCCACCACCTCGTCCGTCTTGTCCTGCGCCTTGTAGTAGCCCTTGAACACGGAAGGGCCGCGCACGCACACCTCCCCGCGCGGGTACGGCGTGTCCGCGGTGGTGTAGTTCATCTCGGGGACGCTGTCGAGCTTCACCTCGCAGCACGGCACGGGGCTCCCGACGTGCCCGCACGTGAAGTCCCTCTCGTGGGTCTTGGAGATGACGCACGCGCTCTCGGTCATGCCGTACCCCTCGAAGACGATCCCGCCGAAGCAGACGCGCAGGAACTCCATCACCTCCGCGGAGATGGGCGCGGAGCCGGTGGACATGTACCGCACGCGGCCGCCCAGTTTGTCGCGCAGCTTGGAGAAGACGAGCTTCTCCCAAATCGCGGGCGGCGGCTTTCCCTCCTCGAGCGCCTTCTTCTTCGCCGCGTACGCCCACGCGAACATGGTCTGCTTCACGATCCCACCCTCGCGAATGCCCGCCTGGACCTTGTCGTAGATCCTGTTCCAGAGCCGCGGTACGGAGCAGAACACCGTGGGCTTGAGCTCCGCGATGTCGTCCAGCAACCCCAGGACGTCGCCGCGGAAGAAGCCCGCCTTGGCGCCGCGGAACAGGCACACCAGCATGGTGACGCGCTCGTAGATGTGCGCGAGCGGCAAGTACGAGACGTGCGTGTCCCTCGGCCCGAGGTCCAGGTCGTCCGCGTACGCCGCGGCGTTGGAGACCAGGTTCAGGTGCGTCAGCATCACGCCTTTCGGGTCCCCGGTCGTGCCCGAGGTGTAGCAGATGGTGGCCATGGCGTCCTGCCGCGGCGGCACCGGCGCCGCCGGGCGCCGGCGCCCGATCTCGAGGAGCTGCTCGAACGTCACGAGCCGGCACGGGTGCCGCACGTCCGCGGGCACGCGGGGCATCGCCGCGCCGCCGTGCGCGTACACGACCACGAGCTTCACCGTGGGACAGTCCTTCAGGCAGTCCAGCATCGTCGGCAAGCACGCGGCGCTGACGCACACCGCGCTCAGCGACGCGTGGTTGCTGATGAAGCGCACCGCGTCGGGACCGAGGGTGTCGTACAGGGGGACGGACACCACGCTGACCCGGGTCATCGCCGCCTCCAGAAGACACCACTCCGTGCAGTTGATGGAGTACAGCCCGACGTGGTCGCCGGGGGCCACCCCGGACGCGAGCAAACCCGCGCTGAGCGCGGCGCGATGGTCGTACGCCTGCTTGTACGTGATCCACTCGTACTCGCGCGGCGTGCCGTCGGGCAACACGCGTCGCGTGCCGAATATCGGGAAGTCGGAGTGGCGGCTGCACGTGCTCTCCCACATGTCGTGCAGGGTCTTGACGTTCTCGAAAGGCATGGCGAAGCCGGTCATCAGCCTGGTGTGCGAGCCCGCGTTCCGGTACACCTGGAAGTCGCCATCGCTCAGGCGCTCGGGCAGAGGCACGGCGTACGGGCCGGCGACCGCGGCGGGGTTCGATCCCCCGGAAGCGGCGAGGTGGCCGCTGATGGCCTCCACGCGCCTGTACGTGGGCGCGGTGACGCTCATATCGCGAGTCGGCGCGGCGCGGGGGTACGGTTCGACTCCACAATGCGAGGGTTGCGGCGGTCGGGCGCGTTAACAATCCTAGTCACTCTCGGAGGATGCGGAAGCGTCGTGCTTCTCCAACCGAAAATGACACCAATCGCAGTTAGTCTACAAAACACGGGAAATGATGAGGACGGAAAATCGAGACTGAAAGAGAGGCGTTTGGCAAAAAAAACGAGAGCTCCGGTTTTCCTGCGCGTCGCGCGAAAAGCTTTAAGCCGGCATCGAACGCGCGGCCGTCCCTTTTCGTAGTGCGGCACGATGAAGTACTCTACCTCCGTGTCGAGCAGCCGGCGCAAGTCGCGCAAGGCGCACTTCTCCGCGCCTTCCAGCGTGCGACGCAAGATCATGTCGTCGCCGCTCTCGTCGGAGCTGAAGACCAAGCACGGGGTACGTGAGATTTCACGAGACGCGAGTCGACGCGATTTTTAGGGTTCCCGATGCTCCTCCGGCCGCCCCTCCGCATGCACGACGCGTGCGGAGCCGGATTCGAATCACGCGATGCATCAGTACACTGTGCACGTCTCTGCGGCGCGGCCAGTGCCGCACATCGAGCTCGCGGCGGGCCCACGTCCGCCGTATCCCGGTGTCATACGGTCGCGTTTTTTCGCCCACGCGGGTTTTTCGGCATCACCATAGGTCGGCCGGAGGAACGCTCCGCGGCGACACGCGAGCGCCTCGTCGCCCCGAGGACCGGCGCCTCGGGTCCGTCTACGTGTGGAGCGACGGGAACGATGGGCCGACGCGCGTTTCGTCGTGCTGGCGTCCCGCAGGGATGCTCGCGGTTGGGCCGCCGATCGGACTGATTTTAGGGTTTGTCCCGAAAAACACCTCCGTGGGGCGACGCGCCCGCGGCGCCGGGCACCCCGCGCCGCGCGCTCGCCCTCTCCCTCATCCCCCGAATCGACGCTGACCTTCCCTTCGTTCGCGTCTTCGTTTTTGCCGTCCAGGTTCGCGCTGTGCCCATCCGCAAGGATGACGAGGTGACTGTCGTGCGGGGTAGCTTCAAGGGTCGCGAGGGCAAGGTTGTCCAGGTGTACCGCAAGAAGTGGGTGATCCACATCGAGCGCATCACCCGCGAGAAGGTGAACGGCGCCACCGTCAACGTCGGTGTCGACCCCTCCAAGGTTGTCATCACCAAGCTCAAGCTCGACAAGGACCGCAAGGCCCTGCTCGAGCGCAAGATGGGCAACGGCGCTGAGAAGGGCAAGGGCAAGTTCACCGAGGATGAGGTCAAGGCCATGCAGGACGTCGACTAATCGGTTCTCGAACGGCCCGCGAGGGCTTTCGAGGGCGGGAACCGGCGCGTTCGACGTGATCGCGACGGTGGGTGACACAAACCTGTCGCGGGGTGGCGAGGCGTTCTCGTGTGTGCTAGTATATCAAACGTTGGAACGAAACGCCCTCGGCGACGACTGGAATTTTACCGCGCTCGTTCCGCCGCGCTCAGTCGCGCTGTCGACGCTTCTCCTTGTCCTTCTTCTCCCTCTTCTCTCGCTTCGCCTTCCGATCGCCGCGCGTCTCCGCGGACGCCACGCCCCGGCCGCGCAGGAACGCCTCCGCCGCGGCAACCTCCGCGCGACGCGCCTCCTTCTCCTTGGCCTTGAACTCGCGTATGAGTCGTCGCCGCTCCTCCCGCGGAAGCGACGCGAGGATGCCGCCCGCGCCCGCGCCGTCGTCGCCCGCCTCGCCGCCGGCGAAAGGGCGCCCCGCGGTCGTTCTCGTGCCCCCGTCGCCCGCGTCGTCGTTCCCGACGGACGCGAACGCGTCGTCGCCGTACGCGTCGTCCCCGAGCAAGAGCTGCTGGTTCGCCGCCGACGGGTCCACGCCGCCCCGCGTGGGCGAACGCCCCGACGCGTGCGCGCCTCGCGTGAGCTGGAACTTCTTTGACGACGCGAGCGCCTCGCGCGCGCGCATGAGCGCCAGCGGGTCCTCTATTTTCGCGCGGAACGCGTCGTTCGGGTTGTGCGCGCGCATAGGGCACTCGCGGTCGCCGCTGGCGTGCCCGAAGCCGCCGCAGCGAAGACACTGCGTGGCCCGGATCTGCACGCCGAGAGGCCGAGCCCCGACGCCGTCGGCGTCGCCGCCGCCGCGCGGCGCGAGGCGCGGCGCCCCCGCGAGCTCGGGGAACGCGTCCGCGGCGGCGACGTTCCTCCCGTCCGCGTCCTTGCGCATCTTGCGCTTCTTGCGGCGCAAAATCTCCTCCTCGGACAGCGGCGGGAGGCCCGCGGCGAGACGCGCGGCCGTTTCCTCGGCGGCGCGTTTCGTTTCGGCGTCTCGCGCGGCGGCTTCCGCTTTTTCGGTTCTCTCCTTCTCGAGCGCCGCGTCAAACCCGGGAGGCTTCTGGTACATGAACGCGAGCTCGCGTTTGTACCTGGCGGACGCGCGGTCCTTCGCCGCGAGTGCCTCCGTGTTTTTAAAAAACTCGGCGTTCTCCGCGAACTCGCGCGCGGCATCCGCGTCGCGGCGCGCGCGCGCCGCCGCGGCTTGCTCCGCCTGGAACACCTTCTCGCGGTTCTTGTACGAGAGCGGGTGCCACGACTTGAGGTGCAGGTACTGGTGGGACCACCCGGAACCGCCCGCGCCCGAGCCGGAGGTGGCACGCGCGGCGCCCGCGCGCGCGTCCGGCTCGCCGGCGTGGGCCTGCGTCGCGGGAAAAGGGAGGGGTGAGGCGTCGCGACGGGGAGGATGCCGGGTCAGTCGCGCCGCGAACGAGGGAAGGATTTCCGAAGCGCGCCCCGCGCGCTTCACGCGGTCCACGACGTACCTGGGGCGCGCTGGATCCCGACGGCTCAGCGTCTGCGCCAGTTTGTGCCCGTTTAAAGCGCGCCTTGGCGCCGAGGTCGCCCATCGCGACGCCCGCCGCGACAACCCCGGGGCGCGGCGGGAGTGGTAGACCCGCGTTTTTGGAGAGCGTTTTGGAATCCGAGGAAGGCAAGTGGGCACCCCCTCGAAAAGATGCGCCTTCCAGAATCAGCCGCGCGCGAGGCTGCGCGCGCGTCCAGCGTCGACGCGGCGCATCTCCGACGTGGTGTGGCGTGATGTCGTGCCGCTAATTTCGTCGCCTGATAAGGTTGTCGCTGGGGACGGACGGTCAGAAGTTGCCGTCGCGCCGTCCGAGGATTTGAATCATGTCCTCCGGTCGCGGTCGATTCGGAGGTCGGTTCGGAGGCCGAGGCCGGGGCCGGGGCCGGGGCGGGTCATCCCAGCCGTCCCAGCCGTCGCAGCCCCCTCAGCCGCCCCCTCAGCCTCCTCCCGCGGCGCCGTCGAACGTCCCGCCGTCGTGGAGCATCTACTTCCCCGAGCTCGCGTTCTCGGAGGAGGACAGGCGCGCCGAGCTCGTGGCGACGCTGGCGCGTTTCTTCAGCTCCGAAATCGGCTTCGAGCTCGTGAAGCACGTTCGCACCGTGGCCGAGCGCGAGGTGATGCTCGAGCTGGATTACGTCGCGCTCAAGGCGCGCGCGGACATCCCCGACCTCTTCGCTGCGCTCGAGATGGCGCCCGCGGAGGGCCTCCCCTGCTTGCGCGCGGCGGTGCACGAGGTGGTGTTCAACTCCCCGGTGGGCCGCAGGGAGCTTCCCGGCGTCCAGATCCCGGCGGCGGCGGCGCGCGTCGCCGCTCCGCCGCGCGTGGACGTGCACTTGGTGAACGTGCCGGACTCGCACATCTCGTTCGGGGAGCTGCGCTCGCGGAACGTCGGCAGGCTGGTCAGCGTACGGGGCACGGTCACGCGCGTCTCGCCCATCAAGCCGCTCGTCGTCGCGCTGCGCTTCGCGTGCGAGAAGTGCGAGATGACGCAGACGTTGCGATTCGCCGACGGACGGTACCGCGAGCCTGAGGCGTGCGTCATGCAGGGCTGCCGCGGGCGCAAATTCGCGCCGGATCACGACTCCGTGAAGTGCGTGGACTCGCAGCGCGTACGGATCCAGGAGCTCGCCGCGGAACTCGCCGCCGGAGACGACGACGCGCGCGCGCCGCGATTCGCAGAGCTCGAGCTCCAGGGCTCGCTGTGCGACGCGTGCGAGCCCGGCGAGGTGGTCACCGCGCTGGGCGTGGTGGAGACCGCGCAGGTGGAGAGCAGCGGCGGCGCCATGCAGCGCCAGCGGGACGCGCGCATGTACGACATCTATCTCAACGTCGTGAGCGTCGTGCGCAAGAGGGGCGCGGGGGAAGGCGGCGCGGCGCCGGGCTTGTCCGCCGCCGCCGCCGCCGCGTTCCGCCGCGGCTTACCCGACCTCGACGCCGAGGACGCGCACTTCGGCCGCGCGAACGCGGGTTGGCTCGGCGTGCCGGGCTTCGAGCCCGACGTCGCGGACGCGCCCGAGATGTCGCCCTCGGACCTGGAGTTCATCGTGCGCTTCACGGAGGAGTGCGCGGGCGAACAGTTCAAGCACCTGGTGCACAGCCTGTGCCCCACGATCTACGGCCAGGACATGGTCAAGGCGGGCATGCTCCTGTCGCTCTTCGGGGGCGTGCGCAAGAAGCTCCGCGGGTCGGGGGACGTGCCCGTGCGCGGCAGCATCCACTGCCTGGTGGTGGGCGACCCCGGGCTGGGAAAGAGCCAGCTCCTGAAAGCAGCCTCGGGGCTCGCGCCGAGGGGCATGTACGTCAGCGGGCGGTCCGTGAGCAAAGCCGGCTTGACGGCGACGGTGGTGCGGGACGCCGCCACCGGCGGGTACGCGTTCGAGGCGGGCGCGATGGTGCTGTCGGACGGCGGCGTGTGCTGCGTCGACGAGTTCGACAAGATGCCGAACGAGCACGCGGCGTTGCTCGAGGCCATGGAGCAGCAGAGCGTCTCCGTGGCGAAGGCTGGGCTCACGGCGACGCTGCCGGCGAGGGCGGCGGTGCTCGCGGCGGCGAACCCGGCGCGCGGCGTGTACGACCGCTCGAGGACGGTGCACGAAAACATCAAGATGAGCCCCGCGCTGCTGTCGCGCTTCGACCTGTGCTTCATACTGCTGGACGTCCCGGACGAGGAGCGCGACGACAAGCTCTCGAGGCACGTGCTGGCGCCGCACGGCACCGGCGCCGCGCCGCGCCTGACTGAGGCGCGCCAGGAGCTGCTGGCGCACCGCGCGCACGCCGACTCGGACGACGACGACGACGACGACGACGAGCGGCGGAGACGAACGCGCTCGGGCCCCGGCCCCGGCGCGGGCCCCGGCTCTGAGAAACCTTTCGATCGAGACTTTAACCGCGTGTCTTTGAAACGGCAGCTTCGCTTGGACCTGCACGGCGCGGACGCGGAGTTCGCGCCTCTTCCCCGCGGGCTGATGCGCAAGTACGTCGCGTACGCCGCGGCGTACTGCCACCCAAGGCTCACGCCTCCCGCGGCGGAGGTGCTTCAGGAGTACTACCTCGAGCTCCGCGCGCGATCCGCCGCCGGCGCGGATGTCACACCCATCACGCCGAGGCAGCTCGAGTCCCTGTGCCGCCTCGCGGAGGCGCGTGCCAAGGTGGAGCTGCGCGAGACGGTCACCCGCTCGGACGCGTGCGACGCGGTGGAGATCATGCGGGAGAGTCTGCGGGAGGTGATGTCCGGGAACGCGCTGGGGAAGGGCTTCTCGGGGAGGGGAGGCAAACCGAACAAGCGCGGCAAGGCGAAGCTTTTCGTCGACGGCATGAACGCGAGGGCTCGGGAGAAACAGAGCGCGTACTTCACCACCGGGGAGTTGCACGCGCTGGCGGATGACCTGCGCCTGGAGCTGAAGGACGTGGACGGGTTCATCGAGAGCCTGAACGTGGCGGGCGAGATTCTGAAATCCGGGCGGCTGTATAAGTCGGCCAGCTCGTGACGAAAACGCTTTTTAGACGTCGCGCGCTTCTTTCGTTCGAGACGACGAAACACGCACAATACGTATTAAATATAGCCTACGGGATGGTTCGCGCACGCCACACGCCACACGTCACGCCTCGAGAGACTCGATGAGCTCCAGCGCGCCCATCGCGTCGTGCGCTTCCAGCAACGCGCCCATGCCTCCGCGCTCCAGCGCGCCCGCGCGTTTCCAAAAGCGCCGAAACGCGCGCACGTTATACTCCGCCTCGCGAACCGGGTCCTCGGCTTCCGGGAACGTGTCGAAGTACGCGTGCCCGTCCCACCGCGCTAAACGCAGGGTGTACACGAGCTCCAGCGCGCCCGCGGCGTGCACCGAGCCGAACGCCAGCCCGTCCTCCGCGCCGAGCCTGGAGTGCGCGTCCCCGAGGTGGAACCCAAACAGCGCGTCCTCCGCCAGAGCCGCCGCCGCGCTCTGCGCGGGGTTCTCGCCCGCCGCCAGCAGGTGTCCGAGGTCGAGCGTCAGCCCGAACCGCCCCGGGCGCGCCACCTCCCGCGCGAGCGCGAGCGCGGCGTGCGTGTTACTCACCGTCGCGAACCGCGCGGACGGGTCCGTGGGCTTGAACTCGAACGACACGCGGTGCGCGCGGCACTCCGGCCGGTCCACCGCGTCTTGGATCGCGCGCGCCGCGCGTTTCCACGCCGACGCGTGGTTCGCGCCGAAGTGGTAGTCGTACCCGTCGAACTGCGGCCAGACGATCACGCCGCGCGTCGCGCCGAGCGCGGCGGCCCACGCGCACGCCTCCGCGACGACGTCCACGGCGGCGGCGCGCACGGCGGGGTCGGGGTTCGTGAACGCGCCGCCCAAACGGAACGGCTCCGCCGGGAACCGAACCGCCACCGCGCCGGCGGCGAGCCCGTTCTCTTCCAGCGCGCGCGCGATTTCGTGCGCGCCGAATTCGCCGCGCAGGTGCTGCGGGTAGTTGAAGTCCACGAGGTCGACGCCCTTCGCCGAGCCCAGCCTCTGGACCATCGTTAGCAGGTCCAAAGAAGAGCTTTCTCTCCCAAACTTTCTCTCGACAAGGTCCAAACGCGAACGCATGGAGTTGAGCCGCGACCCAAACCGCAGGGGACACGCGTCGGGGTCCGCCGCCGCGCGCGCGTCCGCCGAGAAGCTCTGCGCCGGCGCCGGCGCCGAGAGGCCCCAGATCTCCGCATCTTTAGGGGGGAGCATCGCCGCCACCGCCGCGCGCGAGGGGAGCGAGGGCGCCGCGCCGACTTTGCTCGCGGCGAGCGCGCCTGCCGCCGCCGCCGCGCGCGCGACGCGCGCCGAGACCAGAACGCCGTCCTCCGTCTCCGCGCGCGTCTTCGCCGTCTCCGCGTCGCGGTCCTCCGCGAGGAACACAGCGACGGCGGCTCTGAAAGCGTCCCCCGCGGCTGTGGCGTCGACGACCCGGCCTCCGGGAACGTCGGCCGCGGGAAATCGAGTCCTACGGAAATCGCCCGTGTCGGCGTCCTTCGAGACGAGCAGCGCGCCTCGCGCGCCGAGCGTCGCCAGGACGCGCGGCGCGCCGGCGCCCGCCAACGCCTCGGCGGCGGCGAACGCGCCTTCGTCCGTGTCCGCGGGCACGTTCGTCTGCCGCGCGAGCTCGGACTCGTTTGGCATCACGTAATCCACCGCCGAGAGCAGCTCGGTGGGAATGGGGTCGTCGACGCCGCCGGCGTCGAGAAGCACGAGCGCGCCGCGCGCGCGCGCCGCGCGCGCCGCCGCGAGCGTGACTCGGTCGGGAATCTCGCGCTGAAGCATGACCACCGCCGCGCCTCGCGTCGCGGCTTCCATGCGTTCGGCGAGCTCGGCTTCGTCCGCGGGCCACCAGGTGTTCGCGCCCGGGATCACCACGGAAGACGCGGCGCCGTCGGGAGAGAGCATGACGAAACCCTGGCCGGAGGGGAGGTCGTGCGCTCGTTCGCTCACGGATAGGTCGACGCCGTTCGCGCGGAGCTCAGCCTCGAGCTCGACGGCGTGCGCGTCGTTGCCGAAGACGCCCACGAACTTCACCGGCCGCGCGCCGGCGACGAGCCGCGCCGCGGCCACCGCCTGGTTGGCACCCTTTCCACCCATCGCGAAGCGCGCGCGGGGCTCGACCGCGACGACCGTCTCGTGGAGCTCCGGAGGTCGAGAGGCGACGATGATGTCGACGTTCAGAGAACCGACAACCACGATCGACGGTCTGTCCGTCGACGCCGCGCACGTCTCCGCCGTCCCGACCGCCGCGGGAAGCACCAACGACAGTGTCAATAGCGCGATCGCCGAGGCGGCGACGAACGACCGCGACATCGTGGAGTGTCACCCACGGGAACGGCGGCGCCCCGCCCGCGCGCTCGAGTCTGGCAAAACGCGGTCCCGAGAGTGATAATGGTATAACAACGCGCGAACTTCGAACTTGATGAGTCACGGAAGACTGTCGAGCGCGTCCAGCACGACCCGTTCCCACCCGTCGACGCCCGGCGACTCGGGAAACAGCACCCCCGGTAACCCCACCTTATCGCACGCGCGCGCGGAGGTCCCCCCGATGCACGCGTACAGGGGGTGCGCGACCCCTTCGCCCGCGAGCCCGGATAACGCCAGCCACGCCCTCACCGCGCTGGGCGACCCGAACGTCACGACATCCGCCGCCTTCGCGAGCGCCATCGCGTCGGCGTCCACGGCGGAGACTTTTTCCGTGCTGTACGTGTTCAGCCGCGTCACTCGCGCGCCTCGGCTCTCCAGGCCCTCCTGCAGCGTCGACGCCGCCTTCGCGGACGCGGGGTACAAAACCCGCGCGTTCGCCGAAAGCGGGAGCTCCGCCGCGAGCGTCTCCGCGTCCGCTTTGGAAGGCGTGAACGCCTCGCGAGTCAGCGCGCCGCGCGCGTACTCACCCTTCAGCGCCTTCGCGGTGCCCTTTCCCACCGTGGCGATGGGCACGTCGGGCTCGCCAGCCTCGCGCCATCCCCTGAGGAACACCTTCGCCGCCTCAGGGGACGTGATGCACACCCAGTCCCAGCCCGCGGCGTCGGCGAGCGCGGCGGGGAGCGCGTCGGCGTCTGCGCCGGGGGCGGTTTCGATGAGCGGCATCTCGAGCACCTCGATGCCTCGCACGGAGAGACGCTCGCGCATGTCTCCGTTCTTGCCCTCCTCCCGGGTCAGCACCACGCGCCTGCCCGCGTACGTCGTGTCCGTCGCGCCGGCGGCGGTGGTCGTCGCGGAGCCCTGCGTGGCGTTCGACGCCCGAGCGGACACGCCCGAGCGCGATCGAGGGACGAGGCTTCCGAAAGCTTTCCCGGGAAAACGCGCGCGCGCCCTCGCGCCCAGCGCGCTCGCGCGCGGCGCCAGCCCGGCGCGCATCGCGGTGGAGGACATCGACACGCGGTCCCGGAGGTGGCGAAAGGCTCGGGAGGTGCGGAGCGCAGGTGCGTGTGGCGCGGGAAGAGGCGGTCCGCAATCAGACAGTTGTCTGATGATGCGTATCCGCCTCAGCCGGTAACAGCGAATCTCGCGAAGTCGTCGAGCGAAATCACCGATACCAGCCAGCCCGCGAGGAATAAAGCGATGTGCTGGCGAGATGGCCCCCATTGGCGGGATGACCGAGACGACAAACTCGACAGGCATGATGCTTAGCATCATGCCCAAAATGGTGCGCCTTGTGACGTTCCCGACACGATCCGGACGTCCGCCCCCGACCGCCCCCGCCCCCACCCCCGCCTCGGCGACCACGCCGACGCGTTTCCGCGCCAAATCTGAATCTCGCGTCGGTGACATCGGAATCTGAGACGTCGCCTCCCCTCCGTTCCCAGGGCGAGGACCTGGACCCCGCCCCCCCCCTCCGCGCGTACATCGAGTCGCGGTACTCCCCCGAGGACGCGAAGGGCGCGGAGCAGGACCTCGAGACCCTGACGCTCCTGCGTTCGGAGACGATGTCCACCGGCCAGACCCAGGAACAGAAACGCGAAACGCTGTTGTCGTACTACCGCGCGACGCGGGTGGTGGAGGGCCGGTTTCCGATCAGCAAGCAGGCCGGCCACGTCAATTTGCCGTTCACGTGGACGGACGCGTTCGACACGAAGAAGAAAGCAACCGTGTCGGACGCCAAGTTCGAGCGGTGCGCGACGCTGTTCAACCTGGCGTGCTCGTGGACGGCTTCCGCGTGCGACGCCGACCGCGACGACCCCGAGGGCGCGAAAGTCGCCGCGCACGCGTTCCAACGCGCCGCCGGCGCGTTCGCGACGCTGGAGAAGATCGGAGAGAAGGCTGTTTCGAGCGCGAAGCGAACCGACGCGGACGCCGCAACGATGGACGTCTCCAAGGAGTGCGCGGCCGCGATGGCGACGCTGTGCCTAGCGCAGGCGCAGAAGTGCGTCTTCGACAAGGCGGCGCGCGACGGGAAGAGCCCGGGCGTCCTCGCCAAACTCGCCAGGCAGGCGCACTTGTTTTACGCCGAGACCGAGTCGGCGCTCGCGGCGTCCCCGCTCTCGGAGCACATAGACGCCTCCTGGCGCGCGCATGTCGGGGCGATGGCGGCGCTGCACTTCGCCGAGGCGGAGGCGGCAGCCGCCGCCGCGCTCGCGGACGACGAGGACGGCGTCGGGCCGAAGATTGCGCGCCTGACGCGCGCGTCGCGCGAGCTCGCCGCCGGCGCGCGCGCGGTGAAACTCACGAACGGCGTGAGCGTCGGTCTGATCACGGCGCTGATGACCTTGAAGGACACCATCGACGCCGACCTGCAGAAACACTCGAGGGAAAACGAGGTGGTGTACATGGTGCGCGTCCCCGCGTACGAGGACCTGCCCGAGCTCGGCGCCGCCGCCATGGTCAAGCCGGCGCCGCCGACGCCCGAGTCGCTCGACGCCGCCGGCGAGACGCTCTTCTCCAAGATCGTCCCGGAGAGCGGCTTCAAGGCGCTCAGTAAGTACACCGAGCTCGTGGACGCGACCATCCGCGAGGAGACGGATGTGCTGGCGCTCGCCAGCGACGAGGCGCGCGCGGCGCTCGCGGAGATGGAGCTCCCGGAGCTCCTCGTCGCCGCCGAGGCGGGCGCGGGGAGCGCCATCCCCGGCGGCGCGCGCGACGCCGCCGCCGGCGCGGGCGCCGGCCTGCCCGCGCCGCTCGCCGAGGAGGTGGCCGCCGCGCAGCGCGTGGGCGTGTCCGCCGGGCTCAGGGGTGACGTCGTGCGGCTGCGCGAGGCGCACGAGGCGTGCGCGCACCGCGTGGACGCCACGGAGCGCGCGCTGGATGCGGAGGCGACGGAGGACGAGGCGTGTCGCGGCGCGTATGGCGCCGACAAGTGGACCCGTCCCCCGAGCTCGGCGCTGTCTCGTAACCTGCGCGATAAGATCTCGGCGTACCGCCAGAACCTCGCGCAGTCGTTCCGCAGCGACGAATCGTTGCGCGCGCGCGTCACCGACGCCTCGGAGGGGGTTCTGCGTCTGCTGGAGCCCGAGTCGATGGCGGCGGCGACCCCCGCGCTCCGCGCGCCCATGGTGTCCACGAGCGACGGCGACGTGCTTGCCGAGCTCCGCGCTGCGGTGTCGGACCTGGAGGCCATCGGCGCCGAGCGCGCCGGCATCGAGGCGACCGCGAAGGCCATCAAGGAGCGGGACAACATCATGGCGAAGGTGATGGCGGCGGAGAACCCGGACGCGCACGAGGCGCTGTTCGAGCGGGAGCTTGCCAAGTACGACGAGGTCAAGGCGGCGGTCGCGAACAACGTCTCGAGCCAGGCGGACGTGCTGGCGCGGCTCCGGCGCGAGCACGAGACGTTCATGCGCGCGTACGACGTGGACGGATGGCGCGCGGCGAGCGCTATCCACGTCGAGGCGACGCGGGACGCGCTCGCGCACTACCGCGAGCTCGCGTCGGGGATCGAGCGCGGCACCACGTTCTACGCGGGGTTCGCGGCGGCCACCGCGCAGCTGCTGGAGGAAGCGGAGTCCTGGACGGAGACCCGGCGGCGCGAGAAAGCGCAGCTCGAAGCCGCCGTGGCGCAGAGAGCGCAGCAGGCGGCGGCGGTGGCACAGAACCACGCCGCCGCCGCCGCCGCCGCGCACCGCGCGGCGGCAGACCAGGCCGCGGCGGGGCGCGCCATGGCCGAGGCCCACGCAAGGCAAGCCGCCCAGCCCTTTACGCATGCGCTTCACGACCCGTACGCGCCTCCGACGCACGTGCCCGCACCTCCGCCCGGCGTCGGTGGAGCGCACGGGTACCCGCCGTCGCCGACGTCGCCGCCGGCGCCTTCGTACGCCGATTACCCGCCGCAGCCGCAACAGGCGTACGCGCAGTTCGCGCCGCCGCCGCCGGCGGGCTCGCACCTGTACCCCCCCAACCCCTACGGCCAGCAGCCGCCCCCGCCCCCGCCCCCGCATGGGTACAGGTGAGCGCGCGGAGTCGCGACCCGCGCGCTCTCGTCGTTCCGTAGCGCTCCAACGCGTAGACGACGTCGAGACGAGGAAACACGGTCGCTCACGGTCGCACTGTAGATACGCATAATAACACCTACAAAGTACGCTCACCCACATCACTCGCACGTCCAGATCCTGCACGTGTTGTCCTTGCTCCCGGTGATGATCTTGTCCCCCTGGTAGTTGAACGCGCACGAGAAGATCTCGTCCGTGTGCCCCTCCAGGGTCTGCACGCACGTCCCATGACGCGCGTCCCACAGCTTGCACGTCGCGTCGCTCGAAGCCGTGAGCACGCGCGTGCCCCGCGGGTTGAACGAAACCTTCGAAATCTCCCCTCGGTGCCCGGTGAGCGTGTGCTCGAGCGCGCCCGACGCGACGTCGTAGACGCGCGCCGTCCCGTCCCCGCCGGCGCTACCCACCTTGCGCCCTGCGGCGTCGAAGCACACGTCCAGGACCTCATCGGTGTGGTCCTGCCAGACGCACGTCGCCCTGCCGCTCCCCAGGTCCCACAGACGCACGCCGCGGTCCATGGAGCCGCTCGCCGCCGCGCCCGACGCGAAGTCGAAGCGCGCCGCGCTGATCTCGGCGCGGTGCCCTTCGAGCACGCGCGCGCACGCGCCCGTCCGCGCGTCCCAGAGGCGGCAGTCGTGGTCGAAGCTCCCCGTGAGCAGCATGTCCCCGGAGGTGCTGAAGCTCAGCGAGACGATCTCGCCGGTGTGACCACGCAGGACGCACGTCTCTCTGCCCGTCTCGACGTCCCACAGCCGCGCGGAGGAGTCCATCGAGCCGGTGGCGATCGCCGTCGAGGACGGGTCAAAGCCGAGGCACACGATTTCCGTCTCGTGGCCGCGCAGCGTGTAAAACAGTTCGCCGGTGCGCGCGTCCCACAGCTTACACGTCTTGTCGAACGAGCCGGTGATCACCTTGTCCCCGAACGGGTTGTTGAACGCGACCGCGTACACCACGTTCTTGTGGCCCTCCAGCGTGTGCGTCTCCTCGCCAGAAGCCGTGTCCCACACCTTGCACGTGCGGTCGTACGAGCCGGTGACAAAGGCGTCTCCGTTTTTGTTGAACGCGCAGTTCGTCAGCGGCAGGATGTGCGCGCGCAGCACCTTGAACAGCTCGAAGTCCGCGTGCCGCTCGTCCGCGAGCTTGCTCTGCAGCTTCGCGAGCAGCGCGCGCAGGGGCTCGCGGTGGGAAGGCCGGAGCATGCTCTCGCGCGCGAAGATGGCGTCCAGCAGGCGCTCCGCGTCCGTCTCCTTTGACAGGTCCAGAAGATCCACGCTGCGCTGCATGAGCTCACCGTCGTGCTCGTACTCCAGGATCACGCCGGGCGGGTAATACCGAAGCAGGAACTTCCGCAGCTTGGCTTTGGACGCCGCCACCGCGGGACGGGCCCTCTGCTCGAACCGGCCCTCGCCGCCGTAGTCGCGTTGGTGCATCGCGGACGTCGCGTGCCGAGAAGAAGGATGGCGGAATCGAAAGTGTCAGCCTCGACGCGACGAGGCGACCGAGGTGTCCGCACGCAGCCTCCCGAGTGGCGATCGATCCGACCCAGCGCCGTGGCGTGGCGCGCAGGAGGATCGCCCCGACCTCGCGCGCCGCCCGCGCGCCGCTCAGTGGCGCTGAACGGGCGATGGCCGGCCGAGACGTCCGAGAAAACACACGTCTTTTCGTTGCTTTTTTTAACTTTCCGTTGCCAGCTGCCCAGCTCGAAAAAGCCACGTTGACCGCGCGCGGCAGATCCGAGGCGCACGCGCGCGAGGGGGTGGCGCGGAAGCGCGCGGAACTCGCGCGGCGATGCGCACGGCGGTGGCGTGGACGGACACGCCGCCCGAGCGCGACGGCGTGCGGAGTGTGTGCTATTCCCTGGCGCACAGTCCCGATGGCACTCAGCTCGTGGCCGGAGTCGGCAGCCGAGTGCTCGTGTACAACGCCTCGGACGGTGACCTGCTGCACTCGCTGAAGGGCCACAAGGATGCGGTGTACGGGGTTTCCTACGCTCGGGACGGCAAGAACTTCGCGTCCGGCGCGGCGGATAAGACCGTGATCATCTGGACTGACAAAGGAGAGGGCGTGCTACGGTACAGCCACGGCGAGGCCATCCAGTGCCTGGCGTACAGTCCTCGAGGCCCGCAGCTCGCGTCCGCGACCGCGTCGGACTTCGGGCTGTGGTCGCCCGAGCAGAAGGCCGTGGCGAAGCACCGGGTCACGGGGAAGGTTTTGAGCATGTCGTGGACGAACGACGGCCAGTTCCTCGCGCTCGGTCAGTTCGACGGGTGCGTCAGCGTGCGGGACAAGTCCGGGGGCGAGAAGGTGAAGATCCAAGCCGGGGGGCCGTGCTGGTCGGTGCGGTGGAGCCCCGAGACGCGGCGCGCGGAGCCCAACGTCTTGGCGGTGGGGTGCTGGGACGGCACGCTCGCGTTTTACAACCTGAACGGCTCGCAGGCAGGTGAGACCAAGCGCCTGGGGTACGACCCGTGCGACGTGAGTTTCTTCGGGGAGGGCGACTGCGTGGTGGTGGCGGGCGCGAACCGCGAGGCGAGGCTCGCCACCGTCGCCGGCGTCCACCTCGCCGTCGTGTGCGCAAAAAAATCGTGGGTGTGGTGCGCGCGTCAGAGGCCGGGCGCGAACGCCGTGGCGGTGGGGTGCGAGGACGGGAGCGTCAGCATGCACACGCTGTCCTTCGGGACGGTGCACGGGCTGTACCACGACCGCTACGCGTACCGCGACGCGATGACGGATGTCGTCGTGCAGCACCTGGTCTCCGAGCGACGGGTGCGCATCAAGTGCGGCGCGCTCGTTTTGAAGATCGCCGTCTACAAAGACAAGCTCGCCGTGCAGCTCCCCGACCGCGTGGTGCTGTACCGGCAGCTGGACGACGGGACGGACCGCGACCCGCACGACATGCAGTACGTCGTGGCCACCACGCTTCGGCGCGCGCTGGAGTGCAGCCTGCTGGTGGCGACGTCCGACCGGCTGATCCTGTGCCAGGAGAAGAAACTGCAGCTCCTGGATTTTCACGGGCGCCTCGAGCGCGAGTGGGCGTTTGACGCGACGGTGCGGTACATCAAGGTCACCGGCGGGCCGCCGGGCGGCGAGGGCGCGCTCGTCGGCCTGAAGGACGGCACGATCGTCAAGATATTCGTCGATCAGCCCTTCCCGGTGACCGTCGTGAAGCACGCGCGCGCCGTCAAATGCCTGGACCTCTCGCGGGACCGCCGGCGCGTCGCCGCGGTGGACGACGACGGCGCCGTGGCGGTGTACGACGCCGAAACCGGCGCTTTGGTGTACGAGGACAAACGGGGGGGCGCCAACTCGCTGGCGTGGAACACGGAGTTCGACGACATGCTGTGCTACTCCGGGAACGGGACGCTGAGCGTGCGCACGGCGGATTTCCCGGTGCAGACGCAGAGCATGAACGGCTTCGTCGTCGGGTTCAAGGGGAGCAAGGCGTTTTGCTTGCACCAGTCGAGCGCGCGGACCGTGGACGTGCCGCAGTCGGCGAGCGTGGCGGGTTTCCTGGCACGGGAAGAACACGACGCCGCGTACGCCGTGGCGTGCCTGGGCGTCACGGAGGGCGACTGGCGTTTGATCGGGATCGCCGCGCTGGACGCCATGCGGCTGGACGTCGCGCGCAAGTGCTTCGTGCGCGTCCGCGACGCAAAATTCCTCGAGCTGCTGAACTTTGTCGAGCGCGCGGCGCGGCGCGGGGAGGCGGAGACGGGCGCGTTAAGAGGGGAGGCGTTGGCGTACCAGGGTTTGTTCCAGGAGGCCGCGAAGGCGTTCGCGAAGGCGGGCAAGGTGGAGAAAGCGATGGAGATGTTCTCCGACCTGAGGCAGTTCGACGAGGCCAAGGCGTGGGCGGAGGAACACGCCGCCGGCGCGGGCGGCGCGGGAGACGGCGCGGTGCGGGAGTTTGCGCACCGGCAGGCGGAGTGGGCGGAGGAGGTTTCCGACTACGCCGCCGCCGCGGAGATGTACGTGCAGGCGAAGCAGTGGGACAAAGCCGTCGCGCTGCTCGGGCAGACGGACAACAAGGACAAGCTGGCGGAGGTGATGCGCGCGCTCGGGGAGGGCGACGCCGAGACGCTGCGCGCGTGCGCGGGGCACTTTGCGCGCTGGGGGGATGTCACGCACGCGCGCGAGGCGTACAACAAGCTCGGCGACCACGCGGGTTTGCTCGAGCTGTTCGTGCAGTGCGAGCGTTGGGACGACGCGTTCGGGGTGGTCCGGAACCGCCCTTCGCTGGAGGACCGGGTGTACCTGCCCTACGCGGCATGGCTGGCGGACCACGACCGCTTCGACGAGGCGCGCGGCGCGTACCAGCGCGCGGGCAAAGCCGAGCTCTCGCGGCGCATGCTGGAGCAGCTCACGCACAACGCCGTGCTCGAGCGCCGGTTCCGCGACGCCGGGTACTGCTACTGGCTCATGTCGGACGAGATCGCGACCGTTCTGAAGGGGAAGAAGCGCGAGGCGCTTTCAGACGCCGAGCGCGACGACCTGGAGCGGTTCCAGGAGTTCAAGGACCGCTCGGAGATTTACTACGCGTACCATCTCGTGCACCGCGCGATGGACGAGCCGTTCCGCACGTCGACGCCGAGCACGCTCCTGAACGTCGGGCAATTCCTGTTGGCCAAGTTCGCGTCGCGCGACGAGATGCCTCCGGGCGTGAGCTTGGCGTACGTCCTGATCACGCTCGCCACGCACGGCGAGACGCTGCGCGCGCACAAGTTGGTGCGTTTCGCGTACGATAAGCTCCAGTCGCTGCGCGTGCCGAAACAATACGCGCAAAAAGTGGACCTGGCGTGCGTGTTGTCTCGCGCCAAGCCCTTCACGGACGCCGAGGAGCTGCTCCCCATGTGCTTCCGGTGCGGGTCCACCAACCCGCTCGTCTCGGGCAAAGGCGACGCGTGCGTGACGTGCGGCGGGCGGTTCGTGCGCTCGTTCGTCACGTTCGAGCACCTGCCCCTGGTCGAGTTCGAGGTCGCCGCGGACATCTCCAAGAAGGAGGCGCGGCGGCTCATCGAGGAGGAGCCGCCGCGGGTGGAGAGCAAACGCGGCGGCAGCGGCGGCGGCGGCGACGTGCTGGGCGGAGACCAGAAGATGTTCTTCGACGACGGCGAGAATCCCGCCGACGCGATGTTGAACCTGGAGGATCCGTTCGCGCGGCAGATGGCGGAGACGCACGCGCCGATCGTGTGCGACCGGGAGATGCTTCGCGCGCTTCCCCCGGGGGACGTCGTGATAAAGCCGTCGGGGTGCTCGCCGCTCCCGCCGCGGTACTTCCGCGTGATGGACCCGGACGCGCCGGTGACGGTGGACGAAGCCGGGAACGCGTACGAGGCGGACGAGTACGAGCTCGCGTGCCTCGAGCGCGGCCGGACCCCGTTCACGCGCAAGCCCGTCTCGGCAAACGCGGAGATGGCCTCCGCGCCCCCCCCCGAGCCGGACACGCCCCCCGCGAAGGAGGCGGAGGCGCGGGGCTGGGGGGTCGCCAGGGGCGTCGCCGCCGTGCAGAAGATGGACCTCGCGGGCGCGTCGGAGGCGCCCAAGGTGGTGCCGGGCGCTGCGAAAGCGCGGTCGAGGCGCGCGGTGCCGATCAGCTGAGAGACGTCGTCGTCTCGCCCGTTCGACGCGTTGTAAAACGATTTGCGAAAGATTCATTGAAAACGGCGCTACTCACGACAAGTCGAAACTCCCCACGCCCTCGTTCACCGCGTACCCCAGCCTCTCGCGGAGCACCTCCACGCAGCTGTACGGCGGCAGCTTCAAGTAGCTCGCGCACGTCATCGCCGAAGGCAGGTCCTTGTCCGCCAGCGTGGTGCCCGCCGAGATGGGCGCGCCGTCCGCCCCGGCGGCGCCGCCGGCGGCGCCCGAGGGCTGCTTGCACACGACGGTCAGGCGCGGGTGCAGCGCGGCGAGCCCGCCCGGGGGCAGACGCGGCGCGCCCGTGACGAAGCGCAGGAACGCCCTCTGCTCCTCCGGGCCGTACGCGCACAGCACCTCCATCAGCGCCTGGATGGGCGGCGACGCGACGCTGTACCCGTGGTCGAACGTCACGCACTCTGACAGGAGCTCCGGGGTCCACGCCTGACCCTCGCCGCACAGGACCCGCTCGAGCTCGGACGCGGAGAAGACGCCCAGCGCCGCGGGCTGGCAGATGTCGCGCAAGCCGCCGCGGAACGCCTCGAGCTGCCTCGCGACGCCGCCGCCCACCGTCGCGTCCACCACGGCGTCCACGTACTCGCCCAGGTTCGCGGCGTCCACGGCGACGTCGGCGCCGCCCGGGCGGAGCTCGAACGCGTCGTCCCCAGGGAGCGTGAACGCGAGGCACAGGTCGGCGACGGCGGCGCCGTCCACGGTGACGCCGCGCCACTCAGCCTCGGGCGCGCCGCTCGCCCTGAGCGCGGCGACGCGCTTCGCCGCCGCGTCCAGGCGAGCCAGCGTGCGGCCGAGCTCGGGGTCGACGGCGGCGACGTCCGGGAGCGAAAGCGCGGCGCCGCCCACGGCGGCGCGGTAAAACGCGGGGCTCAAGCCGACGTCCAGCAGACGCGAGTCCTGCATCGCCTTCCCCACGACTCGGCCGAGCAGGCGGAACAGGTCCAGACGCTTCAAGCCGCCCGGGCTCTTCGGGGCGGCGGCGTCGCCGGCGTCGCCGGCGTCCACGCGCATGGGCGCCGGGAACAAGCCGTGCGGCGCGGTGACCGGTTCCTTGGCGCCCGTCTCGTCCACCGATCGGGCGTCGGCGTCGCGCCAGGCGCCGAGCGCGCGCGAGGCGAGCTCCCTGGAGAGGAGCGTGTAGAACTCCAGCGTGGGCCCCGTGCCGGTCCCGACCTCGTCGAAGAACTCCACCTCCAGGACCATCTTGTGCGCGGGCGCCATGTCGAACACCTTCACCGCGGACTCCAGGATGCGTTCGCGCGAGACGCGCACCTTTTGGCGCTGCAGCCGCCCGACGCGCAGGTCCTGCCCGCCGCCGCCGTTCTCCGTCTGGCCGTGCATGCGGTGCAGCGCGCGCGCCAGCCCGAAGGTGGTGCAGTAGAAGAGCTGCTGCCGCGTCTCGAACGGGAACAGGAACGGGCACGTCCGCGCGAGCGCCACGCACCACGCGGGGAGGCTCCCGCTGCACAGCGACAGCGTGTCGCCGAGCTGACGCACCAGCTTCCCGGAGAGCTTCGCGCTGACAAACGCCTCCGCGGGCAGCGCCACGGACGCCGCGCGCCTCGACCCCTCCTCCGCGTCGGCGCGGCCGAGCGCCATCACGCGCGCGGGCGAGGCGGTCAGCACGCGGAGCACGGAGAGTGCGGAGAGAATCGCGTCCGTCTGCTCCGCGACGCCGGGCAGAGGCGCGTCGCCGCACACCTTCCCGCGGAGCGCGGGGAGCGCGGCGCCGAGCGCGGCGCGGCGATCCGTCGAGCCAAACGCCGCGAGCGCCTCCTCCGCGTCTGCCGAGGTGGCGGCGGCGGCGGAGGCCCCCGCGGCTCCGGGAAGCGGCGGAGGGATCGGCTCTCCCTTCGGCGTCAACATGTACTGAAGCGTGTGCGTGCGTTCCCACAAGGTGGCGACGCTCAGGCGCGCGCCGGCGCCCTCCTCGCCGGCGTCGGCGTTGGCGGCGGCGAGCGCCGCCGCGTACACCGCCTGCAGGACGCTCGTCGTCGGGTGGAACGGCCCCGCGCCGTTGGCGCTGAAGAGAAGCCGCGGCGGCGCGGCGGCGGCGGCGGCGGCGGCGGTGGGGTGCGTCGACCGACGCGTCCCCGACGGCTCGGCGGCTGAAGCGCCCGCCGCCGCGCCGTCCGCGGCGCCGTTCCGGGTCGGGTCGACGTCCTCCACGGCATCCGCGGGAGGCCCGTCTTCGTCCTCCTCATCCTCCATCTCCGCCTCGGCGATCATCTCGTCCTCGTCGACGTCCTCGTCCTCGTCCTCCTCGGGTTCCGGCTCTTTTTCGTCCGCGTCGGGTTTCTTTTGACTCGCGGAGCTTCGTCGCGTCGAGCGACGCGCGCCGCTCGCGGCGGCGCCGCCCGACCCCGACGCGCCCGCGTCGGGGGTCGACGCGGCGCCCGCCGGCTTGTGCACCCGGGGGTACAGGAAGTCCTCGATGGCGTTGAGGGTCGCCAAGGGCTCGACGAGGATGATGTTGGACGCGTAATCGCGCAGACCCTCGCGCTTGTTCGGCGCGCGGCTGAGCCGGAGCTTGAACGGTCGCGCGAGCGCGCTCAAGCCGTCCCCGGCGCCGTTCGCGCCGCCGTTCCGGCTCGAGCTCGAAGTCGCGCCGCCGCTCGTCTTGCCGCCGCTCAGCCGCATGGGCAGCGACTCCGTCACCGCCAGCGCGTCCAGCAGGCGCTCCACGAGCGCGCCCATCGCGTTCGGGGGCATCTTCTCGGCCGCCGCGCGCGTGAAGCTCGAGAGCCGCGCCGCGACGGCGGAGCTCCAGCCGTCGTCCCGGGGCAAATCCGCGCCGCTGAAAAACGCGCGCAGCGCCTCGACGCCGCCGCACTCCAGGAGCTCAAACGTCGACGCGCCCTCGCCCTCCAACAGCGCGGCCACGAAATCCACCGCGACGTCGGCGGCGGCGTCGGGGTCATCCCCCGCCGAGCGGAGCGGTCCGCACGCCGTGCGGAGCCTGCTCTCCGCCTCCGTCTCCGCGACGGAGGCAAAGTGCGCGGCGCGAAGCGCGATGGCGCGCTCGACGGCGGCGCGGCGCTGCGGCGTCTCGCTCGGTTTCTTTCCAGACCCGCTCTTCCCGGCGAGCGCCATCCTCGCGACGATGCTCGCGGCGCTTCCGGACCCCACGCCCGCGGGAACAACCTGGTCGCGAGGCGTGATGTTGCCCCCGGTGGTCGCGTCCGTCGCCTTGGCCGCCGCGGCCACCGCCGCCGTCTCGGCGTCGACGCGCTGCGCGCAGAGCGCCTCCACGGCGTGCACGGTGCCCTCCTTGCGGAACGCGCGGCTGAACGTCTCCGGGAGCTTGTGCATGAGCGAATCGATCAGGAACAGCGCCACCTCCACCACGGAGTACTTCTCCTTCATCACCGCGTCGCGCACGGACGTGAGCCCCGCGAGGAACGAGGCCATCTGTCCGGGGATCAGCGCGGCGTCGCCCTCGGCGAGCATCGCGGGCGGCGCGTGGTGCAGAAATTTGGCAAGCGCGGAGAGACACTGGAGCTTGACGTTAGTGCCGACGGACGATGTCGTGACCTGCATCAAAGACGCGGTGAGGTTCGCGCCGTACTCCCTCAGGAGCCTGGGCTCATCGCGGAGCACAGTCTCGAGGGCGACGCCCGCCGCGGCGGTCGCCTGGCTGGCGGCGTCTCCCGGGTCGGCGCCGCGCCGGCGCGAGGCGCTCGGCGCGGCGACGCCGAGCGCGGCGAAGGGGGCGTTTTTCGCGCACCCGCCGCTCTCCGGTCGAATCGCCGGAAGGAGCTGGTTCGCCAGCGTGGTCACCTCGAGAAGCTGGTCGGCGGACACCACGGGGGATGCCGGCGACGCCGAAGACGTCGCGAGCACCTTGCAGCCGGCGAGGACCGTCTTCAGGGTCGCGGCCATGCCGTTGCGCAGCAGCTCCTCGGCGACATCCGCAGACCCTCGGCAGCACGCGCCGATGAGGCGGATCAAGCCGTGGTACGTGGACGGTCCCACCTGGGACGCGCCGGGCGAGATGAGCCGCGTGGCGTTGGGGATGAGCCCGTGCGCGCACATCGCCTGCAGACGCTGCGGCCGCGCGCTGAAGTTGGACGCCATGAGCGTCAGGCACGTGCACGCGCTCTCCACGAGCCGCGAGTCGTCGTGCATCAGCAGGTTGGTGAGCACGGGCACCGAGTCGGACAGCTGGTCCCAGCAGTCGCTCGCCGGGAGCTGGCGGCAGATGTTCGCCGCCGTCTGCAGCGCGACGCGCTGCATGCCCAGGGAGAAGAAGTCCAGGTAGCTCAGGCACGCCATCATCCCGCCCTCGCGCAGGCAGCTCCCTCCGTGATCCTGCGACAGCTTCTCGAGCGCCTGCAGGGACTGCTCGGCGAGGTCGATGTACTCGATGGTCAGCAGGCGGCTGCAAAACTGCGGGAGCGCGCCGTGGTGGATGATGGCGCCTCGCGAGTTGGGCAGGATGTCCGCCATGGACGTCAGCGCGCGCGCCGCGAGCAGCATGGCGTCCGGGTTGTGCTCCGCCTGCATGAGGTTCACCAGCACGGGCGCGAACGAGTCCACCGAGAGCGTGATGAGGGACTCCTCCGAGGAGATGACCAGCACCTCGCAGAGCTCGTTCAGGGCGGCGATCTGGCGGATGTCGTCGCCGTCAGCCTTGAGGCCCACTAAAATCTGTTTCAGCTTCCCGCTGACGTGCCCGGCGTTGGGCAGGAGATCCTCGAGCCCGCCGCCGAGGCGTCGAAGGAGAGCCTGAAGTCCGGTGGGATCGTCCTCGTCGCCGCCGCCCTCCTCGTCCTCGTCCTCGTCCTCGTCCTCGTCCTCGTCCTCGTCGATGTCCTCCTCGTCCTCCTCCTCTTCCTCCTCGTCTAAGTCATCGTGGTCGTACGCCTCCTCGCGCATCGCCTCGAGCTCCTCGCGGCTCGTCATGGCGCCTCCGCCGCCGGCGGACCGCCGTCTCGCCGCGGTCCCGGCGCCGCTCTTCGGCTCGGCGGGACCCTTCGCGGCGCCCTTCGCCTTCCCGCGCCCGCGTCTGTCGGCGCCGGCGGGCTTCGTCGGCTCGGGCGCCTCCGCGAGTCTCTGCGTGGACCGGCGCGAGCCGCCCGAAGCCTTCGCCTGGTCGCCTCCTCGGGTCGACCCTTCGCTTCGCGAAGATCCAGACGCGCCTTTTTTCTGCGCGGACGTGCCGGGAGGCTCTACGACGCGTGCCGCCGCTCTCGAGCTACTGCGACGGCCTCCAGCTGCGGCCGCTGACTTGGGGGTCGCGGTCGCGGACTTGGGAGTATCGGCGCTGTTCGCGGTCGCGCCGGGCTTCTCCTTGCGCTGCCGCTTACCTCCCCCCGACACTAACGCGGGCGTTTGCTCTCCCTCAGCGGCTCGCTTCCGTGTGCGCATCAGATCGGTCGGTAAAAACGTGCTGCATAGCTTTGGCCTCTCGCGTCTCTGCGGCGGCGTGAACGGGGGCTGGGGTCAGGATCCGCGCGCGGCGAACCGGATCTTCGAAGCGCGTCGACTCGAAGCGCGGAGCGCGGGTGATGCCCGTCTCGGGGCTCGGGCCCGGTCAGCACGCGAGGCGAAGAAAACGAGATCGCGTACCCGTCAGGTTTTCGTCTCGTTCTATGCTCCCAGGGAAGCCTGAAGGCCGTGTCTCGGCGGTGGCACTCCTCGCGGGAGAGGTGGCGCCGACGCGTCACGAACGAGCAGTTGGCGCGTGAAAAGAAGAGCGCGTGCGTCTTCAACCGTGTCTTCTTCGCACGTCGATGTGAGCGCCGCCCCGGTCGTCGGTCGCCGAGGCGCCTCGGCGAGATTTGAAGCGCGCCGACTCTCGTTTGACTCGCTGCCACCAAGATACGCGTGCGCAGGCCAAGCGGTGACGTATTTTCGCGGGTTGTGAGTTCTTTCATGAAACTTGAGGCGTTTTTCCGCCCGCGACCGCTTCGCTCTCGCGCGCGGGTTGAAAGGACACACACGAGATCTACACGTACGGACGCCTACAGTACTATTGATGTTCCGCGGCTCTTCTCGGCTCACTCGTCGTTCACGCCTCCGGCTCGTCGGCGGGCGCGGGCGCGGCGAGGGGCAGCTCCCCCGACGCGGTGACGACGACGTCCTGCACGGGCCTGTCTCCTCGGCCGGTGGGGGTCTTTTCGATTTTGCGCACCACGTCCATGCCCTCCACGACGGTCCCGAACACGACGTGCCTTCCGTTGAGCCACGGCGTGGCGGTGGTGGTGATGAAGAACTGCGAGCCGTTGGTGTTGGGCCCGGCGTTGGCCATGGACAACACGCCGGGACCGACGTGCGACAGCTTCTCGAGCGGGAACGCCTCGTCTGGGAACTTGCGCCCGTAGATGGAGTACCCGCCCGTGCCGTTCGCGCGCTCGAAGTCGCCCCCCTGGATCATGAAGTTGGGAATCACGCGGTGGAAGATGGAGTTCTTGTACCCGAAATCCCTCTCGCCGGTGGCGAGCTGGCGGAAGTTCTCCGCCGTCTTCGGCACATCCTTTCCGAACAGACCAATCACCACGCGGCCTTGCGGCTCGCCGCCGATGGAGACGTCGAAGTACACCTTGTTCGTGACCTCCGCCTTGCACAGCAGAGGCGCGGTGTCCGCGGTCGCGCACGTCTCGGCGAGCGCGGGCGCCACGGCGGCCGCGGCCGCGGCGGCGGCGGAGCCGACGAGCGCCGCGCGGCGAGACGCGACGCGCTCGGAGGCGTCGTCGCGGGAGGCTGCGCAGCGCACCGTCTGACGAGGCGTGGCACGCGCGCAGGGCGAACCGGCGGCGAGCCTGGCGCGCGAGCGGGACGAGAGCCTGAGGGGGGGAACAGGCCGGCATCGCGAAGGGGGGCGCGGGTCAGTCGACCGCGGCGGGCCTCGGGGGAGACTCGATGGCGCGGACCGCCGCGACACCGACACCGGTTCCGATGGCGTGGCAGCGCGGATGGATAGCGTGGACCGGATGGTGGATTTCTCGGGCACGAGGCGCGGTGCGTACCCGGGGCGAGCGACGGCGGCGCGCGCGTGCGCGGGCGCGGATGCGGCGACGGCAAAGGACATGTCGATCGGGTCGGGGCGTGCACCGACGGGGGCGCGTGACGAATGGCGCGAGTCGAGGCCTAACCCTGTTTGTGACGTGGCGTGTACCGACGGAAAATCGCGACGAGGCAGGCGTGTTGTTTCCGTCGACGACTCTCGCCGCGAAGTCATCCAAAAATAAAAGTTGCGCAACTTGTGATGAGAAGAACTTTTGCCGCGCGAAGCGCGCGACGACGGAACGCACGACTGAACGGAGTGCATTTCACGATGTTCTCGCGCGCGTCACCTCCCCGCGCCGCGTCTCGCGACGGCGCCCAGACTCAACGCGCCTCCTTCGTCGCGATCGCCGCGCTCTGACCCATCACGAACTCCGCCGCGAGGCTCTCCGCTTCCTTCGCCGCGCTCCAGGCGTCCGCGGGCGGCGCCGGCGCGTCAAACGCCGACGACGCGCGCGCCGCCGCGGGCGCTTCGACCTCCTCCGCGGCGTCAGCGCCACTCGCGGGGACGACCTCGCTCTGCGAATCCACCGAAACGCTCGCGTCGTCGTCGTCGTCGTCGTCGTCGTCGTCGTCGTCCTCGCCGAGCGCCGCGGCGACGGCGGCGGCTGCGGCGGCGACGGCGGCGTCTTCGGCGTCGTCGAACGTGTACGTGACCGACGCGGAAGCGGCGCTGGACGCGGCGGTGAAGGCCTCGGGCTCGGGAATCTCCACCTCCCTGGTGGTCGTCGCGGCTGCCGCGTACGCGGCGGGCTCCGCGGTGTACGCGTTCGCGGACGCGCTCGGCGTCGCCGGCGCGGGCTCGACGGCGGCGGGGTCCAAGTACTTGTCGTACAGATCCGCCGGGATCGCCGGGCGCACCAGTTCGCGTCCCGGCGCCTCCGCGACCACACCTCTGGCCTCGAGCATCTCCACCACCGACTCGGCGCGCTTCAACGCGTCCGCCGCCTTGTCCTGGATCGGTCGCGGATCGCTGAGGAGCGCGCTCACCTCTTCCGCCTCCTTGGCGGCGACGGCGAAGAGCTCACCCTTGGACAACATGTCGAGGCCTCCGAGCGCCACGCGAGGGGCCATGATGGCCGCCGCGAGCGGGTCTTTCACCGCGCGCTCCAGCGGGGTCTCGCGCCTCGGAGGCGCGGGAGGCACGTACGCGTTCCCCGCGCCGTAGGAAGACGAGGCGCTCGCGTCGTCCTGCGACGCGCTCGTCGTCGCCTGGGAACCGACCGCGTCATCCGCGGAAGCGCGAATCACGACGGCACCGCGACGGCGGGACGACGTCGAGTGCGCCGCGTCGCGATGAGGCACGACGCGCGCGCATCGTGCGGAGGGGGTCGCTAGGGTGCGCGCCACCATGATGCTCTCGCGAACGCCACCGCGTCGTCGTCGCGAACTCTGGTCTGGACGCGCGCGACGCGGCCTCCGTCGGGGAGGCCTCTTCTTCGTTATCACGCCGCAAAAAGTATCGATAAAACCGAGTCTGCCAAAATTTCAGACTGTTTCGTTGTGCCGATCACGCGCGAGACGCTCGCGGCCTCTGCTGCCAAATCGCTATTGTTGCGCGTGAGCGGTCCGAGAGCTTTCTCGTCGATATCGTCTCTCTTACATCGCTCTCGACGGGCGGCGCCTCAGTCGTCGCCGGCGCGCCGGTCACGCGGGAGACCGCCGGTCGCGGACATCGAGGCCGGTCATGGCGTCGATGCTCATCGGTTCCGCCGTCGGCGCCGCGTCTGCGGCGCGCGTCACCGCGGTGCGCCCTCGCGCCGGCGCTGGCGCGCGCGCGTTCTCGTTCGGTGCGAACCACGCCGCTTCGCCGTCGCGCGTCGCGAGCCTCGGCCGACGCGGCACCGTCCGCGTCGCCGTCCGCGCGTCGCTCGGCGCGGAGACCGTGCGCGAGGAGAAACCCGAGGCGCGCGTCGTCCCCGAGGACGCGCCTGCCTCGGCGAGCCGCGGCGAGGCGCTCAAGCAGGTACAGACCCGTCCCTTCAGCGGTTGCCACCATGGCCAAAAATATCGCCAACCTGGCGCGCGTTCGCGCTTTTCCGCGAAGTTGGCGCGTCGACTCTCTGACCGTCCGCCACCCACGCCTTCCACCCTTCCACGCAGTTCGGACTTCACGCCGCGCTCGTCGTCGGTGTCACGGCCCTCGCGCTGGCTTTCCCTTGTGCGTCCCCGCCCCCGCCGCGACACGTCCCGCCGCGTTCCCGCGCGCGGGTCGTTTTTTCGCGACGGTTCGCGTGCGAAAATCCTCGCGCGGCGCGCGTTCGTTTTTTTTCCAACACTTTTCGCGCTGTTTCGGAATAATCAGTCCTAACACCCGCGCTTTTCGTCCCCGGCCACACCATGCAGGCGCCTCCCTAGCCGCGGCGAAGGCGAAGAGCGCGGTCGCGGTGGCGGGCCCGATTCCCTTTCTGCCGTTCACGCACAACCAGATCCTGAGGGCGGTGAACCTCGGGTCGCTCCCCGCGTGGTTCTCGATGGTGTTGCTGCCGAGGTGGAGACACACGAAAACCATCACGCTCGCGGTGGCGGTGGCGTACTCGCTGCTGTACGCCACTTTGGCGTGCGTGTTGTTCTCCGAGTCCGTGCTGTCGCTGGACTTGAAAACCTTGACCACCGCGGAGGGCGTGACGAAAGTGTTCTCCGACTCCACCGCGGTGTTAGCGGGGTGGGCGCACTTCATCGTGTTCGACCTGTTCACCGCTCGGTTTTTTCTGCAGGACAGCGCGCGCGTCGGGATCCCGCACCTCGCCGTCGTGCCGTGCATCCTCGGGTGCATGTTCTTCGGGCCGGTGGGGCTGTTGACGTACGTCTTGGTGAAGAAGATATATAGGACGATCCGGGACAAGGAGGGGGGAGCGGTGAAGACGTACTCGTTCTGATCTGGACGGACGACGCGGGGGCGGTTGGTTGACGACGCGTTGTAGCATACTTGTAGGAAGAAAGCGTTCGAAAAAAGTCTTCCAGTCTGTGATTCAAGAAACAGAAGCTTGTCCTGAGCGTTCCAAAGTCAGCGATGGCCAAATCGCCCCGCCATCGCGCTGATTTGAAACACTTCCAAAGGCGCACCGCGTCCTCGCGCACGCGCGTGATCATGCCGGTCGTTCTTGAACGGGAGGCCGCGACCTTCCTCATGCTGGGCATGCAGTTTCTGCAGCAAGCACATGACTTCCTCGAGTCGATGGAAGCTCCGGAGTCGCAGCTTCCGGCCAAAGCGGCGTCCCTTTTTCATGCGTCGAGTCTCGTTCCATCCGAGAAACCCGACGTTTCGACTACAACGAGAACTCCTTTTTTGACGCGCCGAGGCGAGGAAACAGCGACGCCTCGCACACGCGGACGCGCTCGGGCGCGACACGCGCAAGATGGAGGACGATAGAATCTCGCTGCGCGACGACGACGATGTCGACGACCGTAACGACGACTACGCACACCAGCGCGATGACGCCGTCGACGACAGCGCGCCCATCGTTTTAGACGGCTCGTCGGAAGACGAGCCGTCGGACGAGATGGGGTCGCAGCCGGCCATCTCGGCATCCGAGGCCGCGCCGACGGCGGCCGCCGAGAAGAGGAGGAAACCCGACGAGGCGGGCCCGGATGACCCAGACGAGGATAATTCCGACGACGACGGCCCGGACGGCCCACACCCGCTACCCGCTCTGGATGTCACTGACGAATTTGCTCCGCGAGATCCCAACCGGAGGCCTGTTTTCAGACCAAGCGATGACGATTTCGTTCGCGAGATATTATTCAAGGCGTTGGACGCGCACGCGCAGCCTCTGGCGGACATGTTTCGCGAGATACTGGAGTATCCCGACTCCCGGGGTCACGCCGACTTACGCCCCGCGCGCGGCGTGCTCGTTTTCGAACCTAACCAGGGAGGGCGAATCTACACGGGTCGTGATGATGACGAACCACTTCCCAAGGAATTCGAGCTCTGCACGAGCGTCTTGTTGCTGCACGCGGCGGTGTCGAACTTCCCGGGGAAAAGACTGGGAAAGAACGGAGAGCCACAGTTGTGCGCTACGTTTCGGCGCCTCTTTGAAACTGCGCAAAAAATTATTGTGGGGAAACCTGCGGGCGTGGCGGAGGAGGGTGTTGAGAAAACGCACGTCTTCGTCTGGTTGGATGTGTACCCAGCGGCTGAGTATCTCAAGTATGTCGCCGTCGGTGGTGAGGAGCGCGAGGCGAGCGATGGTGGGCGTGGCGGGCCCGGCGATCTCGGCGCTTCCCGCGCTCCCGTCGTACGCGCCGCCGGCGGCAAAGGCGACGCTCGCGACGTCGGCGGCGCTCGCGACAAACACGACTTCGTGCCCGTCCCAAAAGACGAGACGACCGACGCCGACGATGGCCGAGGCGGCGAAGGCGGCCGAGGCGGTGGCGGCGGCGACGACCGAGGCGGCGGCGAACGTGGCGGTGAAGGCGGAGACGGCGACGACGGCCGACGCGACGTCGAACGCGGCGGGCGCGGCGGCGACGGCGACGGCGACCGTCGCGATGGCGAACGCGGCGAGCGCGGCGGCGACGGCGACGGTCGCCGACGCGACGGCGAACGCGGGGGGCGCGACGGTCGCCGCGACGGCGGCCGACGCGATGGCGGCGAACGCGGCGGGCGTGGCGGCGTCGGCGACGACGACCGACGCGGCGGCGAAGGCGACGACGGTGGCGGGGAACGTGGCGGTGAAGGCGACGACGAAGGTGGAGATGGTGCTGGCGGAGGTGGCCGTGGTCGAGGCGACGGTGCTGGCCGCGGTGGCCGCGGTCGAGGCCGTGGCCGCGGTCCAGGCCGTGGCCGCGGTCCAGGCGGTGGCCGCGGACGAGGCCGTGGCCGCGGCGGCCGCGTCAGGGAGCCAAGCTATGGGAACAACCCGGCGAACGGAGATCCTTTGGGAGACTTGCCCAACGCGGCGGCAAACGCCGTGGCTGCTGCGCAAATTTTGCACTTCCTCAAGGTCTTCGAAGACCAGGATATGATCGTTAACATGTGCTCAGGGAAGATGGCTTTCTTCCTCTGGGCCGATCTCCGAAGACTGCATGGAGACGCGAAAAAGTACGAGGGCGCTGCCACCGCCTTGGTGTCTGCCTGGAATCGTGCGATGAGCAACGAGCTCTCATGGACCGTGGGCACCGACCAACCGAACGCGCCAAGGTGCATCGTGAACACGCGCGCGTACTTAAAGGCGTTCGGGAAAAGGTTTGGACACCCGTGTAATCCGTTTACATTTAACACGTGGAACTACGCGGCGTGCGTTCTGGGCACTGTGAGCAGCGCGCTCGCGTACTGGGATTGGTACGTCAAACAAGAAATACACTACACGGAGGAGTGGAAGCAGAAAAACGGTTTTCCGGTTTGTGACTCCCCTTTCTGCGTGCGACGCGTGACGTACAACGTGTACACGTCGCGCTTTTCTCGGTGGTGCACGTTCCACTGGCAAGAAGACAAGTCCATGGATGACGAGCCCGCGCCGCGCGGCTATAAGGCTGTCGCTACATATGCTGAGACCGCCTTA
>ENA-OUOG01000205-OUOG01000205.1-marine-metagenome-genome-assembly--contig:-NODE-205-length-77438-cov-7.319903_pt1 | contig 77438 bp, 62 predicted proteins | sample MGYA00248635_ERZ508505 | MGnify/ENA primary metagenome ERZ508505 (study PRJEB26176, sample SAMN06267871) | marine metagenome | isolation source: Saanich Inlet, British Columbia, Canada | place: Pacific... | reverse complement strand
CGCCGCCGCTGTACCAGCACTCGACCAGGAAATCCGAAATAATCAAAGACCAATCAACGGTGCTCCCGAACTTCTTGGTGCCTTGAATTTACCTTTCTCCGTAGTCTCGAATAGTGCAGGAGACTATGTACATGAAGCTCTGGAAAAACTAGAGGTGCTCCATCTAGTGGAAGAGAGAATTTTCAGTGCAGAGCAAGTTGCCAAAGGCAAACCAAGCCCTTTGGTCTATCAATTCGCGATGGAGCAAATAAAACACGCCCCTGAAGACGTCCTCGTTATCGAGGATAGCCTTTCTGGCGTAATGGCCAGTACAGCAGCCGGGATCAAAACCATTGGTTTTCTAGGAGGCAGTCACATCAGAAAAGGACATGCCGAAAAGCTAATGGCGTTGGGCTGCCATGAAACAGTGAATACGCATGCTGAACTGGCTCAATTGTTGGCAGGTCACTAAAAACGCCCAAACTTAAAGGCGATGGTCGCTGTTGGTCCATTGAGTAAATTGCCCGTCGCAATGCGCTGATCGTTGTTCGCATAGCGCAGATCAACATCAGAGGTGAATAAGTAACTACCCCCTATCGCAATGCGCATAAAAGACAATACATTCAATTGAAGCTCAATACCTGGATTGACGAGGAAGAAGCCTGCTTCTTGATATGCTATTCCAGAAGAAATATTCTCAGGTTCATACCCGACACCTCCACCTCCGATTAGTAAAGGAAATGAAAGGTGCACCAACTTAGTAGGTTGCAGAAAATATTCGAGCAAAAGACCTCCATAGCCCCCTTCAAAACGATAGTTCCGATTCAAGTTCGCATCAAAACGACCTTGGGAAGTGAAGCCCATTCCCCCTCCACCAATCACAAGCCGGTGATTGACAACCCAGCCTCCTTGGCCTCCTATAAAGAAAGCATCTAGTCCGTCGACAGCACCGTAGGCCATTTTAAAGCCTCCGTAACCGCCACTACTATAAAAATTTAAGCCATCGCCAGCGAGTGTTCTTACTTCATTCGAATAATTCTCTTGGGCAGAAACATTCACGGTGTAAAAGAATGCGACAAATAACGTGAGTAATGTGAGTTTTTTCATTGACCTGTTGTTTTTGAGTTCGCTGATTTTACGACCAAAAAACTGCAGAGGTTCCAAATATTCTCAAAATTTATTAACTTTGTATTTCAAAGTACTTTTAAAATGGAAAAGGACTACAGAAAAGACATCTCTGAGATTAGGCAAATGATGGAGCGCTCCTCGCGTTTTATTTCATTGAGTGGCCTGTCTGGAATATTAGCGGGAATATACGCTTTGATCGCTGCATATATTGCCTTCAAGATCGCCTACACTTTTGAAACCATCGAGTACCAAGAAATGCTCGTAAGAAATGTTAGAGGCAAAAAGCTCGAATTGATGCTCACGGCCGTGTCAACCTTGGCATTGGCGATCATGACTGGAATTATCTTAACCAAACAAAAAGCGAAGAAACAAGGGTTAACCAGCTGGGATAAAACCGCAAAAAAGGTTGTTTTGAACCTCCTGATTCCTTTGATCGTTGGGGGAATTTTGGTCGTGATTTTTTACCAAAATGGCTACATCAGGTTAATCGCACCAATGACATTGATCTTTTATGGATTAGGGTTGATCAATGCAAGCCATTACACCTATCGAGACATTCGGCTTTTAGGCATTTCAGAGATCATCATCGGCCTTATTGCCTGCATATTCACTGGTTATGGCTTACTCTTTTGGTCTCTTGGCTTTGGACTATTGCATATTGTGTATGGAGCGCTCATGTATTTCAAGTACGATAAATGAGACAATACCTTCAAAACCTTAATAAAGCATTTGACAACCGTATTCGGTTGGGCATCATGTCGGCATTGGTGTCTAATGAATCGATGGATTTCAAGAGTTTGAAGGTTTTGCTTGATATCACTGATGGCAATTTAGCCAGCCATTTAAAAGGCCTTGAAAAAGAAGCCTACATCAAAGTGGAAAAACAATTTATTGGAAGAAAACCCAATACGACCTATACCGTCACCAAAAGTGGCCTAAGTGCTTTTCAAGAACATATCAATGCACTTGAATTCATCATTAGTGAACAACTAAATACTAGAGGAAATGAATAAGAGGAAATTAAGCTATTTGCTGAAGAGCCTGTTGGTGCTCATCCAGGTCTATTGCTGGTTTCGCCAGCCCAAGAATAAGGAACGCATCATTGCCTTCCTCTTTATAATACCAGGAATTATTCTTCTCGTACCGTCTTTCAACTTTGAGCTGTCCCTTATTCAGTCCTTTCTTTTTCAAGCCATGATTCTATACGGCGTCTTAAGCGCCTTTTGGATCTATAAATCGCATTATCGGGTTTCAGCGGTCAACTTTGTTGTGTTCTTTGCGCTGCTGATCAAGATCAGCATGCCCATTCCTACCCGATCCGAGTTTCTGTCAGGCAATGAATCCATCAAGATCATGCAATTCAATGTGCTGACGAATAATTATCGCTATGCGACAACTATCGAACAGATCAAAAAAGAAAATCCCGACTTCATCTCCTTTCAAGAAGTATCGCGCGCTTGGGCGCAAGCCCTAGAAACCGGGCTTTCAGATCACTACCCTTTTCACCAGATTGTTCGCCACCCAGATGAAAGCCAAGGCTTGGCGATCTTCAGTAAATATCCCCTGAGTGCGCTCCAATATCATGATTGGAGTGGAACTGCCAATCTCAGCGGTCAGCTAATGATCGGTGGAGACAAGGTCAATTTCTTGAGCTTACACACCCGTTCTCCCATGAATAAAAAGAAATGGCAAACAAGAAATGATCACATCGCATCAGCCGCAGATTATGTCGCGTCACATCAAGGTGAGTTCTTGGTTTTGGGCGACTTCAATACCGTTCCTTGGGATCAGCAATTGAACAAGTTTCGGAAAAAAACGCAATTGAAAGATAGCCGCAAAAAACTCACGCCAACTTTTCCCGCTTGGGGACCAAAGTACGTAGCGCAGATACCGATAGATTATATTTTCCACTCGAAAGGAATATCATGTCAGTCACTAGACTCGGTAAAACTCACCTCTGATCACGAAGCCGTAGTCGGTAATTTTCAAATCCTATAAATACAACGATTTCAATAACCTTTATCTTTCGGCAGAGGTTGTAAAAGCATTCTGAATTCCTGACTTTTGTGGATTCTTTGCCCATGAACAAACTCAAGCCCGATACGACAAATACCGCTGCCCCTATTGACCTCACCGGACATGAGCAGATTGAGATATTCGGTGCAAGAGAACACAACCTAAAGAACATTGATGTTCAAATTCCTAGGAATAAGCTCGTCGTAATCACCGGCATATCAGGCTCTGGAAAATCTTCTTTGGCATTTGATACGATCTACGCAGAAGGTCAACGTCGTTACATGGAGAGCTTTTCGGCATATGCTCGTTCCTTTATTGGAGATATGGAACGGCCCGATGTTGATAAGATCAACGGATTGAGCCCCGTGATTTCCATTGAACAAAAGACGACCTCCAGAAACCCTCGTTCTACGGTGGGCACCTTAACGGAGATCTACGATTTTCTAAGGTTACTTTATGCAAGAGCTGGTACTGCCTACTCTTATATCACGGGCAAACCCATGATCCGCCAGACAGAAGATCAAATTGTCGAACATATCATTCACAACTTTGAACGTAAGAAGCTCATTCTTCTGGCTCCTGTGGTGAAAGGACGAAAGGGCCACTATCGAGAGCTCTTTGTTCAAATCAGGAAAATGGGCTTTACCAAAGTCCGCGTTGACGGCGTTGTGCTTGACTTGGCACCCAAAATGCAAGTCGACCGTTACAAAACACACGATATCGAAATTGTTATTGATCGGGTGGTCGCTGACGAAAGTGATCGTTTTCGCATCACCAAAAGTGTACAGACCGCATTAACTCAAGGCAAGGGTGTGCTGATGATCAGAGACGAAGAAGGTGAGGTTCATCATTTCTCCAAATACCTGATGGATCCAGAAACCGGCCTTTCTTATGATGAGCCGGCACCTAACAACTTTTCGTTCAACTCGCCCTATGGCGCCTGCCAAACCTGCAATGGCCTTGGCCAGGTAGAAGAGATCACCAAGGAATCGATCATTGCAGACCCCAACCTCAGCATCAGCAGAGGAGGATTTGCACCGCTTGGAGAATATCGAGACATCTGGATCTTTAAAAAGCTCGATGCCATACTCAAACGACACAAGGTAAACCTGACCACTCCTATCAAAGAGATTCCCGCAGAAGTGCTTAACGTGATTCTTTATGGAGATGATGTCCCTATTGCTGTAAGCTCTAAAAAATATCCGGGCACTCAATGGAACACCAAATTCGAGGGGATTATCCGTTTTTTACAAAAGCAGAAAGAAGAAGGAACTGAAAAAACCAGGAAATGGATAGAAGATTTCATGACCGTGAAAACCTGTCCAACTTGTAATGGAAACAGGCTGAAAAAAGAATCTTTGCACTTTTTAATTGCCGAGACCAACATCGCACAACTGGCCGAAATGGACATTCAAAGGCTATCGGATTGGTTTGTGGGGTTGGAAGAGCGCTTAACGGCTCGGCAACAGCTGATCGCGCCGGAAGTACTCAAAGAAATAAGGAAACGCATTGGATTCTTACTCGATGTAGGCCTCGATTACCTCACCTTGAACCGTCCATTGCGTACCCTTTCTGGAGGTGAAGCCCAACGGATCAGGCTGGCCACCCAAATTGGCACCCAACTGGTTGGTGTGCTGTACATCATGGATGAGCCCAGCATTGGACTGCATCAACGAGATAATGAAAAACTGATCAAGGCCTTGCAAGAGCTTCGTGACATTGGCAATACCATCATCGTTGTGGAGCATGACAAAGACATGATGTTGGCCTCAGATCATATTTTAGATATTGGGCCTGGAGCAGGACGACATGGTGGACAGGTAGTTGCCTCAGGTGCTCCAGAAGCGTTTTTAAAAGCAAAGGGAATCACTGCTCAATACTTGGAAGGAACACTTCAAATTGAGGTACCGACCACACGACGAGCCGGAAATGGAAAAGAGCTGAAGCTCAATGGCGCCAGTGGAAACAACCTGAAGAACGTTACCCTAAAACTGCCGCTTGGTCAGATGATTTGTGTCACTGGGGTTTCAGGAAGTGGTAAATCTACCTTGATCCACGATACGCTCTTCCCGATTCTTAATCATCATTTTTTTAGAAGCAGAAGAGCACCTCTCCCCTACAAAGGCATTGAAGGATTAGAGCACATTGATAAAGTGATAGAGGTTGATCAATCGCCAATTGGTCGAACACCTCGGTCGAATCCTGCCACCTACACGGGGGTTTTCACGGACATCAGAAGCTTATTCACTGAATTACCCGAAGCGAAGATCAGGGGTTATAAAGCCGGTCGCTTCTCCTTTAACGTAAAGGGAGGCCGTTGCGAAACCTGTGAAGGGGCGGGTATGAAACTCATAGAGATGGACTTTTTGCCGAATGTCCATGTGCCCTGCGAAACCTGCAAAGGCAAACGCTACAACCGAGAGACCTTAGAAGTTCGTTTTAAAGGGAAATCCATTTCCGATGTCCTAGAAATGACCGTGGAGCAAGCCGTGGATTTCTTCGAACATCAACCTAAGATTCTAAGAAAGATCCAGACTCTCAATGATGTTGGCTTGGGTTATATCTCTTTAGGGCAACATGCAACCACACTTTCGGGTGGCGAAGCACAACGCGTTAAACTGGCCACAGAGCTGTCGAAAAAAGACACTGGTCAGACACTCTACATCCTGGACGAACCGACCACTGGACTTCATTTCCAAGACATACAGCACCTTTTAGATGTCCTCAACCGATTGGTAGAAAAAGGCAATACGGTGTTGATCATTGAGCATAACATGGATGTGATCAAAGTAGCCGACCACATCATTGACTTAGGCCCCGAAGGAGGCGATGCTGGCGGCACTATCGTAACACAAGGAAGCCCTGAAAAAGTAGCCAAAAACAAGAAGAGCCATACGGCCAAATTCCTAAAAGCCGAACTGGGGTAAAAACAAGATGCCGCTCTCCTCAGAGCGGCACCATCTTCAACCAAAACATTAAAATCAATACACAATGAATCAACTTCACTTTGGCCCTTATGGCCTCCTCGATTTTAATTTTATCTAATTCTTTTACTAACCTTTGACCTATTAACGGATAGTTCCATGAAGTAGTGCAATTAAAATTGTAAATTTTTGTTAAAAAATTTTGTTTTACCCCTTAGTGCAAGGCAACGAGACCTTCCGATATTGCGTTCCATAGGTAACAAGAACCTTCATGAAAGCATACGAACACTTACACCTCGACATTCCAAAAAATGACAAAAAGCGCATCATCATTGTTGGCGGAGGCTTTGGCGGCATACAACTCGCCAAAAGCCTAAAAAAATCGGCTTACCAGATCGTGATGCTCGATCGACACAATTACCATACCTTTCAGCCGCTACTCTATCAGGTGGCCACGGCCGGACTCGAACCTGATTCCATTGCTGGAGCCTTGCGCCAATTATTTGAAAAACATGATGACTTCTTTTTTCGCATGGCAAGAGTCACTTCAATCGACCTGAAAGCGAAGCAAGTCATCACCTTAGTCGGTGCATTGAGCTACGACCTGCTCGTGATCGCCAATGGATCGAAAACAAATTACTTTGGTGATAAAAACTTATATGAGCGCACCTTTCCTCTCAAACGGGTTCCACAAGCCCTTGACCTGAGGAGTCATATGCTCCAAAACTTTGAGCAAACTGTCATGTCGCCGAATGTAGAAGAGCAAGATCGACTGACCAATTTTGTGATCGTTGGAGGCGGGCCCACAGGGGTAGAGGTCGCTGGTGCCTTGGGCGAGCTCAAAAAGCACGTGCTACCTAAAGATTACCCCGATATCGATTTTAACATCATGAATCTGCACTTAGTAGATTCAGGCCCTCGGTTACTCGGTGCTATGTCAGAACGATCGAGTGAAAAAGCTCTACAATACCTGCAAGAATTTGGGGTCAATGTGCGGCTCAATACCATCGTGAAGGATTACGATGGCAAAGATGTTAAGCTTTCCGATGGAACAGTCATTCCAGCAAAAACAGTCATTTGGGGGGCTGGCGTAACTGGAAACTTAATTGAAGGTATACCCGAAGAACAGATCCAAGGAGGAAGAATTAAAGTAAATGCTTACAATCAGGTGGAAGGTGTTGATGATGTTTTTGCCATTGGCGACATTGCGCTAATGGCATCTGACAGCATGCCTAAAGGACACCCGATGATCGCTCCCGTAGCCATGCAGCAAGCCGATCAACTAGGCAAAAACCTGAAAAAAGACCAAAAAAACTGGAAAGCCTTTGTGTACAAAGATAAAGGCAGTATGGCCACCATTGGAAGAAACAAAGCCGTAGTTGACCTTCCAAATTTCCATTTTAGCGGCTTCTTTGCCTGGACCGTCTGGATGTTTGTCCACCTCATGTCGATCATTGGCTTTAGAAACCGACTCGTGGTACTGAGTAATTGGATATGGAATTACTTTACCTACGACAGAGGGACTCGGCTGATCATTCGCACCTTTTATCGGAAAAAAGACTTTAAGCCGAGCGATAGCCTATAAGATCATGGACCTTTCAGAAAAATGCCTGCCTAAAATCATTTAATAATGGTTATTTTTCCATCGCATGAGAAAAGGGAGGCTTTATTGGACCTTGCAGATCATTGGCTGGGGAATCTATTTGGTCATCAACATGATCACCATTTACCTCGACCCTCAAGGCTTGGCTGAAACAGAAAATCAAGTGCTGGTGGGTTACATCAATAACACCATTGAAACCACCATTTTATTTTTTCTTTCTCACTTTTTCCTACGTACCATCATCATCAAACGAGATTGGTTAAGCATCAATATCGGACGGGTCATTCCGCGCCTATTTCTAACCATCTTTATCACGAGCACGCTTTACCTTCTCTTCGCAACAGGAATTAATAGTCTCTACATCGACTTAGACTTTAATAGTCCAGAAGGACTCACGAGCAATGTTTTGCTCCCCTTCATTGCTTCATTGGTATTGTACATCATTTGGGTAGCCGTCTATTTTCTGTACCACTACCTCGAAAGTAACAACAGGTCGCTAAAATTTGAAGCCGCCATGAATGAGATGCACCTCAACCAGTTGAAATCTCAATTGAACCCTCATTTCATCTTCAATGCACTCAATAGTATGCGTGCTCTAGTAGATGAAGAACCCCAAAAGGCGAAGGTCGCTATCACTCAATTATCAAATATTCTCAGAAATTCATTAATCACTGACATGAAACGTGTGGTGAATTTTAGAAATGAACTCAATTCGGTCAAAGACTACCTGGCCTTGGAATCGATTAGATTTGAAGAACGGCTGCAAGTTGAATATGATATAGCGCCAGGCTCCGATCATTTTGAGGTGCCCCCAATGATGCTACAGACACTTACAGAAAACGCCATTAAACATGGTGTGTCGAATTTAGTTAGTGGTGGTGTGATCGAGATATCAACGGAAATCGTAGATTCCGCAATGAAGGTGAAGATCAGAAATAGTGGTCGGCTCAAGAACGGTAGGGAAAATAAGTCTAAAGGCACCGGTGTTGGCCTTGTCAATACGCAGGAAAGATTGAAATTAATCTATGGTGACAGGGCAAGCTTCAATATGTACAATGAAAATGATAAGTTTGTAGTTGTTGAGATCAACGTCCCGCAACGGATATAAAAATTCTTTATGAAAGCACTTATAGTAGATGACGAGAGATTGGCACGAAAAGAGCTTACCAATCTATTGCAAGAATATCAAGAAATAGAGATCGTAGGCGAAGCCGTCAACGCAGAAGACGCGGAAGAAAAAATCAAGAGTCTTAATCCTGACCTCCTCTTTCTGGACATCCAAATGCCTGGAAAAACTGGTTTCGAACTCTTGGAGTCGCTAGATACCGTTCCGGAGGTGGTTTTTACGACAGCCTACGATGAATACGCCTTGAAAGCCTTTGACTTCAATGCGCTAGATTATTTGCTCAAGCCAATTGAGCCAGACAGATTGAAAGAAACCATTACCAAGCTGCTCAACAGAAAAGCTGCAGAGCAAGAAGAGGTAAAAGCACCTGATCAGAAACTGGGCTTACAAGACCGTGTTTTTGTAAAGGATGGAGACAAGTGTTGGTTTGTTAAGCTAGAGAATATTCGTTTATTCGAATCTGATGGTAATTACATCAAGATCTACTTTGAGAACTTCAAACCGATGATCCATAAATCATTGAATGCCTTGGACGAAAAGCTAGACGATCGCTCATTCTTCAGAGCCAGCCGCAAGCACATCATCAATTTGACTTGGGTTGAAAGCATTGAATCTTGGTTCAATGGTGGTTTAATGGTTGTTTTAAGAGGTGGCGACAAAGTAGAAGTAAGCAGAAGACAAGCCGCGCGTTTTAAAGAAATGATGAGTTTATAGCTCAAAGAGTATGACCCCGCACCAGCGGGGTTATTGTGTGTGTTTATTGGCCCTGGCGGTTACCGTCAGGGTTTTTTCATTAAAAAACCTACATTTAGACTTATGAAGAAATTGCTACTTCTTGTTTGCTTAAGCTTTCAGACGATGCTATTTGCCTTCGGGCAAGATACCCTCGTGACCGCCGATACGCTGGCAAATGCAGCAGCCCAAGCCTTGGAAATCAAGCAAGACTCTATCCCTATCCTGAATGGTATAGGCCCCTACACGGCACAAGTTCGTAGTTTCCGCATACAAGAGAAGATCCGCTACTACCGTCAAGCAACATTCCCACCAGAGATTACCATCATCCGTGGAAAGGGCATTAATGACCTGATGATCGGAGACGATATGATCATGGCAGTGAACCAAGCCGACGCAGAAGCGCTAGGTTTTAGTTTGGCTGGCGCCACCGCATTTTATAAAGAAGAAATTAAACGGGCCATTAACTTCAACAAGCTCAACCCAAGAAACAGCATCCTGATCAACATTGGCATTGCGCTGCTGATTCTCGGTTTATTCTATTTCGGTTTACGTTACTACAACCGCTTGTTCCGTCTGCTCTTTTTTAAGATCCATGGGCAGAAAGGAAAACGAATCAAAGCCTTGGTCTTTAAAGACTATGAATACCTTTCAGAAGAGCGAGTGGTCAACGTAGTTGTGGTGGTGGCTAAAGGTATACGCTTGGCACTTTTGCTGTTTATCATCTATTTACTGCTTCCGCTTCTTTTCAGTTTATTCCCTTGGACACAAGGCATCGCAGAACAACTTTTTGGGTACATTATTGATCCGCTCAAAAGCATCAGTCTATCTTTTTTAAACTTTATTCCAAGCTTACTTACCATTGCGGTCATTATTGTGGTCGCCTTTTATATCCTTAAGCTGCTCAAATTTTTCCATGTAGAGGTGGCAAAGGAACGATTGAAAATTCCAGGTTTTTATCCAGAATGGGCAAGACCCACCTATAACCTGATCAAAACTATCGTTTTTGCGCTGACCTTCGTGGCCATCTGGCCCAACCTACCGATGTCAGATTCCAATATTTTTAAAGGGGTTTCTACCTTTTTTGGTTTACTGATTGCTCTAGGTGGTGCGGGCGCATTCTCCAACATCATTGCAGGACTCGTATTGACCTATATGCGTTCATTTAAGATCGGTGACCGCGTAAAGATCGGTGAAGTGGTAGGCGAAGTAAAGGAAAAAACACTACTGAATACCCGGTTAAAAACCATTAAGAATGAGATCATCACGATCCCAAACTCTCAAATGTTGAATAGCCACACCATCAACTATTCCTCCGCCAATGATGAAAACGGACTGATGTTATATACCACCATTACCATCGGGTATGAGGTGCCATGGCGAGATGTGCACAAACTATTGGTTGAAGCAGCACTGAAGACAGAACATGTCAAAAAACTGCCTAAGCCTTTCGTACTGCAAACGAGCTTAGATGATTTTTACGTGAGTTACCAGCTCAACGCGCGCACCCGAGAGATCCATCAAATGGCGCTGATCTATTCTGAACTTCACAAGAACATACAAGATGAATTCAATAAAGCAGGAGTAGAGATCATGTCACCACATTATTCGTCTTTACGGGATGGTAACCATACCACCATTGCTGCGGATAAATTACCTTCTGATTATAAAACTCCTGGGTTTCACATAAATGACCCTAGTGCATGAGTTTACGCAAGCGACTCGATACCATCATATTCGGAACCGATACGCCAGCAGGTAAAGGCTTCGATGTTGTCCTCTTAGTCGTAATTTTATTAAGTGTATTGACTGTAATGCTAGAGAGTGTTCCTTCTTTACAAGATCGCTATGGGGTATTCTTTCGTCAGCTTGAATGGGTAATGACCGGGGTTTTTACACTGGAATATGTCATTCGTGTTTGGATCACTGAACGTAGAACCAAATACATCTTCAGCTTTTACGGAATTATTGATCTGCTCTCCGTTTTACCTACTTACATCAGTATGATTTTAACGGGTACACAATACTTGCTGATCATTCGCGCGCTGCGCTTACTGAGGGTGTTTAGAATTTTAAAACTCGGTCGTTTCGTTGGGGAAGGTGAGCAACTTGGAAAAGCCTTGAAAGCCAGTCGACATAAGATCACCGTATTTATGGGCACCGTCATGATGCTCGTTATTATTCTGGGTACCATAATGTATTTGGTTGAAGGCAAAGAAAATGGCTTCGATAGCATTCCGCTGAGCATTTACTGGGCCATCGTTACCTTAACCACCGTTGGCTATGGTGACATTGCCCCGCATACGGTGCTGGGCCAAACCATTGCCTCTTTTGTGATGATACTTGGCTATGCGATCATTGCCGTTCCTACTGGTATAGTCACGGCAGAGTTGACCAAAAAATCTGAAGCATTAGAAAAACACAAATGCAGCACATGCGGAGGCACGGGCCATGATGCCAATGCCATTTACTGCAAATTCTGCGGAGAAAGGCTACCCGAGTGAAAAAAGAGATCAAACTGACAGGATACACTCCTGAAGAAGAACAAGCCAATTTTTGGACACATATTATCGGTGTGATTTATGGTCTCATTGGCCTCATCATCACGGTAATGAACACAGCACAGGCAAGACAACTGTGGAGTACATTGGTCTTCTTTGCAACTGTAATGATTCTATACGCAAGCTCTAGCCTCTATCATTATGCAACGGCTAAAAAGCAAAAGCAGCTCTTCAAGACACTAGATCATATTTCCATCTACCTATTGATAGCGGGTACTTTTACTCCTTTTTGTTTTGGTTTACTAAGTGAAGAACCCATTGGTCTACAGCTAGGCATCGCAATTTGGGGCATTGCCTTACTTGGTACCCTCTTCAAAGTATTTTTCACCGGAAAGTATGAAGCCATCTCATTGATCTCTTATCTAGGAATGGGTTGGCTCGGTTACCTGATGTTCGACGAATTAGGTGAGTTGGCTGGAAGCGAGGTAGTGAATTATTTACTTTATGGCGGCTTAAGCTACACTATCGGAGTGGTGTTTTATATCATGCGGAAACTAAAATATCATCATGCCATCTGGCATGTTTTTGTTCTCGGCGGCACAGTTTTCCACAGTTTGGCCATCTATTCGTTGTAAAATGTCACTCTAGCTTTACATAATTTCGCCATTTCGTCAATACGGCCTCAAAATCAGCAGGTAAATCGGATTCAAATTGTACGAATTGACCAGTGCTCGGGTGCACAAAGCCCAAGGACTTCGCATGCAGTGCCTGACGCGCCATAATTTTAAATCCATTATCAACAAATGACTTGTACTTTGAGAATTGAGTTCCCTTTAGCACACGGTCACCCCCATACGTGGCATCATTGAATAGTGGGTGTCCTAAATACTTGAGGTGTGCTCTAATCTGGTGGGTTCTGCCGGTCTCCAAATTACATTGGATAAGACTTACATACCTAAGGTCTTCCAACACTTTGTAATGTGTAATGGCATGACGGCCACGACTGCCATCTTCAATTGCCGCTGTAACTCGTCGATCCTTTTCACTCCTGCCTAAATGCACATTAATGGTTCCTTCTAACGGCTCAGGTACTCCCCAAACTAAGGCATGATAGGTACGTTCGATACTGTGATCAAAAAATTGCTTGGCCAAGCTGGTCATGGCTTTTTCCGTCTTGGCAATAACCAATAACCCGGATGTATCTTTATCAATTCGATGGACCAATCCGGGCCTTCCTTCATTATCCTTCATGGTTGGCAATTGCTGAAAATGATGACTCAGCGCATTCACCAAGGTTCCCGTCCAGTTATTGTAAGCGGGGTGTACAACCATCCCTGCCTCCTTATTCACAATCAAAATATCCTCATCTTCATAAACAATGTTGATAGGAATATCTTCTGGAATCAATTCTGAGTCTCTGGGAGGTTCTGGTAGTGCAACCACTACTTCATCTCCCGCTTTCACCTTGAAATTAGGCTTGACCTCTTCTCCATTCACTTTGACAAAGCCATCCTTCACGCCCTGCTGGATCTTATTCCGGGTCACATTAGGCAATCGATCCATCAAGAACTTATCGACTCGATAGGGTTGCTGACCTGGGTCGCAAATGATGCGATGATGCTCAAATAATTCTTCTGATTCTTGATCTAATTCAGCCATAGTCCTATCAAACTTGAAACAAAGATATCACTAACTTCGGTGCATGAAAATCGGGTCTACACCAATTCACTCAATCCAGCACCCCGTCGCTAAAGAAAAGAGCGTTTCTCTTTTTGTGAAAAGAGAGGACCTGAATCATGAACACATCTCAGGAAACAAACTACGAAAACTCAAATACAACCTCTCCTACGCCAAAGACCATCATTTTGATACCTTGCTCACTTTCGGTGGGGCATTTTCAAATCATATTTATGCAACCGCTGCGGCTGGGAAAGCCAATGGATTTCGCACCATCGGTGTCATAAGAGGCGATGAACATTTGCCCCTAAATCCGACACTCCAATTTGCCAAAGACAATGGCATGGAGCTCCATTACATGGACCGCTCAAGCTATCGGCTCAAAAACAGCGGCACTGTGCTGAACGAACTCAACTCATTGTTTGGTGATTTTTACCTCATTCCTGAAGGAGGAACTAACGAACTAGCGATTCAAGGTTGTGTGGAAATATTAAATGAGGAGGAACTCAACTTTGATTATTACGGCCTATCCGTTGGAACAGGGGGCACAATCGCAGGCATCATCCAAGGCCTGAATGGTAAGCAAAACGTCATTGGGTTTAGTGCCCTAAAAGGGAATTTCCTCGAAGCCGAAATCAACAACTTGTTTAGACAATTTAATTTACCTAACCACCAGAACTGGCATCTGAATGATGACTATCACTTCGGCGGTTATGCCAAAGCGCCCCCGGAACTGATGCAGTTTATTGCAGCAATGGAAAAAGATCATCAATTACCACTCGACCCCGTGTACACAGGTAAAGCTCTTTTTGGTCTACTTGATATGATCACAAAGGACGCCTTCCCCAAAGGGAGCAAACTGCTTTTCATTCATACTGGAGGTTTACAAGGACGTTCCGGTTTTGGGCTTTAGCCGAACAGCTCTTCGAAGGCGTCTTTGAGCTTTGAAAAGCCTTTGACTTGAATTTTGGTATCAGTCCCAACTCCTTTTAAGGCATGCTTAGAAATATAAATTTCTTTAAAGCCCAGCTTCTCTGCCTCAGCAATGCGATTCTCAATACGATTGACGGCTCTAATCTCGCCTCCCAAACCTACCTCCCCTGCAAACGCAATGTCATCACTGATTGGTATGTCGTGGTAAGCACTAACCAAGGCTGCACAAACGGCGAGGTCAAGTGCGGGTTCGTCAATGCGCAAACCGCCTGCCACATTAAGAAAGACGTCTTGATTGCCAAATCTTAAGCCTCCTCGCTTTTCCAACACCGCCAATAACATATTCAAGCGTTTGGTATCGAAACCCGTTGTGCTCCTCTGTGGAGTGCCATATGTCGCAGCACTAACGAGCGACTGTAGTTCGATCAGAAGGGGCCGATTGCCTTCAATGGTTGCTCCGATCGCCACGCCGCTGAGGTCGTCCGCTTTTTGGGAAATCAAGATCTCCGAAGGGTTAGAAACCTCTCGTAAACCTGTGCTCTGCATTTCATAAATACCCAATTCTGCCGTAGAGCCAAACCTATTTTTGATGGTACGCAAAATACGGTAAGACAGGTGACGATCACCCTCAAACTGAAGTACGGTATCCACCATGTGCTCAAGCACCTTTGGTCCTGCAATACTCCCGTCTTTGGTAATGTGTCCGATCAAAAAGACTGGCGTTTGCGTTTCCTTGGCAAAACGCATCAATTCTGCTGTCGATTCTCTTACCTGCGAAACAGACCCTGGTGCGGATTCTACCTTTGACGATTGTAGCGTTTGGATAGAATCAATAATGACCAGCCGAGGAGCCAAGGCCTTGATCTGCACAAATATTTGATCTAGCCCTGTTTCTGCTAAAATACAGCAGCTCGTGTCATCATATCCAATCCGGTCGGCTCGCATCTTGATCTGCTGCTGGCTTTCTTCACCAGAGACATACAATACATTGGTATTCTTTGCACTCAGGGCAAGCTGAAGCATCAGGGTAGACTTTCCGATACCGGGTTCTCCTCCGATCAGCACCAGTGAACCTCTCACGATGCCACCACCCAACACTCGATTTAACTCTTGATCACTTGTTTGCATCCGCTTTTCAGCGGTGGATTGTATCTCCGTAAGCTTTAGCGGTTTACTTGGCCCTTTAGCCATGCCTTCATCAGCCCAAGCCTTTTCCTGACTTCCGGATCCTTTCGAAACACGTTCTTCTACATAGGTATTCCATTCTCCACAAGAAGAGCATTTGCCCACCCATTTGGGAGAGCTTACCCCACAGTTTTGACAGACATACACCGACTTTACCTTGGCCATACCGAAAGATAAGGAAAGAAGGCTTTTGTTGAGGCGAGAAATATGGCTTAATTCAGCAACTCTCCGATATCGTCTGCTGAGAGCTTTTTCACAAAGCTTTCTTCTGTGGTGATTAGGTCAGAGGCAAGTCTTAGCTTATTCTTTTGAAGGGCTAGAATTTTCTCTTCCACCGTATTTCTGGTAATGAATTTATAGGTAAATACCGTGTTTTGTTGTCCGATTCGGTGTGCTCTATCCACCGCTTGTGCCTCTATGGCTGGGTTCCACCAAGGATCCAACAAAAAGACATAATCTGCTCGCGTCAGGTTCAATCCCAAACCACCCGCTTTCAAAGAAATGAGGAATAATTTTACACTTTCATCCTCCTGGAAAAGCTCCACTTGCTTCTGCCGGTCTTTGGTCGAACCATCCAAATAAGCATAGGTTAGCTTCCGCTCTTCCACAAACTGCTTGATGATGTTCAAGTGCTTTACGAATTGACTAAAGATCAAGATCTTATGGCCCTCACTAATCGCAGATTCGATCATATACATGATGTCTTCTAACTTACCGGAATCACCTTCATAATCTGATTCAACCATCAAAGGATGGTTGGCCAATTGCCTGAGCTTTGTCAAGCCTTGAAGCAACAACATCTGAGATTTTCGAACGCCCTCTTTCTCTATCGTATCAAGGATCTTGTTTCTAAAATATGTTTTTACCTCCTCATACTTTTCCTCCTGGGCGGGTGTCATGTCGCTATACTTGATCTGCTCAATTTTCTCTGGCAAATCTTTAGCCACTTGCGATTTCTGCCTTCTCATGATAAAAGGCTTGATGATCACATTCAGCTTCCTCGTCTTTTCTTGATCCTGTTTTTTCTCAATCGGCAACATGAACTCATCTCTGAAAAACTTTTGAGTGCCCAACAAACCTGGGTTAATAAAGCTGATCTGCGACCAGATATCTAAGGTGCTATTTTCAAGAGGCGTACCCGTCAAGATCAGGCGATACCGACTATTCAGCTCTCTCACGGCCTTAGAAATAATAGAGTCAGGGTTTTTGATGGCTTGCGACTCATCGAGAATCACATAGTCAAAATAAAACTCCTTTAAGACCTCCTTGTCAATTCTTGTAATCCCGTAAGACGTGATCACCAAATCAAACTGTGCAAATTGAGCAGCATCTTTGACCCTAGTGCTTCCAGTATAAACAAGAACCTTCAGCTTTGGTGTGAACTTCTTCGCCTCGAGTTGCCAGTTGTAGATCAAAGAAGTGGGCATAACGAGCAAGGATGTTGAGGTCGACTCTTGATCTTTTCTTGCTTGTAGCATGGCCAAGGTCTGAACTGTTTTTCCTAGACCCATATCATCGGCCAGACAGCCTCCAAAGTTGAATTCACTCAAAAAGCGCATCCAATCGTAGCCCGCCTTTTGGTAGGGCCGAAGTGTCCCTTTGAAGTGTTCACTCATGAGGTATTCATCAATCGCTTCAAAGCCTTGCAGCTGTTGCAGCTTTCGATCCATTGTCACCTTGGCTAGCTTTCCTTTTTGCAAGTCTTGGATCAATGACAAATGATGTTTCTTGATGCGGTGCTGCTGCGCCTCTTGATTCACAAAGGCAAACAACTCCGAATAGTCTGCTATCCAGGCATCAGGAATAACCGCAATCTCTCCATTTGGAAGCTCAAACTCACGTTTTTGCTGTTTGATCATCATTCGAAGTTGCTCAAAAGGTATTTCGAATTCCCCAAACTTCACGCTTGCATGAATATCAAACCAATCAATCCCTTCACTAACTTCAATATCAATACTCGACTCTCCAATAAAATACTTCTTATGATCCTCACTGCTCTGCTGAACCTCTATGCCTAATGCATCGAGCTTTTCTGCATGTTCATTCAGCCAGCTAAACGCCTGTCCACGGCCCATGGTCATTCTGCCTTCTTTCAAGGCTAAGCCCATGGATTGCAGTTCTGCTAGGATCTCTTGTTCCAGTTGCCCGTGTCGATATACCTTATGAAAAGTATAACCGCCATTCTCCTTTTCCAGTTTGACAGAGGCTTTTGGCTTTTTTTGAAAACCGAATCGGTAAGGCCCGTATTTCCAGACTACTTTGAAAAGAATTCGGGCATCTCCATTTTCGTTCTTTTTTGCTTTATCCGTGTTTTGAAAAAGCTCTCCATTGCTTGTTTGCATTAATTCAGAAAAGCTGAGCCTTGGCTCTAGGTCGTATTTTTGTGTTTGGATATCGAAGCCTTTCGCGTACACATCAAAAGAAGAAACCAGCTGTGTCACAAACTTTTCGTAATAGGTCTCCTCAAACTTTCGCTCAATGACAATGAATTTTTTATTGAGAAAAGGCTTGAGCTTTAGTCCATCGACATTCTTTGCGAAGTGGATGAGTTTATCCGCTACCACCATGTACGCGGGCTCATGACAGAGAAGATAAGATCCGTTATACTGCCATTCTAACTTCTCTCCTTCAAACTTTATGGTTGGAAAGTAATGCGTGTTTTCTTCATTTCTTCTAAAATGAAACAAGACGGTAGCTTTCTCATCCTGGTAATGTATACGTCTCCAAGCAGGCTCTCCATCTCTGCCCATTTCAAAAATCATTTTACCCGATAGCTTGGCTAAAATTTGAGCCCTTTTTCGCTCGATAAAGTCGTGGATGGTTTTTTGGAGAAGCTCATCTCCGTTCTCTTTTGAAAAGACTTTCAAAAAGAAGTCTGCCGGCTTGATCTTCTTTTGATAAAACTTCCAAATGATCGCCTCTTGCTGAATCTGATCCATCAGCTTGATCAATTCGATATCGGTATCATCTATGGCCGACGCGAATTCATGTGCATTTTTTGCAGAAATATTTTGATGCTGTAAGGTCAGCCGCCCTTTTTCATCAAGCTGTACCACGAACGACTCGAACAAATAGCCCAAGTATTCATGCTCGAATAGCGAGTAAATCAATTGGAAAGGTTGAGCGGTCGATACCTTCATAAAAGTGCAAAGCGATTCGCAAATTAAGTAAATCTGCAAAGCGACAAAAGCTCAGTAGTATTCTTCTCCTGAAATTAATCGAGGTGCTTTTTGTGATCAGTCCGGGCCGCCAAAACTGACGGGCGATAGGAAGTAATGACGGTGATAACGACCATCGCCACTGCCACCAAAACGACATCAACAGCTTCAAGTTTCACCGGATAAGCATTGATCAGTGAGGTAGACATGCCCATACCGACAATGCCAAAACGCTCTTGGATTAAACAAATGACCACTCCTAAACCAATGCCCACCAATGCGCCGGAAAGGGCAATAAAAGCGCCCTGTTTAAGAAAAATTGATTTGATCAAATCTGGCTTCGCACCATAGGAGATCATGACAGCAATGTCTTTTCGCTTTTCTATAGCAAGCATCGATAAACAGAAAAAGATATTGAACGAGGCAATTGCCGTAATGAAAGAGAGCGCAATGTAAACGAACAGCTTTTCGATCTTCACCGCCCTCAGTAGGTCTGCATGTTGTTCTTCACTCGTCAACACATTAAACTCTTTACCAAGAACACGTTGTACCTGCTCTTTCAGTTCGTCAACTTCCGTCTCTTCGTTGGCATAGAGTTCTATACTGGTAAAGCGGTTACGATACCCTGTCAATTGTTGCACAAACTCCAGGGAGGTCAACACATATTTCTCATCATAGGTCTGTTCAATCTGAAATATCCCTGAAGGATATAATCTTCTTTTATTTAACGCGCTCGTTATATTTAAGCCCCCTGCTTTTAGATTCTTTGGGAAAATAGCTTCAATGGCAAGCATATCGCTTTCTACCAGAATGCCCATCTGATAGGCCACACCCACACCTAATACTGCAAAATTCTTTTGCCCTTCTTGGAATTTTAACTCCCCCGTAAGCATGAAAGTGTCCAGTTTATTCATCTTGAGGAGGTCATCGCCAATGCCTTTTAAACGTACTACCGCTTGGGTATTACGGTAATTGAACACCACATTTTCTTCCACAACAGGAGCTAAGCCTTTCATGCCCTCGAGCTTTCCTAACTCTTTGAGTTGCTCTTCACTCATCTCAAAGGTCTTTCCAGCCTTACTTTCTACTTTTAAGTCTGGGTCGAAAGTTCCGTAGACACTCTTGAGTACGTCTTCAAGGCCGTTGAATACGGATAGCACAATAATCAATGCCATGGTGCCAATCGCTACACCTACGATGGAAACGATCGATAAGACCTGGATAAAATTATTCGGTTTTTGCGCGAAGAAATATCGCCTAGCTATGTAAGTAGAGACATTCACTCGTCATCATCTTCCGCCTTGGGCGAGATGTTCAAACTATCGAGGAGTTTGTCCATCTTATCCGCTTGTTCTGCTGTAGCATCTAGAAAAAAGGCCAATTCCGGAGTCACCCTGACTTGATTGCCAATGGCACGACCTAACGCTCCCCTTACTTTTGATTTATTGGAGTTGATTACGTCGATCAATTCATCAGCGTATTTAATGGGAAAAACAGAAATATAAACCCTTGCCAGACCAAGATCAGGACTCATCACAACATCCGTTATTGTCACGAGCTTTCCTGCGAACTCAGACGAAAATTGAAGGTTAAAAATTCTGCTCAGCTCCTCTTTAATGAGTTTACCAAACTTTTGTAGTCTTTTCGTTCCTGCCATGGGTCAAATATCATATTTATTGCTGTATTTTCCTTATCCCAAAATTTAGCTTATTTGCGGGAGATAGTAGTGCCGCTGTGTTAAGTCGATTTCGTAAAAACGATCCTTTTTTAAATTTTGTGCTGATCCTCTTATTGATCATCATCCGGGTCATCTATACACTGTTTGGTGAATTTTCACTTGAGCCAACGATCTCTACACACAGCTATCTTTTAAAGGAGGTCTTGCCCCTTCAATTGAATTCCTATGGTCATATATGGATCTCCGCTAGTTTTGTCATGATCAATATCCTGCTCATTAATCATCTGATACGCTCTAATCAAGCCTTTGATGAGAATAATTATTTGGGCGGTTTTATTTACCTAGTGCTTTCTAATTCAGCGCAGCCATTTTTTCAGGTGACTGGCTCTCTCATCGCTAGCACTTGTCTTCTACTTGCGCTTACGCTAATTCTCAACCATTTGAAGCAACGCGCCTCTGAAGAAAACATCTTCTTTACTGGTGCCGTGATGGGGCTAGCGATGCTTTTCTATGCCCCGATCATCCTCTTTTTACCTTTGACCTTACTCATTTATGTTTTTTATACAAGAACCCTGTCAAGAAGGTACGTGCTCTCCACTTTCGGGATTTGCTTTCCATTCATCATCACTTATAGCATCTCGTTGTATGCGCAAAATGAATTCGAGCTTTCTTTCTTCTTTGAAGGACTATTCTCTAATAGCATCACAGAATTTAATGCATTTGCCTTGGTGTTTTTGATTCTACCCGCCTTACTACTCCTCACCAAATTAATCGGTAGCTTTAGCGGTTTGAAAATGACTAATCACCAGATTCATTTTCATCGCATCATGTTCTTACTGTTTTTGTCGTCGGTTTATCTCCTTTTTGCAGAGGCTACAGACTTGGGCTTTATTTGGGTATTTGCTATCCCTGCTACTTATTTCATCTGCAAAAGTCTGCTGGAAATCCGAAAGAATTGGATCAGAAATACGGTGTTTTTATTGCTGCTTGCTCAGCTAGTTTATCCTTACTTATTGGCAGCTTATTTTTGAAACCCGACGGGCATGTCGACCACCTTCAAAATCGGTGGTCAAAAATGTTTTGACCATTCCCAAAGCCATGTCATAAGAAACAAAACGGGCAGGAACACAAATGATATTCGCATCATTATGCTGACGAGCCAAGGCAGCAAGTTCTTCATTCCAAACTAAGGCACCACGGATGTCTTGATGCTTATTGACCGTCATGCACACGCCATTACCGCTGCCACAAATGGCAATTCCCTGTGCTACTTTTCCGGTGGCTACTGCATTGGCTAAGGGGTGAACATAGTCGGGGTAATCAACAGATTCAGTACTGTTTGGGCCTAAATCAACCACCTCATATCCCATTTCTATTAAATCCGAATTGAGCTGTCGTTTGTAATCAATACCTGCATGATCTCCAGCAATGCCTATCTTTTTCATCTCTGTTCTTTTTCTGCTCTTTTTTCTATTCTTCTCGATATAAAGATACTTACCTCATAGAGGAAAAGTAATGGAAATGCGATCAATAATTGACTGATTACGTCTGGTGGTGTAATCACCGCCGAAATTATCAGAATCGCCACAACAGAATGTCTTCTGTAGGCCTTCATTAATCTTGGCGTAATGATCCCTGCTTTGGAGAGAAAATAAGTGACCACCGGTAATTGAAACATTATGCCACAAGCCAAGGCAAGGGTGGAAACCAAACCCACCAAAGAATTAATATCAATGATGTTTTGAATAACATCTGACAGCGTATAATTGGCTAAGAAGTTAATACTCAATGGAGTGACGATGAAATAGCCAAATGAAATGCCGCTAAGAAATAAAAAGGTAACCACCACTACCGCTCCTCTTGATGCATTCTTTTCCTGTGACCTTAACCCAGGTTTGATGAAACGCCAGATCTCCCAAAAGGTATAAGGAAATGCTAAAATGAGCCCAACGATAATAGATGATTTGATATGTAGTGTAAACTGCCCTGTAATCTGTCTATTTTGAATATCAATGGGAATATCTGCGCCCAAACACAAAAGAGGCGATTTTAAAAGATCAGCCAATTCACAGAGCTTTCTATAGGTCCAAAAGTCGGATCTCGTAGGCCCAAAAATAATCTCGTTCCAAACAAAGTCTTTTGCTAAAAAGGCGATAATTGAAAACGCGAGAATCGCTAAGGCGGAGCGAATAAGATGCCACCTCAATTCTTCGAGGTGGTCAAGGAAACTCATTTCCTTTTCATCAATATCCTGTAATTGATCGAGTGCCAATTATGATTTAAATAAAGGGAAACTAGACATCCAACCATTCACTTCAGTTCTAATTGCCCCGAGTTTGGTTTCATTCTCATGGTTGATCAATGCGTCATCTATCAAATCCACAATCTTGACCATGTCTGTCTCATTCAAACCTCTGGTGGTGATTGCCGCCGTGCCAACCCTCATCCCTGAAGTCACAAAAGGTGACCGGTCGTCAAACGGAACCATGTTTTTATTGATCGTGATATCTGCCTTTCCCAAGGTCTCTTCAGCTACTTTTCCTGAAATATTCTTTGATCTCAAATCGATCAACATCAAATGATTATCCGTTCCATTTGAAATGATATGATAGCCTCTTTCAACGAAGGCTTGCGCCATGGCATTTGCATTCTTCTTCACCTGAAGTACGTAATGCATGTATTCATCGGAAAGCGCCTCGCCGAATGCCACTGCCTTCGCAGCAATCACATGCTCTAGCGGCCCCCCTTGCGTGCCAGGAAAAACACCTGAATCTAGCAATTGAGACATCATACGTAAATTTCCTTTAGGCGACGTTAGGCCCCAAGGGTTTTCAAAATCTTCGCCCATCATGATCAAGCCACCTCTCGGACCTCTAAGTGTTTTGTGGGTTGTCGTGGTTACGATGTGGCAATGCGCTAAAGGATCATTCAGCAATCCTCGAGCGATTAAGCCAGAAGGATGCGAAATATCGGCCAAAAGTAAGGCACCGATTTCATCGGCTATCGATCGCAAACGTGCATAATCCCAATCTCTGCTGTAGGCTGACGCTCCACAGATGATCATTTGTGGCTTTTCTTTTTTAGCCGTCTCCTCGACAACATCCCAATTGATCAGGCCAGTCTCTTTTTCAACCCCATAAAAGAATGGTTGATAGAACTTACCAGAAAAGTTTACTGGCGAACCATGTGTAAGGTGACCGCCATGCGATAAATCAAAGCCCAAGATCTTATCTCCAGGCTTTAAACAGGCCAGCATCACGGCAGCATTAGCCTGTGCACCAGAGTGTGGCTGGACATTGGCCCAAGAAGCGCCAAAGAGTTGTTTCACTCTATCAATGGCCAGGTTCTCGATCTGATCTACAACTTCACACCCACCGTAGTAACGCTTACCAGGAAGACCCTCGGCGTATTTATTGGTGAGTACAGAGCCCATGGCATCGATTACTTCCGAGGAAGCATAATTCTCTGAGGCAATCAGTTCGATACCGTTGGTTTGTCTTTCTTTTTCTTTTTTAATGAGATCGAAAACTAGCTTATCGTTAGGCATACATTTCTTTTTCCCAAAAATAAGCCTTGGTAGTCGAAATACAATGAATAGAGTCGTTAGATAATTGTACTGCGGGTCAGCTAATTGCAGATAAGATAGTCTCTAAGACCTGCGTTTGAGTGAAGGGTTTTCCAATATAGCCGTCTAGTTGATATTTTTTGATGGCATCACTTACCTCATCATATGAATAAGTCGTGTAAGCAAGGATAGGCACCGGGCGGTCTTGGAAGGCTTGTTTCTCACGGATCATTTTCGTCGCTTCGAAACCGTCGATCAAGGGCATATGCAAATCCATCAACACAACATCTACCGGATTGGCGTGAAAAGCTTGCAATCCCTCTTTTGCTGAAAAGGCTTTCAATGCGTGTGCACCAAACTTTGATAAGGTCTTTTCCGCAACACTCAAATTGATGGGATTATCATCAACGACAAGAATCGTTTTCTCCGCTAGAATGAACTGGTCATCATTTACAGCACCCTGCCGTTGGCTGTAAATTTCATCCGTTGATAGGATTTCGTTATCTAAAAGAAAATAAGACCTTGCGCCCATAATATTTGTCTGTATATTATTAGTGATTTTCAGATAGGAAAAGTCACCCTTCGACACGGTTTTTTTTCAAAATTATTTTCAGGCTTAAATTATTTGGCATTAAACATGGTGTTTCCTTCTTTAAATATGATTATTCTCGGTTTTTTGAAAAAACTTCAAATTTTTCACTCTCCTTTGGGTGACCTTTGTCTCCTCTCAATCACTAAATAATACCGAGCATGCGTGAGGCATCTTTAATAACCCGCCTGCATAAAGGTGATAAAACTGCTCTCGAAGAGATTTACAAAGCTTATCGAAGTGGTTTCATTAATTGGATCACCTATGCACACAAATGCTCAGATGAAGAGGCCATTGATATTTTCCAATACTCTATCATCTCCTTCTACGAAAACGTTGTAGATGGGTCAGTTGAAGAAATGAATGATGCAGGAATTAAGACTTATCTGTACTCCATAGGAAAGAATAAGTTACTCGCAGATTCTCGTAAACAGGCTAAAATATCTTACCAAGAGGAATTGGAAGATGTAGAATTGATAGAAGATCAAGAATCAGACATCGGAAATGACAAAAAGCAATTCTTAGCCACTGTGCTCGACAATCTCGGAGAACCCTGTAGTCAACTACTGAAGTTATTTTATTTCAACAATCTCTCTACTGAAGAGATTGCTGAAATCATGAAATACAAAAATGGAAACACGGTAAAAAATCTAAAATACAAGTGTCTTCAGAGAATTAAGAAAGAATTGAACAGAGACTAATGGATAATTTAGAACTTATTGATGGCTACCTCACTGGTAGACTTAACAAAGAAGAGAAAGCGGCTTTTGACGAAGCACTAGCACTCGATCATGAGTTTGTTGAGGAATTTCAAGATGTAAAGGAAATTCAAGAAGGCCTTAGGGCTCTGTCCAGAAAAGAAGCGCTCAGCTTTTTACAGGAAGTTGAGGAAGAAGTACAGAACAGAGAATCAACCCTAAACAACAATAAAATGAAGAAGACGATTGTCGCTGCAGCCAGTGTGATACTCATCGCAGCTTTTAGTTTCTTCACCCTTTCAAACAATACAGAGGACTCAACTCTTCAAAGTATTTACCAGAACAATTTCGAGTCATATGATAATATCTATGGTATCGTAAGGGGTGAAAATGAAAAGGATGCATCACTTGCCTCCCAAGCATTCAACGCCTATGACATGGGCGATTACGATTTAGCCGCCTTAAGTTTCGAGGAACTTGTCGTAACCGACAGAACTGCCATTAATTATTTTTATATGGGGCTATCCAATTTAGAGGCCAAAAACATTGATTTAGCGATCAAAAAACTGAATGCTACCATTAATAATTTTGAGGATTTTGATGCACAAGCATCATGGTACTTGGCTCTTGCGCATCTTTCAAATGATGATGAGGAAGCAGCCATCTCTAGCCTCGTTGGTTTGACCTTAGATAACTCAATCTATAAGAGTAAAGCAGAGGCTGTTTTAAAAGAAATGGGGCTTAGCATCAGCTCTTTGGACGGTGGTGTTATTACAGATGTAAAACTCAGACCAAAAGAAGATAATGCACCAAATGGTGTCTTTGATGATCGGAGAAGAATACAATTTGGAATTGCGGTCTCTGAAACTGACGGAAAAAAGTACAGATTTCTTACTGACCAACCCATTTATGGACTTCACATAGGCTCGGAAGTAGAAATGATTGTTGTAAGACGCAGCATCAAAGATCGAGCAGGTTTCGCATTTATTTTAGGCGAGCGATAAAAAGAACTTCTTTCCAATCACACACACAAACACGCGAGAAAGAGAGCTTAATTAGTTCTCTTTCTTTTTTTTATCATCACCAGAGAAAGTAATAAGAGAGCAGCTAATAGTCCATAAACCACATAGTGTTCTTTATCCTTCTCATAATGCATATCTTCTCCCAAGTGAACAAAAGAAGCCCAGTAAAAGGGGTGTGAAAAATACATGTCAGCATTCTTCAAGTGGTTTTGCTTGGCTTCATCGAGAGACTCATTAATAGTTTTCCCTTCATCGATAAAGGAGCTATACATCGACTCCATCAGCTTAGAGGTTACTTTGTCATTGACTTTCCACAAACTCATCACCACCGATGGCACGCCAGACAAGGCAAACCCTCTTGCAATGCTAAAAGTACCTTCTCCTTTATTCACTTCACCGATTCCACTTTCACATGCACTGAGTATAGCCAGGCGAGCATTCAAACCAGCCAAATACAAGTCTGACGTTTTTAATTCTCTTTCGTCTCCTGAACTGAAAATCAATCGAGAGTCGTACTTATTCAACGTATCTGACTCTCCATGGACCGCCAAATGAATGATGTCATAATCCTTCGAAAGGTCAATGAATTGGTCTTTTGAGGCGGAATTAATGAATGTTCCTTCATAAGACGCTTTTAAAAAGTTTATCTCTTTCTCTGTTCCAGGCAATCTTGTAAAGCCTGCAATGGACTGATCATTCGAAAAACCTAGACCAAGTACTTTTTTAGTTGCTGTCTTGGCTTGCTGTTGAGCAATCTTCAAAGAAGACAATTCATACCGCATCGCATATTTATGGATAAGAAAACTCAGCTGACCATTGTCTTCCTCGTCAAAAGAGGAAAGCAATACTTCAAACGGTAATCTCGATAAATACTGATCAGGAATGATCACAAGTTTTTCTATTCCGTCAATTTCGTTCAAGACAGGGGCCAACAACTGTTCATAGAGAAAGTGCGCATTAATTCCGAAGTCCTTTTGGTCTTCTTTGAATGTGCCAATTGTAGGAGGTGATACGATGTAGGCCAACGTCTCGATCAAGGCTTTTTCAAAGTGATCATCTCGCTTTATTCTTTGAAAAAATTGCTTTTGGTTACCCGAGGCAAGAAGATAAATGAACTGTTCCCCATAAAAGTACTCTAGTTGAAGAGCACCTTTCGCTACATCGATCTGTGTTATGTTTTCTGCAAATAACTTATCAAAACCGGACCAATTGGCCGATGCTAATTCCTGACCAATGGTATCTAAAACACTGGCCAAATTGGCCCTCAGCACAAGCAATGAATCGTTCAAGGAAACAATGGAATCGCTGGTGACATTGTTATCGATCAATGTATAAAACACCCCTTCCAGCTGGTCAAGCCTCTTCTTATAGGTACTGAAACTTTGCTTCAGTTCTTGGTTAATAATATTATTGTTTACCTTTTCATATTCTGCTGATTGTTCCAAAAACAAGATGGACTTACTTAAGCGAGCAAACTTCAATGCTTCGAAAAAATGGTCATCGCTAGGTTTTGTCTCATACAATTGGTAGGCCGTCTCAATCGCAGCCTCATACACAAAACGAAATTCTTCCGAAAGAAATAGTTTCCCTTCTGTCGCCTCAAACTCCCTTCTTCTTCTGAGCAATATCTCATGAATGTTGTCGGCATATCTCAAGCCATATTCTCTCAGTACCTCCTGATCTATACTATCAATTGAGACTTGATTGAACAAAGAAGCTTTGCGAGCGACCGTTGTGATTTGATCTAACGACAGATCTTGTGCAGAGTCACTAGGAAACTCATACCAGGGCTTATCATTATTAGGCAAGGAATTAAACAAAGCAGAGTCGTAATTGAGTAATGCCTGTTGCAACTCCTTGCTTTGAAAATAGTAATCCCCTATGTCATTAAATGGTTGGTGAAGCACCGTAGAAGGCATCGCGATCTCTCTCTTGAGTATCTCCAAACCATTCCGATAGTATTCAAACCCTTCTGCTGCTTTTCCAGTATTGATGAGGCAATTTCCAATATTGAAAAGCATTTTACCATAAAACACTGCTTTTATTGGTTCCTTAGTTCCTATGGCCAATGACCTTTCAAGGTAGTCCAATGCTTGATCATAGTTTTCCATTCTACTATAAATCAATCCGATATTTCCGATAACTGCGTAGTACTCCTCATAATCCTCGATTGAAATCTTTTCTTCCTCAATCGCATCGAGTAATCGCATGCCTGTTTTCAGTGCTTCTTCATAATCCTTTCTATAGAGTAAAACATCCATAAGGTTTTTGAAAGAATTTGCATACACCTCAAAGCCGTCATACTCACCCAAAATCTCTTCTTTATTCTCTTGTGCATAGCGAAACCCTTGAATGGCATAAGTAAGCGCTCTTTCATAATCGCCAATATCAATGTACATGTCAGGAAAATCTTGAAGGATATAAAGGATCTCTGACTCGTTTCTTTCTTTTTTATCTAATTCCTTCTGATACCGTAGATTAACATAGGTAAGCAATGTGTCTGTACTACCATTAGAATAGGAATACGTATAGTACTTGTAGTCCACAATATCATCATAGAGTTCCCCATCTATGGTTGATGCCCCCTTATACAACTCCAAAGTCGTGTCCATCAAGGCACGGGCGTCAAAAAAACCATACGTACGATAGTTGAATTGTGCGAGCGTGAAATAAACCCTCGCCATCAGCAGGTCTTCTGTAGACAAATATTGTCTGGCTAGGGAAGCGGCCTCCTCAATAAAAGGAAAAGCATCAGGGTAGTCTTTGCCAGGTAACCGTCTATAGTTACGTGCTTTTAGTTCTAAAGCAGCAATTAGCAGTCTTTTATCATCTGCATTTCGAAAAATCGCAATCGCTTGCTCTAACTCACTATTCGCCTGTTCAAACGCCCTAGCCTCAAAGAGCGAATCGGCCATAGATAGTTCAAATGGAGGATACTGGTCTGCTGCTTTTAATTGACTCTCTTGGGCTTGCATTACCTGTAACCCAAATAGCCAACTCAATAGAGGGAAGATATATGCTTTGACATTGCCCAAAGATTCGTGTTAAGGTGATAAATGAAGTTACAAAGAACCATTAATGCCTGCAACAAGACAAATTTAAGAACACATTAAGGTTTACTGCGTTTTTACATTGTGAAGATACTATTAAAAACAGCCGTTGACCAAGGCTGGAAAGAAGTCAAAGAAGGATTTAATGACGAGCTTTTTCTGAAATTGAATCCCCCACTACCGAAAGTAAAAATTTTACGATTTGATGGGTCTAATAAAGGGGATACCGTTTCAATGGAATTAAATTTTATTCTTTGGAAAGATCATTGGACTAGTTTAATCACCGATTCAAGCGAAAGCGAAAAAGGGTTCGACTTTATAGATGAGGGAATACAGTTGCCTTTTCCGTTCAAAAAATGGAGACATCACCACAAGGTTGAGGCAAAAGAAGAAGGTTCCGTAATAATTGATGATATTCAGTATGGCACGGGCCTCTTATTGTTAGATGTATTGATTTACCCTTTGCTATACCTTCAGTTTTTATACAGAAAACCGGTTTATAGAAAGGTTTTTGGCAAGCCAAATTTCAAATAAATAAGGGTTATACCTTAAGGAAATAAATGCGTAAGTTCTTTTTGATCATAATGGTTACTCTCTGCTCCCTTGGTTCTTCCTTAGTAGCCCAGCAACCCTTTGGTTATTTATTTGAAAAGGATCAAATCCGTGACACCATTCGGTTTACTAATGAAAGTAATCTGATTGTCATCCCAATAAAGATCAATGGCAAAGGCCCCTATAAATTTATTCTAGATACAGGTTCGGAGTCTGGTATGATTTTCGATCAAAGCATCATTGATGAAGCGTATATTGCAGGCAATCGGGTGGTGCCCATCTATTCTGGCAATGGCGAACTGGTCACGGAATTATTAGTAGCAAGAACACTAGACATTGTCTTTGGGGGTATTCGAGGTAAAAGTCAATCCATGCTGGTTTTCCAAGAGTACAATTTAGACATACGAAATGCACTTGGCGTAGACGCAATGGGTATTCTTGGCTCGGAAATCTTTAACCGGTTTATCGTTGAAGTCAATTATGAAGAGGAACTACTGATCCTCCATGACCCAAGATCTTTTAAAAAACCTCGAGGATATAAAAAGATCCCTATTGAGCTGAAAGACTCCAGACCTTTTGCCGCGATTGAGATCAAACAAAAGGGCCAACGGAAAGCCCGGGTAAACCTACTTGTAGATTCAGGCGCAAGTAGTCCGCTTTTTTTAGATGCAGAAAACAATGAAAACATTACTGTTCCTGAAGACAACATACGTCACACTGTTGGAAACGGTTTAACAGGCACTATTGATGGCAAGGTTGGAAGAGTACAAAAACTAAAAATTGGACCCTTCAAATTCTCAAATGTTGTTACCTCATTTCCTATAAATTGGGAAATAGAGAAAAAGCTGAAGGACAAAGAGAATGACTTGATCAGGTATGGGACCATCGGCTCTGATGCCCTTTCTCGTTTCCATGTGATCTACGACTATTTGAATGAAGTCATTTACTTAAAACCGAATAAAAAGTACCGTAATAAATTTCATTTCAATACGATCGGATTTAGGATCGTGGCTCTGGGGGAAGACTATAACGAGTTTTTCGTCAGTGAGTTGATCGAGAACTCAGATGCTTCGAAAATTGGAATAAATGTGGGCGATCAGATCATTGCTATCAATGGTAGACCGGTTTCTTCTTTTAAATTTTCCGAGATCAATTCCATTCTAAGAGCAGAGCCCGCTACCAAAACCATTTTGATCTTGAGAAGAAATGGTGTGCTCATCAAAAAGGTGATCAAACATAAAAAGTTGATATAAAAAAGCCTCTTCAATGTGAAGAGGCTCTTTAATTATGCATACTTACTTATTACTTCGGATCTAGAATATCATTCACTCTGACTAATGCATCTTCCAAGTGAATTTTACTCATTCTATCCCTTGTTCTTGGAATAGCAGCTCTAATAGAAGACTGTAGTGCTTTCAGTTCAGCCCTTACAACTGGACGAATATCTGAATGCTTGGCATTGATTCTTCCACCAAAAGTACTTGTCGACTCGCCTGTCATTAAAAGTTCTAATCTGTCTATATGAGCTCTTTGAAGATTTCTTCTATAGGTATCGATCGCAGAACCATTTTTTAATTCACTCCAGATACCGCTTCTCACATCTGACATCATTTCAAGCATGCCATAGGCATCGTTATCATTCATTGCCTCATTTTCAATGATACGGCCAAGCTTTCTCCACTCCAACGTTGAGTTAAGTGCTCTCACTTGCATTGATCTCATCGATTCTACCGTTCCATAATCTCTCAAGCGATTGATGATCTCATCATCGATCATCCACTCTGGTGTTTGGAACAACTCCTCGTTCAAGAAAGCAACGGCTTCTTTTTGCTTAGCCTTTGGCGCATGCGTATAAATTACGCCTTCCTGGTCGGCATTTTTATAATCTTCCTTCACACCACCAATATAGCGGCCAACATGACCCATATATCTATTGAACTGAGACTGGACTTCTCCATACATCTCCTCTAATTCAGAATAGTCCGAACCTTCTACATAGGTCCAGTTTCTCAAGTTGTTCATAATGACCTTGAGGTTTTTGATCCCATACATACTCGCCTTCATGGCATCATCACCGAGGTCTTCGCTTTGAGCGGTATAATCATTCGGGTTGCCTTGACGACCATATCTGTACAATGGATCACCTTTTTTGTCCTCGATCCACTTTCTCAAAGTAGGCAATTCGTCATCTGGAGAGTCTGCATCCAAAATTGGACGGTAACCCCAAGCGATGGCATATTTATCATACTCACCAACTTCTGGCATTAAAGCTACGCCTTCATCACCTGGCTGCGCTATGTAATTGAATCGTGCATAATCCATGATAGAAGGCGCCGTCCCCATTTTCTTCGTGAAACTAGGTGAACGCAATGAATCTACCGGATACGCGACTGACGAAGCAAAGTTGTGAGGTAATCCTAACGTATGACCTACTTCGTGAGAAGAAACAAAACGGATCAAACGAGACATTACTTCATCATCAAATTCAGGGCTTTGTGCCATTGGATTAATAGCGGCTGTTTGCACAAAGAACCATCTTCTCAACAAGGTCATCACATTGTGATACCAGTTGATGTCACTCTCTAAGATCTCACCAGAACGCGGATCACTTACGTGAGGACCGTTTGCATTTGGAATTGGAGAGGCCAAATAACGTACAACTGAATAACGTACATCTTCTGGACTCCAGTCAGGATCTTCTTCTGGGCTCGGAGGGTCCGCAGCAATGATGGCGTTCTTGAAGCCCGCCGCCTCGAAAGCCACTTGCCAATCTTCAATACCATCTTTAATAGCTTGTCTCCATTGGTCAGGAGTCGCACGGTCTACATAATATACGATCGGCTCTTTCGGCTCAACAAGTTCACCTCTTTTGAATTTTTCGATGTCCTCGTCTTTTACTTCAAGTCTCCATCTGTCAAGATACCTTACTGTTTTGGACTGCTGAGCATCTAGACCGTAGTCAGTAGTTCCTCTTGCAAACCAACCCACTCTTCTGTCATACATTCTTCGTTGCATCGGTACTTCTGGCAACAAGATCATGGAGTTGCTCATCATCACGGAGATTGACCCGTCTGCTCTTGCAGAAGGAGAAGCACTTGCGAAATACGTTTTCACGTGTCTCAACTCAATGTTTTCAGGATAACTGCTCACGCGCTCAACATATGATCTGTCATTGTCTAAACGTGTAACTCTATACTGCGTACGATATCTCTGCGGAAAACCTAAAGGCTTGATGTCTTTTGTTAGCAAACCTGTCGCTTCAATTACAACACCTGATGAGTCCTTTGATAAGGCCTTGATTGGGAATGAAGCTAAAATCGGAGCAAAATTCGAGTTTTCAACTGCCTCGGCAATGGGTAGACTATCCGCCGCGGTCACCACGGTTGAAATAATCCTCACATTTACCTGATCTTTTACCCTTTCCCAACGCAACATTTGCGTATCGGTCTTTCCTCCACCAAAACCAATGCCTGAGGCTGTTTTAGCGATTCGAGTCACCATGAGCATATCTCTTCCTAATAGGTCATTAGGAATCTCAAAATAGTATTTGTCATCTAATACATGCACGTTGAAAAGACCTTCGTCAGTTTCAGCGTCTGATGTGATTACTTTGTCAAAAGGCTGAATGCCTCCTTTTTTCGCTGCAGGTTTTTTGGCCTGCTGAGCAGCAGCAGCCTTTTTCTTGGCCTCTTCTTCCTGTTGTCTTCTCTTTTTTCTGCTTTGCGCGTCAGCGTCTACCGTACCCAGGGAGAGCACGAAAAGCATCAATAAAGACAACAATACTTTTCCATTAAGTTTCTGTCTTATCATCTTACTTAGGTTTATTTAGTTTCATGAAAGTATGTTTTTAAACTTATATTCAAAAAACTAAGTTCTAAGGCTGTTTTACTTGAATGGCATGAGACCGTGGTAAGGGGAGATAATTTGAAAAAAATACTGGTCATCGGTGGCGGATTAGGCGGTTTAACAGCTGCTATTCTATTGGCTCGAAAAGGTTTCGAGGTCATTTTATATGAGAAAAAGAAGTATCCTTTTCACCGGGTCTGTGGAGAATATATATCCAATGAAGTGGTAGACTTTCTTCAACGAAACGACCTTTTTCCACAAGTAGCAGTATCCCAAATCACCGACTTTCAGTATAGCGCAGCCAGCGGGCAGTCTTATCAAATGCCCTTAGATTTAGGTGCATTTGGGGTAAGCCGTTACTATTTCGATCACTTCTTGGCGGGTATCGCTGCTCAGTCAGGCGTAGAGGTAAAATCGGGACATTTTATCACAGGAATACAACAAGAAGAAGCCGCGTTTTATGCGACCGACAATTTAGGCGACCGAATTGAGGTTGATTTAGTCATTGGGGCCTATGGAAAAAACAGCAACCTTGATCGTGTACTCGATCGAAAATTCTTGCTTTCGGAAAGCCCATATATCGGCGTTAAATACCACATCAAAACAAACTTCCCCAAAGACCTGATTGCACTGCACAATTTTGAAAGCGGATATTGTGGCATCTCTGCTATTGAAGATGACAAATTCAATATGTGCTATCTGGGCGAAAGAGCTGTTCTCAAAAAATATGGTGACATCCCCACCATGGAAAAAGAAGTGCTTCAAAAAAACCCTTTTTTGAAAGAGTTATTCAATAACTCAGATTTTCTCTTTGACAAACCCGAGGTCATTAATGCCTTTTCATTTGCACCAAAAACCCCTGTGGAAAATGGCGTATTCATGATTGGCGATGCAGCAGGCTTGATCACTCCTTTGTGTGGAAATGGGATGGCTTTAGCTATACATTCTTCAACACTCTTAGCCAATCTTATCATCCAACACCCTTCGGCTAAAAATGATATTCTTGAAAAGCAGTACCGTTCGCTATGGAAAACAGCTTTTGCAAGAAGACTTTGGATAGGAAGGCAAACTCAAAAATTATTTGGCACAGGTCAGCGTTCAGCAGTAGCCCTCAAAGTGATGAAGAACAGTCCGTTTGTTGCCAAACGGATCATGAAAAACACACATGGTCAGCCTTTTTAATACACCCCAACAACGTTCAGCACTTGCGTAAAATCAAGAAACAGGTAGATAAAAAACACTGCTAATGCCGTCGACGAAATGACGTTTAAGCGCATGGTGTTTTGGTAATTCGCTTGTGCTTGATCTCGCCAGGTGTTGAGCATCCACCAGCCAAAAAACACAACTACCGGCAACATGGCAATCATGAAAAACCAAGCATACTTTGGGTCAAAATACTTGTTGAAGAATAACACAAAGCCTAGGGTCGCTAGCGCAAAGCAGGTTGCGGTAAATACAAACGTGCCTTTGATTCCCAATAAAACGGATAGCGTCCGATCTCCTCTTTTGGTGTCTTCTTCATGTTGATAAATTTGTGTCATCGGGTATGAACCCCAAAGAATTGCTGACGCAAGTAGCCCTCCATACAAGGGTTTCTCATTAAATACCATCGAAAACTCGAAGTCGTTTAAGCCAAGATAGGTAAGCCAAACAACCCATGCCCCTTGAAAAAAGCCTGCGATCAACCAACTCAAAATGGCAAACCGTTTCAATCGAACTTTTCCATTGCTGTACGCCCTTGATACCAAAATGTAAACTAACACCATTGCCGTCAGCATTACACTGTTATACAATAGCTGCGTCAACACCAGGCCGATCAGGTCAAATAGTGAAGCCAAGTAGAACAGGTTCTTATCAACTTTGGGTGGATTTTTCAAGCCTCCGATACTCCCTTCATCTTTGTCGAAATAGCTATTATAGGCGTTGGATGCTGGGTAGATGAAGAAGTGCAGGATGACCAATAAACCGAGCATTCCTTTCTTACTCAGGTTCGGACTTAACGAGAGTGCGAATAAGTAAATGGGCAATAAAAAGTACGAAAAGGGAATCCTTAAATGGAGCCAAGTAGATTTTTTGAACATATCTCTCGCTAGTCGTAAACAATTTAGTCCAAAATAGACTATAATCGTATGTGGGGGTAAACATTTTATCTATCGGTACAGCAGTACCATCCAATAAGATAGAACAGCAAGAGGTATTTGAGTTCATGAGCAAGGCCCATGGACTAAGTGGTGATGAAAAACAACGACTTAAAGCACTCTACCGAGTGTCCGCTATCAAAGAGCGATATTCTGTTGTGCCCGACTATGGTACTTTAGACAAAAGCCTGTGGAAGCTTTATCCACCTAATGACAGCCTCTCCCCTTTTCCTGATACGAAAACTCGGAACGATATCTATAAAAGAGAAGCACTCCCTTTGAGCCTTAAGGCCATTGATGCGTGTTTAGCTGATGTTGATAAAAAGACCATCACCCATCTGATCACCGTGAGCTGCACAGGCCTCTATGCTCCGGGGATCGATATTGATCTTGTCAATGCGCTCGGTTTGAATCCAAGTGTAGAGCGAACATGCATCAACTTTATGGGTTGTTATGCGGCCATTACAGGTTTAAAAACAGCCAATCAGATCTGTAAAGCCGAACCAAAAGCCACTGTCTTAGTAGTCTGTGTTGAACTCTGCACCATCCACTTTCAAAAGGAAAAAGATGAAAACAACCTCATCGCGAATGCCCTTTTCAGTGATGGTGCCGCCGCAGTTTTGGTTGGCAATAAAAGGCCCGAAAAAACACCCGCTCTTCAAATCAAAGATTTTAAAAGTGCCATTTACCCTGACGGACAGTCCGAAATGGCTTGGGATGTGGGGAATAATGGTTTTGAAATGAAACTCACTACTTACGTTCCTGACCTGATCGAAAGCGGAATCAAAGACCTGATCGAGCAGCTCGCTATTGACAAGCCAAATTTTTATGCCATTCACCCTGGAGGAAAACGTATTCTCGATGTAACCGAATCTGCTCTCAATATCAGCAAAGAGGAAACTCGTGCATCACACGAAGTCTTAACACATTACGGGAATATGTCTTCCCCTACGCTTCTTTTTGTATTGGCACAAATGTTAACAGAATTCAATGAAGGGGATAAAGGAAAGCGTCTTGCTGCCATGGCCTTTGGACCAGGCTTAACGATTGAAACCGCCGCTTTCGAAATCGTCTAACGCAATTTCTTGAATTGTTCATTATACCATAGGAAATGGCCAAGGTTAGTGTTTTGATTCGCCAAAAGCTTGTGCCGCCTTTTGTGATAAGCGAATGAGGGCCTTTTCGAAAGCCCCCTATACCTTGTGCTTGCAAACATAAGTTTTCCCTTTGCGGTAATAAAAGGCTCTCGAGTAATCGCTGAATCCTTGTCCATAAAAATAAAAGAGCCTCTCACTCTCGCGTTGGCCGGCCGATCACGGTTTCCCTCAATCTGCGCTAGTTCTTCTTCTGTCGGAAGAAAAATATCTTGCCTCAGCGGATAATAGGCCAAAGGATTTTTGTAGTTTGAAGTGACCGAAATAATAAATTCTTCTACCGCTTCTTGCTGACCAACACAAGGTTTGATGAGGAAGAAAAATAACAATAGAAAGAGTACTCTTTTGGTCATATTTTAAGGTAAGTAAATAGCCCCATTAATTAACGGTGAGTTTCAAAAATCGTTCATACGAAGAAGAACTAATGGATGACCTAGCGTCTTCCGGAGAGGTCATCACACAAACCCTGAAAGAACTCGATACGATCAACCGACTACTGGGCGGCAACCAAGTCACTACCAACGGGCTTAATCTGCTAGGACATGACACGCAAAAGCCATTAGTCATTGCAGATATGGGTTGTGGAGGTGGCGATATGCTCAAACTAGTAGCCAAATGGGCCTTAAAAAAGGGGGTTGAGGTTGAGCTGATTGGTTTTGATGCCAACCCTCATATCATTGCTTATGCACAAGAAAACTGTGCCTCTTTTAACAACATTCGTTTCGAGGTAGAAGACATCTTTTCCTCTTCATTCAAAGAACGGACCTTTGATATTATTCTTTGTACCCTTTTTACACACCACTTTACCGAAGGTCATCTGGTCAGCATGTTCAAACAGTTCAAAAGCCAAGCAACTAAGGGTGTTGTCATCAATGACCTGCACCGGCATTGGTTAGCCTATTATTCCATCAAATTGCTAACCCAAGTTTTTTCTAAATCGGAAATGGTCAAAAACGATGGGCCTTTATCGGTCAAAAGGGCTTTTATCAAATCTGAATTACACGCACTCTTAAAGGCTGCCAATATCGAAGCAAAGCATTTAAGCTGGCAATGGGCCTTTCGATGGCAATTGGTTTTTTAAGCAACCCAAGTCACCTTTTCCTCAATTGGTTTTCTGAGCCCCTTTCCTTTCAGTTCTTCTTTTATGTTGCCGACATAAAGAAAACCCATGAACCTGTCTTTCTCACCAAGACCAAAAAACTCTTTAGCCTCATCCATGTAGGTGATACCACCCGTGCCCCAATAGCAACCAAGGCCATAAGCTGTTGCCGTTAGGTACATGTTTTGCACCGCCATTGAGACGGCAGCCACTTCTTCCACTTCACGAATAGATTCTTCCGGGTCGCGACGCATTCCGATGGCGATGACATGAGAGGCCATCATTGGTTGATTGGCTAGCTTTTGATACTTTCTCTCTTCGAATGTACCATCAGCTTCAGCAACTTGTTTATATAAGGCAGATTGGTATTCCGCTAGTTTTTTAAGCCCTTCACCGTGAAAAATAGTAAAGCGCCAAGGCTCAGTAAAGCGATGTGTCGGTGCCCAATTGGCGTTTTCCAAGAGTTGTTGAATCACCTCATCCTTTACCTTTTCTTGGCTATACATCTTTGGAAAAACTGATCTTCTATTTTTGATCAACTCATTCAGTTCGTTCGTATTCATTTTTTTCGTTTTATGATCAGGTCTACAGAAAAACTTCTTGTGGGTGCTGGCTGAAAATACCTTCCTCCAAATGCGTTCAAGTCATTGCCCAAACTATAATTTTCATTGAGTAAATTATCAACCCCGAAAGAAATTTCCGCATCAAAATTAGGCCAGGCCTTTCTCCAACCCAGTTTGGTAAAGACCATGGTATAAGGATCTGCGAAAACTGTGTTTTCATCATTGAGCGGAATTGCATCGGTATATAGGTAAGAAAAATTGATAAATAGCCCTGCTGTGAGCTTGGCATCTGTGGAAAACCCAACAATCCATGGTGCGGTACCCGTCAAAGCATTTCCACTAAAATCGTCTCCTCCTGATTGATAATTTTTGAATTCAAAGTTGTGGTAAGTAAGGGCCAAGCGACTGCTTAATTGCTGAAATAGGCCTTTCTCTTTGGTAAACCAAGGCTTCAGTAGCTCCAGTTCTGCACCTTGCTGTTTCAATTGGCCGGCATTTCTAAAGAGCACAACTCCGTCTTGTTGGGTGAAGGTTGTGATCGATTCAGTTAAGTCGAAATGAAAAAGTGAAAGGTCGTAGGAGAAACCAGCCCCTCCTCCTCTCAAATTGAATTCGTAGTTAACCCCTCGTTCTGGCTGTAATGCCTCGTTGATACTGCCCTCATTCGTACGGACTTCTAATGTTGTTGGCACTGAATAGCCTATAGATACAGAAAAATGAGCACTCAACTGATCATTGAATAGTTTACTCACCGCTACTCTTGGATTAAGGCTAGGATCAAAACGCTTGTTAAAAGACTGTGGGGTATTGTTGATCCGATCTATCGTCCGATCAATGTCATATACGGTATTCGCATAGCTCAATCCGGCTTCTAGTTTCCAGGTACTCGATATGAAATAATGAGCGTTAATAAATGTGGTGAAATCCGTATTGGTCAATTCATCAGCAAAACGAATCGTATCCCGTTCACCTCCTACATTTCCAAAATTATCCGCTGCTAGCCATGCTACCTGCGCCTCCACTCCGGCGAAAATGGACATTTTTTCTGGGTTTTTTGAAAACTCAACAACCGACCGAACACCCAATCTTGTTTCTTCCTCTTGTTTGTAATCTAAAATGAACGGGTTCTTAAAACGGCGAATACTACCAAATAACTGGGTGTTATTCGAAAGGCCATTCCCAAAACGGTAGTCTTGACCAAGCTTAAGCAAGGCCATTTGATGATCAATTGACGCATTTTGACTAGCACTTCTGGGCCTTGCCTGAGTCGGGTCATCATCAAACTGGTCCTTCGTTAGCCCTCCCGGTATTTCATAAAAAAGGTCTGAGTAAATAAATGCTGTTTCCAAGGTCCGAGATGGTGAAGAAAACAACAAGCCATTCACCTCCAGCACATCCTTTTTGAGCGCATTGTGCTCACGATAACCTGCTGACTCATGGTGAACAAATTTCGCTGTCCATGAGGCCTTTTCTGTTGTACTGTTCGCTTGTACTCCATACCGCAGGTATCCAAAAGACCCTGCACTGAAATGCGTCATAACCGAATTGATCAGGCCAGCGTAATTGGTGCTCTGAAACTTCATCACTCCTCCAGTACCTGCTCCAAACATGCTTCCTGCAGGTCCTTTGATCACTTCTAACCCATTCATGTTTTGCCTATCCAAGAGATTCAAAAAGGTGTTACCCCCTGCATCAGTAAAAGGTATGCCATTCCAATAAACCTTCACATTTCGGATCCCAAAAGGCGAGCGCAAGGAACTCCCCCTGATCGATACGCGATAGCTGGCTCCCGCTCTCTCTTCAAATCGAATCCCTGGCGTAAGATTTAGTGGACGCACCAAGGATTGTTGATCGAAGCGATCCAATTCCGACGCCTCAAATTTGCGAATAGCGCCTGCCACCTGGTTGAGTTTAGTTGAAGACCCAAAACCTTGCACCTCCACTTGATCGAGGGTGTTTACTTGGGGTTTTAGTACGAATCGATAGGTTCCCGTGCTTAGGTTTTGGATATATTCATCTTGATAGGCCACATGGCTGAGAAGCACTTCTTTTAGGAAGTTCCCCTGCAGCTCAACTATTCCTGAGGCATCGGAAACTTGTTCGATCTTCGGATCACTCGACAGGAGGACAACGCCCGAGATAGGTCTGAGCTGCTCGTCTAATACGCTAATCTTGATTTGCCCGAATACCGAAAATGGTATCAGCAAAAGAAGAAGATAAACTGAGAACTTTACTTTCATTTCGATACCGAATTAAACCTGAGCATTCCGCTAATGTTTTCTGGTTTTTAATTGAAAACAAACCTAGGTAACTTCTCGCTTCAATTTTGATCAAATGAAAAAACTTATCCTTTTTATCGCTTTTGTTATTTCTTTTCCGCTTTCAGCGCAAGAAGCTTATTTCACCTCCTCCCCCAGCTTGACACCTGACGGTAGCAAGATCGTATTCTCGTACGATGCTGACCTCTGGATTGTGAATAGCGACGGTGGGGAAGCGGCCAGACTTACTGCTATGGAAGGAAACGAATCTTTCCCTAGAGTCAGCCCTGATGGAAAATGGGTGGCCTTTACTGCAGAAGTAATGGGCAATGCAGACATCTATTTGATGCCCGTTTCAGGCGGCGAGATCCAACGTTTGACTTATCACTCTGCCGCAGATCGTACGGAAACTTGGTCTTGGGACAGTCAAACCATCTACTTCCGATCCGGAAGAGACAACCGGTTGACCGCCTTCCATGTGAATATCAACGGAGGAACGCCAAAAAGATTGGTCGACCACTATTTCAATTGGCCACATAACTTAGCCATTCATCCTGATGGGCGCGTCTTCTTCAACGAAAGTTGGGAAAGCAGCAATCAAGTGACCCGAAAACGATACAAAGGATCGTTCAACCCTGAAATCAAGACCTTTAATCCAAAAAACAATGATTTTGAGGTGCTTACCCGCTATGATGGTAAAGACATGTGGTCTACGATTGACCGTAGTGGAAACATCTATTTTGTGTCAGACAGAGATAATGGTGAGTACAATCTCTTTTCATTCGCTGACGGTCCTCAACGTTTAACTAATTTCGAAACCAGTATCAAAGACCCTCAGGTTAGTGCTGATGGTCGCCTAATCGTTTTTGAAAAAGACTACCAACTGTACACATACAGCACGGCTACAAAAGAAAGCAAAAAGGTGCCTATCAACGTGTTGAATCATTCGACGTTAGCGGCAGATAAAGAGTTTAATACCAAAGGCAATGTCGGTAGCTTTGATGTTTCTCCTGATCAAAAGAAGCTTGCTTTTGCTTCGAGAGGAAGACTTTTTGTGTCGGATATTTCGGGTAAGTTCATCAAAGAACTTCCTACAAAAGATACTGAACGAGTCGTAGAAGTAAAGTGGTTAAAAGACAACGAGACCCTACTTTACACCGAAACGATCAATGGATATCCTAACATTTACAAGATCAATGCAAAGACAGGGGGCGACATGCAGCAATTGACCAATGATGAAATGTTCGTTGGCAACATTGAGTTAAACCCCGAGATGACAAAAGCCGCTTATTTTAGTGGCAGAAATCAGCTCCGTATCCTAGATCTTGAAACGTTTGCTTCTAGTATGGTTGCCAATGAAGAGCTATGGGGTCTTTACAAGCCACAGCCTCGCTTCTCGCCAGATGGCAAGCATGTGGCCTTCACTGTACGCAACGACTTTGAAGAAGACATTTACCTCTATCACCTCGAGGATGGAACACTCACTAATATGACCAAGACTGGGGTGAGCGAAACGAACCCCTTCTGGGGGCCCGAGGGCAAATACCTTTATTTTGAAACCAACCGCACCCAACCCAGCTATCCATTCGGACTGAGAGAAGCCGACATTTATCGCATCCCACTGCAACGACAAGAAGAGGCCTTTAAATCAGAGAAGCTCGAAGAGGTGTTTGAGGGTGCTGAAAAGAACTCTTTGAATAGCGCTGTTGCTGTTGCCATCGATGATAACTTGGATGCAGTAGCAAGCATGGAACGCGTAGGGGCTAGCTTCGGCACACAAGGATCTCCTTTTGTTGTACAAAAAGGTGATAAAACGCACCTTATATATTCTTCCAATCACGATGAAAACGAGCGAGCGCTTTGGGTCACGACCTTCTCTCCTTTCGAACGGCCTAAGACGGAAAAGATAAGTAGTAGCGGAGGTGCTGGAGGCATGATCAAGGTGGATGGCGCTCTTTACTTAAACGTACGAGGCACCATCAATAAGCTAGACCTTGGGTCCAAAAAACTGAACAAAATCGATACAGAATTCAAGTTTAGAAAATCGCTAAGAAAGGAATTCGATCAGATGTACTATGAAACCTGGGCCGGAGTAGAAGAGAATTTCTATAATGAAACTTTTCACAACATGGATTGGCCTCGTCTCAGAGATCAATACGCGACATTCTTGCCGCAGATCAAATCAAGGGCGGAGCTGAGAGTGCTGTTGAACGACCTCTTGGGTGAATTGAATTCATCTCATATGGGCTTTCGATCTGGCGGACCAGAGGAAAGCACCGAATTTAACATGAGTTCTGCGAGCTTAGATTTGACATTTGAGTATGACGCTCCTTATACTGTCAAAGGCATCATAAAAGATGGCCCATTTGATTTCACCGGAAAAGCCCTCTCGCCAGGTGATGAATTGATTGCCATTAATGGTAGAACGGTCGATAAAACGATGAATCGTGAATTCTATCTCAGTAATACGTCAATTGATGACGAAATGTCGTTGACCTTTAGGAATAGAAAAACTACCCAAACACTTAAAATACATCCACAAAGCAGTGGGCGCACGCGCACGAATCTATACGATGAATGGGTCGATCATAACCAAACTATAGTCGACAAAGAAACGAAGAAGCGAGTGGCCTATGTCCATATGAAGAACATGAGTGGTGGTGAGCTACAAAACTTCTTAGTAGAAATGACCTCTGAAGGCTACAACCGAGACGGATTGATTCTTGATCTACGTTACAATACTGGGGGAAATGTTCATGATGAGGTACTCAAATTCCTTGCACAAAAACCTTATTTACAATGGAAGTACCGAGAAGGTAAATTGACAACGCAAGGAAACTTTGGTGCCGGTGCCAAACCCACTGTATTGTTGATCAATGAGCAAAGCTTAAGTGATGCAGAAATGACGGCAGCTGGCTTCAAGGAATTAGGCTTGGGGAAAATCATCGGTACAGAAACCTATCGATGGATCATCTTCACCAGCGGCGCCAGTTTGGTGGATGGCTCTTTTTATCGATTGCCATCGTGGGGTTGCTATACACTCGATGGCCAAAATATCGAAAAAGTAGGTGTTGCCCCTGACATTGCCGTGGACAATACCTTCAAAGACCGCTTAGATGGCAAGGACCCACAATTGGATCGGGCCATTCGGGAGGTGTTGAATCAACTTAAGAATTGAGTTGGGTTCGATAAGAATATATGACGCTGAAAAATTCCCTGACTTGTTTATCGACAAGCAAGTCAGGGTCTTTCAATTGCCCGATTTCAAAATTTGTATTGCCCAGTACAAGGATGATTATTACGCCTTTGACTATTTATGTCCTCATCAAAAGCATCCCTTAACTACTGCCAACATTACTGCCTTTGGTGAAGTCGTTTGCCCGCTGCATGAATACCGTTTTTCTCTGAGTCACGGAGGTGAGGCAAACAACAAGTGTCAGGCTTTGAACCGCTTTAAATTGCATTTGAGCGCTGAAGGCGTTTACTTAGAGTTTTAAGCGCGTAAATTTTATTTTTGGCGAGATCAAATTACATTCTTCATCCTGTTGGTGAGAAAAACCGAGTAGTATCCCTCGACATTCTGCGAGGGGTTGCAGTTTTGGGTATTCTGGTGATGAATATTCAAAGCTTCGCTATGCCCTCTTCTGCTTATATAAACCCCACAAGTTTTGAAAACCTAGATGGCTACGATTTCTATGTGTGGCTCTTGAGCCATGTCTTTGCCGACCAAAAGTTCATGGCTATTTTCTCCATGCTCTTTGGTGCCAGTGTGATCATGATTTCTCAAAAAGCACGAAAAGAACAGCTTCGCTCATCAGACCTTCAATACCGACGGTTTATTTTCTTGGGTCTCATTGGCATTGCCCATGCCTATTTGCTTTGGATGGGTGATATCCTGCTCTTGTATGCGATTTGTGGTTTGCTCATGTTCATTTTCCGTAGCAAAAACACGAGTACACAAATCAAAGCAGGAATTATCTTTTTGGTGATCGGATCCGCAATCAGTTTGTTGATCGGTTATACTGTTCCGCTATGGGAACCTGGAGAATATGACGCAACGGTCAGTGACATTTGGAACCCCCCTATTGAAGAGCAGAACCAGGAAATAGATTACTATACGAGCAGTTGGGAAAGACAAATGTTGATCAGGGCACCTCAGGCCTTTGATATGCAAACCACTGTTTTCATTTTTCAGAATTTCTGGCGAATTGCTGGTTGCATGCTCATTGGCATGGCCTTGTACAAAAGAAGGGTTTTTAAATTGAAACAATCCAAGAGGTATTATCTTAAAATGGTGGCCTATGGTTTAGGCATCGGCTTACCCCTTGTTATAGTCGGAACAATGCTCGACTTCCAATATGACTGGGATTTTCGTTTAAGCTTTTTCTACTTTTCGCAGTTCAATTACTGGGGAAGTGTCCTAATGGCCATTGGCTACATTGGGATCGTGATGCTTTTCTGCAAATCAAGTACACGAACCTTCCTCGCCAAAAGAATGGCCGATGTTGGCAGAATGGCACTTTCCAATTACTTGATGCAATCCATCATTTGTACATATATTTTCTACGGACATGGCTTCGCTTTATTCGGAGACATTGATCGTTCAGTACAAGCGTTGATCGTTCTAGGCATCTGGATTGTACAAATCGCCTTTTCAAGCCTTTGGTTAAGCTATTTCAAGTTCGGCCCTTTTGAATGGGTATGGCGTTCTCTTACCTATGGCAAGTCACAAGCCTTGCTGAAAACCAATTGATTAGGCTTGGTAATAACCCGCATCGATCAATTCCTCTTGGTCACTTGATTTCACTGCGAAATTAAAGCCCTTATGAATTCCAAAGGCACCATATTCCCCATTTTTACTCAGGGCCAAAAAGCCGACCTGCAGGTTTTTGTAGTTATCAGGATATTTTTTCACGATTCGATTCACTGCTTGCTCACAGGCTTCTTGAGGAGAATAACCCTGCCGCATCAATTCAACGATCATATGAGATCCACAGATCTTAATGACAAACTCACCTAATCCTGTGGCGGTAGCGGCTCCTATTTCATTATCCACATACAGCCCTGCGCCAATGATCGGTGAATCTCCTACTCGGCCATTCATCTTCCAAGCGGCTCCACTGGTTGTACACGCTCCCGAAAGATCTCCATTTTCATCCAAGGCCACCATGCCAATGGTGTCATGGTTCTCAACATTGATCTCCGGCTGATAATCTTGATTCTTGAGCCAATTTTTCCACGCTTTCTCAGCATTTGGTGTCAATAAGTTTTCCTCTTTGAATCCCTGAGCAAGGGCAAATTTCTTTGCGCCTTCTCCCACTAACATCACATGTGGCGTATCATCCATGACCTTCCGCGCAACAGCAATTGGGTTTTTTATGTCTTGCAAGAAGGCGACAGAACCACAGTTCTCATTTTCATCCATAATGCAGGCATCAAGGGTTACATTACCGTCTCGGTCGGGAAAACCTCCTATACCAACCGTTGCATTATTCGGATCATTCTCGGTGACCATCACCCCTTTTTCTACTGCATCAATGGCTTTGCCGCCAACAGAAAGCGTTTGCCATGCCTCTGCATTGGCCTCCATTCCATGATTCCAGGTGGAAATGACAATGGGTTTCTTCACCGTCTTTTGCGGTGCACAGGCTAAAGACGAAAGGCTGGCACTAGTGACGGCAAGCCCGCTAAAGATGGATGACTTGATGAATTTTCTTCGGTTGCTCATGATCGTAATTTTCTAAAATTTAAGGAAAAAATCTTCTATTGAAGTGCCTTTGATAAAAGGGTTTCTTTTTCGAGCCTAATCCGATAAATTGAACCATGCGTAACTTTTTCATTCTCATCTCAGCTGTCTTTATTATCGGCTGTAAAACCATGTCACCAGATATTGTCGAACCTCAAATTGTTCCAGAGCCCTTGACAATGACCTACGATCTAGAAAAGTATTACCCATTACATGAAAAGCCTACCCTATCGGTGAATGACGACCTTGCCAATGAAAGCGCATCGTTTCTAAACGACTACCTCAATGAAATGGGTTGGAAAAGTGAGGTACACAAGCCGTCAGAGTTGACCGATATACACTTTCAAAAAGTAGAAGAATTAGACGATGAGGCCTATGCGTTATCTGTTGACTACCGCGGCGTGTTCATCAAAGCCTCGCATCAAAAAGGCTTTTTCTATGGTGTACAGTCATTTATTCAATTGCTTACCCCGGGGAAACACATTGCCAGCTTGCCTTATTTAGAAATATCCGATAGCCCCCGTTTTGCATGGAGAGGTTTGCACCTTGATGTAGGAAGGCATTTCTTTTCGACCGATTTTATCAAAAAATACATCGATGTCATGGCGATGTATAAGTTCAACACGTTTCACTGGCACCTTACCGAAGACCAAGGTTGGCGCATCGAGATCAAACAATATCCAAAGCTGACCGAGATTGGAGGTCAGCGGAAAGAAACTGTCGTAGAAAAGAAGTTCAACCCATACATTGGCGATGGTCAACCTTATGGTGGATACTATACGCAAGAAGAAATTAAGGAAGTGGTAGCTTATGCAGCCCAACGACAAGTAACCATTGTTCCAGAAATAGAAATGCCCGGCCACTCCTTAGCAGCTCTGGCAGCCTATCCTGAATTAGGTTGTGCACCAGGCCCATATGAGGTCGGAACACGTTGGGGCGTATATGACGACATCTATTGCCCTAAAGAGGAGACCTTTACATTCTTAGAGAATGTCTTGACAGAAGTAATGGCTCTTTTTCCAAGCAAATACATTCACATCGGAGGAGACGAAGCGCCAAAAACCGCTTGGAAAAAAAGTAAGATCGCACAAGACGTGATCCGAAGAGAGGGACTAAAAGACGAGTTTGAATTACAAAGTTATTTCATCAAGCGCATCGAGAAGTTCTTGAATGCCAATGGACGTCAGCTCATTGGTTGGGATGAAATACTTGAGGGTGGTTTAGCCCCTGGGGCAGCTGTCATGTCATGGCGAGGTGAAAGCGGTGGCATTGAAGCAGCAGAGGCTCGCCACAACGTAGTAATGACGCCCAACGGCAACATGTATTTCGACCACTACCAAGCCGACCCCAAAACAGAACCCCTTGCGATTGGTGGCTTTACCGATTTAAAGAGCGTCTATGACTATGAACCCATCCCCGCAGCGCTAGATGAAGAATATCATCCCTATGTGATGGGAGCACAAGCCAATGTCTGGACAGAATATATGAAACCCTCCGACTACGTTGAATATATGGTGTATCCAAGAGCGGTGGCATTAGCCGAAACGGTCTGGTCTTCCAGAGAAAACAGAAACTGGACTCGTTTTCAGGAGAAACTACCCCATCAGTATCAACTTCTTGATAGTAAAAAAATCAACTACCATGTTCGCCAACCTGAAGGACTTTCGAATGCCTTGACCTTAACGGATGAGATCAGCATAAGTCTATCGACCCCTTATGAGGCCAGCAACATCTATTACACCACAGATGGCACGGAACCAACAAGGGCATCCCTTCTTTACGAAAACCCCATTACGCTTGACATCAATGAACCCGTCACAGTAAAAGCAATTACATTATTAGCTGGAGGAGGTAAAAGCACGGTAGCCAGTGCTACATACCAAAAAGCGCAACTCATTAATGCCATTCAACCCTTAAAAGCAGACAAAGGATTAGAAGCATTTATGCTCACGGGATCTTTTAAATCTGTTAGTGAACTTAGCGCCAAAGGAGAGGCCTCAATTGTGAGTGACATTGCATTACCCGATCAGCAACCCGCACAATTTGGGATGCTTTTTCGCGGCATGATCAATATTCCAAAAGATGGTATCTATACCTTTTACACCAGGTCAGATGATGGCAGCACCTTGTCCATCGCTGATCAGCTAGTGGTGGATAATGACGGCTTGCATGGTCCGCAAGAAGCCTACGGACAAATTGCTTTAAAAGCTGGTTACCACACCTTTTTAGTCAAGTACTTCGAAGGTGGCGGCGGAGAAGTATTAGAGGTAGAAATGGAAGGGCCGGGAATCGCTCGCAGCGAGGTAAATACCAACTTCTTTTATCATTAGTCGTTAACCTTTCTAATAGGCAATATGAGATTACTTGGCAACATCATATGGATCGTATTTGGAGGTTGGATGATCGCCTTGGAATACATTTGTGGGGGCATCGCGCTTTGTTTGACCATCGTGGGTATTCCGTGGGGGCTTCAATGTTTTAAACTGGCCATTTTGGGTTTTGCCCCTTTTGGGCAGGATGTAAAACCCGGAACAGCCACTGGTGGCTGCCTGTTCTTACCCTTGAACATTGTCTGGATTATTTTTGGGGGCTTTTGGCTTTTCTTAACCCATCTTTTTTGGGGCTTACTCTTCACCATTACCATTATCGGCATTCCTTTCGGAAGACAGCACTTTAAACTAGCTGGTCTGGCTTTTGCTCCGTTTGGGAGGTCTATTTAGACGCTAGATTTTAGACTTTAGCTTGGCAAAGGAATCATCAGTTCCGTCATTCTGAGGTTTGAGGCACGAAAACCGAAAGAATCTGTCTGAGTAACCGCAAAACCGCTATAGATTCTTTCAGTCATAACCTTCACCGCTGTCATGGTTACTCCTTCAGAATGACGTAGTACATGAAAAGAGCCAAGTTTCTCTTTCGAGAAACTTGGCTCAAATAATTTTCAGTTACCAGTAGTAGTTTTTGTAACTACTATTAAAGATTTTATTCTCCTTTTTAAAATTTCAAGAGTTAAATAATCCTCCAGCCAGTTTTTCTTGAAGAATAACGACTAATAATATGATCGAAAAGATGAGACCTGTCAATGTTATTCGTAATAACATTCTTCTTTCTACTGATTTCTTTGTCAACGCTTTTCGAATGAAAAGATATTGATAAACTATCGAAGACGTAATCATAAGAAAGAGTACAATAGTTAAAACTTCTTGCATATTAATAAATCTACTATCTAGTCATACACCACATTACATCAGCTAAAATTAAAGCAAAGCCTAAGCCACCGAGACCAATTCTCGTACCAACCTTGCCTAAAGCTTTCACGAGAGCCTTTCGAACAGCGTATCTTGACATAGCCCTTCCATACCATGCGTCAATAATCAGCTCGGCCCCGAGAGCCTCAAAAGCACAATAAGCCAAACGACTTGTATCTATTGGGTCTGAGTACCAAGCCGATCTGACGCTAGAGACATCATTCTTGTACAAAAGAGGATTGCCTTCCACTTCCTTTGAGAATATTAGTAGCGCAGCTAATATTACTGCTTCTTTATTGTCCTCAAGGTTTTTCGAGCCGAACATTTCAATTAATTCTTGGTCTTCAAATCCATAATGTGAAACTAATTTCAAAGCGGATTCACTTAAATCTGCCTTTAATACCTTGGCAAGCTCCATTTTTTGAACTTCAGAATTTTCTTGATTGACATTAGCCTGGTAAAGATTACGCTTAATAAGGTAATTGTTTTCCAAACTATGAGACAAATCCGTTCCAAAATCAATTATCGATTCCTCAATAATTGAACTCCCAGTCGGATCGACATCATCACTACATGATATGTGTGAAAATAACAAAAACACAAGTAAGCCGAATTTTAGATAATTTTTCATTGTGTGTGATTTAATGTGGTTTAATGTGATTTAATGTGTTTAATATATTAAAGTTATATTAAAATCAAAAAGCCAACCTTCTCAAAAGAGGAGGTTGGCTTTAAGCATTTCTAATAATTTAGGAGATTCCCGCTTGCGCGGGAATGACGTCCTAATATTAATTACCCAAAATAGTATGGGAATTTTCCTTCCTTGATCATGGTGTCAGCGACTTGTCTTCTTAAAGACTTCACATCGACCAGATCGATCTTGGTGAAACGCTTCAGACCCATCAGCATCACTTTTTGTTCGTCGCCTTTCGTGAAAGAAGCGATGGCCTCTTTAGCTGCTGCGTTAATGATGTTGATCGCACGCTGCATGTAGATCTTGGTCATGGCCACGTAGTCGGCACAAGCTTCTTCATCCCTCAAGCTGATCAGCTTTTCCGTTCTCAACATGGCAGATTCAACTGCATAGGTCTCGATCAAGATGTCCGCAAGGTTCATCATTACCTCTTGCTCATCTTCGATCTTATCCTGAAGTGCCATGGCTGCTTTACCTCCTACCATCAAGAATACTTTTTTCAAGTTCTTGATCACTTCTTTCTCTTCAGCAAAAAGCACAGACTTATCAATTGAAGAGAAGGTTGGTACTGAAGTCAATTCTTTCGACACATCCATTGCTGGAGCATAGATATCGAGCTCACCTTTCATGGCCCGCTTCAATAACATACCCACCATTAACATGCGGTTGATCTCGTTAGTACCTTCATATATCCTAGCAATGCGGGAATCTCTGTAAGCTCGCTCCATAGGGGCATCTTGAGAAAAGCCCATGCCACCATATACCTGAACGCCTTCATCCACCACATAATCCAAAACTTCCGAACTATGGATCTTAGAGATGGCGCACTCGATGGCAAATTGTTCAACACCCTTCAATTTGGCTTGGGCATCATCCATACCGTCAGCAATCAGGTCATTGATCTTGTCTTCTATGTTCTGACCTGCACGGTAGTCCAAGGATTCGGTAACAAAAATGCGTGTCGCCATTTCGGCAAGCTTCCCTTTTATGGCACCGAAGTTTGCAATGGCTGTTCCAAATTGCTTGCGCTCGTTAGCATATTGAATGGCTTGCGATGTTACCGTGCGGCAACCACCCAAAACACCTGCTCCTAATTTCACACGTCCGATGTTCAAAATGTTCACTGCGATCTTGAAGCCATTCTGACGATCGGAAAGCATGTTCTCAACCGGAACTTCACAATCGTTGAAGAACACCTGCCGTGTAGAAGACCCTTTGATCCCTAATTTCTTTTCCTCTTCGCCCATGCTGATTCCACCAAATGATTTCTCAACAATGAAGGCGGTCAGGTTTTTGTCATCTTCAATTTTGGCGAAAACAATGAACAGGTCTGCAAAGCCAGCGTTTGAGATCCACATCTTTTGACCCGTGATCTTGTAATGGCTACCATCTTTCGAAAGCACCGCTTTGGTTTTTCCTGAATTGGCATCAGATCCGGCATCCGGCTCCGTCAAGCAGTAACATGCGGCCCACTGTCCCGTTGCCAGTTTAGGCAAGTATTTTTCTTTTTGCTCTTCCGTTCCATAATAGAGGATCGGTAATGTTCCAATTCCGGTATGTGCACCATAGGTGGTAGAGAATGAACCTGCCGCACCGATGATGTCAGCAATGAGCATCGAAGTATTGAAACTCATGCCCATGCCGCCATACTGCTCAGGAACTGAAATTCCCAAAAGCCCAAGTTCACCAGCTTTTTTAAAGATGCTCGGTACAAGGTCCGGCTCTTTCATGCTGTCAATGCGCTCTACATTTGGATGGATCTCTGTATCAATAAAATCCTGACATGCTTGCGCCATCATTTTTTGCTCTTCAGAAAATTCTTCTGGAATGAAGACTTCCTGATACTCTGTTTCTCTGACGATGAATTCACCGCCTTTGATGCTTTTCTTTTCTGCTACTGTAGACATTTTCGTACTTAGTATTGCGAAGTGCGTATTGCGACTAATCAAGTCTAAATTTCAACTTATAGATCATTTTTTGAATGTGATCTATTTTGTCGAATAGCCCTTCTAGTTTTTCTTTTTCTTTCACAAAATCTAGTTTCTGAGCGATGATCAACTGTGTCTCTAATTCACTTAAAGATCCATTTGCTATACCCAAAAACTGCTTGAATTCACCTATTGAATTCCTACCCGACCCTTCGCTTATATTCGAAGGAACAGATACCGCTGCTCTCCTGATTTGACTTGTAAGCCCAAACCGTTCTTCTGAAGGAAAACTAGTAGAAACTTTATACATCGACTGGGTCAATTCAATAGCTTCTTGCCAGACCTTCAACTCTTTATAATTGTGCATGTATATTGTGTTTATAGTTTCGAATTACGTACATCGCTGTACGCACTACGTCCTATTTAAGGAACTCATAAATCCCTGCAACGCCTTGTCCACCACCAACACAGGCGGTCACCATGCCATATTTGGCATTGCCCATACGTCGCATTTCATTGAAGAGCTGAACAGAAAGCTTCGCACCAGAGCATCCAAGTGGATGGCCTAAGGCGATGGCACCACCATTCACGTTCAGTATGCTGCGGTCAAAGTCCAATTCTTTGATCACGGCTAATGACTGAGCGGCAAAGGCTTCATTCAACTCAACCAGATCAAGGTCTGATTGCTTAAGGCCTGCTTGCTTCAATGCTTTTGGAACTGCTTCAACTGGTCCGATCCCCATTATGCGTGGATGAACACCCACTGCTGTGTAGGTCACCATTCTTGCGATGGGTTCCAGATTCAACTCTTTCACCATTTTCTCAGACATGACCATCACAAATGAGGCCCCATCTGAAACTGGTGACGAGTTACCAGCAGTTACCTGACCACCTTGAGCAAATACCGGTCTAAGCCCTGTCAGTACATCGATGGAGGTGTCCGCTCTTGGTCCTTCATCTTTATCTACCGTATAACTCGATTCTTTCATTTTACCATCGGCACCAACCGACTTGTTCAGCACTTTGATCGGTACGATCTCATCATCAAATTTTCCGGCTTCTTGAGCAGCAACTGCTTTTTGATGAGATTCAAAAGCAAACTGATCTGCTTCATCACGGGTAATGTTAAATTCTTGCGCCACCTGCTCTGCCGTCAGGCCCATGCTGAGGTAGTAGTCCTTATGGGCTGTAGCAAGCTTGTAGTTCAACGCCGTCTTGTACCCCATCACTGGAACCATGCTCATCGATTCCGTGCCACCAGCTATGATGCAATCGGCTGTACCGGCATGTACACGAGCTGATGCCAGCGCAATGGCTTCTAGACCCGAACCGCAATATCGGTTAACCGTTACGCCTGGCACTTCGATCGGCAACGACAACAATGAGATCATTCTCGCCATTTGCATGCCTTGCTCCGCTTCGGGAACTGCATTTCCGACAATTAGATCATCTACTCTTGTTGGATCAAAGTTTGGCACCTTTGATACCAAATGTTTGATCACATCTGCAGCCATGTCGTCTGGGCGTACTGTTTTTAAAACACTGCGCTTTCCGCGACCAACTGCTGTTCTATATCCTGCAACTATATAAGCGTCCATTTTCTTTCTAGATTTTAGAGGTTAGACATTAGATGTCAGACTAATTCTTACCTCTGAGTTTTTTAATCAATCCTGAAATCATTTTTTGTAATTCCCAGAGGTTCTCTAGGAAACTATCCAATACTTCTTGAGCTATATATCCCAAGTCAAAAGACACAAATAATTGAGTTTCCAATTCATGTGAAGACCCCATACTCATGTCCAAGAATCTGGCAAAATCGGAATTACTTCCTCTACCAGAACCTTCTGCAATTGTAGATGGCACAGAGACAGCTGCGCGCTGCATTTGAGAGCACAAATTGAATTTTTCCAATTGCGGGTAATCAGCTGTGATCTGATAAATCTCTTTAACCAACTCTCTACTCTTTTGCCATACTTTTAACTCTCTAAAATTGTGCATGTCTAACGTCTATTTTCTAGTGTCTATCGTCTAGTTACGTAAAGGTTTCCCCTTGAATAAAATGGAGTGAATACGCTCAAGCGTTTTCGGTTCTGTTGTCAGCTCGACAAACATTTGTCGCTCCAGGTCTAGCAGATATTGCTCCGACACTTCTTGCGGTTGTGTGAGGTCTCCTCCACACATGATCCAACCGAGCTTACGAGCGATCTTTGCATCGTGCTCAGAAATGTAATTACCCAAAAGCATTCCATTAATTCCCGCTTCAAACAAAGCCAAGCCAACGCGGCCCTGCACTTTGATGTCCTTTCTCTCCACCGGTTGAGTGTAGCCTGCCTCATGCAGTTCAAGCACTTTGGCTTTAGCATCTGTCAATAACCTTTTTCTATTCAAGGTCACGCCATCTTGAGGCCGTAGAATACTCATAGCTCTTGCCTCCGCGGCCGAAGTCGCCACTTTTGCCGTCGCGATGTTCATAAAGGCCTCTTGGAGTCTATTCAATTCTGGGTCTCCAGAAGCTACTGAGTCTGCGACACGTAAGGTCAACTCTTTGGTTCCTCCTCCACCCGGGATCAAGCCAACACCTACTTCCACCAAGCCAATGTAGGTTTCAGCATGTGCCTGAATCGCATCGCAATGCAATGACAATTCACAGCCACCACCGAGTGTTAAACCTGCAGGGGCCGCCACTACTGGGACAGTGGAGAACTTCGCTCTTTTCATGGTGTTCTGGAATTGGGCCACCATGAGGTTGACCTCATCAAACTCCTGATCTCCAGCGAACATAAAGAGCATGGCCAAATTGGCCCCGGCAGAGAAATTCTCTCCTTCGTTACCGATCACCAAGCCTTTGTAGTCTTTTTCGGCCATGGAAATGGCTGTTTCAATGCCTTCAATGACTTCCTGACCAATCGCATTCATTTTGGTATGGAATTCTAAGCAAAGGACACCATCTCCAATATCGAAAATGGAAGCACCTGCGTTACCCCAAACCTTGTGGGTTTCTCGGATATTCTCCAAAATGACCAATTCCTCCATTCCAGGAATCACCTTGTATGACTTCGAAGGAATGTCATAGTATTTTTTAATGCCGTTCTCAATGATATAAAAGGAATCATTTCCAGCGTCGAGCATTTCATACACCCAAGCAGCAGGTTTCAACTCCATGCCTTCCATCTGCTCAACCACTTTTCTTACACCGAGTAGATCCCATGTGTCGAAAGGACCCATTTGCCAAGCAAAGCCCGCACAGACGGCTTGATCAATTCGGTAAAGCTCATCTGAGATTTCTGGAATACGATAGGTCACATATCTGAACGTGTCATAAAATGTCTTTCTGTAGAATTCCCCCGCTTTATCGTCAAAATTGACAAGCGTTTTCACTCGTTCCTTTAGGTTTTCTTCGTCCTTAACTGCTTCCAGTGCTTTGAAATTTGCTCGGGTTCTCTCAACATATTCGAAGGTCTTTAAGTCGAGTTCAAGAATGGTGCGTTTACCGTTTTCATCTTTTGTTTTCTTGAAATAGCCTTGACCTGACTTGTCGCCAAACCAACCTCTTTCATGTACTTCTTTCACGATACCCGGTAGCACAAACTTTTCCTTGGATTCATCATTCGGCAAACCAGCGTGCAGGTTATTCGCCACGTTAACAGTCGTATCTAAACCAACGACATCCATTGTTCTAAAAGTGGCTGATTTCGCCCTTCCAATGATGGGGCCTGTTAATCGGTCGACTTCACCAACTGTCATTTCCATTTCTTCGATGGTGTGCATTGCCGACATGATGGCGTAAATACCGATGCGGTTTGCAATGAAGGCAGGCGTGTCTTTACAAAGAACGGTTTCCTTACCTAAGTAAAGATCGCCGTAATGCATCAAGTATTCGATGATTTCTGGGTCAGTTTTTGGACCTGGGATGATCTCTAATAACCTTAAATATCGTGGAGGATTAAAGAAATGAGTTCCACAGAAATGTCGTTGGAAATCTTCGCTTCTACCCTCAGACATCATGTGCATTGGAATACCTGACGTATTGGAGGTAATGAGCGTTCCCGGTTTACGGTATTTTTCGACCTGTTCAAAAACGACCTTCTTGATATCCAATCGCTCTACAACCACTTCAATGATCCAGTCAACATCAGCTATCTTTGACATGTCGTCTTCGAAATTTCCTGTGCTGATCAGTTGAGCAAATTCTTTCTCATAAATGGGAGAAGGTTTAGATTTCAAAGCAAAGGCGAGTGCATCGTTTACGATTTTGTTTCTCGCATTCGGATCCTTCTGCTGCTCTTCGCTCAGGTCTCTTGGAACGATATCAAGCAAAAGAACTTCAACTCCAATATTAGCGAAGTGGCAGGCAATTCTTGAGCCCATCACTCCTGATCCTAATACCGCTACTTTTTTGATCTTTCGATTCATGTTAAAAGATGGATTTTGAGTCTATAATTTGATTTATCTTATTTATCACTTCGAAAAAAGTGTCTAATTTTTCGGTTGCAATCGATTGCCGAACAGCGTCATTAAATTTGATCACGGTTTCTCTTGAAATACGCCTTTTTTTCTGTCCCAGCGCTGTTAAACAGATCCGAACCGAACGGCCATCATTGGGGTCTTGCTTTTTATAAATCACTCCCATCTCTTCCATGCTTTTCAACATACGCGTAAGACTTCGTGATTCTAGGCCCATCATTGGCGCAATCTTCGTTGCTGGCGTTCCCTCTTTTGGGTCAATGTTCAAGACCACATAGGCTTGAGAAGTTGTGCTGTCGTGCTTGGCAGCTTCTTGGTTATACATTCTGTGAATGCCATGCCAACAGCTTTTTATTTGGTGATCTATGGTCTCTTCTCTCTTCATAAGCTACATAAGGGTTACGAATGTAAATAATATTTGTTATGCATGCATACTATTTTTAAAATTTATTATGCATGCCGAGTAAATTTACCGCAACTGAAGAAGAGTGAACTAGAGTTCAGAGACATCAAAATCTTCTCCCATTCCATAGCGAACGAGATCTTGAAGCTCATAATTTTCTAGGGTATGAATATCTTTGAGTTTGCAGTTGCCATCTGCTAAGATTTCTAAGATCTGAAACTCTGAGGTTTCACCGTAATTGACCAAACGAAAAGTCTTACCCACCCGAAGGTTATTAAAGGATTTTGCCACGTGTTAATTATTAAAATCACCTCTTAATTCGCGAAAGCGTTGACGAGATTCAGCTACATAAATACTACCTGGGAATTTGATCAATAACTCATCATAGCGTTTCATGGCTTCTTCCGTAAGATTGAGATCGCAATCCAATACTTGCGCAGCCATAAAAAAGGCATCATCGCCCAAAATATCATAATAGTACTTTGTGTTGATTTGCTCTAGCGCAGCAAGGGCTTCTTCGAAATTCCCTAATTCTCGATCTGTTTGGGCTTTCAAAAACAAAAGTTCGTCACTCAATGAATGGCCATCAAATTCGACTAACATACTATCGATTGCTTGTAAAGCTTCTCTTTTTTGGTTTTGAAACAACATCAACTCAATGGACGCATAGCGCTTCATAGCCACATCTGTTGAATCAAAGACTGTATTATTTTTGATGAGGATACTTAAATCCAAGGCATCGTTCGCAATCTCTCGTGAGGTAGCGAGTTTCAAAATATCCAAATGACCTTGGGCTAATTCAAATTCGCCTTTAAAGTAAGACAGCTTCGCACTTTTTAACTTCGCAGTATATCCTAAAGGCTCATCTTTAAATTCACGTTCCACCTGACCATACAAGAGGATACTCTCCCAGGGTTGTTCATCGAGTAAAAAAATATCCGCAAGATCCATTTTAGCTTCGGCAATGATGCGTTGCTTCCCCACAGGTTGTCGAATCAGTTCATTCAAGGTGACAATTGCTGAATCTATTTGATTCAGTTGAAAGGCATACAAAAGAGCCACTCGCCTTTGAGCTTCCATTGCAGACACTATATCTCGGGAGCTTTTTCGGTACGATTCATAATCAACTATCAAGTCTTTAATGGCTACTGTATCTACAGGATATGTTGCTTTTAATACTTCTTCTCTTGCCAATAATGCATACCTCGAAGCCAAGCGTACGTTTGGACTTTCGGGAAATTCATCGATGATGTAGCCAAAGGCTTTATCTGCTGTTCTGTAGTCTCCATTTCGATAAGAGATCATTCCAACGTTGATGATGTTTCTTCCCTCATTTTGCACTCTTCGGTCAAGGGCTCGCGCCTGCCTGAGTGCGGCGCTAAAATTCTTTTGTTGTAAATGTGTCCAAACTAAGATATCATTATATATGGGATTTCCTGCCTCAGTTTGGATATAATCATAGAGCGTAATTTCGAGCGTATTTAAATCGACAGATTCGATCAATAAACGCTGAAAACTATTTTTTACATAATTGAGATTCCCTGGCTGGGCTTTAGCAAAATTCAAGTACTCCTTGATCATGTTTTGCTTCTCATTCAATACGCGGTACACATTTGCCAACTCCAAGGAATAAAGATCAGGCCTTCCTAAACGCGCCCTGCCCTGTACATATGTCTCCATAGCATAGGGTCTTAAATTTTTAGCATAAAAATGCTGAGCCAAAATTCTTATTTTATTCGCGTTGCTTTCGTTAGCTGACTCCTCAGCTACTCTGTTAATGACCTCCTCGAAACGTTCTTTAGCCGATTCCTCTTCGCCCTTGGCTATCAAAACAACACCTAGATCAACTTCATAAGTAAAATTATTAGGAAAGGCTTGAATCGCCTTTTTTACGTGTTTTTCGGCTAGATCAAATTGCTTTTCCCTAATCAATAGGTTTAAGTAATTATCGTGGACCATCGGAATATTCCGTTTATTCCGAAGTAACTTTTCATATTCCTCTTGTGCCTTTTCATAGTCACCTTGAAAATAGTACTCATTCGCTAAGGCAACAGGATCTGCATTTTGTGAAAACGCTACGCCGCTCATGAAAAGTAATAAGAAGACGATTAGGGTTCTTTTCCACATAATCCTTCAATCTATATTATATTATTTAAGATTATTAGATATTATCATTATTTACTAAAGCTGTGGATTTGTTGATAAGTAATTTATGCACACTAGATAGGTTTTTCCTATCTTATATGTGGGGTTAAATTTTATTATTATCCACAAGTAGTTACTCTACAAAATATTGGTAATGAGTATCTTATGATATTTTGTTCATAACTAATCGATATAGTGGATAAGTTTCGAGTCATCTATCCACGGTCTATAACAATAGGACAGTTTGTGAAGAAATATGTTTGTTTCTTAAGTCGATTAAACAGTATAATTTTTCAAAAATAAATGGAAAAGCTGTGCACAACGAGTGAAAATTATACACAGCTTATCGGATACTTATCAACGGAGTGTGATGATCAAATCTGTAACAGCCCAGTTCTTCCTTACTTCGATAAGTTGTGAATTGGAGTTGCGATCTACATAGAACTGTGCAGGTTCTGGGGACTCATTGAGTAAGATATTTCCAGTGTCCCATTTGCCATTTCCATTGATGTCTTGTATCACACGGATCATGTATGATCCTGCGTCTAGGTATGAAAATTGAAAAGAGGAGGTGTTAACTTCCTGGATGACATCTAGCGTTCGCGTATTGAGTAATTGTACAATGACATTCTGTGCACTCGATATAATGCGCCCTGAGATCAAGGCAGTCTCACTTTCCTGAGCAGCTTGATACGTTTTTTTAACGAAGGCACTGGTATCTCCATCTATTGAAATGAAGCTCCCTTTCTTCATCTGCAATGTGAGCTTTTGGTCAGGACGAGGTGCATAATCACGAATTTTAATTGGGAAACTTAATACGCTGTTGTATTGGTCACTACGAGCATTTTCTTGAGGGAATGGAAATACATTCAAACTATCGAGTGATAAGCTGAGGCTATCGAACTGCTGAAGGGAAATGGGTTTGTTAAATTGTATCGTAATGGTATCATTAGGACGCAAGAGAGATCCTTGCGGTGTAATCGATATTTTGAGTGGGTCTGGTTCTATTTCTGATTCAACGAAATAGAAAGAGGCCGTATCGACTAGCACATTACCGACAGAGTCCTGTGCTTCAAAAATGAGTTGTGTCGTGTCATTGTACAGTTGGTTGTTACGATAAAACCTTACGGTTTCTTCATTTTTTTGAAGATAGGTATAGTTATCTCCATCAATTGGTCGAAAATCAGTAATAGACTTATTGAAGGTTAATTCATAGTATTTACCAAAATGTCGCCCTGAGCTACGCCTTAGAGCTTTTGTACTGAGCTGCTGTACGGTAAAGTCGATCTCAGAGATATTTTCACTTAAGCGCAGGGTATCTGGATAGAAACCGTATAGTTCGCCTTCAGCGTCGGCTTTGTTGTTGTTATTTTCATCTTGAAAGGCATAGACGCGATAATCACCCGGTGGTAGGTTTTGAAAACGATAACGTCCTGCGGTATCTGTTTTTGCATAATACTGTGCACTTCCTGTTAGTACGTTAAGACTGTCCGTTGCGCTGAAAAGAGAAACTAAGGTAGCTTCCATAGGCAATTGGTCGTATAAGTTTAGTATTTGCCCACCTATGGTTAGAGAATCTAAGTAGTCTCCGGTAGAAAAGCTGAGTGTTAGGTCTTCGGCTGGATTTCTTGCCGTCACATCTTGAATGGTATTAGCAAAACTGAACGCATAGGTTGTGCTATCCTTAAAGGGTTCTGTGAAGATGAGTTCGACAGTGTTGCGGGCTGCGCGTGTTCTAAAGAAACCTTCTGGTTGGGGCGTAATAATTAACCCTGTTTCTATTTGATTCGTTTGAATGATCTCATCAAAAACAAGTACGATGGATTGCCCTTTATAGTTAAGCTGACCACTTTCAGGAACGGAGCGGACCAGTTGAGGAGGGTTTTCATCTTCAGGTCCACCTGTAGGGGAACTGACTCGAGCACAGGTACTGAGGAGGATGAGAACGATAAAGTAATATGGTAGTTTACTGTTCAACTTTTTGTAATACATAAATAAGGCTGCTGTATTCACCTGTTCTTTTTGCTAACTGATTAGAGCGATATCCGTGCCACATGGCTTTGACTGGCGCAAAGTTAGATTTTTTGTATTGTTCCGATAGCAGACTGACATAATAACTGTCGAGTTTCATGGGTTTGATTCCTGTAAGTTCTAATCCAAATCGCTGAGCAAGGTGTTTGATACTTTGTTGAGTAAAATGGTAAAGGTGTCTTGGTACATCATATCCTGCCCAATAGTCCTGGTAATGCTGCGCATCGTAAGCGTTGAGATTGGGTAAAGCGAGGTACAAGGTCCCTCCAATTCGTAATCGATTCTTGATGGCGTTCAGTGTTCTTTCTAGTTGATGCACATGCTCTAGAACGTGGAATGCGGTGATGACGTCAAATTTGTTGGCTTCGATGGATTCAATGTCTGCACTGACCGCTATTTGCGGCGTGACCTGCTGTTTTGCCTCTTGATCTGGCTCTACTCCTTGCACTTGATAGTTTCTATTATGCATATACTCTAGAAATGAGCCAGAACCACAACCATAGTCTAGAAGTTGTCGACCACTGCTTGTGGTTTGTATAAGCTTTAACTTGTTCTTAAGGTTAACCTGCTGAAGTAGTTTATAGATGGAATCGAATATTATGCCTTTAGATGCACCATGAGAAACATAACTATTTGATTTATAGTATGTTACAATGTTTTTTTCCTCTGGGCGAGGGTTTGTCAGTACAGTTGTGCATTCGTTACATACCTGTAGGGTGAATGACTCTTGTTGACCAAAATAATCAATAACATCCTGGAATGGCCTTAGATCAGGTGATTGACAAATAGGACAAGCAATTAAGGTTTCCATTAGCGACCCATGAATACCATTAAGACGGATATATCAGCTGGTGTAATTCCACTGATGCGTGAGGCATGGCCAATTGTTTTTGGCCTTTGCTTCTTAAGCTTTTCTCTTCCCTCTGCTGACAATGCTTTGATCTGATCAAAATCCATATCGTCTCGGATACTCAGCCCTTCGAGGTCTAACATCTTTTGTGCTAGCTTTTCCTCTTTATCGATGTAGTCTTCGTATTTGATGTGAATATCGACTTGTTCTAGAATGTCCTGTGTGTATTGTGAAAAGTACTTGGCTGTATCTTCGCTGATTCGCTGAAGATCAGAAACACTGACTTGTGGCCGTTTCACTAATTTGTTAAGGGTGGTACGGTGCTGAATCGTAGCAGTCTCTTGATCCTCGAGGAATGGGTTGGCAAGTTGAGGATCTACCTTCTTTTGGAGTAAGTCATTTTTAAGCTGCTCGATTGTGCGTCTTTTCTCTTTCATTCGATCGAGCATCGCTTGACTAGCAAGACCGATGTCGAAGCCTCTTTGGGTTAGGCGTAGATCGGCATTATCCTGGCGTAGGAGGATTCGATGCTCCGCCCTTGAGGTAAACATACGATATGGCTCATCTGTGCCTTTATTGATGAGGTCGTCGATCAAAACACCGATGTAGGCATCTGACCGTTTGAGTGTAAACTCTGGTTGGTTGTTTATTTTAAGGTGTGCATTGATGCCTGCGACCAATCCTTGTGAGGCAGCTTCTTCATAACCAGTGGTTCCATTGATTTGGCCGGCGAAGAATAAGTTTTCAATCAGTTTAGTTTCTAATGTATGCTGTAATTGGGTTGGGGGGAAATAGTCATACTCAATGGCATAACCAGGCCTAAACATTTTGGCGTTTTCGAAGCCTTTGATCTTTCGCATGGCTTTGTACTGTATATCCTCTGGTAAGGAGGTAGAAAAGCCATTGACATAAATTTCTACGGTATGCCATCCTTCTGGTTCTACAAAGATCTGGTGGCGGTTGCGTTCTGCGAATCGATTGATCTTGTCTTCAATGGATGGACAATATCGTGGACCTATGCCTTGAATGGACCCGTTGAACATGGGTGACTTATCGAAGCCTGTCGCAAGAATGTCGTGTACCTCTTGGTTTGTGTAGGTGATGTAGCAGCTTCGTTGTTCCTGAAGTGGTTGTGTTGAGGGGCTGTAAGAGAACTTACCCGATTGTTCATCACCGGCTTGTTCTTCCATCTTACTGTAATCTAGGCTTCTTCCATCTACCCGTGGTGGTGTTCCTGTTTTCATGCGGCCAGCCTCGAATCCGAAGGTTTCAAGTTGCTCAGTGATACCAGTAGAGGCGCGTTCGCCTGTGCGACCACCACCGAATTGTTTTTCGCCGATATGTATGATTCCGTTAAGGAAGGTACCTGAGGTAACAATGACAGATTGGGCTTTAAATTCTAAACCCATCCCGGTAGTAACGCCGACAACCTTGTTTTCTTTGATCAGAAACCCGGTGACCATTTCTTGCCAAAAATCAACCTTAGGGTTAGCTTCTAACGTTAGCCTCCATTCTTCAGCAAAACGCATACGGTCATTCTGCGTACGGGGGCTCCACATAGCGGGGCCCTTGGAACGATTCAGCATTCTGAACTGAATCATTGATTTGTCGGAGACAATACCAGACATCCCGCCGAGGGCATCTATTTCCCGCACAATCTGACCTTTTGCAACACCGCCCATAGCCGGGTTGCAACTCATTTGTGCGATTGTGTTCATGTTCATGGTAATGAGTAGTACACTCGACCCCATGGTGGCTGCAGCATGTGCTGCTTCGCAGCCTGCGTGTCCAGCCCCTACTACAATAACATCATACGTTGGATACATAGGCAATGTGTTTCACGTGAAACATTAAAAAAGATCGAGTGGTTCATGTTCCACGTGGAACAACACTCAATCTTGCAGCAAAGATAAGCAAGCATCTTCTGTTTTTCGCATCTCCTGTTTTTGCACATCGGTCTTATCATCGAAGCCGCATAGGTGAAGTAAGCCGTGTGCCATGACTCGGTGAAACTCGTGTTGCCATGGCGTGTTTTGTTGCGCCGCGTTGTCTTTGACACGGTCAATGGAAATGAAGATATCTCCTTCAATGCGTGTTGCTGTGTCTTCGCGTTGGTCAAACGTGATAATGTCGGTGAAGTAATCGTGCTCGAGGTAGGTTTTGTTAATATCAAGCAAATAGTTGTCTGAACAATAGATGAAGTTTAATTGCGCTATTTCTTGTTGATGGGTAGAGGCGATGACCTCTAACCAGCGCCTCAATTTCTTTTTTTGCTTCAGTTCAAAGTTGATGTCCTCAACAAAAAATTGAATGGTTTTCATTTAATCGAGGTAGAAGGTAAGAGAGACTTTTCGGCCTTCTTCTGCAAAAATGACTTCATCTGCTAAGTGTCGCATTAAAAATATGCCGCGACCTCCTGGGTTGGTGACATTTTCTGGTGCGGTTGGGTCTGGCAAATGGTTTTGATCGAACCCTTGACCTTGGTCCTCAATAGTAAAGGTGACCTCTTCTTCTTTCAGTACGGCGGAGAGGGTGACGAGTTTTTCTTTGTTTGCACCATTGCCGTGCAATATGGCATTGTTAACAGACTCTACTACGGCGATCATGATGTTGCCATAGAGGTCGTCATTGAGCTGATACTTGTCCTTTGCATTGTCAACGAAGCTTTCGACGATGCGAATGTTTTCTGCTATGGAGGGTATTTCAATGCTAATGCTGTTCATGGAGCCTTTACTTGTTATTCTTGATCTTGTTGAAATACTTATTGGTTTCCTTTTTATAATAAGGATTGAGTTTTGTTGGTATGGTTTTCAGTAGTTCTACTTCCTTCTCTTTTTGTTTGAGGTATTCTAGCATGCTTTCAGGTACAGAGAGTTCATACTCATAGGCAGTTTGCGCCTCTCTTTTGTCATCTTCTCCCCTTTGCTCCATTGCATTCTCGGCGTCCAACATCCGTGTCAAGATCTCTCTTTGTCTTTCGATAGTCTCTTCGGAAACATTCTTGTTGAGTAGATCCATTTCATTGAGTTCCATTTGCTCAACGAGCTTGTCTATTTTTTCTCCCAATTTATTTCCATCCAACCCTGTTTCAAAGTTTTCTAATGCATTTCTCAAACGCTCTTGTTGGGCTGCAAGCTTGGCCAATTCTTCAGAAAGGGCTCTACCCGACTTTCCGCTTTGCTTCACCTCTTTGATCTGTTCGCTCAACTGTTTTTGTAATTCAGACAAACTACTCATGGGCATGTTCTTTTGACCTTTTTTCTTACTGGATCCACCCATTTGAGAGGCCATTTGCTCTTGCATATTTTGAAGAATATCGTCAAGAAGCAAAGCGAGGTTATTGATAGAAGTCATCGTAAACTGTTGTCTACCAACGGCTTGGCTCACATTTTTTTCTTTTAGCGCAGCGACTGTTCCATCCATTTGGGTATTCATGTCGTTAAGCTCTTTCATAACGAAAGAACTGATTTGGAATACGCGCTGACTCAGTGAGATCAAACTGTCTTGAATGATTTCAGAGTCATTTTGAATCTTCAGTTGTTCTTGAGACAAGGTCACGAAACGCGGGTCACTTTGTCGTATGTCTGTGAATTCATTCATCAACGCTTCTTGACTAAATGAAAGCGTAACCAAATTGTCGACCAGATCCCTTAGGTTATCTAAGTTTTCTTGCTGCTGTTCCATTTCCATACCACTTTGCATGGATTCGAGGCTTTGCTGCATTTCTTTCATCTTCTGAGCCGCTTTTTTCTGAGCTTTGCTTGCCTTTTGGCGCTGACCGGACTTTTGCTGACCTTCTTTTTGTTCTTGTTCGTTTGCTTGCTCTTCCTGGCTTTCCTCCTCCTCCTCTGTCAAGGCTTCTTGTGCTTCTTCTTGTTCTTTTTTGATATCCTCAAACTCTTCGTTCAAGTCTTTTGGTAAGGCCTCAGGGTTCTTCCTTTCTTGATTCAGCTTGTTCAGTTTGTTGAGTTCTTCTTGGAGTTTCTCCAGGTCTTCGGTTTCTTTTTCCTGTTCCTTGGCAAGTTCTTCGTTCGATTTCTCGCCGTTTTCTGTTTCTTCCTGAAGCTTTTCTTGGTCTTTTATTTCCTCTTCTAATTGCTCAATGCTTTCCTCTAACTTCATATCAAATTGAAGCTTCTTGAATAGTTCTAAGGTGCGTTCTAAATCTTCTTCCAAGTTTTGGCTATCATTTTTCATTTCCTCCACCTGATCTCTAAACTCCTCTATATCAGCCTGTTCTTCCAATAGTTTTCTTAATTCGTCGTAGAGTTGTCGCGTCTCTTCGTCGAGTACATTCTCCATGATCTCTTGGAGTTGATTCATTTTTTCCCTTATCTCATCGCTTTTGGGTTCGAATTGATTTTGCTTCTCGTTATTCTGTTGATTTTCTTTTTTGAGTTGCTCTAGCTTTTGACTCAACTCCTCTTTTTGTTTGAGGATGTCGTTCATGAGTTTTTCGTCCTGCCAGTCAAGTTCCTTTTTGGTTTTAAGTCTTTCGTCCAGTTCGTCGATGCTTTGTTGAAGCTCCTCGGCATCTTTCAACGTTTTATTGATTTCTTGAGCCACTTGCTGATTGCCTTGCTCAATTTCGTCTGAGATTTCTTCTTTGGAAGGAATTTTGAATGAATAGGTGCCTGTTTTGCTTCGTTTATAACCATTGACTCGGTCATTGTCGACTACTTCCAAGTAATACTTTAATTCTCCACCAGCACTAATATTTGCGCTGTCTAGTCGAAAGACGTAGTAATAGGTCTGGTCTTTGATCGATGGGTCAATGGAGATGTCTGCAGAAGTGAAGCTTTCTTCTCCGTCATAGGCATATCGAAGGCGTAGCCCTTGAAACCCATAATCGTCTCGAATTTGTCCCGCAAAAACGATGTCTCTGTAAAGCAAGGTGTCTTGATATTGTTCCAGTTGAATTTTAGGATACTGGTCTTTGATGACATCGATACCAAAATTTAAAGAGTCTCTATTGCTTGAGTATTCATTTTCTAGACTTAGTCTATAGGGAGTGGAGCTCTTGAAGGTGCTGTCAAAAGTGTAACCGCCATTGGCTTCTTTGAAGGAAAATTGCTCATTTGCTAATTCAATTTGTGCGCTTTCTGTTGCACTTGCCTTCAGTTTCCATTCAACCTGCGTTCCTTCTGGTATCTGCAGATTACCTGAATTTTGAACAATTTCTTTGTTTAATCTGGTGTGTTGTGGAAAGTTTAGTTCGATTTCAAAGGATTCTAAAATTGGTCTTTCGACGACCTTGAGCTGATAGGTTGTAGAAAGTATTCCTGCTCCTTCAAGCCTGAAGCTAAGGTCAGCACTCAAGCGATCAAAGACATAGCTAAAGCTTCCATTTCCTTCATTTTTTGCTTTAACCTTCCTGCCATTGAGGTCAACAAAGGCATTTTCAGGAATGGTTTGACCTATGGCTTGAAAACGAAGCGTATAGGGTTCAGCTCGAAAACCAATGAGTTCATTGTTGTCTAATTGAAAGGAAAAAGGCGCTTCAGGGACATAAGCGGTATTGAAATTGATAATACGTTCTGTGCTACTGGTAATTAACTGTGGTAAAAAGATCAAAGAAATTAGAATGGCCAAAGCAGGAGGTATTACATAACGAAGGTATTGTTTGTTACTTCCTAAATCGATGGCTTGAGCAAAAGGAATTTGCTCTATCTCATCTGCTTTCTGTTTGATACTGGCAGCGATCAATAGGTTATCGGCATGTGACAGCTTTTCTAATTGAAGCAAGTTTAACAACTTGTCTGAAACCTCAGGAAAGAATTTGCCAACTTGTTGCGCCGCTTCTTCATTGGAAATCTGGCTTTTACTTTTATTTATCAACAATAAGTACTTGATAATCAATAAGTAAGAACTAATCAAGGTGGCGATAAGAAAAGAGAAGAACAGAATGGCTCTACCAGCCTCGTTGAACCTAGCACTGAACTCTAGGGTGTTGATCAAGAAGAAAGCAGCAGCAACACCTGCTATCCACAATAATGAACCCCTAAGCGCTTTGTTTAGGTAGTACTTTTTCTTGTAGGCTTGCAGTTGTGCTTTTATACCCATAATTGTTCCATATGCGGGTTCAATGCTCATTGATACAGAGGAAACGTATTAATGAGCCTTACCGTTTAGATTTAAGGAGGAATATACAAGGATTCAATCAATTTCTAATGAAATGGGGCAATGGTCTGAATGCTTTACAGCTTGTAATATGCTTGCATTGGTTAATCTACTGCGCATTTCTTCGGTAGCCATTAAGTAATCTATTCTCCAACCCTTATTGTTCGCCCTAGCGTTGGCGCGATAACTCCACCAAGAATATTCATGTGGTTGATCATTGAACTTCCTGAAGGTATCGATGAAACCATTTTCGATAAACTTGCTAAGCCAAGCCCGTTCTTCGGGTAAGAATCCAGAGGAGTTTTTATTTGATACTGGGTTATGAATATCCATGGCCGTATGTGCGATATTGTAATCTCCGCAGATGACTAAGTTGGTATGCGAAGCCTTGAGTTCATTCGCATAATCATAAAAAAAGTCAAGCCATTCGTATTTGAATGCTTGGCGAATGTCTCCAGAGGTGCCGCTTGGCATGTAAACACACATGACAGAGAAATCGGAGAAATCGGCTCGAATGACCCTTCCTTCCTGATCATAGCGCTCGTTACCGCATCCATTCACAACGGCTTTTGGTTTGGTTTTAGATAGAATAGCCACACCGCTGTAGCCTTTTTTTTGAGCCGTCTCCCAATACATTTGGTAGCCCAAGTCAGAATAAAAGTCTGGAACTTGTTCAGGAAGTGCTTTTAATTCCTGAAGACATAAAATATCTGGGTTTTCCTCCTCGAGCCATTCTCTAAAGCCTTTATTGAGTGCTGCTCGTATACCGTTTACGTTGTAAGAAATGATTTTCATGCGTCAAATATCAAATTATACTCTTGTTCGAAATAATCGAGAATGCTCAGTTTGAGCAGCTTTTCTTGATCTAGTAGGTCGAAATGAGGTAATTTTTTTAGAGGTTTCCAGTGGGGCCAACCCTCTTCGTCTTTACCAGCAAGTTCATAATAGCCAGATAGGCTCAACGCTTTGCAAATGGCAATGTGCATGAGGTCTTGTTTTTCTTCCTTGCTGAAGTTTTTTCTTCCTGAACCGAGTTCCTGAACACCAATCAGAAACAATACGGCATTAAGGTCTTTAGGTCGTTTGCCGATTTGCTCACCTAAATGTTTGAGCAATTTGACCCACCTAATTTGTAAGGAAAGGTCTTTTTTATACATTAATCTACTTTTTGGAGTTCATCCCAGTATTCTGCGGCTCTTCTCAGGTGAGGAATAACGATCGTGCCCCCAATGAGGTTGGCGATCGCAAAGGCCTCATACACCTGCTCCTGTGTCCAGCCCACTTCATTACACTTTCCTAGGTGGTACTTAACACAATCATCACATCGCAACACCATTGAACCGACCAAACCTAACAATTCTTTGGTCTTGACATCTAGTGCGCCTTCATTAAAGGCGTTGGTGTCGAGGTTGAATATTCGTTTGATGACAAGGTTATTCTTTTCCAAGATCTTGTCATTCATTTCTTCCCGATATTCATTAAATTCTTGAACAATACTCATCGATAGCTGAATTTTAATGACATGCACATCAGAGAGATTTTTTCGGATTTTGTCTCTTTATTCTATCCCGCGCTTTGTGTGGGTTGCTCTGAACCACTTCCACGAGGGGTTGCGCATATCTGTGTCAAATGTCGTTATGATTTGCCAAAAACTAGCAATCACATCCTGCAAATTGAAACCTTGAATGAAAAGTTTAGGAATATCGTAGACGTCAAGTACCTGCTGGTGTATTGCTATTTTTATAAAGGAAGTGTTTTTCAACAGATCATACATCACTTAAAGTACGAGCATCAACCGGAAATTGCTCGAATGCTTGCCAGGTGGTATGCGGAAGAGTTAAGGAGTTCGGATACAGAAATGACCTTTGATTATGCAGTTCCTGTGCCTTTGCACAGAAGTAAACGTGTAAAAAGAGGGTATAACCAGGCGGAAATGATTTGTGAGGGCCTTTCTACTTCTTTGGAAGCGGAAATAATCCCTGATGCATTATTTAGGATTAAGCCGAATCAATCGCTAACGGGGCTTAACAAGGTAGAACGGATGACGACGCTTAACGAGACCTATCTATTGAATGATGCGTATCGTAAAGCACTAAAGGGTAAAGACATCTTGCTAGTCGACGACATAATGACAACCGGCTCTACCCTAATCGCCTGCTACGAAGCGCTAAAAAAGACTCAGCCAGCATCGATCAGCTTTTTGGTGCTTGGTGCTGCACAATAAAAAAGGGAGCCTAAGCTCCCTCCTCAAATGTATGTTTTTATGAATTATCTACCTCCAAATAAACCATTAGATTGGTCCAACTGGCTGGTACCGATCGAAATCATGGCACATCTAAAACCAATGGTATTGGTGCTTTTATCCATGTCAAGGAATCGTCTTGTACCTGGCGCCATCCAATAGGCAACATCTTTCCAAGAACCCCCTTTGAAGACTTTTGCCCTATCGTTGATCAACGAACGATAGCCAGTTGATTGCGCTTGCCCATCGCCATCTAGAGGTCTTACCTGGCCCACAGCATTAGTGTCACTTGAGTTGACATCCCAACCATAATTTGATTGTGGGTCGCTTGTGTCTTGGTCACCTAAGCTTTTCCTCTGCGGGTTCATGTCATCGAACTCAGAGAAGGCTAAGGGGCGATAGGTATCATACACCCATTCGCTTACATTTCCTGCCATGTTGAACAAATTGAAGTCGTTGGCTTCATGTTGGCCTACTTCTTCTGGTAGCACAGCACCATCATTGTTCACACCGCCGGCGATACCACCATAGTCAGCTCTTCCTCGTTTAAAGTTGGCCAAGAACTGTCCTCGTTCTTTTCCATAAGGATTTCTTGTGCCTCTTCCATCCCAAGGATAAATACGTCCATACTCTTCATTTTCATCAAGGTATACTGTACCGATGGTTGCTTTTGCTGCGTATTCCCATTCGGCCTCATTTGGAAGCCTAAAGTCAGGAAAATAGATTCCCTGCTCAATGAATTTTGTTTCGCTAGCGTCTTGATTGATGTATTCTACAACTTGTTTTTGCCAATCAAAGAAGGTTTGCATGGAGATGGATTGCTCATCTGCTACTCCTCCCTGTAAATTTTGATTACCGCCACTAGCTATGTTGTTCGGTTTTTCACTTGGGTAAGGGCTTCCGTTTCCGTCGGCCAAAACATAATCTCCACTATTGGTCACGGCAAAGAAGTTATCCCTAAAATCTTGAGGAAGCTCTGCAATATCAATTTCCATGATCAGCCCCAGGTTCACATAATCTGTCCTCCATTTGCAATAATCTTCTACCTGTCTCCAGGTAACACCTACCACTGGGTAATTATTGAACCCAGGATTGCTATAGTAGTTTTTAGCGTAAACGGAATTGAAAGCAAATTGAGATTCCCATACTTCATCATCCGGTTCGATCGCCGCTTTTTCTTGACCGTTGATGCTTAGGTTCGCTGGCACGAACATCAGGTTTCGATTAGGGCCAGGTGTCAAGTTTTGGTTACCACCTTGTCCTTGCTCACGATTTTCTTCATCCTCAGGGTCGAGCACTTCGATGTTAGAAGGAAGCGTAAGGTCCATCGGGTGGAATTGGTGATGAACATAAGACTTCCAGTTCGAGTTGGTCACTTCCGTTTCATCCATAAAGAATGAATTGACGGTCACTGTTCGTTCAATATTGTCACGTGAACCATAAAGGTCTTGTTTATAGGAACCCAAAACCGTACGACCACCTTGCACAAATACCATCCCAGGAGGAGAGGGTAATTCTTGCTCGCTGTAAGGCCTATAACCCAAAAGGTCCCTGTCAGTCGCATATTCAGCGCCTGTTTTAGAGTCGACATTGCTGCCTCCTCCAATGCCCAACAATTTGCAAGAGCTCATGGTGAAAACCACTAAGCTACCTGCCAATAACGTTTTTATAGGTAAGTTGAGGAATTTCATGTTCAACGTTTATATTCAGTTTAGGTGTAAGAACCCGCTAATATACATTTTAAGCAGTGTTTCACAAAGTATGTGTGTTTTTGTCAAACGCTGATTGTGCCGGCTTATTTCATGTTTCTGACTTATTTTAAGCCTTCCACTCAACTTTCTGTTTCATTAGCCGGTCAAATGAACGGTTAATCCCTGTAATTGACCACTTATTTTTCTTTTTTGTGTGCTTTGTATCTATTTCCATTCTTTTGGAGTATGAATAAGAATAGGCTGTATTGGCTTTTGCAGTTTGGCGGTTGGGGTGGCCTCATGGTCACTTCCTTTATGGCCATGTTGATGTTTGTGCCAAGTGCCTTGGCATTGATTGCCAATGTGATCTTTATTCTCATCGGTGTGCTGATCAGCCATGTGTATCGGCTGTATGTGAAAAAGAAAAACTGGAAGCAATTAACCATACCCAAACTTGTTCCTCGTGTGCTTCTTGCTTCGATCATTCAGGGGGCAATTCTTGGTATTTTGAGCTTGGGGGTGATCATTGCTGTGTTTGTTGCAGTGGCAAAAGCAAACCCGGAAGTATTACAGGAGGTCATGAATACTCCACAAGTGGAAGGGCTGGACCCTGAATTGCAGCAAAGAATAAACGAGGCGACCTTAGCACAGTTCACACCAAGCAAGATCATCATTTCAATTGTGAGCTTTATCATCAGCTTTGGTGTGTATTTCATTTCGTGGTCTGCACTTTACTTTGCCTATCAGTACTTGCAGCGAACGAGGGAGGTTGAAATAGAGAAATGGAAGCTATCGGCCTCTGTAAAAGATGCTGAACTCAGCGCATTAAAGGCGCAGATCAACCCGCACTTTATCTTCAATAGCCTCAACAACATCAGGTCTTTAGTTATCGAGGATTCGAACCGTGCAAGGGATTCTATCACACACCTCTCTGATCTGTTGCGCTTTTCTATTCAGTTCGATCAATTTGAAAAGGTTAGTTTAGATAAAGAATTGGCTGTTGTACGAGATTACCTTAATCTTGAAGCCATTCAACTAGAAGAGCGATTAAGCTATCAGTTCATTGTGGACGGAGCAGTAAATGAAATTGAAGTGCCCCCTATGATCATCCAAACCCTGGTCGAAAATGCCATCAAGCACAGCATTAACGAGTTACCAGAGGGAGGAGAGATCATTATTGAGACAATACTTAGTCATGAGTGCCTCACCATTTATGTGAAAAATACAGGGCAGTTGAAAATGAAAACATCGAATACCGACCGAAGAGGTATTGGTATCAATAATTCGAGAGAACGTTTGAGGTTGCTTTATGGCGAAAAAGCAAACTTAAGTGTTGAGAACCTGAATGAACAGATGGTTTGTGCCACCATAAAAATACCTTTAGAAGAGAACACATTATGAAAACACTAGTAGTTGATGATTCACGTTTGGCTAGAAATGAGCTCAAGCGCCTGTTAAAAGAGTTTGATAGTGTACAAGTAGTAGGAGAAGCGGCAAGTGTTGATGAAGCCAAAGAGAAAATAAGCGAGTTGAAACCTGACTTGATCTTTTTGGATATCCAAATGCCCGGAAAAAATGGCTTTAAGCTGTTGGAAGAATTAGAATCGGTTCCGGAAGTGATCTTTTCAACAGCCTATGACGAGCACGCATTGAAAGCCTTTGAGTATAATGCGCTGGACTATTTGGTAAAACCGGTTCAAAAAGAACGGCTTGCAGGAGCTGTGGCGAAGGTTTTTGATAAAATTCAAAAGAAGAAAGAACAGGCAGAAGACCAAGATGACCGATTGACCAGTAACGATCAGGTGTTTGTTAAGGACGGAGAGAAGTGTTGGTTAGTTCAGCTTTCAGAAATTCGTCTTTTTGAGGTCAGCGGTAATTACACTACAGTCTATTTTGAGGAGTCAAAACCAATGATCACGCGGACGTTGAATTACCTAGAGTCTCGTTTAGATGACAAAACCTTTTTTCGTGCGAATCGCCAGCAGATCATCAACCTGAAATGGATCGAACGCATAGAGCCTTGGTTTAGTGGAAGTTTACGAATCTATTTGAAGGGAGGGGAAGAAATAGACGTATCCAGAAGGCAAACCTTGAAGTTCAAGGATGTGATGAGTTTTTAAATCCCTTTAAGTAAGGCAATTCCCTCTTTAACTGTAGGGACCTGCTGAATTGTCAGGATCAACCGCGTTTTATATTCTTTCATTTTACAGCGTTTGGAGTTGCCTTGTACAAAAGCCAAGACACGGCCAAAAATTGCGGATTGAAAGTATTTCTCATTGTCAGAAGGCACGAAGTAGCACTTCATGTTGTCATTTTTTAAGACAATCTTTTCGAAACCTAACTGTTCTCCTAACCACCTCAACCGGACCGTTTCGATCAATTGATCTACGGATTCAGGTATAGGACCAAAGCGGTCTACCAGTTCTTCCGTAAATGAGGCCAGTTTTTCTTCGTTCTTGATGTTGTCGAGTTTAGCGTAGAGGTTTAGACGTTCTGAAATATTTGAAACGTAATTATCAGGGATAAGTATCTCAAGATCTGTTTCGATCGAGGTGTCTTGTGCAATGGCTTTGACTGCTTCTTTCACCAAGTCGGTCTTGAATATGTCTTTGAACTCGGTCTCTTTTAATTCTTGCACGGCATCATCAAGGATCTGATGGTAAACGTCAAAACCTAGGTCAGAAATGAAACCACTTTGCTCTGCGCCCAATAAATTTCCTGCACCACGAATATCTAAATCTCGCATGGCGACTTTAAAGCCGTCTCCTAAGTCTGAGAATTCTTCTAATGCACTTAGTCGTTTGCGTGAGTCGGAGGTCAAGCCAATGGTTGGTGGGGTCAATAAGTAGCAAAAGGCTTTTCGATTTGATCGGCCAACACGTCCGCGCATTTGATGCAGATCAGATAAGCCAAACATATGAGCATGGTTGATGATGATCGTATTGGCATTTGGTATATCGAGGCCAGATTCAATGATGTTCGTGGATACAAGAACATCAAACTCACCTTCGATGAATTTGACCATGCGTTTTTCTAAACTAGCACCATCCATCTGCCCATGCGCAATGCCTACGCGTGCGTCGGGCACTAAACGTAAGATGATATTACCTACTTGCTCAATATCACTGATGCGGTTGTGCACAAAAAAGACTTGCCCCCCGCGCCTGAGCTCAAAGCTTACGGCATCTCGGATCAGGGTTTCGTTCATCGTGTGCAATTCGGTTGTGACTGGCTGGCGATTCGGAGGAGGTGTCGCAATCACGCTGAGGTCTCTTGCGCCCATTAATGAAAAGTGCAAGGTTCTAGGAATGGGCGTGGCGGTTAGGGTTAAGACATCCACATTCACCTTGAACTCTTTCAGTTTGTCTTTGACACGAACGCCGAATTTCTGTTCTTCATCAATGACCAATAGACCCAAGTCTTTGAACTCTACATCTTTATTGACGATACGATGGGTGCCCACCAAGATCTCTGTTTCTCCAGATTTTACTCTGGCCAAGGTTTCTTTGATCTGCTTGGTCGTTTTAAAGCGATTGATGTATTCTACTTTTATGGGGAAGTTCGATAAGCGCTCAGAAAAGGTTCTGTAATGTTGCATGGCCAAGATAGTTGTTGGCACAAGTACAGCAACTTGTTTTCCATTGGCAGCCGCTTTAAATGCTGCTCTGATCGCTACTTCTGTTTTACCAAAGCCAACATCTCCACAGACCAATCGATCCATTGGGTGCGGCTGCTCCATGTCTGCTTTTACATCTTCTGTGGCTTTGCCCTGATCGGGTGTATCTTCATAAATGAATGAAGATTCCAGCTCTGCTTGCATAAAGCCATCTTCAGCAAAGGCAAAGCCATTGGCTTTTTTTCTTTTTGCGTAAAGATTGATCAGGTCTTTTGCGATGTCCTGGACCTTACCTCTTACTTTTTTCTTTTTGTTCTCCCATTCTTGAGAACCAAGTTTACTCATGGAGGGAGGAACACCTTCTTTGCCGGTGTATTTTGATATTTTATGGAGCGAGTGGATGCTGACATAAAGCAGATCATCATCTCGGTAGACCAAACGAATGGATTCTTGTGATTTTCCGTTCACCTCGACCTTTTCCAATCCGGCAAAGCGACCAATCCCGTGGTCAATATGAGTCACATAGTCTCCTGTTTGAAGCGATCGAAGCTCTTTTAAGGTCAACGCTTTCGATTTGGAGTGCTTGGTTTTTGTTTTGTATTTATGGAAGCGATCGAAGAGTTGATGATCGGTATACACCAACATTTCTCGCCCTTTGTCGATAAACCCTTTTCTAAGCCCAATGTGCAGCGCGTGGAACTTGATACTTGGGTCAAGCTCAGTAAAGATGGTTTCGAGTCTGTCGGTTTGACTTGGTGATTCGGCGGCAACGACCAAACTCATGTTCTGCATTTGCCAACTGCTCAAGTTTTCGACGATCAGATCGAAGTTCTTATTGAACGAAGCCTGTGCCTCTGCATCAAACACATGCTCATGAATGGCATCAATGTAAAAACGGTTGCCAAATTCGACCTGCCCGTAATCGTTGAGCTTTTCTGTAAAAGTAGCTGAGGTTTCGAAGAGCTCACTCGGCTTTAGCACCACCTGAACATCAGTTGCTGACAAAACATCATCAAAATTATCGCTGGCTTTGGTAAAGTATTTGTCTATGACATCCAGTGTTTGCTGATAGTCTTTGAACCAGATCTT
>ENA-OUOG01000203-OUOG01000203.1-marine-metagenome-genome-assembly--contig:-NODE-203-length-77518-cov-7.276430_pt1 | contig 77518 bp, 64 predicted proteins | sample MGYA00248635_ERZ508505 | MGnify/ENA primary metagenome ERZ508505 (study PRJEB26176, sample SAMN06267871) | marine metagenome | isolation source: Saanich Inlet, British Columbia, Canada | place: Pacific... | reverse complement strand
CCGATACAAAACCTCGTGAAAATCGAGTCTAATACCTCATCATTCGTCACTTCTCCTGTGATTAGGCCCAATTGATAAAGCGCATTGCGAATGTCTAAGGCGACCATATCACTGGTAAGTTCTGTGTCTATGCCGTTCAATACTTTTTGGAGCGCTTCGGAGCTTTTTGCTAAGGCGTCTGCATGACGTGCATTGTTTACTACGGTCTCATTACCCAGTTCGTAGAGACTTGCTACGCGGGTGAGTTCTTGGATGAGCGTCTGTATATCTCTGTTTTTAGCAGAGGTGAAAACCGTATTTTCTGGCCAGTCTTCTGCATTGTAATCTGTCTCATCTGCTTTATTGGCTACCAGTATGGTTTGGGCTATAATTGGAAGAGTCCGCAGTTCTTCAGCCAGTTGAGAAGGAGAGGTGGTGCAGATGTCGAATAGGTAGACGAGTAGCTCAGCCTTATTCATGCTGTCTTTAGTCTTCCCAACACCGATCTGCTCTATAATGTCTGTGCTATCCCTTAATCCAGCAGTGTCTATGAGCCTAAACTGTATACCATTGAGTGTAAATACTTCTTCTATAGTATCGCGAGTAGTTCCAGCTATCTCAGAGACTATTGCCCGCTCTTCATTGAGCAAAGCATTGAGCAAGGTAGACTTACCCGCATTTGGCTTACCCGCAATTACTGTGTTGATACCATTTTTGAGGACATTACCGGCAGCAAAGGAACTGCGTAGTTTTTCTATTTGCGTCAGCAGTTTATCGGTAAGCGCTTTTAATCCTTCTCTATCGGCAAACTCTACATCCTCCTCACCAAAGTCATTTTCCAATTCAATAAGCGCAGCAAAGTCTATTAATTCCTGTCGGAGTACAGCGATGTCTTTACTAAATCCACCACGCATTTGATTCATGGCCATTTGCAGACTAGTTTCACTGTTACTACTGATCATATCAGCTACAGCTTCTGCTTGTGCAAGGTCTAGTTTGCCATTTAGGAATGCACGCATAGTGAATTCTCCGGGCTCTGCCATACGAGCACCGCTTTTGAGCAGTATCTCTATGATACGCTTTGTGATATAGGGTGATCCGTGACCGGAAATTTCTACAGAGTCTTCACCTGTATAGCTCTGCGGATTGCGAAATACACTTGCCAGCACCTCATCTACTCGAGTATCTCCATCTACTATGTGACCATAGTGTATCGTGTATCCTTCAGCAGTTGAGATGTCTTTAGTAAAGCATTTATTGACTACAGTAATAGCATCTGGTCCTGAAACGCGTACTACAGCTAAAGCAGATACACCCGCTGGTGTGGCTGGTGCGGTAATGGTGTCTTGTAGGTTTTGCATCTTTTGTGTTTCGAATTACCAGTTTATGGTGGTCAAAGATAGATTAGGGAATGAAAAGTATGACGGTATCTACCTGTTTAAATAAAAAAAACACCCGGTATCGGATGTTTTTTAGGTGGGATATTTTGAAATTACTTGCTGTAGGTAGCTGTAGTCTTATTGGTAGATACTATAGTCACACCGTCTTCCACAGTCTCGGTTCTTGTATCTGTCACTATTACGATCTTATTAACAGCGAGTTCTGTAACTAGGCTAGTGAAAGTAGCTCCGTCAACAGTGGTGCTTATCTCTTTTTTATTGCTGTCGTACGTGTATTCTCCTAGTGTAATGACTGGTGCTTTAGTAGCGTTATCTACAGAAGCCTCTCCATCTATCGTATTAATAATCTGATAATCATATCCGATTTTTGAGATGTAGGTTCCGTCACTTCTAAATTCAGTTGTGCCGTTTTGATTACTAGTTGTAGTGGAGTACGTGCTTGCTAGTTCGCCGTTACGTGTTATTTGTCCGTCTTCTTCAATGAGATCTACAAGATTCCATACGCCTGTGATTCCATCGCTTGTGCCGGATGTGTTGCTAGAGTTATTAGGTGTTGGTGATTCGTCGGTACAAGCAGCAAAGAATGCGACAAGGCATAGTAAGGTGATTATTTTTTTCATTTGATCGTTTGAATATACAATACTAGTTAAAAATTTAAACTCATACTATACTTACTATAGAAGTCAAATATCTCATTCACCGCTTCATCGGCAGAATCTACAAGTTTAAAAAGATGAAGATCTTCTGGACTTATATTACCTTCCGAAAGCATTGTTTCTTTAATCCAGTTTATCATTCCACCCCAAAATTCTGTGCCCACTAATATGATAGGAAACTTAGCAGTTTTTTGAGTCTGCACAAGTGTCAGCGCCTCAAAAAGCTCATCCAATGTACCGAAACCACCAGGAAGTACGATGAATCCTTGAGCATATTTCATAAACATCACTTTTCTCACAAAGAAAAACTTGAAATCTATGTTCTTGTCGTGGTCAATGTATTGATTACTGCTTTGTTCGAAAGGAAGGTCTATGTTTAACCCTACCGATGCTCCTTTTTCTTTACTAGCTCCTTTATTTCCTGCTTCCATGATACCCGGTCCGCCGCCTGTGATGACGCCAAGTCCAGCTGCGGCAAGTTTTTGACCTATTTCTACAGCCATTTCGTAGTATTGAGTCCCTGGCTTAGTTCTGGCAGAGCCAAAAACGGATACGCAAGGTCCTATTTTAGCAAGTGTATCGTAGCCTTCTACGAACTCAGCCATGACCTTAAAGATATTCCAGCTGTTTGAGCTTTTTATTTCTGGCCAGTCTTTATTTTCAAAGGCCTGTTGTATGCGTTGGTTTGGTTTGTCGGTCATCTATTATTTCTTTTAGGTGTTGTTATTTTTGAGTGTAACTAGGCTGTCTGCATAGAGTAATACGAAGGTAAGTAATCCATTGATGATGATAACTTCAAACCCTGCTTTGAAGCCATCTATAAAGTAAGGCAACCCAAAGTAGTATGCTGCTGTAAATACTATCGCAATAAGCGATATAGGCAACACGTGTGAGTCAGTTACAGTTCTCTTGGTTAATATGCCAAAGGAAAATAAACCAAGCAGTGGTCCATAGGTAAATCCTGCTACCTTAAAGAGCTCTACTATTACCGAGTCGTTGTTCCATTGTTTGAAAAGTAGGATGGTAAAGAAAATGACTACTGCAAATACGATATGTACTTTGCGTCTTACTTTTTTGTTCGTTTGTTTACCATTGCGCTCATATCCCAAAAAGTCAACACAAAAGCTGGTGGTAAGTGCGGTAAGAGCACTGTCTGCACTACTGTATGCCGCAGCTACTAGTCCAATGACAAAGAACGCCCCAACCCAAGGAATGGAATGACGAAGAGCTATGCTTGTAAAGAGTTCGTCTGGCTTGTTAAAATCTGTGATGTTATATGCGGCTGCATATTGATAGAGAAGAGCTCCAAGACTTAGAAAAACTATATTCACTATCAAAAACATACCCATTTGGACATAGATGTTCTTTTGCGCACTTTTCACATTGCTGATACTTAGATTTTTTTGCATCATGTCTTGGTCTAGTCCTGTCATGGCCAGAGCTATGAAAGCCCCACCTAAAAACTGTTTCCAAAATACATTGCCTCCATTTCCTTCAAAATGAAAGATCTGAGTATTTGGATCCTCTATCAGATGTGTGAGCGTTTCTGTCCACGTCCATTCCAGTTTATTGACAATGAAAATTATAGTAAGTACCACAGAAGCAAGTAAGAAAAAGGTCTGAAGCGCATCTGTGTATACTACGGTTTTTATGCCGCTTTTGGCCGTATAGGCAAAAATTAGAGCTATAGTAATAGCTACGGTAATCCAGTAGGGTATTTCTACTCCATCTATCAGGTTCTGAAAAATGGCGAGATGCAATACGCCTGCTATTAAAAAGAGTCTGAACGAGGCTCCGATAACACGTGATAGTAAGAAATATGCTGCGCCTGTTTTGTAAGCAGTAGTGCCATACCTGCTTTCTAGATACGTGTATATGCTGGTGAGATTTAGTCTGTAGTACAGTGGAAGTAGTACACGTGCTATTATTATATAACCTACCATGTAGCCTAGAACTACTTGAAAGTAACCGAAATGAGAGTTAACCACTGCGCCTGGAACACTTAAAAAAGTGACTCCTGAGAGTGATGCCCCTATCATACCAAAGGCAACTAAGAACCATGGCGATTTTTTATTCCCTGTGTAAAAGGACTGGTCATTAGCATCCTTGGAGGTATACCATGAGAGTACTATCAAAACACCGAAATAACTGAGGAGTATCGCTAATGTGATTAATGGACTCATTCAGATACTTGAAGTTTTTGGCCCAATTGGATATTGATAGTATCTAGTTTATTCCATTCCTTTAGTTGATCTACAGTGACATTGTACCTTTTGCAGATGTTGTAAAGCGTATCCCCTTTTACTACCAGATGGGTAATGGGTCCGTCTACTACGATTTCATCTTTTATTTTTTCGATTTCATCTTCAGTAGTTGGCGCTTTTACATCAGGCTTTGTTACTGGTGGTTTTGCGTTGCTATTATTTTTCTTCGCGGCTTCTTCACTGAGGTATATTTTCTGACCTATGCGCATCGTGCTGGGGTTTAGATTGCTATTCCACGTAAGGAGATCCTCCTCAAATACATGGTACTTTTCGGCTATCCTATAGATGTTGTCTCCTTTAATGACGGTATGGTATTCGGGAACTTCTATCTTTACTTTATTGAGTGCTCCGGGGCTGCTAAAGTCTGTCGTGTCTATCGCTTTCTTAGTGACAGTGTGAGGATTGACAAATTTTTCTGGTTCATCTTCTTTCCACTGCGGTGTTTTATCTGAAAGATCTACCGCATCGTCATTACTTCTTTTCTTTTGCATATAAATGACTTCGCCTTCTTTAGGTTCAGTGCCCCTGTCCATTCTATTTTTACGATAGAGTACCTTTAGTTTTATCCCGTATTGCTGAGAGATGTCTCTCATATCTTCTCCTTGTAAAACGATGTGTTTTTCTTCAGACCCTCTTCGTCTCTTGGGTTTAAGGTATACGATTTCTCCAGGTTCTATTTTGGCGTCATCTGGAAGATCATTCCATTTTCGTATGTGCTTATCTTTTACATAATTGTCCGAGGCTATCGTTTCTACCGTCTCTCCAGGTTTTGCAGTCTTTACGGCTATCCCATTTATAGTCTCTCCTTGCACCGGTTTGGGTAACTCTGTGTCGGGGAGTTCTGCTTCATCATATTGGTGTAGTTCGTATCGGTCTATTAGACTTATAAGTATATTGCCATATTGTGGATTAGTCGCATATCCAGCTTTTCGAAGTCCGTGACACCAACCCTTGTAGTCCGTTCTTTTTAGGTCAAAGAGGTCATGGTATCTCCAATTTACTCGCAGGAACTCGGAGTGGTCTTGATAAGAAGCCAATACGCTTTCGTATGCTCTGAAGCACTCATCTGGAGCGTCATCATTGGCGTAGATTACATTTCCTGTCCAGCTTCCTTTACATTTTATACCAAAATGATTGTTAGCAAACTTAGCAAGACGACTATTGCCACTATTGCTTTCGAGCACTCCTTGAGCTAGAGTGATACTAGCAGGTACACCACTGCGGTGCATCTCTATGACGGCCAGTTCTTTGTATTTTGCAATGTACTCTTGCGGTGTTTGTTTTTGCGCTTGAGCGAGACCTGCTACCAGTAGCACAGCTAGTGTAGGATATATTCTTATTTTTCTCATGGATACAGTGGTCAAAGGTAGTATGGCGTTCATCGGTCTACGGACAACTTTTATACACTTATCTACATCTAGTGTAATGAATTGTATTGGAAAGCGTTTTATTTGAAGTAATTAACAAGAAATTTATGAAGAAGTACTTAATCTTAGGATTAACGTTATTGATCTCTGCGGTAGTATTTGGGCAGAAGATACCTCCTGCTAATTGGAGTCACAAGGTAGATAAGAAAGAGGTTAAAACGGGTGATATTATCGAAGTGACCTTTACCACACCAGTCCCAAAAGGGTATCATATCTATTCTAATGATTATGGAGACTGCCCTCCTGTGAAAGCCAAATTTGTTTGGGATAAAGATGCCTCCTATGAAGTTATTGGTACAGCAAAAGCGATTGGATCACATCATTACGAAGATGATATTTTTGAGTGTGAGGTGGCTGATTTTGAAGGTAAGGCAGAATTCTGTCAAAAGCTAAAAGTCCGAAGTGCAAATCCGAAAATAAGCGGAATACTTGAATACCAAATGTGTACAGACGATGGCATGTGTGTGCTTTTTGAGTATGAATATAATGTGAAGGGACTGCAAGTAAGTGGAGCTTCACCTCAGCAGGAAATGCCAAAAGAACAAACAACTCCAGTGGAAAAGGAGGGAAGCATCAAGGATTCAGGTGAAGAAGAAGTTACTGATAAAGACGGAGCTGCGACTGGAGACGAAGAATTAGAATTGATAAAGAATAATAGCTCTATTGCCGAAAAAGGGAACACAACTGGTTTTACAAAGTATGCTGGATTGATTTCTGCAGACGAAGTAAATTACTCTACGTACAAAGCAGCTTCTGAAAATGATACATCTGCTTGTGAGTTGAAGACATTTGAGGGCCAAAAAAGTGAAGGTCAGATTAGTTACTGGGGGCTATTCCTTGTGGCTTTCTTATCGGGACTTGCAGCACTACTTACTCCGTGTGTTTTTCCGATGATACCGATGACAGTATCCTTTTTTATGAAGGACGGAAGTAAAGCTAAAGCGCGAAGAAATGGAATTATTTATGGGCTAAGCATCGTCGCGATATATGTGCTCATAGGTACTTTGGTGGCGGTTATAGCAGGGCCAGCAGCAGCCAACTGGTTGTCTACTCACTGGTTGCCCAATATCTTCTTTTTCTTAGTCTTCGTGATTTTTGCCGCTTCATTTTTTGGAGCATTTGAGATTACATTACCAAGTTGGTTAGTGAATAAAGCGGATCAGCAAGCAGATAAAGGAGGATTAATGGGTATCTTCTTTATGGCATTTACTATTGTCTTAGTATCTTTTTCGTGTACTGGCCCTATTGTCGGCAGTATATTAGTGGAGTCAGCTGGAGGGGCATTTGTGAAACCACTGATAGGAATGCTTGGATTTTCGCTAGCCTTTGCGATACCGTTTGCACTATTTGCCATATTCCCAAGTTGGCTGAATGGGTTGCCTAAATCTGGTGGATGGCTTAATTCCGTGAAGGTTGTTTTAGGGTTTTTAGAATTGGCTTTTGGTTTAAAATTTTTAAGCGTAGCTGATCAGACGTACCACTGGGGACTATTGGATAGAGAAATATACATTGGTCTTTGGGTAGTAATTTTCTTCTTAATGGGATTATACCTTCTAGGCAAACTAAAGTTTAGCCACGATAGTGACATGCCGTACCTAGGAGTGCCTAGATTACTTATGGCTATTCTTACATTTTCGTTTGTAGCGTACCTAATCCCAGGCCTAATAGGTGCCCCACTTAAGTCTCTGGCCGGGTACATGCCTCCTATGAGTACTCATGACTTCAATTTAATGGGAAGCGGTGATAAGAATCATTCAACGGAATATTATGCAGGGGTAAAGCCCAAATATGAAGATAAGTTGCATTTGCCATACGGCATCAGAGGATATTTTGATTACGAGCAGGGTATGGAAGTTGCCAGACAAACGGGACGTCCAGTTTTTCTAGACTTTACAGGGCATGGCTGTGTAAACTGTAGAGAAATGGAAGCTAAAATATGGTCCAATGATCAGGTTAAGAACCTACTAAGCAATGAGTACGTTGTAATCTCGCTGTACGTAGATGAGAAAACAGTAGACTTACCCAGTAATGAGCAGTTTTACAATAAGAAAGGACGTAGGGTTACTACTTTAGCAAAGAAGAATAGCTGGATACAAGAGTGTTATTTTGATGCAAATGCCCAACCGCAGTATGCTCTACTAGATAATGAAGGCAACTTACTACAACCTTCTCGTACGTATGATTTGGACGAATCGCTGTACATTAGGTTTTTAGAAAAAGGCTTGATGGAGTATAAAACTAGAATGGACGCTAAACTTCCTATAGACTAAATGAGTATCAAACAACATTTCACCGAAGCTCAAGAAGTGCTTACTGCTTTTTTAGCAGACGATAAAAATTTTGAGAATATAGAAGCAGCAGGGAAACTACTCGTCGAGAGTTTTCAGAAAGAGGGTAAGGTACTCAGCTGTGGGAATGGAGGAAGCCTCTGTGACGCTATGCATTTTGCAGAAGAACTCACTGGAAGATACCGAAATAACAGACCTGCAATAGGAGCTATAGCTATAGCAGATGCTAGCCATATGGCTTGTGTAGGGAATGATTACGGATACGACTATGTGTTTTCTCGCTATGTGGAAGGTGTAGGTCGTAAGGGTGATGTACTGCTAGGTATAAGCACCAGTGGCAATAGCCAAAATGTAGTGAATGCCATACTTGCTGCCAAAGAAAAGGGCATGAAAGTAATAGGTCTCACGGGGAAAGATGGTGGTAAAATGGCAGGTCTTTGTGATGTGGAAATACGTGCACCGAAGAGTGATTATGCAGATCGAGCTCAAGAAATACATATCAAGGTAATTCATTCACTCATAGATTACATAGAGCAAAATTTGTAGTGAAGAAGGGCTAATTGTTGCCTCAAGAAACCTATATCCGAGAAGAGAATGTTACAGTCTCCACTAGAATATAATATCCATTACTTTTTTGTGGCTCTAAGGTTACAAACCCCTAAAGAACATACCTCAAGAACTTAATCTTTTTGCCTTGTTCTAGCCACATTTTTTCATAAAATGTTTGGATGTTAGCCAGGTGCTCAGGGATGTCATCCCAAGCATAAATGTCATCACAGTCTTCCAATAGTGTTAGTTCTTGTTCCGCGATGACTTCTTTCGTAAATTCATAAAATCGTGTAGAATCACTCTTTAGGTTCATAATAGCTCCATCTTTGGATATGTTGCGGTATCTACTAAGAAACATAGGATTTGTTAAGCGTTTTCGCTTTTTGGCATGTTGCGGGTCCGGAAATGTAATCCAAAATTCATCGATCTCACCTTTGTCAAAATACTCCTCAATATTTCCAATCATCAGTCGATGAAAAGCTACATTGGTCATGTTGTGTTCTAGAGCATACTTTGCCCCTTTCCATAGCCTATTGCCTTTTACATCTATCCCTATGAAGTTTCTGTCAGGGAAACGCTCTGCTAATCCTATGGTGTATTCTCCCTTTCCACAGGCCATCTCTACAGTGATTGGATTGTCGTTTTGGAAAACGTCAGATTTCCATTTCCCTTTGAGTTCCACCGCACGTTCATAGCAGTTTTCAAATGCTGTTACCTCGGCAAATTTTTGGAGCTTACCTACTTTTCCCACAGTGCAAAGGTAGAATTATTAGTATACTGAATAGTTAATTTAGCGTAGGTGTTTTCTTTTCTTGTAGTAGGCGGAAATCATTAGGGTTGTTTGCGACATGTTTTGTCAGCTCTATTAATGCTGTTTACAAGTTAGAAAAGTTTTCTGTCGGTGTCTTTCAGACTTAAATACCTAATCTATGGGGACTCGCCTCACTTTTCCCGTATCAGTATATGTTATCTGGTCTATGAAAATCATTTCTTTTGGATTGTGGTAGAGTGGTAATTCTCGCTTAAGCATTTCGAGTAGATGCACAGTATCTGTTATGGGCAGTCCTTCTACTACTAATACTGCTTTTTCACCAAGCTCAGTATCCTTCTTTTTGGTCATATAGAAAGCTCTGTCTATACCGGATGATACCAAGAGTTCCTTGATTTGTGGCTCTACCAATGAAGGATGTATTTTTATTCCGCCACTATTAATTACATCGTCAGACCGTCCCAAGATTTCAAAACCATCAGAGTGCAGACTAGCAATGTCGTTCGTTTTTATAAAAATAGTTAACGCTGGAATAGCAATACACAGTTGATTATCATCTAGACTTACGTCTACCCCATGCTGCGGCTTGAAGTACTGGTCGGTTCCTATTTTACGAAGTGCTATGTGACTAGCAGTCTCTGTCATTCCGTAGGTCTCCCAAATATCGGTTTTCGTTCCCTTAGCATAGGCTATTAACTTATGCTCCAATGTCACGGGTATGGGCGCTCCCCCAATTAAAATAGCTGTTTGGGGAGATAAAAGTGCCTTGTCGGCTGCCAGTATTTTTTGCATTTGGTTTTGGGTGAATGAAGACAAGTCAAAATGTGATGCATACTCTTTTAGTTCCTCGCTTGGGTTCGCACTTGGATTTATAAAGTGGATATGCCAATCGAAGTGTAATGCACGAATTAGCTGCATAAATCCACCTGTTTTTCGTACAGGAAGGCAACATAAAGTAGAGTACTGGCCGTTCGACTTGCTCAATTGTAAAGAGCTAAATGTTTGTTCACACGACCAAATTAGTAGCTTCCTGGATAGCTGGATTTCCTTAGGTGTGCCTGTGCTACCAGAAGTAGTAAGTGTAAATTCTTTAGCCCCAATATTCCATTGACGAATAACATCTTGTACGAAGTGTTTTTCGTTAAAATCTGAAGAATAGGATACCCTGAGGTTTGTCAATTTTCGGCTATTTTCTGTCAAATGTATTTATCTTTCTATCATCATCAGTTTTTGCAGAGTATTATTTCGGCTAACACTGCATGCAAAGGCTTTAAATCCTTAAATTCGCCCTTTATTTTTATACAACAGATAAACTATGACAAAAGTTATAAATTCAATTTTAGTTTTTATTCTATTAATAGGCAGTGTATCTGCTTCAGCTCAGGCAGTTACGCCTTCGGTGGCACCCAAGGCTCTTGCGGTAGATGAAAAGTTCCCAGTGTTTAGTTTTGGTGATGAGATGATGTACAACGATGAGTTTATGCGTGTGTTTAATAAAAACAAGCGAGATAAGGCTAAACCGACGAAGCAAGAAATAGATGAGTACTTAGACTTGTACATTAAGTTTAAACTAAAAGTGAAAGAGGCCTATGCCTTAAAGATGGATACTATGCCTTCGTTTAAAACTGAACTCGCTGGTTACAGAACCCAGCTGGCGCAACCGTATCTCACGGATAAGACCGTTACTGAAAACCTGATTAAAGAAGCCTATCAGAGAAGCCAACAGGAAGTAAGAGCGAGTCACTTACTAATCAATTGTGCATTAGATGCTAAGCCTAGTGATTCCTTAGCAGCCTATCAAAAGATAATGGGGTTAAGAAACAGAATAGTGAAAGGTGAATCGTTCAACACGGTAGCTAGTCAGTTTTCCGAAGACCCTTCAGCTAAAGCAAATGAGGGAGACTTGGGCTATTTTTCAGCGTTTCAAATGATATATCCTTTTGAAAATGCTGCTTTTAGTACTCCTATAGGTGAAGTCAGTATGCCTATACGCACCCAGTTTGGTTATCACCTGGTATATGTAGCAGATAGACGAAAGGCGTTAGGGGACATCAAGGTAGGTCACATAATGATAAAGTATTATAATCCAACACAGATAGACAGTACCAAAGAACGCATAGATGCAGTCTACGCTAAGCTGAAAGCCGGAGCCGATTGGGGAACTACAGTTCAAGAGTTTTCGGAAGATTTTAATACGAATAGCAAGGATGGTGAATTAAGCTGGTTTAACAGAACCACTGCTAACATTCCAGTAGAATTTAAAGATGTCGCCTATACACTTAAAAATGATGGCGATTTCAGTGAGCCTATCAAAACTAAATTTGGCTGGCATATCATCAAGCGATTTAATATAAAACCAATCCAGACCTATGATGAAGCAAGAGATTATCTAAGAAGAAAAGTGGAAAGAGACAGTAGAAGCGAAATGAATAAAGAGATTGTCGTGAAACGAATAAAAGTAGAAAATAAGTATGCTGAGGTCTTAGGTTTAGATGCGGTGAAGGACTCGTTTGATGTAAGCGTGGTTAATGGGACTTATAAAAAAGGAGGAGGGACAGGCAAGGTGCTTTTTAAAATAGCAGATAAGTCCTATACCGATGACATGTTTATGGGTTATGTGGCTACCAATCAGACTAAGACAAATAAATCGCTAGATAACGCCTTAAAGGATATGTATGCTGACTTTGTTCAGAAGTCTAATCTAGCATATGAGGAATCTATCTTAGAAACCAAATACGATGACTTTAAATATATCATGCAGGAGTATAAGGATGGTATTCTACTTTTTGAGCTCACAGATAAGAAGGTATGGAGCAAAGCAGTAAAAGATACTGCCGGACTTGAAGCCTTTTATAAGGCCAATGAAAAAGACTATATGTGGAAAGAGCGAGTGGATGCTACTATTTTTAGCTGTAAGGACAGCAAAATAGCCAAGATGGCGAGCAAGCAAGCCAAAAAGGGTAAGAGTATCAATGAGATTCTTGAAAAGTGCAATGCTAAGGACCCTTTGGCGGTGAAAGTAGAGACTCAGAAATTTGAAAAAGGGAGTAATGAACTGCTTGATAAAATTACCTGGAGTAAAGGGGTTTATCCATTAGGGAATGAAAATGATAGAGTAAAATTTGTGCGTGTAAACGAACTGATAGCTCCTACAGTCAAATCACTTGAAGTTAATATGGGACAAGCTACATCTGATTATCAGAATCATTTGGAGTCGAAATGGATAAATGAACTGAAGCAAAAATATCCAGTTCAAGTGTTTGAAAAGAATGTAATAAGACTTTACCAGTAGCCTATATTGAAGAAAACAGTAATAATTTTCAGTATCCTGCTTGGTGCTTGTAGCCCACAACCGGAAGGGGACTTGGTGGCAGAAGCATTCGGTAACAAGCTGTACTCTGCGGAGATAGCCAAGGTGGTAGGAGATGACCTTACCTTTGAGGATAGTGTGTTTATTACGAAGGAGTATATCAATGTGTGGCTGAGTAAGCAAGTGCTTCTTAATAAGGCTGATGAAGTACTGACTGCAGCAGAGAAGGATAAATCTAAGGCATTGGAACAATACAGACTGGATTTATTAACGTATGAAGTGCTCAATAAGCTGGCTAATCAACAGCTGGATACCAGTGTGGATGAAGAGGAGTTGCAGGAATATTATGATAATAACTCCGATGAGTTTGAGCTGTCTCAAAACATCCTAAAAATCATCTTTTACAAAATACCTAGAAGTACGAAAGACGCGAACATGCTCTGGTCAAGTTTCAAAGCAGGGGATGAGTCTGTAACGGGAATGCTGAAGGATCTGGCAAAAGAAAATGGGAACTATTATGATGATGATCAGAGTTGGGTCTATTTTGATGACATATTAAAAGAGATACCAATCAATACCTATAATCAAGAGCATTACTTAAATAACAATAAGTACATACAGTTAGATGATGGTGATATGGTCTATTTTATAAAGATACTAGACTTTAAAATAAGAAGTACTACCTCTCCGTTTTCTATGGAGAGAAGTAACATACGAGATATTCTAGTAATGAAAAGGCAGCAAAAATTAGTGCGGTCTATTGAAACAAAACTGCTAGACGAAGCGTATAGCAAAAAACAAATAAGAACATTTTGAAAAATATAATAACGAGTATCCTCTTAGTGATTTGTACTTCTGCATGGGCACAAAACTTACGGGTCATAGACGAAATAGTAGCAGTTGTTGGTGATAATATCATTATGCGATCAGAGCTAGAAGCTGAATATGCTCAAGCTAAAAAGGAAATGTCCTTCTATGAAGGAGACCTTAAGTGTGAGATCCTTAACCAGCTTGTGATACAAAAATTATATCTACACAAAGGAGATGTAGATAGTGTGTATGCTACTGAAGATAGAGTGCAAGCAGAGGTAGATAGACGAATAAAGTACTATGCGTCACAGATAGGTGGTGAAGCTAGACTTGAGCAATACCTGGGCAAGACTGTGGCAGAGTATAAAGAGCAGATGCGACCTAAAATAGAACAGCAGATGGTGACTCAGCAAGTGCAGCAGAGCTTGGTAAGTGGTGTGAAAGCTAGTCCTACCGACGTGCGAAAGTTCTTCAATGAGATACCAAAAGATAGCCTACCTAAGTTTGGGGTGGAAGTTGAGTTAGGATTGATAGCTATGAAACCTACGCCAAGTGCTGATGCGAAGGAGTATGCCTTGGAGAAAATCACTAAATTACGGAAAGACATTCTAAGTGGGGTGTATGACTTTGACTTTGCCGCAAAAGGTAATAGTGACGATAAAGGTACTGCTATCAATGGAGGAGACCTGGGCTATTTCTCAAGAGGTCAGATGGTTGGTGCCTTTGAGCGAGCAGCTTTTAAACTGAAAAAAGACTCTATATCTGAGGTTATAGAAACGGAATATGGTTATCATATCATTCAGTTGTTAGATCGGAAAGGAGATAAGGTAAATGCCCGTCATATACTGATAAAGCCTTTGATAGTTAATAGTGACCTCGCTAAATTGAAGGAAAAGCAGTTAGTGTTGCGAGAAGCATTGATAGAGGATAGCCTTACGATGTGTCAAGTGGCAAGCCAATACAGCACAGATAACTACACAAAGGATAACTGTGGGTTTTATGCAGATCAAACTACAGGTTCACAACAAGTCCCAGTAGCAGCTTTGGATCCTTTGATCGCTGCAAAAGTAGAAGTGCTAAAGGTGGGCGAGTATTCAAAACCCGAGCAGTTCCAAGATATGGATGGTACCATCGGGTATAGGTTCTTCTATTTAAGAAAAATAGTGCCAGCGCATACTGCAAACCTAAGAGATGATTATCAAAAAGTACAGTCACTTGCTTTGGAAAAGAAACAAGAAGATGTAGTGAAGGAATGGACAAATACGTATAAAAAAGGCGTGTATGTATGGATAGACCCCGTATTTGTCAATTGTACAGAATTAGAAGGGTGGAAAGGATTAAGTAACTAAGAGTATGGCAAATTTTAGCAACGATAAGGAAGCAGCAGATGCGTTAGTGCTCAAAGTAAAAGAGCTGAAAAAGGAAATCGGAAAGGTCATCATTGGCCAGGAAGAAGTTATAGATGGTGTCATTACGAGCATTATTAGTAATGGTCACGCTTTACTCATAGGTGTGCCAGGTCTTGCTAAGACACTACTTATAAAAACGATAAGTGAAGCTTTAGATATGAGTTTTAATAGAGTGCAGTTTACTCCGGATTTGATGCCGAGTGATATCTTAGGCTCTGAGATTCTTGATGAGACAAGGAACCTTAAGTTTAACAAAGGACCTGTTTTCGCTAATATAGTGCTAGCAGATGAGATCAACAGAACTCCACCCAAGACACAAGCAGCACTGCTTGAAGCTATGCAAGAGAAGAGTGTTACGGTCTCTGGGACGAACTATCCATTGCCTAAACCATTCTTTGTACTCGCTACGCAAAACCCAATTGAACAAGAAGGAACGTATCCCTTGCCAGAGGCACAATTGGATAGATTTATGTTTAATATGGTACTAGATTATCCATCAGCTGCGGAGGAAATAAACATAGTGAAAGCTACGACGTCGTCTTCGTCGGTGACGGTCAATAATATACTGAGTGGAGAAGAAATTATAGCCTTTCAAGAGCTTGTGAAGAGAGTTCCTGTAGCAGATAATGTGTATGAATACGGGGTTTCCTTAGTGAGACGTACTAGAGCTGGAAGAGACCAAGCCTCGGATAAGGTGAATGTTTACATAGATTATGGTGCAGGACCCAGAGCATCTCAGTACCTCATCATTGGAGCTAAGGCTCATGCGATTATAGCGGGTAAGTATTCCCCAGACATAGAAGACGTTCAGGCAGTCGCTAAAATGGTGCTGAGGCACAGAATTGTAAGGAACTACAAAGCGGAGGCAGAGGGAATATCTGCGGATAGTATTATAGAAAGTATTTTTTAAGTACATTGATATATACTGTAGTAGATATAGAGACTACTGGTGGGTCTCACGGCAATAGAATTACCGAAATAGCTGCCGTAAAAACAGATGGCAAACAGGTATTAGGGAGTTATGAAACGCTCATTAATCCTGAAGTCTTTATCCCTAAGTCCATTACATTGCTTACGGGCATCACCAATACCATGGTGGAAGATGCTCCCAGATTTGAAGATATTGCAGATGAGTTTTTAGCCTTTCTTGGAGAAACTGTATTCATAGCTCATAATGTGAGCTTTGACTATGGTATCATCAAGAATCACTTCGAAGATTTAGCCATGTCGTTTAACATGAAAAAACTATGTACAGTGAGGCTTTCAAGAGGAATTATTCCTGGATATCCATCGTATTCATTAGGAAAAATATGTCCACAGCTAGGGATTGAAAATCACAATAGGCACCGCGCTATGGGAGATACCATGGCTACCGTAGAGCTTTTTCATCTACTACTGACTAAAGATAAGGATGATTTTGTATTCTATTCACTTAATCAGCTAAATAAAGAAGCTATGCTCCCTCCTAACCTGGAGAAGTCAGAGTTTGAAAGTGTGCCGAATACCACAGGAGTATATTACCTGCTAGGTGAGAAAATGGAGATACTCTATGTCGGTAAGGCTAAGGATATTAAGAAACGGATAGTTACACACTTTAGTGAAAAGAGCAGAAAGAAAAGTGAGTTGCTTCGTAAAATTCATCATGTGAGTTACGTGGAAACCGGTAATGAATTAATAGCACTTCTCTTAGAGAGTGATGAGATAAAAAAGCACTATCCTCCATACAATAAGGCTCAAAAGAATAAAAGCAATGATTACCATGTCTGCTACTATGAAGCCCAAGATGAAGTACTTAGGGTAGACGTTTTCTTAAAGAAGTTTGCCAAAAACAGTATTCAGAGCTTTAGCAGTGTTACCATGGCTAAAGATCACCTCTACCAATTAGTAGAAAAGAATAAGCTCTGTCCCAAGTACACAGGACTAGAACGCACTAAAGGTAATTGCTATCTAGGGGAAGAATGTGCTATATGTTCAGGTACTGAGACCCCTGCCGACTATAACAAACGGGTGATGAAGTCTACTGAAAATAAGGCAAAGGAACAGAGCGTCTGGATTATTGGACCGGGACGTACAAAAGAGGAATATGGTGTTGTAAGTATTCGACAGGGAGATTACGTCGGGTTTGGATTTATAGAGACGGTATCCATATCCAGTCAAGAGGAATTGCAAGATGCTATACAACCATACCGGAACAATAACGATATTAAAAGAATTTTGAATGGGTTTATGAGTAACCCTATTCCGAGGATGTATACGCTTCTTGAACAGCGACTAGCTGCTGTTTAATTTAAATCCTCTTTTGTGAGCTTGAACTGATTTAGTATTTCCCCACTTGGGTCTGTATATAGATACCTTACGTGAGTGAGACCCAGGTCTTCCATGCCTGAGATTACCGTTCTGAAGTTTTCTGAGTTAAGAATGTTGCTTTTAAGTACTTGCTGTGCTTCTGCTCCTTTTATGAAAGGAACAAGACTCAAAGGGACTTCTACAGTATATGTAAGCTCTTGGGGGTTCACCACACTTACCCGGAGTATCTTTATGCCTGAATTAGGGTCCTCGTAAGGTAGGTTAGCATTAAGGATGTTCAACATTTGCTTTGTTTCATCGGAGATAGAACTAAGGTCAGTACCCTTCAGTGAGTTATCTTGCTTCGACTTAGATTCGGTCAATAACTCTTTAAGTTTTTGCTCATCAATGCGCATTTTACTTATGGTCGCATTGTTTTTATCCAAAAATGAGATGTTAAAGGTAATTCCGTCGTCTATCATTTGTTGGGCAGCTGGAGTCGTGCTTAATAGGTTTGCAATGAGATCCGGGAGGACATTGAGGTAGAGGTTTTTATCTTCTCTTTCTACTACAAGGTTAGTGTTAAACTTGAGTCCAATGTGGTCCTTAGATATGAAATAGGCTGACGTAGATGATATTACATTGTTGACCAGCTTATTTGATCCTCTGTTATAGGATTCTACAAAATCTTGTGTCCGTTCCTCAGGGCTCTTACAGCCTGTGATGAGTAAACCTATGACTAGGAGAATAGATACGTACCGGCTGATTTGAGTTATAACTTGCATGGTTCAAATCAACGCAAAATTAAACTATATCCAAAAGGGGATTTAAACTAGAGTTCGATGATCTCTTTGGACTTAAACCACCATAAGACTGCACCCTCTGATATCAGCTTGGTCTAGTCGTCCTTTTACTTCAAACGTGCCGTCCGGATATATAGTACCGATGTCATCTGTGGCAATAAAACAGCAGGTATTCAAATTAGCAAGGTCTATGATGTTGAGAGCGGCTGAACTGTCCGTATAGTTGCTAGTGAGAGGGTCCGTGTCGTCACGAGGCAGTACCTTCATCCATGGAGGGGCCGTATATTTCATTCGTTCATCACTGTAGGCTTGACTTAACAGCTCTGTCATTCCGTACTCCGAGCGAATAGTGGCTTTTGGGAAACTAGATTTTAACTCAGCGTAGACTTCCTCTTTCGTCATTTCCTTTTTTCTCCCTTTCATCCCACCAGTTTCTATGATAGTAATGGGCAGATCTAACGTATAGGTTTTTGCAAAATCCAACAAAGCAAAGCTGACCCCAAAGAGTATAATGGGCTTGCTAGAATGGAGTATTCTATTATACAGTTCTTGATGGTTATACAGATAAAAGGCTTCCTCTTGTTTGTTTTGATTCATAAAAAACCGCACCATTTCCACGAGAGACGAGTTGCTGCGTTCTAGGTAGTTTGGCAGAAGGCCTAATATTTCATATTCTGAAATGTCCCCGAATAAATTGTTGATGATGTGGAGCGAGTTGCTGTGATAGTCGGCTAGGTGTCTCACGTAATGGCGCGATACTCCCATACCTGTGGTCGAGCTACTTTCAAATATACGTTCACTATCAAAGTCGCCAGTAGTAACACGGTGTGTTTTGAAAAGTGAGATAGGAAGAAAGGGGATTTGGGTAAAGTGCTCAATTCTTTTAGGCTGTTTATCAATTAATTGTAAATATTCAGCGTATACCGTATTATATTTAGCTTGATTTTGAAATATCTCAAGTGCAATAGCGTTAAAATTGTGCGCTGAGACAGACCAAATCGTTTCTATGCTAGGCAATCGCATCATATATACAGCAAAGGTAATCGCTCTGGTGATTTGTACGACACTCTCTGGATGTGCTCCGGATAGTTTAGGGTTTAGTGATGTGCCCGCAATTTCTCTAGAATCGGTAGCCGTATTGAGTGACCTAGAAGGAAAGGATAGTATCATACAAGTCACTATAAACTACCAAGACGGAGATGGTGATATTGGTCTTACGAATGCGGATACAGCCTCTCCCTATGATTTAGGTAGTCCATACGCTCATAATCTTCCAATTACGTACTTGGTAAAAAATAGTGCAGACAGTTTCGTTGAACTACGCAAGCCTAATGGAGACCTATATGGGAATCAGCACGAGCGTATTCCAGTGATTACCCCTGAAGGAAAGTATAAATCTATCTCAGGTACACTTCAAGCGAATCTGCCCGCCAATCCTATATCTCTTAATCCTGAAACGGTAAAATTAGAAATAAAACTAATAGATCGAGCACTAAATATCAGCAATACAGTGACTACTGAAGAACTCCAATTGAAACATTGATGTATTTAATTGTATACACTGAATGGCGTGGAAATAAAAATGCTAAAATGAATGTGAGTACCAATTTTTTATATGTTTGCAGCACTTTGAGCAGATTAGCACGGTTTGTGTAAATAAATTACTAACAAAATAATAGTCATACCATGAAATCCATAATCAAAATAACGGCGCTATTCGCCATTTTGGCTTTTTCTTCTAGTACTGCACTTGCTCAGAAATTTGCTTACGTAGATTCAGAATACATCTTATCACAGATGCCAGCTTACAAGTCTGCTCAGACTCAACTCAATGAGATTAGCAAACAATGGCAGGCAGAGGTAGACGAAAAATTTGCTGAAATAGATAAACTATACAAACAATACCAAGCGGAAAAGGTGCTTCTTACCAAAGATATGCAGACCAAACGCGAAAATGAAATTATTGAAAAAGAGCGAGCAGCAAAACAGTTTCAGAATGATAAGTTTGGATACGAAGGAGAACTGTTTAAAAAGCGTTCCGAGTTAGTCAAACCAATTCAGGACAAAGTGTATGAAGCCATCAACAAAGTGGCTAAAAGCAATGGTTTGGATTTTATCTTTGACAAAAGCGGAGACATGCTTATGCTAGTTTCTAATCCCAAGTATGATAGAAGCGATGAAGTTCTAGAAGAACTAGGAGTCGTACCATCTAAAGATGGAAATGACAATAATCTGCCTCCAGGGGCTAAAGACTATGACGATGATGATTTACCTCCGAGATAAGGGAGCTAAATCAAGGTATACTAAAATTTAAAAACAATAAAATAAAACAATAAATAACAAATGAAAAAAGCAATCGTAATACTTCTAATGCTATGCGCTACCGTAGGTGCTAAAGCTCAAACTAAAGTGGCCCATATTAACAGTAGTGAGCTTATAGAAGCCATGCCTGAGGCAGATAGTATCCAAAAGAAACTATTAAAGGAGCAAGAACAGTGGCAGCTTATTCTTTCAGAAAAGGAGAAAGAAGCTAAGACTAAGTATGCTACTCTAATGCAAATCATTGATGATCCTAATGTTTCTAAGAGTATGAAAGAGATAAGAACTCAAGAAGTGGAAAATCTACAGAAGCAGTATCAAGAGCTAAATCAACGAGCTCAAGAGGAATTGCAAAAGAAACAAGAGGAGCTTCTTAGCCCGCTATTGGAAAAGGTAAAAGCAACCATTAGTGAAGTAGCTAAGTCTAACGGATACGCGTATGTCCTAGACACTACAGAAGGAAGTGGTATCATTTACAGCGATGCTTCATATGATCTTATGCCTTTAGTGAAGGCTAAACTGGGTCTTAAATAAAATACTATCAAAGCGTCTCAACCTATAGGCGTTTTTGATTCAGGGCTTGGTGGACTTACCATCTTAAAGGCCTTGCAAAAAAAACTTCCAAATGAGCAGTTCATTTATTATGGTGATACTGCTCATTTGCCTTATGGAGATAAGAGCGAAGAGGCACTTATATCCTATGTGCAGGCTATTGCTCATTTTCTAAAAAGCAAAAACTGCAAAATGTTGGTAGTCGCTTGTAATAGTGCTACTACTGTCATAAACAAAGCCCCAAATCTACCGTACTCTTCCGAAGACATCGTAGAGGTGATAAGTCCTATAGTCGATCTTATTGCCACGCAGCAGAAGTATACTAATATTGGAATAATAGGAACACGAAAGACGATTAGCTCCGGGATGTTTAATGAGGCTTTAGCACTTCGAAATAGTAAGCTACATATCACTGCAAGAGCGACTCCTCTACTTGTGCCTCTTATAGAGGATGGTTTCCTTGAAGAGAATGTTCTCTTTCCGGTGTTTGATAGATACTTTCAGGGGTTTCAAAAGTGTGAGCTACTTATACCGGCTTGTACCCATTACCCTATTATTTATCAGCAGATAGAGTCATACTTTGATCACAAGCTAAAGGTGCTACATACTCCTAAAATAATAGCAGAGTGTGTGGAGGCAGTTTTACAGCAAAAAGAACTATTGGCTACTTCAAAAATAAATGAAGACGATTATCATCTTTCAGATGTGACGGATGAATTTCTTAGAGAGGCTGAGCTCTTTCTAGGTAAAAAGGTTCATTTTAAACGTACGTTAGTTTAAAACAATATTACGTAAAATGCGCTTCTTGTCCTTTCTTTTTTCGCTTCTCAAGTCAGAGATAAGCTTGGTTTGCTCCATGCATTCGTTGGTAAAAATACGGTCTGAATAGCCAAATTCATTCCCGAACTTAGCACAAACAAATTAATCATTATGCTAAAGAAATACATACCAATTACATGTTTACTTGTCTTAATCTCTAGCTTGGCAATTGCCCAGTTTGCAGATATTAGAGGGGTCGTTATAGGAGAGGATGAGCCATTAGTAGGAGCGCAGGTTTTGCTCACTAAAGATGGATCTAGGGTGAAGGCTTTAGTGAGCAATCCAGAAGGGGAGTTTGTTATTGCAGATTTATCTAGCGGTGATTATCTACTTACCATAACTTTTATTGGTTTAGCTACCTACAAGGAATCTATTTACCTTGAGGCTGGGCAGTCCTTGTATAAGAAGGTGGAGCTTACTTCGAATGTAGAGACTAAAAAGACCGTAGTTATTACAGGTAGCCCTAAGTTGACAGAGACTAGGCCTTTTAAACCTGAAGAATTGATCAAAGGCCCTTATGAAAATGTCATAGATTTGGTGAGTAATGATCCAGCGCTCACAAGGCGTGGAGGAAAGCTTCAGTTTAGTATGGCTAGGGCAGACCAAACAAGCATAGTAAAGGATAATGTATCACAAATAGGCCCAACTATTCCTACTTCTTTTAACATAGGTCAAGTAAAAGTGCTGTCTGTAGGTGTGCCAGCTATGTACGGAGATTTTGTAGGCGGAGTCATAGAGTTTACTTCAGCCGATAGACTAGATACTGCCTCTGTGAAACGTATGATGCTTCGCAGCAGTAGCCCCTTTAATGCCTACCATCAAAACGCCTTAGAGACTTTTTGGTACAAGCCATTGATTGTAAATGAGGGCCAAACGAAACTTGGGATCACACACAGTTTATTCGCAGAGTATCAAAAAGACCCTAATCCAAGTGCAGTAGCTATATATAGACTTAAGGAGTCCAGTAGGAATAAGATGAGTAATCAACCCTTCGTGGGCGCACCCGGAAGACTAGAAGTGACCTTGCCAAATAGTTTTAGTGAAGCAGATTTTGAGGAGCAGAAAGTTCGTCCTAACGCATCCGGCTGCAATTTCTACAGTAGCTTAAGAGCCTCATGGAAACCAAATGAGAATGTAACATTAAGTGCGGAGCCATCCTATCAGTTTAGCAGACAGCAACAGTTTTCATTCAGTAATAGTCTATTAAATGATGCACATAATCCGGTAAGGACATCACACACAGCAAAGTTCAATGCTCAGATAAGTCATACCTTAAAAAGACCTTATAATTCGAAAGGAGAGTATACTTATGATAGTAGTCTGATTAGTAAAGTAGGGTATATAATAATAGCGGATTATCAACGAGTTAATACAGAAACAGCCGATCCTGTCCACGGAGATAGAGTTTTTAATTATGGATATATTGGTAGTTTTGAAGGCCGTGGTCAGGATATATATGAGACCAAAGAAGATACTCGTGAAGTAACAGACCAATATGGGAATAAAGTCGTGATACAAAATTATCAAGAACTGAGTGGCTACCGAGATACGGCCTTGATTTTTAATCCCAGTGCTATAAATCAGGAAAGAGCAGATATAAACACATACCTGATGAATACCTATGATATTAATTCGTTAAATGAGTTGTCTACAAATCAAGGACTTCTAAACGGTCAAAATCCCAATGTGATTAACAGTATGTGGTATGCTCCTGGTGCTGTGGTAAGTAACTATGTGAAAACAGATCAGCAAAAAGTAAACCTAAATGCTATAATCAACTTGTCTGTTAACCCGAGGCATAGTTTAAATCGGCAACATGACATTCAAATAGGAATGCTATATGAGCAGCAACGCAGATCTTTCTATTCACTTAATGCGAATTCTCTTTGGCAGCTTATGCCACAGCTTGTGAATACACATATAGGAGATATGGATAAAAGTAGTGCAGTGCTTAGCTATGATAGTAAAGGTGTATTCACAGATACCGTGACCTACAGCAGAACTGTTTATGCAGAGAATCAAGGCACTTTTGATAAAAATGTAAGAGCGATGGTGCCAGCAGGTAATGGATATACCAGCGGGGGTGCACACTTTATCGATGTGAATAGTTTAGATCCTGCAGCATTTACCTTAGAGATGTTCTCTGCGGATGAGCTATGGAATAATGGGAATGCATACGTATCGTATGCGGGGTATGATCATACGGGTAAGCGGTTAAAAGGACAGCATGGATTGAATGATTTCCTGCAAAATACCAATGATAGGCTTGTAAATGCATATACTCCTTCCTATGCTGCAATATGGCTACAAGATAAATTTGTTCTGGAGAGGATAAAGATACGAGCGGGTGTGCGTATAGAACGATTTGATGCGAATCAGCTTACACTCAGAGATGAATATTCGCTTTATCCTGTTAAAACTGTCGGAGAGACAAATAGGTTAGGAGGGGTTTCGGTCAGCCATCCTGAGAATATAGCTAGTGATGCCGTAGTGTATGTCGATGATATAAATAGTCCCATTAAAGTAGTAGGGTATCGAACTGGCTCCAAGTGGTATTCGTCAGAGGGAGTAGAGCTAGCTAGCGGCACTTCATTAGCTGGTGCTACAAATGCTAATAAGATTCAACCCTATCTGGTGGATCCACAAAATCAAGAAGTGACCTTAGAATCTTTCAAGGATTATGCTCCCGAAATTTTGATCTTGCCGAGGCTTTCATTTTCGTTTCCCGTGAACTCTACCTCTATGTTTTACGCTTACTATGATAAGTTTGCCCAGAGACCTAGTTATGGTCAGTCATTTGCCCCTGTGAGTAGCTATTACTTTCTTGAGGCTAATGCAGGAGGTGTAATAGCAAATCCCAATCTTAAGGCAGCTAAACGAACAGATTATCAGTTTGGGTATAAGCAGGCACTAGGGGAGTCTTCTATACTGAATATACGTGTAGGGTATGCGCAGATCGAGGATGATATTAATCTTGTACGCATCGAACACGCCTATCCTCAAAGTTACACCACCTACAGTAACCAAGATTTTTCTACGGTGAAGTCCTTCGGAGCGGATTATGTAATAGGGAAGAAAAACAGTACATATAAAGTGAGTTACCTGCTTCAGTTTGCAGATGGTACGGGGTCTAATGCAAATTCTGCTTCAGCACTTATTCAAGCAGGTCAACCCAACCTGAGAAGCCTATATCCACTAGAGTACGACATCCGACATAAAATTAATGCAAATGCTACTTTTGACCTTTCGGAGGTATTCGTCAGAAAGCGAAATGTGTTTAGTAACACTAGTTTAAGTATTTTTGGTAATGCCCAGAGTGGTACTCCTTTTACAGCATTGGCTAATGCCATGCCAGAGGCTCAGAGCCTGGGTGTAGCCAGTCGAAGTCAGATAGAAGGGAACCCTTTCGGATCTCGAATGCCGTGGAACTACACGTTAGACTTGGCGCTAAGTAAGGATTTTAGTTTAAAAGAGAAACCTTTTACGGTCCAGTTGAATGCAAGAAACCTATTGAACCTGACGAATATTTATACTGTTTATGCGTATTCTTCATCTGCGTCTGACGATGGTTACTTAGCATCACCTCAAGGGCAGCAGCAAGTGCGAAATGAACTAAACGCGCAATCATTTGTCTACTACTATAATTTAAAGCAAAATAGCCCCAATAATTTTGGGACGCCACGAAACATAAGTATAACCTTAAGAAGTACATTCTAATCAAGGGGAATAGTACATATTTGCAGCGCAAAAAGTCAATGGGAAAGAATCACCGCATCCTGGTCATAGATGACGTACATTCAGTACTTCTAGAAAAGCTTGCAGCTTACTCGGTAAATTATATGCCAACTATCGCTGTGGATGCACTTGAGGACGCTTTGCAAGAAGCCACTATATTAGTAATGCGCAGTAAGTTAAACATGACTGCGGAGTGGATAGATAGAGCTCCTAACTTAAAACTGATAGCAAGATTGGGCTCAGGCATGGATAATATTGATGTGAACTATGCTACCGCAAAAGGGGTGCATTGTATTAATGCCCCAGAGGGAAATAGGAATGCAGTGGCTGAACAAGCAGTAGGTATGATGCTTATGTTGTTGAGCAACGTCTATAAGGGTGATAGAGAAATTAGTGAGAGAGTTTGGGATAGGAAAGGAAATGAGGGTAGAGAACTCCGAAATCTAACGGTGGGTATTATTGGATATGGTAATGTGGGGTCTAGGTTAGCAGAATTGTTAGTGGGGTTTGGATGTGAGATACTCGCATATGATTTATATAAACATGGTTTCGGTACTTCACAGGTAAAGGAAGTAAGTTTGGCGGAACTTCAGAACCAATCTGATATAGTAAGTATTCATGTACCACTCACCCCAATCTCTAAAAATATGGTAAATCAAGAATTTATCGATAGGATGAAGAAACCTGTCGTAATATTGAATCTTGCAAGAGGTGCGGTTGTAAATATTTCTGCACTGATTTACGGAATAAAAAATGGTAAAGTGTTGGGTGCAGGATTGGATGTTTTGCCCAATGAGAAATTAGAGACTTTATCCAAGAAAGAAATTGAATTATTGTCATATCTGTCAGATAGTAAGGTGGTTGTGATGAGCCCTCATATAGGTGGTATAACCAGAGATGCGTATATATTATTGGCAGAAGTGCTAGCGGATAAAATATTAAAGTGGGATAATAATCTCCCACTTGTGAACTGAAAATTAACCTTAGGTAAAATTAATTTGAATAATTGCATTTTTATAGCAAATATTGAAGTTCGAAAAAACGTGTAAAAGCAAAGTATATGAGAAAAACACTTACAGTAATATTGGCTTGTTTTTTTGCAGCCTCATCTTACGCTCAATCCAATTTTGGAAAGCTACAAGGTAAGGTTACAGATGCCAAAACAAAAATTCCGGTGGCCTACGCTACTATCCTTCTTGAAAAAGACGGTATACGTAAAGGTGGGGCATACACTGATGATGAGGGAAAGTATGTAATTAATGCATTAGATCCGGGCACATACAGTGTCACAGTGAAGTATCTTGACTATCAAGATAAGCAAGTGACTGGAGTGGAGATTTCTTCTAACAGTACAAAGTATTTAAATATAGAGATGAGCCAAAAGTCCGCCGAAGACGGTGAAGTGCTTGGCCCAGTAGTAATACGAGCAGGTAAGCCGCTTATTGAAAAAGATAAAAACACCCAGACATTGTCTAGTGGAGATATTGCTAAGCTTCCTACAAGGAACCTAAATGCAATAGCGGGTACATCGTCAGCCGCTAATCAGACCAATGGAGGAGGGATATCTTTCTTAGGAAGTAGAACAGATGCTACTGCTTATTTTGTGGATGGTGTGCGTGTACTAGGTAGTTCTAGTGTGCCTCAGTCTGCTCAAGGACAGATTGATATCATACAGTCTGGTATTCCAGCACAGTATGGTGACTTTACAGGAGGAGCTATTAGTATAACAACTAAAGGGCCGTCACGTGCAGTCCGCAGAAGTTTTGAGCTAATTTCGTCTAGTCCTTTTGATCCATACCACTTTAATCAAGCAGAGTTTTCTGCACTTGGACCGTTGTGGATTAAAAACAAAGGAGGAGGCGATAAAGAGTATGTGGCTCTAGGCTATCAATTGTCTGCAAATGTAAATTACAGTGCAGATAACCGTCCAGGAGCGGGAGGCTTTTATAGTGTAAAAGAAGACGTTCTTGATGATTTAGAAGCCAACCCAATTACAGAAAATCCTAATGGACCTGGTTTTATCTATCGTTCACTGCTTCTTACCCAAGATGATTTAGAGGTTACGAAAGCTAGAAAAAATGTTGCTGCTTATTTTGGCAACGTACAAGGTAAATTAGAGTATCTTCCTAACAAGAATACTTCGATTAGTTTATTTGGTTCATTTAACCAGAATCAAGGAAATAACTGGAACTATACGCAGTCTCTTATGAATTATAGAGAGTATAGTCACAGTACAAATCAAACACTTAGGACTTATGTGAAATTCACTCAGCGACTAGGAAGTACTACTGAAGATGACAAAGAAAAGGCGAAAGCGTTATTCTCAGATGCATTTTATAATATACGTCTAGACTACCAGAGTAGTTGGGGGGAGACGGTAAATCCATTGCACGAAGAGAATTACTTTGATTACGGATATATTGGAAAGTTCACATCAAATAGACAGCCGTTTTATCAGTTTGTTAATGACCCAACCCAGCATATAGATCAAAATGGAGATACGGTAACCCGTCAGGGATACTTCAATTATGTGACAGACGGTAATAATAGCATTGATTTCGAGAGAAGTGATAAAAACCCTCAGCGTGCACAATATACTCAAAGTATATTTGACTTTTTTGAGAGTGCCGGTTCACCATTACGCACGAATGCACAGATACAGCAGAACCTAGGTTTATTGAATGGTTTTACTCCAAACCTTACTTATTCCTTGTGGTCTAATCCTGGATCAGGAGCCACGGGTTATTCTAAGTCGCAAAATGAGCGAATTGCAGCATACGCACAAGGTGAGGCTATTCTTAATCTAGAAAACTCACATGACCTTCAGTTCGGTATGTACTTCGAGCAGACATTGTTCAGTTCTTGGAGTTTAGGCGCAGGTGGTCTTTGGACACTAATGCCACAATTAGCTAATAGTCATATCACTGAGCGTGATTTTGTTACTGAAAATGGATACATTATCGGTGGTCAACATTCCTACGATGACTTTGGTACCTTTACAGATACTGTTAGTTATGACATTCGTGTAGATTCAGATCAGCAAAAGACATTTGATAGAAACTTGAGAGCTAAGCTCATAGAGTCTGGAGCAAGAGATGCTGCAGGTAATCTATATACAGAGTCTTCATTTATAGATATTAATTCATTGGACCCAAGCACATTTACATTAGATATGTTTAGTGCAAATGACCTATGGAATAATGGTAATGCTAGAGTATCTTATTTTGGGTATGACTACTTAGGAAACCGTACGCGTAAGGCATTCTCCTTTGGAGATTTCGTGAATGACTTGGACAATAGAAGTATAGGCTCATTTGCTCCAGTGTACAGTGCTATCTGGATGCAAGATAAGTTTCAGTTCAAGGATCTTGTACTTAGATTAGGTGTGCGGATAGAAAGGTATGATGCGAATCAGTTAGGCCTGAAGGACCAATACTCTCTTTTCGCTACTAAATCTGCAGGAGAACTTGCTAGTATAGAGTCAGGTGATAGAGGTTCTAATTTATTGGCCAACTACTCGGTGCCAAGTAATATAGGTGATGACTATGTAGTTTATGTAGACGATATAGAAAATCCAGGTGAAATAGTAGGGTATAGAAATGGTAATACATGGTACGCACCAGATGGTACAGAGTTGGCTAGCCCAGATTTAGTACAGCAGTCTACTAAGAGTGGTAGAATTCAGCCATTTTTAGATAACACAAGTGAAGATATAGATGAATCTGCATTTGAAGATTATAAGCCAGTGATAAATGTACTTCCTCGTGTTTGGTTCTCTTTCCCTATCAACTCTGAGGCTCAGTTTTTTGCCAACTACGATAAGCTAGCACAAAGACCAAATGATGGTTTGATTTTCGCACCTATTAATAGATATGAATTCTTGGAGGAGAATCAGGGTGGAGTGCTTCCGAATGCTAATCTTCAGCCACGTATAACTACTAGTTATGAAATGGGCTTTAAGCAAACGCTATCTCGTAACTCTGCTATTAGTATAATCGCGGCTTACAGAGAGACTAGAGGGGATTATGCATTGGTTCAAATAAATCAAGCATATCCTATCACTTATAGTAGTTACCAAAACTTGGACTTTGAGACAGTGAAAAACTTTAGAGCTGAGTATGAGTTAAGAGGAGAAGGAAGAACGTCACTCGCGATTAATTACTCGCTACTATTCGCAGACGGTACAGGATCAAACGCAAACTCTGCTGCAGCACTTATACAAGCAGGTCAACCTAACTTAAGATCACTATATCCAACAGAGCGTGATGTACGTCATCAGATTACGGCGAGAATAGACTATAGATTCAGAGGTGGAAATGAGTATACTGGACCGATTTGGTTCAATAAAAAAGTATTTGCAGATGCAGGTGCTAACTTTATCATCTCTACTAAGTCTGGAGAGCCATATTCAGCATACCGTAATGAAATAGCAGCGGTAGCTGTTGGTACGGCGACTCGTCAGTCTCTAGACGGTAACCCATTTGGTTCAAGACTTCCTTGGCAGTTTAAGGTTGATGGTAACTTCAGTAAAAACTTTAGTATTAAAAAGAAAAATCCAAAGGACAACTATAGAACACAGAGTATAGAACTTGCAGCGTTTATCTGGGTGCAGAACTTACTTAATGCACGTAACATCATAAACGTGTATGGTTTCTCTAGACTTCCAAACGATGATGGATGGTTAAGTTCTCCTCAAGGTGCTCAGTCAGCCAGCAATGAAGTAAACACACAGTCTTACTTAGCGCTGTATAATGCGAAAGTAGATGTGCCATACAACTACACTACTCCGAGACTGACAAGAATAGGATTAAGAGTATATTTCTAAGAAAAAATTAACGGAGCAATTAGAAGAATAGAAAATATGAAAAAGGAAATGAGAAAAGTGATGTTTGCCGCTGCCGTTCTAATGGTGGTAAGCGTATTTGCAAAGGAAAATGTAAATACTGAAGAGCCAAATAACACACGTAGTGAGAGTGCAAACACTATGAAGATGAAATTTGGTAACGACTGTGACCCGGCTACTCAAAGTGCAGATTTGGACGTAAATAATGTTCGAACTAAGATTTTGAATGGTGGTGATATGTGGTGGGATTTAAATAACGCCAAATACGAAATACCTAAATTACCTACTGAGACAAATGAAGTGCGTAAGCATAGCCTATTCTCAGGAGCTATATGGATAGGTGGAGAGGATGATGCAAAACAGCTAAAACTTGCCGCTATGACGTATCGTCAGCGTGGTTCTGATTTTTGGCCTGGACCTATTAATCCAGGTACAGGTACTACTGATAAAACACAATGCGATGTTTGGGATAAGATATTTGAAGTTTCTGGTCAAGAAATAATCGACCACGCGGCAAACTATCAATCTGGTCTTATAGATGATAATATACAAGATTGGCCTGGACAGTATGCACCATATAAAGATGTTAACCGCAATGGAATCTATGACCCACAGGGCGGGGATTATCCGGTACTTCAAGATAAGTGTAAAGGACAAGATATAGATAACAATCCAGAAGATCAACCAGATCAAATGCTCTGGTGGATTTACAATGATAGAGGGAATATTCACTCAGAGACCCAGGGAGATCCGATTGGTGTAGAAATGCAAACTACGGCGTTTGCTTTTGCTACCAATGATGAGATAAATGACATGTCATTTTACAGTACGCGAATAGTTAACAGAGCATCAAGTGAGCTTACCAATACCTATTTTGGACAGTGGGTAGACGCAGATTTAGGAAACTTTGCAGATGACTATGTAGGATGTGACGTTGGACTTTCATTAGGATTTTGTTACAATGGTGATGATAATGATGAAGGTGTACTAGGATATGGACTTAACCCACCTTCCGTAGGGGTAGATTTCTTCGAAGGACCTAGTGTAGATACCACTATAAATGGTATCGATACTAGTATTGAGCTTGGGATGTCAAAATTTGTATATTACAATAACAATGCGAATAGTATAAACGGGAATCCTGGGTTAGCGACAGACTTTTACAATTACCTAAGAGGGAAATGGAGAACGGGTACTGACATTCAGTTTGGTGGAGACGGTATTACAGGCACGGATGGAACTGCTGCTAATTATATGTTTCCATTTGATACAGATCCTTCTCATCCGAATAAAAACTGGAATGAGAGACAAGCAGGTAATCAACCTGCAGACAGAAGGTTTATTCAGTCGTCAGGACCATTCGTTCTTAAGCCTGGGGCTACTCAGAGACTAACTGTAGGAGTGGTTTGGGCGCGTACTAACTTTGGTGGTGCTGATGGGTCACTTCTACTTCTTAAGCAAGCTAGTAGAAAGGCGCAAACACTATTCGATCAGTGTTTTGACCTTGTAGATGGACCTGATGCTCCAGAAATAGAAGTACATGAACAAGATAGACAAATTGTACTTTCATTTGGACAAACAGATGGACCGAATGTGGAATTGTATAATGACATTTTGTTTGAAGAAAATCAAACAAGAGAATACAATTTTCAAGGATATAGAGTATTCCAACTAAAGAATGCTTCGGTTAGTTTATCTGAATTGGATAATCAGTCTAGAGCTAGAGAAATATTCCAGTGTGATTTAATAGATGATTTTGAAAATCTATTTGAAAACGAGTATGATATAGATGTAGATGCGGATGTACTTAAATTGAGAGTGCGTGGAGCAAATGAAGGTCTAAGACATACGGTTAGAATAACAGAAGACCAGTTTGCTACAGGGTCGGATAAAACACTGGTAAACTCTAAGGTATATGACTACATCGTGTTATCTTATGCAGCTGCAGACGGTGGTGCGCGTCCACTATATTTAGAAGGTCGTAAAGTGAAGAAATTCTCTGCGATGCCACACAAACTGGAACCTAAGTTTGGTGGTTCTAGCGTACCTTCTGTTTATGGAGATGGTCCAGAGTTGGAGCGTGTTTCAGGTAAAGGAAATGGGAATAATGAGTTGGAAATGACTCAGGAATCAGTAGATGCGATAATGGCAAATAACAGTATCTTAAATCCTAAATATGAAAATGGAATGGGACCAGTTAATATTAAAGTAATAGATCCTCTTAAGGTTCCACTAGGTAATTTTGAACTTTCGTTAATTCCTAAAAATTTCACGGCAAATACAGGGAATGATGAAGATAGTTTGTTTGCTGATAGTACCATGTGGGTATTGGTTAAAGTAAATGAAGGCGCATTAAACGATACGGTGTATGCAGATACGACTATTAACTATGAAAATGAGCAGGTAATTTTAGAGTCTACCACAGGTAAGAAAATACTAGATTGGGGTTTTGCTGTAACTATTAATCAAATCGCAGAGCCTGGAAGAGAGCCAGGTAGATATGAAGATAATGGATTAATTAGTTGGACGGTAGAATTCTCAGATCCAAGTAATGAATGGCTTACTGCTGTAAGAGATAACGATGCAACTACAGCCCTTCAGTTTGGAGCCTTTGATTGGATTCGATCTGGGGTTACAGGACAAGCTCAGCTGTATGATGATCCAAGTTGGCATGATTATGCTACCAGTAAATATGGAGGCTCAGCTCAGCCATTGGATAGAAATGGAGTATATGAGAGAATTTGGGATGGACGTATAGCTCCAGCTAGACTGGTGTCAAATACGCAAAGAAGTAATGCTTCTGATAGAACTGCTACAAGCGTGCAGCCTATGACCTACGGGTATGCTGGATTAGCGGGTATTGGATTAAACAATCTCAGTAGTGTGGACATTGTGATTACGCCTGATGAGTCTAAATGGACCAAGTGTGTGGTGTTAGAGATGGGAGAAGACGCTGGATTGAATGAAGGTGGTGCTGAGAAGTTCGATATGAGAACAGGTGTTCTGAATTATAAAGGGCAAGATTTGCCAGCAGGACGATCCATATTCCCTGGCTATGCCATTAACATAAATACTGGAGAGAGACTCAATATAATCATTGGAGAGGATTCATATCAAAGAGGCGATAATGGAAATGATATGAAATGGAACCCTACGGATAATGCGGGTGTATTCAACGGTAATTATACTCGATTTGGAGGGAGACACTTTATTTATGTGATGGGTTCACATCAAGGTATTACTGCAGGATTACACCCTAAGCTGCCTATATATGATGAAGGGAACGCGTACTATGATCTTCTTAGTACTATGACTCCTACTAATAGAGCAACTAACTTAAGAGCAATATTTCAAAACTGTGACTGGATCATACCTACTTACTTAGAGCTAGGCAAGTCTATGATAGAAAATGCTGATGGAATCCCAGTACCACCCAATGAGGTTAAAATCAGACTGAGAGTAGCACAGCCTTATGGGTCTACTGATCAAACTGAGAACGGGGGGCTTCCTAAGTTTAAGTTTGGTACTCAAGATATATATAATGATATCAACTCAGATAACGGGAAAGCAGCTTTAGACTTAGCTATTATGACGCCTAATCCATATTATGCATTCTCAGGATATGAAGGAAGTGCTATTGACAATGCGGTGAAGATTAGAAATCTCCCTCCGAAGTGCGATATATCTATATATACCTTAGACGGCTCACTGGTTCGACGTATAAATAAAGATGATGAGTCTACAGAGGTCACCTGGAACCTAAAAAATAATGCTAGTGTACCTATTGCGAGTGGATTATATATTATTCATATTGATGCTGGTGATTTGGGAGAGAAAGTGTTGAAATGGATGGGAATAATGAGAGAGCTTGACCTTGACTCTTTCTAATTAGGAATTAGATAAATTTAGAAAATCAATGAAGAAATTAATAATATTATCAATACTAGTATCAGCAAGTACTGTACTATTTGCCGGGAACCCGGATAGAATAGGCCAAGCAGGTGCTACACAGTTAAACATCAATGGCTTTGGACGAAGCTCTGGATGGGGATGGGCTGCTATGAGTAGTGTGTCTGGTCTAGAAGGAATCTATAATAACATAGGTGGCCTAGCACGTACGGACAATACTGAAATCATTTTCTCGCGAACCGCATGGTTGATGGGAAGTGATATTAATATCAATACATTTGGGTTTGCTCAAAGTATCGGTGGTAGTGGTGCTCTAGGTGTTAGCATAATGAGTTACGATATAGGTGAAATTCCTATTACTACTTACGAACAGCCAGATGGAGGTATAGGTACTTATAAGCCAAGATTTACCAATATTACTGCAGCTTATTCGAAGCGATTTACACAGGAGATTTCAGGGGGTATTGGGTTTAAGGTATTCTCAGAATCTATCACCAACGCAAAGGCGCAAGGTCTCGGGATAGATGCTGGTATTCAGTATATCACTACGCTTAGAAAGGATGAAAAAGTTAAAGAGAATGATGTTAAGTTTGGTATTTCACTGAAAAACATAGGACCAGATGCTAGATACAGTGGAGATGGACTTTCTATTAAGCTTACGGATCCTGAGTCTGAAGTAGAGTATACAGTGAACCAGCGTGCAGCTAAGTTTAACTTGCCTACACTTATGAATATAGGAGCTTCATACGATATCCGATTGGATAAAAATGATGAGACGTATAACCATAGGTTAACTCCAGCATTCACGTTTACCAACAATGCATTTTCTAATAATCAGTTTACCATAGGAGGAGAATATGGTTACAAGAGTCTTTTTATGATAAGAACTGCTTATGCTTATGAAGATGGTATTACCTCTTATGAGACGAGAACTAATGCTTTTACAGGTGTGATGGGTGGTTTTACTTTTGAAGTTCCAGTAAGCAAAGACTCGGAAACTACATTTGGTTTAGACTACTCGTACCGTCATTCGAATCCATTCGGAGGGTCACACAGTTTTGGTGTAAGACTGAACATAGGGGAGTAATTTCCTATACATACTAAGAATATTAATTTTGCAATGTTGTATCTCAAAATTGAGATACAACATTGTCGTTTTATAGAAATAGAAGGAGAATATGTCAATAAACTATATATCACAACAAGGATATGACGATCTGAATAAAAAGATTGCTCACTTAGAGAAGGTAGAAAGAAAGCGCATAACAGGCCAAATTGCAGACGCTAGAGACAAGGGTGACTTGTCAGAAAATGCGGAGTATGATGCAGCTAAAGAAGCGCAAGGCTTATTAGAAATGAAAATATCTAAGCTTAAAAATACTAGAGCAAACTCTAGAGTCATAGACCCAAAGGATCTAGATTTAAGCAGGGTAAATATCCAGACCAAAGCACGCCTACTCAATAAGAAAACAAACAAAGAAGTAACGTACTTTATAGTGGGTGAGAGTGAAGCTAATCTCAAAGAAGGTAAGATATCTGTAAAGTCGCCTATAGCTGAAGGGCTTATGGGAAAGAAGGTAGGCGAAATTGCTGCGATACAGGTGCCAGCCGGTATTATAGAATTTGAGATACTAGAAGTAAGCATCTAATGACCATTTTTGATAAAATAGTGTCAGGTGAAATCCCGAGCTATAAAGTAGCTGAAACCGATGATTTTTTAGCTTTCCTGGATGTATTTCCACTTAAAGAAGGGCATACCCTTGTCATTCCTAAAGCTGCAGTAGACTACATTTTTGACCTAGAAGATAACACACTGGCTGAGCTACATATATTTGCTAAAAAGGTTGCTAAAGCCTTAGAATCTGTAGTTCCTTGCAGACGCATCGGAGTAGCTGTTATTGGCTTAGAAGTACCTCATGCTCATATTCACTTAGTGCCTTTAGAGTCGGTTGGTGATATTAATTTTTCTAGTCCAAAAATTAAAGTGCCAGAAAGTAGAATGACAGCGCTTGCTTCACAGGTAGCTGAAGCTTTTAATAAGCTGTAACTTATTTTATTTTATCGGGATTCTTGGCTAGGAAGCTACCCCAACTACCATAGCTCTCAGTGGACTGAACCATCCCCGGCTTGTACATGAAATGATGACATATAGCTGTAGCTACAGCATCGGTAGCATCAAGCTTGCTGTGATTGACTTTTAATTTTAGCAGGGACATTACCATTGCCGCGACTTGCTCCTTACTAGCAGTACCTTTTCCGGTCACACTTTGTTTTATGCGTTTTGGTGCGTATTCAAAAACAGGGATTTTTCTATTGAGAGCAGCAGCCATACTTACACCTTGGGCTCTACCCAGTTTCAGCATACTTTGAGGATTTTTACCCATAAATGGAGCTTCTAATGCTACTTCGTCTGGCAGATAGGTATCTATTAACTGAGTACATTTTTCAAAAATAGACTTGAGCTTAGATGCGTAGTCCTTCTCTTTACGCAAATCGAATATCCCCATGCTAATTAAACTCATCTCGTTTTTAGTGACGCCTATGATTCCATATCCAGCGATATTGGTCCCTGGGTCTATCCCCAATATTATCTTGTCGTAATTGTTATCTTTCGCCACTTCTAGTACAAAGGTACTGAATAGCGCGGCATAGATTATACACACTTGAATCAAAAAAAGACATCTAAAGGATATAAACGATTTTACCCTTGGCTAAAATGGATTTTTAGTGGATTTTCATTGTATTTTTTTGTCCATCAATTATCAGAAATAGAGGGGAGCCTGCTTGTAGATATAGGGTACGGGATAGAAAGTCACCCATTTGTGTTGACTGCTATAGTCGTATTGGCCTTTGTGAATTGGAATGCTGAAGCTCAAAAGTTTAAACTGTTAATAGCTGGAGAGGTTCATTTGTCTAATCTAAAATCATTTCTGACAATTCTTGGGGGAATGGCAATCAGTAATTTTACTCCTGCACGCACCGGTGAGTACATTGGGCGGGGACTGTTACTCAAAAAAATACATCCCATAAAAGTGGTGATAGCTACGGTGGCAGGCAATATAGCACAGGTACTTATGACGTATTCTCTCGGTCTGCTGAGTATAGGAGGAGTGTTCCTATTTACCGAGATGGGAGGTGATTGGTTTTCTGATAATGGAAAGCTTTTATCTGTGATTATCCTAATGTGCGCTATTGTACTACTACTCTACTATATCAAGGATTTACTCCGCTTGGTGAAGGGATATCTACCAAAGAAAATCGCGAAGGCCTTGAATATGATAAAACGGTATGACCGTAAACTGTACTTAAGGGTGGTAAAAATATCCTTTGTACGGTATATCGCATTTGCAATACAATTTTATCTTTTGTTGCAGTTATTTTCTGATTTTTCATTGCCTATCAAAGCTGTGTTGTTAGTGCCTGCAGCCTATTTAATGCAGAGTTTAGTACCCGTCCCTGCTATTTCAGATGTGGGTGTCAGGGTTGCTGTATCTCAGTTGCTCTTTGGTAGCTTTATACTTAACGCTCCTATACTTCAAGCGGTCACTTGTCTTTGGTTTATCAATCTTATTTTACCTGGTCTTTTTGGTACAATATATCTCCTCTTTAGTTCTATACGCAAGCGATGATTTTATTTATAGGGATAGTCATAGCCGCAGGAGTCGCCTACTACAGCTTGTTGGAGAAGTACGGGGCGCTATGGAACGGTATCGATGAAACTATCGATTACGCTGAAGACGAAAGTTTTAGCGTCAGTATCTTGATTCCTTTTAGAAATGAGGTTAACAATCTGCCAAAATTAATTCAGTCATTAGAAAATTTAGATTTTGTAGAGCATAGTGTCGAGATAATATTAGTGAATGACTACTCCACTGACGGAGGAGAGCTTGTGATATCTGAATATTCTGGGCCGTTAGATATACGACTAGTCCATCAAACGAAGGATGGTGGGAAGAAAGCAGCAATTCGTTTGGGTTGGCAGGTTTGTCAGGGGGATATTATCTTACAAACCGATGCTGACTGTGAAGTTCCTGTATACTGGCTGAGAGCTATGCTGGAAGTGTTTTCTGATAATATTGTTAATCTGGCATGCGGCCCAGTGCAGTTTCGTCATTCCACTAGTTTTTGGAAGCAAATAGTTGCGTTGGATTTTGAAGCATTAATAGCCATAGGAGCCGCTCACATACAATGGGGGAAGCCAATGATATGTAATGCTGCTAACTTAGGGTACCGAAAACGATTGATAGTAGATGTTGACTTAAATGATAGCGCAGCTAGTGGAGATGACGTGTTCTTGCTTCAGAGCGCTTTCCGCCAGAGTAGAGAGAGCATTCGTTTTGTAAAAAACAATGAAGCAATAGTAAAGACCGAGGGTCCTTCAAGCTTGGAAGTGTTTTGGAATCAGCGACTCCGCTGGGCGAGTAAAAACGGGGACTATGATATCAAACAAAATACGTGGATTCTAGTAAGCTTATGGGTATATAATGTGCTTGTACTTTGTTCTTTATTGTCTTTTACGGCTGTAGGAACCACAGCAGGAGCCTTTTTAGTACTCATCAAGGTGCTTGCTGAAGATGCGTTTTATAGTAAGTTTGCTCCGTTTTTTGATCGGAAGCTTTGGTTTACAAACATTCTCCTTGGGCAAACGTTTCACATAGTATATATGGCAATATTACCGCCATTATCTCAAGTGCTTAAATACAAATGGAAAGGAAGAAAATTACGCTAATAGAGCTCCCAGAGTTGGAAGCTGAGATACTGCAACTGTGTATTTTCCCTGAGGCATTTGAAAGTATAGTAGATGAGGTTCTTACTGAAAAGAAGGAGAGTGTCATCGCAGATGCTGTCAAAAATCTATTGCATTATAAATTGCTAATAGCGGCTAATCATCAAAATAGCATGTCGTGGATATACGATAGTGACAAAATGCGCGAAAGTTCATTCAAGGCTACCGCCGATGGAGTAGAGTGGATGGAAGCAAATGGTCAAGTATAGAGCTTGAAAAGGTTGGATTGGCACTTTACCGAACTGCCCTCACCTACGGAATCTACTCACTCTTAAAGCCCAAACGTTTTCCCGTAGCAAATCCTCCAGGGTTATTGAATATTTGTTTCTGGTGAAGGGTGATTTCACTCATGGCTTCCATAGGTGGTACATATAGGTCAAAATCCAGTGCATAGAGCATTGTTTGCTCTATGATTTTAACTAAAACTTCTGTATCAATTTCTTGCTTGGCAAAATCCTTGTATAAAAAATCTAACTGACGCTGGCCGTCTACATAAAAATGCCCTTCCGAATTAATAAATAGTCGAGCAAGTAAATAACCTACATCTGCAAGTCGTTGATATTTAAGAGAATCAGATAGAAAGTTATAGGCTTGTATCATTCCACAGTACCCTCGCGTTGGAGCTTCCAGTACATAGTCATCTTTTCCAACTTGATGCTCTGGTGGGAAGCTAAACACATTGGTGTGCATAATAAATGAAATAGTGTCACCACTAAATTTAAGGTGAAACTCAAAGTCGCTTACCTCTATCAGTTCTACTTCTAGATTTTCATCTTTTTCTATGACTTGAGGAGTGAGATGCTCGGCTATCTCTCTTGCGCATTTTTTAAGTTGATTAAAGGTAGTGAGTGTATTTCGGTACACATGCTGTTTCAAGGCGGCTTTACTGTTTAATCTTCCTAGTATATCTACTATATCTTCTGACATGCGGTTTATGTTAAATGTATATTTTAAACAAATCAACTAAATTTTATGTGGATTAAGACAGATTTTACTTGAAATCGTACTTAAATGGATGTGTGTAGTGTATCATTTCTAAGCGTAAGAAAATAACGTGAATGAATTTAATCTTAGCTATGCGCAAGCATCTAAAATTATTGTTTGTTTCTCTTTTATAATCAAGGGCAAAGCGATAAATTTGCTAAGTTCAAGTTAATAAAAAAATCACAGTAAAAAACGAATGTCAGAAACAGCAAAATTAAACATCCAGGGCAACGAAACAGAATTGCCTCTTATCGTAGGTACAGAAAATGAAGTAGGTATAGATATTAGCAAGCTACGAGGAGCCACGGGTGCTGTTACTCTTGATTTTGGTTACAAAAATACAGGAAGTACGACAAGTGCTATTACCTATCTCGATGGGGAGAAAGGAATTTTAAGACACAGAGGATATTCCATTGAGGAGTTAGCTGAAAAGGCTGAGTTTTTGGAGATTGCCTATCTACTGATACATGGTGAGTTACCTACCAAGGAAGAGTATACGAAGTGGGATAATGAAATCAGAAGGCATACATTAGTAAACGGAGATATTCAGAATATATTTGATGCGTGGCCTACAGGCAGTCATCCTATGGGACAGCTCATAGCTATGATATCTTCACTATCATCGTTCTATCCAGAGAGTCTAAACCCTAACTCAGGAGAAGAAGCTAAAATGAGAACTATCACTAGATTGCTAGCTAAGATGCCGACTATCTGTGCTATGATCTCTAAAAATAGACTCGGTCATCCGCTTATCTACCCTCAAAATAACTTGAATTATGTAGAGAACTACTTGAATATGACCTTCAAGCATGTGACGGAAGATTACGTGCTAGATCCTATCTTAGTAAGAGCTATGAATAAGCTTATGATACTTCACGCAGATCACGAGCAAAACTGCTCCGCATCTACGGTAAGATTGGTGGGGTCTTCTCACGCTAATCTCTATGCCAGTGTATCTGCAGGTGTAGCTGCACTTTGGGGTCCTCTTCACGGTGGAGCTAATCAGAAAGTGATAGAAATGCTTGAAGCTATACAAGCTGATGGTGGCGATGCCCAGAAGTATATAGACAAAGCAAAGGATAAAAATGATCCATTTAGATTAATGGGCTTTGGTCACAGAGTATATAAAAACTTCGATCCAAGAGCTAAAATAATCAAAAAATCAGCAGATGAAGTTCTTGAAAAACTAGGCGTTAATGATCCTACTCTCGCTATAGCTAAGAAGTTAGAAGAAGCTGCATTGTCAGATCCTTACTTCGTAGAACGTAAGCTATTCCCGAATGTAGATTTCTATTCAGGTATCATATACAGAGCTATGGGATTCCCTGTAGAGATGTTTACAGTACTCTTTGCATTAGGACGTCTTCCAGGATGGATAGCGCAGTGGAAAGAGATGATGGAAGACAAGCAGCCTATTGGAAGACCAAGACAAATCTATACAGGTCCTGTGACCAGAGATTTTGTGCCAATAGATGAGCGAGGATAATCTCCCGAAACATACACCCTAAAATGGGTAAATTAAAAAATATAGGATGGACGATAGGAGGTGTACTAGCACTTTTGTCGTCCATTTTTATTTTTAGCTCAGTTGGGAGTAGTTCGTTTATCGGAGTACTATTCGTCCTTGCGGTATCGTTATTCTAGTATTGGGTAGTGTTTATTTTTATCTTAAAATAAAAGCAAAACCAAGGACTACTCCGGAAATGAACAGCTTAGTGGTGGTGGAAGCCTTAAAGCGAGTCTTTAAAGTGGTCACTGCAGAAGGTCATTTCACTGATATTGTAGATTATAGAGAAACCAAGCAGCGACTAAGCGTTTGGCCGAGTACTAAAAAGGCCCTGATTATAGTGAAAGCGCATGTGCAAATGGGCTATGATTTTAGTAAGATAAAATGGGAGATAGATGAGACGAACGGGAAGGTAAAGCTACAAGCTATTCCTGCCCCGTATATCTTGAGCATCAGCCCAGATATCAATTACTATAATCTAGCAAATGGTCTTTTTAATAAGTTTACGAACGAAGACTTTAATCTGATACAAGCACAGTGTATAGCCACTGTACGCGAGGTGGCAGAGAAGAGTGAATTGCCACATCTAGCTGCAGAGCAAGCAAAAATGCTGCTCACTGAGCTAGCGAGTATGCATCACTGGGAGATAGAAGGAGTGAAGTTGCTAGATAGTTAGTTAGCTACGTGAGTAGTTATCACCTTTGCTGTTAACATATATTTTTCTAAAATAATATCTGTATCTAAGACTACGAAATCGGCTAGTTTTCCTATTTCTAAACTCCCTATAGTCTTCTCCATTCGGTTTGCCTTAGCGGCCCAAAGAGTCATTCCAAGCAATGCCTGCTCTTGAGTAAGAGCTTCGTCTATCAAATATCCTCCTAGTGGCTGCATATGGACATCTTGACGCTGAACAGCAGAAAAATAAGTCTTAAGAGGAGAGATATCTTCTACGGGGAAGTCTGTTCCTAAAGGCAAGTATCCATTCAGAGCTAGCAAGCTTTTATATGCATATGCTCCATCCAGGCGCTCATTGCACAATCTTTGAGCAGCCCAATTCATATCACTGGTAGCGTGCGTAGGCTGTACACTAGGTAAAATACTGTATTGTGCAAATAGTGAGCGGTCTGTGGGAGTGACTACTTGTGCATGCTCTATTCTCCATCTTTTGTCATTGCGTATTTTTAAGTGGCGTCCGTAGGTTTCAAGTACTAACCTATTGGCACTGTCACCTATGCAATGCGTATTTGCTTGAAAATCTAGTGCTAGTATTCTTTCACAGAGTGAATCTATCGTCTTAGGCTCAGTAACCCAAACTCCAGTATGATTGCCATGGTCACAGTACGGCCGCTTTAGTTTGGCTCCTCTACTTCCCAAAGCTCCGTCTGCATACAGCTTAAATGAACATACCTTCAGTCGATCTGTATTTATTTCTCCATTTTGTTCAAAGTAGTTGAAATTCTCTTCATTGGGATTAGCCATAGCGTATACACGCAGCGTAAGGTCTCCGGATTTGTGCAGGCTATCAATTAGGAGAATAGTAGTTAAGTCCAGCCCGGCGTCTGTTACCGTGGTGAGGCCTGCAGCTAAACAGTTTTCCTGAGCCTTTAGTAGCGCATTTATTTCTACTTTACGCGATGAAGCGGGAATGATATTGTCTATCAAATTCATAGCATTGTCCGTGAGTATGCCGGTGAGTCTGCCGTTTTTTATTTCTATTTCACCACCGTGTACTTTAGTGTTTATCGTAATTCCAGCCAGTTGAAGGGCTTTAGCGTTTGCTAATCCTGCATGCCCATCTATTCGTTTAATAAATACAGGTCGGTCAGGGAAGTAAGCACTAAGTCCACTATTGTTAAGTGTGCCTTGATGTGTCCATTCAGTCTGATCCCATCCTCTTCCTGTGATCCAGTATCCTTCACTTTCTTTAGCAAAGGCTACTGTCTTTTCTATAATTTGGTCTAAGCTGTACGTTTCTTTCAGATTAACCTTGCTAAGGGTCATACCGTAGCCGTAGAAGTGAGAATGCGCATCTATGAGTCCTGGATAGAGCACTCCTGAGTATTCAGTGATGGTTCCGTCGTACTTGCTTAGCACTTCTTTTTTAGTGCCAAAGAACACTACTTTTCCTTCCTTCACAGCCAATGCTTCTGCTGTTTGAAAAGTAGAGTCGCAGATGTAAATTTTCTCTGCAAGTATTAGGGTATCTACGTTTATTTTGGGTGTAGTGCAGCTATAGGTGCTAGCTAAGATTACTAGGATTGCTATCTTCCAATTTTTCATGATGAGTACAAATTAAACTTTTAAACCGGAGTTCAAATACCATTTTGGACTTAGACCGCCTAAAAAAAAGGCGAGTATGAACTTCATACTCGCCTTTTTTGTGCAGCTTGTTAAGCTATTATTTGCTACTTCTCTCCTCTGCTAGTCTTAATGCAGCAGGTAGGTTTATCTCTCCTCCTGTTTTAGACAGTTCAGAGATGCGTGATTTTGGTGTTCTGGAGTACCACCGTTTTTTAACGGCTCCAGGAATACGATTTCTTCCTTTTATTGGAATTGCACTATCCATAAGTATTTGTTTTAGCTCCGCGGCTGTGAGGTCTGGATAATAGCTCCATACGAATGCAGCTACACCTGCTGCTACTGGGCTGGCCATACTGGTACCATCAAATGCTTCGTATTGATTTTCTGGAGTAGTACTATAAATGGCTACTCCTGGGGCAAATAAGTCTACCTCTGAGGCTCCATAGTTAGAAAAATCAGCAAGTGCATCTGGTTTTTTTTGCCAACTACTTGCACCTATTTCTAGCCAATTATTAAACTCATCATTGAAGTCATTCGGAAAATTGTCTGAGTTGTCATTGTTCTTGCCATCATTCCCAGCGGCGTGCACTAAGAGAACATTTTTGCTTTCCGCATAGCGAATAGCTTCTTTGACTACCTCAACATTATAGGCATAGCTTTTACCAAAACTCATGTTTATTATTTTGGCGCCATTATCTACAGCATATCGTATTCCGTTAGCGACGTCTTTATCTCGTTCGTCACCTTCAGGCACATTTCGGATACTCATTATTTTGCAGCTTTGACATATTCCTTTCGCTCCGAAGTCATTACTCGCATCTGCTGCCACGATTCCAGCGACATGTGTACCGTGGCTAGAAAATCGCTCACCATAGTATACTTTATTGTTTCCATACCCTTGGTCATAAGCATTGGTATAGTCGTCGCCTACTTTTTCAGCTCGTGGGTTAAAAGCAACGTTGTATCCATAGTTATAGACGAAGTCATAGTGGTCGTAGGCTCCTTCCATTTCTGATTTCAAAGAAGCGTAATCATAGGAGTCACTTTGTTTAATGGCTCTATTAAGTATTTGGGTAGCGATTTGTTCACTTCTGCTCTTACTCTTGTGATTCTCAATTTGCTCTTTCGTGGGATTAGGACCATACTCTTTTTCCAGTAGTTCCATACCTACTTTGATTTGTTCAAAGAACTCAAAGTAAAACTTTGCTTCTTGACTCTCTTTCAGATAGGTCTTTTTTAAATCCTGATACCGTAAGTACTCTTGCTGATTTTCAGCTTGGTCTATTTCCTTAAGCTCATAGATAGCATTTAGTCGAGCATATTCTCTGGTTAGCTCCATGTTATCAAATGTGGTTTCACCTAAGAAGTTCCATCCGTAGATATCATCGATATAGCCATTGTTGTCATCGTCTATGCCGTTGTCAGGGATTTCTTCCGTATTGGTCCAGAGCATAGTCTTTAGGTCTGGATGGTAAATGTCGACACCTGCGTCTGCGATGGCTACGATTATAGTGGAAGGAGTTTTGGACTTCACCATTTCTTGTGCCTCAGCTAGTCCTATTCCAGAGTTTCCTTTTTTGTTAAATGGCTCAAGATGCCAAAATGTATCAGTGGGTTCTTGAGCGCTACTAATGAGCGTGGCGAGTGTAAATAACGCCAGTAATATATATTGTTTCATTGGATAATTTTACGTTTGAATCACTCCTACATTGTACTTTTCTACTGGAGCATTATTTGCTATTTCTATGCCTGTGCTAATCCACTTTCGTGTATCGATAGGATTTATTATTTCATCCACCCAAAGGCGAGATGCTGCATACTCAGGAGTGGTTTGCTTATTGTACCTCTTAATAATATTATCTAAGAGTTCTTTTTCCCTTTCTGCGGTGATTTCTTCTCCTCTTTTAGCAAGTGATGCCTTTTCAATTTGGAGAAGTACCTTGGCTGCTTGTTCACCACCCATTACGGCTACTTTAGCACTTGGCCAAGCTACGATAAGTCGTGGGTCATAGGCTTTGCCGCACATCGCATAGTTTCCTGCGCCATAACTATTGCCTACTACTACGGTGAATTTTGGTACTGTGCTGTTGCTCATAGCATTAACCATTTTAGCGCCATCTTTAATAATACCCCCTTGTTCACTTCTGCTGCCGACCATAAAGCCAGTAACATCTTGTAAGAAGACAAGTGGAATCTTTTTTTGATTGCAGTTCATGATAAACCGTGCAGACTTATCGGCGCTATCAGAGTAGATTACTCCGCCAAACTGCATTTCTCCTTTTTTGCTCTTGACAAGTTCTCGGTTATTAGCTACGATGCCTACCGCCCATCCATCTATTCGAGCATAGCCGCAGAGTATTGTTTTACCGTAGTTTTCTTTGTATTGTTCAAACTCGGAATTGTCTACTAGACGTTTGATTAATTCTAGCGTCTCGTAAGGTTTAGACCGTTCACGAGGAAGAACTCCGTAGACTTCTTCTAGCTTATGTTTTGGAAGAGAGGGAGTAGCTCTATTAAACCCAGCCTTTGGAAATTCTCCGATTTTATCCATTAAGAATTTTATTCGATCTAAGCAAGATTTATCGTCCGGGAATCTATCGTCGATGACGCCTGAAAGATCGGTTTGAGATACAGATCCTCCGAGTGTTTCATTGTCTGTAGTTTCGCCAATAGCGGCTTTAACTAAGTAACTTCCTGCTAAGAATATGCTTCCTGTTTTATCTACGATTAGCGCTTCGTCACTCATTATAGGTAAGTAGGCCCCACCTGCTACACAACTACCCATTACAGCAGCTATCTGGGGTATTCCTTTACTGCTCAAGACAGCGTTATTTCTAAATATTCTGCCGAAGTGTTCTTTGTCTGCAAAAATTTCATCTTGCATGGGGAGAAACACACCTGCACTATCTACTAGATAGATAATAGGAAGATTGTTTTCCAGTGCAATTTCTTGAAAGCGAAGATTCTTCTTTCCCGTAATAGGAAACCATGCTCCAGCTTTTACCGTAGCATCATTGGCAACCACTAAACAAGTGCGTCCAGCTACTTGGGTAATTCCGCCTACAACACCACCTGCTGGACATCCGTCATATTCAGGATACATATCGTAGCCTGCATACGTGCCTATTTCGAGAAAGTCTGCGTCCTTATCCTTAAGATAGTCTACACGCTCTCTTGCTGTTAGTTTTCCCTTGGCACGTTGTTTTGATTGTGATTTTTCGCCACCGCCTAGGTGTATTTGCTTGGCTAACTTCTGGTAGCGACTCCAGAGCATTCTGTTAGCATCGTCATTCTTATTAAACTCTAACTCTTTCGGGTTCATAATTTATTGGCTCAAACGTAATGATTTTTCAGTACATGTATTTCACCTTTTGTGCGATATAGAAGAGTTTTGACTGTAATCGGTCTTTTTATTTAAGAGGTAATTGAAAAAAAGGAGTGATGGGCATTTTATTGCAGTGGTGATTCATAAAGGTATATGAATGCGTATTTCAAGGATTTATGCATAAGAGGGTCAGCTTCAATAGCCATTAGAGTGATTAATTTGACCAACTACTGCTCGCTCTGTTATGTGCATGTTTCATTTAAATTGAACTATTTAAAGTTGTTCTGAATTTTAGAGATTAGTCAAACGTAGTTTTTTAATAAAAGTGGTATAAAAGGTTGCGTATACAATCAGTGTAATTACATTTGCACCTGGCTGACATAGCCAGCTCCCTTTGAACTCCCCCAGGGCAGGAATGCAGCAAGGGTAGAAGGTCGTAGCGGTATGATGTCAGCCTTTTTTTTATCTTAATTCCCCGTTTTTAGCTATTCATTTCTTTTTATGTTTCATATTCGCAGTAAAAGCAGCATATAACCCATGAAATTTTTTGTAGATACAGCGAACTTAGAACAAATAAAAGAAGCTCAAGACCTAGGCATATTAGATGGCGTGACTACGAATCCATCACTAATGGCCAAAGAGGGCATAACTGGAGAAGCCAATATTATCGCACATTACAAAGCTATCTGTGATTTAGTAGATGGTGATATCAGTGCAGAAGTGATTGCTACTGATTTTGAGGGAATGATTAAAGAAGGTCAAGCCCTTGCAGATATTCATGAAAATATAGTAGTAAAAGTGCCTATGACCAAGGATGGGGTAAAAGCTATTCGATGGTTTACGGATCACGATATACGCACCAACTGCACACTTGTTTTTTCTGCAGGTCAAGCAATATTGGCTGCTAAGGCAGGGGCTACTTATCTATCTCCATTCATAGGTAGAATTGATGATATGAATTGGGACGGGATAGAACTCATAGCTCAAATAGCAGATATATACACTACACAAGGGTATCCAACAGAAATATTAGCAGCATCTATACGCACTCCATTGCATATAGTGCGAGCTGCAGAAGCTGGAGCTGATGTAGTTACCTGTCCACTAAGCTCTATATTGGGACTCCTAAAGCACCCTTTAACGGATATTGGCCTTGCTCAGTTTTTGGCAGATCATAAAAAAGCAAATTCGTAAGCAACTGGTTGGAGAGTTAGCTCATCTAAGTATACGTTAGAAATTGTATCAAAAACGAATCATTATAAAACGATAAGAACTGTGAATCCCATTGTAATTATACCTACGTACAACGAGAAAGAGAATATCTCACGAATGCTAGAAACGGTCATGGCTCTATCGGAGGAGTTTGATGTGTTGGTAGTAGACGATAACTCGCCGGATGGCACAGCAGACTTAGTTAAAGCTGCCCAGGCTATACATTCTCGTATTCATTTATTAGAAAACGGGAAAAAGAATGGGCTAGGTGGAGCATACATAGCTGGTTTTAAGTGGTGTCTAGAGAGGGAGTACGCATACATCTTTGAGATGGATTGTGATTTTTCGCATAACCCTAAAGATCTGATACGGATGCACGCAGAACTTAAGAACAGAGTGTGTGATTTAGTAGTAGGATCTAGGTATGTAGGGAATGTAGTAAATGTGGTAAACTGGCCAATGAGTCGAGTATTATTGAGCTACTTTGCGTCCGCATATGTGCGCTTCTTTACCCGTATGATGTTAGCAGATGCTACGGCTGGTTTCGTAGGGTACTCTCGCAAGCTACTGGAGACTATTGATTTAGATAAAATCAAATTCAAAGGATACGCATTTCAAATTGAGATGAAGTACACTGCGTATAAGCTTGGATTCACCATCAAGGAAATCCCTATCATATTCACGGACCGCACAGAAGGGGTGAGTAAGATGAGCGGAGGTATTATTAAAGAAGCGTTGATAGGTGTAGTCAGTCTTAGGTTCAAAAGAATAAAGGCAATGTCTTCTTCAGGTAAATAGCCTTAAGGAAAGGTGCTAGACTATTTCAAAAACTACTAGACTCTGTTTTTTATGCGGGGTATGTACAATCCCGATAAGCAGTTTGGTGTACTTAAGTGCACTAGGTGAGTAGGATTATTCAGAATGGACTTAAGTGTCTTCTTATTTATTTAATGAAGTGTTTTTATCGGAGGGAAGAGGCCGAATTCAATAAAGAAAGGTGGTTTCCAATTCGATATGCTAGTCAGTTAACGTTCTCCAAGCACTGTGTTACTCTAAGTTCTTTGAGTTTACGATAAAGCGCCGTGGTTCACTGCTATGAAGGTAACTTGCATGAAAAAAGCCTTCGATTTACTATCGAAGGCTTTTAGTAGGATAAAGTGAAGACTAGCTTATGCTAACACTACCACTTTGTTATTTAGTACTTCTACTATTCCGCCAGAGATGTCAAAAGTCTCCTCGCCGGAATCTGTACGAACCACGACTTTACCCTTATCCAAACTGGATATGAGTGGGGCATGGTTAGCCAATGCTTCAAAAGAGCCGCCACTGCCGGGCAATTTCACTGAAACCGCTTCGCCAGAGAATAGCACCTTATCTGGTGTTATTACTTCTACGATCATTACTCTCCAGCTTCTTTAATTAGTTTCTCTCCTTTTTCTATGGCTTGCTCAATACCGCCAACTAAGTTGAATGCTGCTTCTGGGTATTTGTCTACTTCCCCATCCATAATCATGTTGAAGCCTTTGATAGTATCTTGGATATCTACTAGACAACCTTTGAGGCCTGTGAACTGTTCCGCTACGTGGAACGGTTGAGAAAGGAAACGCTGAACACGTCTAGCTCTTGATACAGCTAGTTTATCTTCTTCACTTAATTCATCCATACCAAGAATAGCAATGATGTCTTGAAGTTCTTTGTATCGCTGTAGCAACTCTTTTACTCGTTGTGCCGTATTATAGTGCTCAGTACCTACGATATCTGGAGAAAGGATTCTAGAAGTAGAGTCTAGAGGATCTACTGCTGGGTAGATACCAAGAGAAGCTAGGTTACGAGAAAGTACTGTAGTTGCATCCAAGTGAGCAAAAGTCGTTGCTGGAGCAGGGTCAGTAATATCATCCGCAGGCACATATACAGCTTGTACGGAGGTAATAGAACCTCTGTTAGTAGAGGTAATACGTTCCTGCATTACACCCATCTCAGATGCTAGTGTAGGTTGGTAACCTACCGCAGAAGGCATACGACCAAGAAGTGCAGACACCTCAGAACCAGCCTGAGTAAATCTGAATATATTATCTACGAAGAATAGAATATCTCTACCTCCTGACTTCTCATCTCCATCACGGAAGTACTCAGCTATGGATAGACCAGTAAGTGCTACACGAGCACGTGCCCCTGGAGGCTCATTCATCTGACCAAAAACCAATGTAGCTTGAGACTGAGCAAGTTCTTTCTTGTCAACCTTAGATAGGTCCCATCCACCTTCTTCCATGGAATGCTCAAATTCTTTACCGTATTTGATTACTCCTGATTCTATCATCTCTCTTAGAAGGTCATTTCCTTCACGAGTTCTTTCTCCTACTCCTGCGAATACAGAAAGACCTGAATATGCTTTCGCGATATTGTTAATCAATTCTTGGATAAGTACTGTTTTACCAACACCCGCACCTCCAAACAAACCAATTTTACCCCCTTTTGCATACGGCTCTATAAGGTCAATTACTTTGATACCGGTAAACAATGGCTCTGCAGACGTAGAAAGATTCTCATACAATGGTGGATCTTGGTGTATGGATCTACCATTTGTCTTGTCTAGTTCATCTATACCGTCAATAGCATCACCTACTACATTAAGTAGTCGGCCTTTAAGTGCTTCACCTGTAGGTACTAGTATAGCGTTTCCAGTGTCTGTTACCTCAGCACCTCTTACAAGTCCTTCTGTAGACTCCATTGAGATAGCTCTTACAGTGTTTTGCCCAAGGTGAGACTGTACTTCTAATACAACTTTGGTTCCGTCATCCTTAGTGACATGTAGTGAGTTGTAGATTTTTGGTAATGTAGACCCTTCTTGGTCGAACTTAACGTCGACTACCGGTCCGATGATTTGTGATATTTTTCCTGTGTTTGCCATTTTTATGTGTAGGCTTTTATTTATTACTGGTGCAAATGTAAGTTTTAGCACTATGTGGACCGTTTCCAAATAATATTTAATCTAAATTCTAGACTGTGGAATTTTTTCCAAAAATTAGATTATCCCGAAATGAGACTATATTTATGAAAATAATATCCCATAAATGTCAACTAATTTTAGCGTATTCGTAGTAGAAGATGATGAATTTTATAGTGAAGTTTTAGAGTACCACCTATCACTTAATCCCGATATATCGGTAACTAAATTCTCTAATGCTAAAGATTTTCTTAATAATCTGGATAAGAATCCGGATGCAGTAACACTTGACTACTCCTTGCCTGATATGAGCGGGGAAGTGGTGCTAAAGAAAATACAGGAATATAACTCTGAGATTCCAGTAGTCATGATTTCTGGTCAAGAAGATATTAAAACAGCAATCACTTTGTTGAAGGAAGGTGCGTATGACTATATCGTTAAGGATGAGGGATACTAAAGATCGTATTTGGAACGCTATAAGAAACATCCGAGAAAAAGAGGGGCTTAGAAAGGAAATATCTGACCTGAAACAACAGGTAAAGAAAAGGTATGATTTTACTACGAGTATTATAGGGAATAGTCCTTCTATGAAGAAGGTGTTTGCTATGATAGAGAAGGCCGTGAAGTCGAATATAACAGTTTCTATCGCTGGAGAGACTGGAACAGGAAAGGAAGTAGTTGCAAAGTCCATTCACTACAATTCTGCTAGAGCTAAAAAACCATTTGTTGCAGTAAATATCACTGCTATCCCATCTGAACTTATTGAATCTGAACTGTTTGGTCATGAGAAAGGTTCCTTTACTGGCGCTAATGCTCGTCATATTGGGAAGTTTGAAGAAGCAGGTGAAGGGACTATTTTTCTAGATGAAATTGGAGAAATGGATATTAATATGCAGAGTAAGCTACTCCGAGTGCTGCAAGAGAGAGAACTTACTCGAGTGGGCGGAAGCGGCGTGGTGAAAGTAAACTGCAGAGTCTTAAGTGCTACCCATAAGGATATGGCTGAAGAGGTCAGAAAGGGAACCTTCCGTGATGATTTATACTATCGTCTATTGGATTTACCCATTAATTTACCTCCACTTCGTGAGCGAGGGAATGATGTATTAGTTTTGGCGAAGCATTTTATAGATGAATATGCTGAGGAGAATGAAATGGGAAAACTAAAGCTTTCTAGTAAGGCACAAAATAAGCTGTTTAAATACCCATGGCCAGGGAATATACGTGAACTCAAGGCTGTTGTTGAATTGAGTTGTGTGATGACAGATGGCGAGGTAATAGAAGATGAGCATGTCACATTTAACTCCACGGGTTCTATCGATATGCTGTTGCAGAATGAAATCAGCTTGGAGGAGTACAAGAATAGAATAGTTAAACATTACTTGGATAAATATAGCAATGATGTCGTAGATGTAGCTAGACGCTTAGATATAGGGAAGTCTACTATCTACAGGATGTTACAAGAACGATCGGTATAATTATATAAATGAAACAAATAATGAGTAAAGAGAAATTATATGATTTGGAGCAGTTAAACGCTATCGCGGCAGGTAATGCTGATTTTGTATCAAAAATGGTAGATATGTTTTTAGATATGACACCAGAACTCGTTAGCCGAATAGAAACAGGACTGCAAGCGGAGGATTGGACTGAAGTAAGATCGGCAGCACATAAAATGAAACCATCTATAGACATGATGGGAATTAAGAGTCTTCACCATGTAGTGAGAAGCATTGAAACCAATGCCAAAACAGAAAGTAATTTGGCACAAATCCCAGAACTATATTCTACGCTATACAATACGTTGGATGAGGTTTATAAGCAATTAAGAAATAGGTGATTGTCTATGTTAATAGATAATTTAAAAAAGGATGACGAGAGTCATCCTTTTTTTTGTTGATATTGACTATCTGATGTGTTTTTTTTTCCAAAAAATAGCTTTTACATTATACCTCTAGCTCTTTTCCTTAAGGGGTAAATACGCTCTGATAATTTTACTTTCGGGGGCAACTTTCTGAGTACAGAACCTATTCCAAACCGTATAATTGGCTTGTTCACTAAATGGCAGTTAACTTACTCTTATACATTCCTACTACATTACTTAGCCCATAGTATAGGGCATCAGAAATCAACGCATGGCCAATGGATACTTCCAATGTCTCTGGGATTTCAGTAACAAAGTAGTTCAGGTTATCTAAACTTAAGTCGTGTCCAGCATTGATACCAAGTCTTAGTTCCGTGGCGCGTTTAGCAGTTGCTTTGTAGGGGGCTATGGCAGCTTCCTTATCTTTTGTGTAGCCACTTGCATATGCTTCGGTGTATAGTTCTATTCTGTCTGTACCGCAAGCTAGTGCAGCATCTACTTGCTCTACTACAGGATCTAGGAAAACAGATACTCTAATTCCAGCATCTTTAAATCGCTTAATAATAGGAGTGAGGTAGTCTTCCTTTTTGATGCAATCCCATCCTGCACAACTTGTAATGACATCTGGTCCATCGGGCACCAGAGTAACTTGGGTAGGGTTTATTTCTAGCACCATTTGTATGAAGTCTTCACTTGGATACCCTTCTATATTGTATTCTGTTTTAACAACGTTCTTTAGCCCATAAGCATCTGCTCTGGTGATGTGGCGCTCGTCAGGTCTTGGGTGAATGGTAATGCCTTCTGCTCCAAAGTTTTCAATGTCTTTAGCCGCCTGCAGCACGTTCGGCGTATCTCCGCCTCTTGCATTACGTATAGTAGCTATCTTGTTAATGTTTACGCTTAATTTGGTCATTGATTCTATTTTATTAAGTATCTAACTTGTAGAGTATATGTTTGTTTTATGTTCCCCCTTGTTTCTTGCATTCCTGATCCAATAGAATAGTCTGAATTTAGACTATTTAGTGGGACATCGTGCTGGGTGTGTGCGTATCTAAACCAAATATCCAGCCCTGTACGCACTTTGTATCTCAGGAGTGCTGCAAATCTAAGTCCAGAAAAGCCATGGGCAAATAATGGATAGTCATAGAGAGGCACGGGCTCAAAACTGTAAATTCTATTCTCATACTGATCTATGCTGCTGTATGCTATTCTTCCTTTAAGTTGAAGACGGCTCCCGAAAGGTTTGTATATAATGTCTTGGTAGACTAGGCTGCCAAAAGAAGTCTTATTGTCCTGATCTACTATGCTTACTTCCACTCTGTTTCGAAGTTCTATCCCCTTTCTTACGGTATAGTCTAAATGTAAACGGTGTCGCTGAGTGGTAATATGTATGAGCCGATTAATGTTTTCTCCTGACTGGTTTCTTTGCTTGGTTTCATTGCGGTACCTGTAGTACGCTTGCCATTTTCTACTTGGTTTATAGCGAAGCTCTGTCCAAAGGTCATTCCCATTAGAAGGTGCGTCTGCTCCAAAGCGTAACCACGGACTCGTAAATAAATCATAGTAACCGAGTAATGTGAATCGGTTACTCAACTGAGCTTGAAAACCACTGTAAAAGCCGTTTTCATTGCTGGCATTGCTGCTCTCCCCAAATCCGTTACTCTGCAGTGTAATAAAGCTCTTGTCATAGTTCCTATATACAAAACTCACATCTATAGCCCTATGGAGGCTAACCAAAGCACCATGCACTTGGGCAATAGCATTTTCAAAACTACTGTGGCTTACCTCACCATAGATATTTACATTTCGATATACAAAATCATAGTAAAGGCCATTTTTAAAATACTCATTTCCTCTGAAGTTGAACTGGTTATAAGGTTGTTCGTTTGGTTCTAAACGTGCGCTCAGTTTTCGCAGATAGTTTACGGTTCCTATTCTGCCAAAAGGCAACTTGTAGTCAAGGTAAAAGCCTATCTGAGTGTCTGTAATAGCATCCTTGTCTGCTAGTTCCGAAGGTGTGCGGTGCAGTCCGCCATCCTCTTGTATACTGGTAGTGATTGTAGGTGCTTCTGGATCTCGCTCTTCCTCACCCAGCGTGTTCCCATCTACTTTTTTATGTGATGCGAATACGCCCGAGGTGATATTACCTAACTCTAGGGCCACAGCACCTCCACGTAAATAGGCATTTTCTCTCAATGAACGATATGCTCCGAAACCGTTAAAATTTCGTTTAGAAGCAGTGATGATGCTTGACTTACCAAAAGCTAGTCCTGTACTAAGAGTTAAGCCTTGTCCAAAATTGGCTTGATAGTCTCCTAAATTTAAGGTTTTAAGCTTTCCAATATCTCTAGCGGCAAAGTAAAAAGAGTAGTAGTCATAGCCTGCAGGATTCTGTTTTCCTCCAAAAGCTTCTCCTGCATCTTTTTCCATGTTTGCGCCAAATGAGATGTAGCGTTTATAGTCGAATCTGTAGCGTAGATTATTGTATAAAGCTGAGCCAGTGTAGTGGCTTACACTGCGGTCAGTAAGTGTGTCTGCGAGTAAATTCCCTTTTGCTTTGGGAGTGTTTAGCTCCGCAAGGCTAAGAATCTGATGCCTTCCTGTTTTCCATATTTTACGCGCATCAGCGATGTGTATAGCGCTAGTTGTTAGGGAGACAAACGGTAGGATTTCTTGGATATCTGCGACACTAAAGGATGGAAGTACTTGTAGCTCATATACGCTTATGAAATCCCCGAACTTATTACGATGCTCTATGATTTCTAAAGATTGGAAGCCATCTAAAAATACAGCTGCAAAAAGCTCTTGTGCATCGGCTTTATTTAGGTCTATTGGATTGTCTATATAGAAAAGCAAATCACTAGCAAATTGCTGGATGTCTACTTCATCCGAAGTGTTTTCGATGTAGCGCTCTATGAATTCATTTACGGTTTCATTTTCTGTTTGACCAATGGCAAAACCAGTGATGAGCGTTAATAATAGCCAAAGTTTAAAACGCATACCCGACGTTTAGAGATGGAGAAAGCCCCAGTTGATTATGATATGCTCCTGCGACAGCTATCACTAGCCTGTCCGTCTTCCATCCAAAGCCAAGAGACACGAGTTGACGAAGACCGAAGCCTCCTCTAATAGAAAACTTGTCCCTGCTAACTTCTAAGCCTGCGTTTAAGTCTAATGGGAGGGCAGACACCTGCAGCACATCACTATACAGCGTTATGTTTTCTGCCAGTTCATAGTTCAATCCTAAGCGGAGATTTGCGGGTAATTTTTCTTCTGGAACTTCTGTTAACACACTGCGATTGGGATTAAATGCTTGGAATCCAACAATAAGCTTTTCGTTGACGTGGTAGTACAGTCCCACGTTAAAAGTCAGGAAGTTTGCAGTCTTATAATAGGCATCTGTAGATGAAAGTGTATGATAATTCACGGCAATGCCAGCGGATATAAGTTCTCCGAGTTTTTTGGAAACTGCTAGTTGAGTTTTTTGACTGGTAAGGTTAGCCAATGGAGCTAGCTGGTAGGCGAACCCTATGTTCGCAAATTTAGATGAGATATTTGCTGCTAGAAACATATTGGAGTAATCAGAGACCCCAAACCTATTCGCGGCATTTAGGGTAAGTTCATTTTTGGTGAATGCTAATGCGGCAACATTATTCTCTATAGCAAATGCATTGAGGTATGTTACAGATGCTCCTCCAAGCGATAATGAAACTGCGTTATTGGGTGGGGGAGAAATAGCTAAAGTAGGTACACCAATGGCAAGGCCAGATAGTGTGAAAAGTAAAAATTTGAGCATGACATATGACGTATAATGGGGTTATAGTTCTTGTTTTAGTTGGACTAAGAACGATTTAATGCTTTGCAGTTTTTCTACTATTTCTACATTAGAATCAACCGACCTTTTGTCCGTTTTTATTTTGTCTTTGGCACCTTGAAGCGTATAGCCTTTTTCCTTTACAAGTAAATATATACGAGCTATTTCGTCTATATCCTTGGTGGTGTAAAATCGCGTACCCTTGGTGTTCCGTTTGGGCTTCAGAGTGTTGAATTCTGTCTCCCAATACCGCAGCAGTGATGGTGCTACTTCAAAATGATTCGATACTTCTGAGATACTGTAATAAAGTTTGCCTTCTTTGAGGGCCATTAGTCAAATGACTGATTGGGGTTGGAAGAAAGCTTAAGTATCTCTTCGTATTGGTCACTTGTAAGATCATTATAGAAGAAGCCTACTGGGTTTACAGCAGTACCATTTTTATGTACTTCATAGTGCAAATGCGGGCCGGTAGACTTTCCTGTGCTACCTACTAGTCCTATAAGCTGACCTCGAGTCACTTTTTGTCCTCGCTTGATCATTGCTCTGCTCATGTGACCATACAGTGTAGAGTATCCATATCCGTGATTTATCACGACGTGAGTACCGTAGCCCCAACGGGAGTATTCTACCTTTTGGACCACTCCATCTCCTGTAGCATATATTTTAGTGCCTTTTGGGGCTGTGAAGTCCATGCCCTTGTGCATTTTACGTGTTTTGTAAATAGGGTCTACTCTGTAGCCAAATCCTGATGCAATTCTGCGTAAATTTTTGTTAGGGATAGGCTGTATGGCAGGAATAGAAGCAAGCATTTTACTTTTATTTCTAGCCATTTGTATAAGCTTATTATACGAGTCTTCTTGCACTTTGTATTGTGCACTCATGTTATCCAGCTTTTCGTGTATTTTTTTGAAATCTTTCCCGTTCCGAATTTGTTCTAACGCAGTATATTTATCTACACCACCTGTTCCTGCTTTTCTAATGTCATCACTGATAGGATCTGCACCAAAAATTTCCCTATAAACATCATCGTCCATCTGAGCAAGTTCATTGAGCTGTGTCTGCATCTCTAATGACTTGTTGTTGAGTATCTTTAGTTGCACTTCGTATTCAGAAATCTGGTGCTGTAAGTCCTCGGTATTATTGCCGTTTTGGGCTACCATTGCACTTGCCACTGCTATCACAGCAGCTAGAGATAAAAAGCCAAATATCTTAGCGATTACGCCCAAATAATTTGAAGATTCTCTTTCGTATTCAAGAGTTTCTGGATTAAACCTAAATTTCGCTTTACTCATTGTATTTTTGCTGCCTTTATAAAACCTTGCGAATATAAAAAAATAGCGTGAGTAAAAAAACACCTTTAGACGAAACAATGACTGCAGCAGAGATAAGACAACAGTTCCTCGACTTTTTTGAGCAAAAAGGCCATAAAGTAGTGGAATCAGCACCAATAGTGGTAAAGGATGACCCTACCTTAATGTTTACAAACGCAGGGATGAATCAGTTTAAAGATATCTTTTTGGGAGATAAGAATGCAGAGAGTAAACGGGTAGTAGATACACAAAAGTGTCTTCGCGTAAGTGGTAAGCACAATGACTTGGAAGAAGTAGGTGTAGATACTTACCATCATACGATGTTTGAGATGTTGGGCAATTGGTCATTTGGTGATTATTTCAAAGAAGATGCAATCAACTGGGCTTGGGAACTTTTGACTGAGGTCTTTAAGCTGGATAAAGACAGACTCTATGTTTCTGTTTTTGAAGGGGATACAGCGGATAATCTTCCCCTAGATACAGAGGCCAAGGAGCTATGGCTCAAACATGTACCAGCAGAAAAAATAATCTTAGGGAATAAAAAAGACAATTTCTGGGAAATGGGAGAAACAGGACCTTGTGGTCCCTGCTCAGAAATACATATCGATTTGCGTACCGACGAGGAGCGTGCTAAGGTCAGCGGAGCTAGCTTAGTAAATGCAGATCACGAGCAAGTAATAGAAATTTGGAACCTCGTGTTTATGCAGTACAACCGCAAAGCCGACGGTAGCTTACACCCTTTGCCGAATCAGCATGTAGATACCGGAATGGGTTTTGAACGACTAGTGCGCGCAGTGCACAGTATGCAGTCTAATTATGACTCGGACCTGTTTATGGATACTATTCGCGAATTAGAACGCATAAGCAATAATAAATACGGGACGGATGAGCAGACAGACATTGCATTCAGAGTAATAGCTGATCACTTGAGAGCGGTATGTTTTGCGATAGCAGATGGACAGCTTCCAGACAATAATGGAGCAGGATATGTCATCCGCAGAATACTGCGAAGAGCGGTGAGGTATGGCTACAGTTTCTTAGGCTTAGATCAGCCATTTATGTGTACGTTGGTTCCAGGTTTTGTAGCTAAGTTCACAGGAGTGTTTCTTGGTCTTGAGGAACAAAAAGACTTCCTGAAAAAGGTAGTAGAACAAGAAGAGAAATCATTTCTGAATACATTAAATAAAGGCTTAAAGTTATTTGATGAATATTCTAATCAAGGTGCTGATAATGTGAACGGTAGACAAGCATTTGAATTGTATGATACGTTTGGGTTCCCAATAGATTTGACGCAATTATTAGCTAAAGAAAACAATGTAGAAGTGGATATAGCTGGTTTTAAAGTTGCCCTGCAAGAACAAAAAAACCGCAGTAAAGCAGATGCTAAAAAAGAGTCTGGGGACTGGATAATAGTAGAACAAAATGAGCGAGAAGAATTCGTGGGCTACGACTACCTAGAAACAGACGTAAAAATCACGCGTTACAGAGAGGTAATCGTGAAAGGAAAGAAGCAGTTTCATTTAGTGCTTAACTTAACTCCTTTTTATGCTGAGAGTGGCGGTCAGGTAGGGGATAAAGGTGTCTTAATTGGTAAGGATAATGTTGAAAAAATTGGCATTGTAGACACGCAGAAGGAAAATCAACTGAGTATCCAAATTACAGAGAAACTTCCGACAAATCTGAAACAGCATTTTACGGCAAAAGTGAATGAAGAGAAAAGAACTGCTACCACGCTGAATCACAGTGCCACGCATTTACTGCAAGCAGCTTTGAGAGAGGTACTGGGCAGTCATATAGCTCAAAAAGGATCTTTGGTAAATGAGAAGCATTTGCGTTTTGATTTCTCTCATTTTCAGAAAGTGGAAAAGGCGGAAATAGAGCAAATTGAGAACATAGTAAACGGTAAAATTCGAGAGGCGATTGCACTAGAAGAAGCCCGCAATGTACCCTTCGAAGAAGCAAAAAATAGTGGGGCTATGGCACTCTTTGGTGAAAAATATGGAGATACTGTGCGCGTCATCACTTTTGATAAAAACTATTCGGTAGAACTCTGTGGAGGATGCCACGTGAGCAATACTGCTCAGATAGGAAGTATTAAAATAGTGCACGAAGGTGCGGTAGCTGCAGGTGTTCGCAGGATAGAAGCGATTACCGGACATAAAGCAGATGCTTTTGTCAAAGATAAACTATCTCTAGTAGAACAGATAGGAGCAGAACTAGGTAATCCTCAAGACCTTCTAAAAGGTTTACAATCTCTTCAGAAAGAAAACTCGGAATTAAAGTCTAAGGTAGAAGCCTTTGAAGCAAGCCAGCTTGGAGATATGAAAGGACAATTGGTGAAAGGAATGAAGTCTGCCAATGGAGTGAATAGCATCGTAGAGATTATAAATGCAAGTACTGCTGCACAGGCAAAAGACTTGGCATTCCAACTCAAGGAAGAAATAGAAAATCTCTTCTGCGTTTTACTGGCAGATATAGACGGCAAGCCAAGTATCAGCATAATGGTGAGTGATAGCCTAGTAAAGGAGAAAGGATACAATGCAGGTGCTTTAATACGTGAGTGGTCTAAAGAGGTGAAAGGTGGCGGAGGAGGTCAGCCCTTCTTTGCTCAGGCAGGTGGAGCAGATGTTAGTGGATTAAAAAAAGTTAAGGAGTTAGCTCTTAACTTTGTAAACGCATAAGAAATGTTAAAAAACGACAAATACGAAGTAGTCATAGGACTAGAAATACACGCTCAGCTCAATACGAATTCCAAAGCATTTTGCTCGGATAAAGTCGCTTTTGGTGCAGCACCCAATACATTGGTAAGTTCCGTTAGTTTAGGCCATCCAGGTACACTACCTGTGCATAATAAGGAAGCCGTGAATATGGCTATTATGCTTGGGCTAGCTTGTGGATGCGATATACGCGAGTACAACACCTATGACCGTAAAAATTATTTCTACGCAGACTTACCGAAAGGCTATCAGATTACTCAGATGGACACCCCTATCTGTAATAATGGGAAGGTGGAAATAACCCTTGCAGATGGGAGGACTAAAGATATACACCTGACTCGAATCCACATGGAGGAAGATACGGGGAAGGGGCTTCACGATCTTGATTTGGAGAATACATTGATGGACTATAATCGTGCGGGGACACCTTTGGTAGAAATAGTGACTGAGCCAGACTTTAGAAGTGGAGATGAAGCGTATGCTTTTCTCTCGGAAGTGCGTAAGCTAGTAAGATACCTAGGAGTATGTGACGGGAATATGGAAGAAGGTAGCCTTAGATGCGATGCCAATGTTTCCATACGTCCATTGGGTAGAGAAGAGTTTGGAGTAAAGGTGGAAGTGAAGAATATGAACTCTATGTCTAACGTGAAAAAAGCGATAGAACATGAGTTTGAGCGGCAGTGTGAGATGGCGGATAATGGTGAAGAAATATTCTCGGAAACCAGGAGTTTTGATGCAATGAAGGGAACGACCTTCAGTATGCGTAGTAAAGAGGATGCAAACGATTACCGCTTCTTCCCAGAGCCAGATTTACCGCCACTGATTGTCAGTCAAGAATGGATAGTAGAGGTGAAAAGTAGAATGCCTGCCTTGCCTAAGGAGTTGTTTGCTAAATTTACAAAAGAGTATCAGCTGGGAGAGTATGACGCAGGAATACTTACAGAAAGTAAAGAAGTAGCGGACTACTTTTTAGAAGTGTGTGTGCATACTAAAAACTATAAAGCAGCTGCGAACTGGGTAATGGGAGCTGTAAAAAGCTGGGTGAATAGTAAGGCCAAGCACATAGAAAATTTTCCGCTTTCTCCTGCAACTATTGCGGATATAATCTCGTCTATCAATAAAGGTATTATAAGTTTTAGCGTTGCGGAACAGAAACTTTTTCCAGCGCTACTGGAGAAGCCAACTAAAAGTGTGGATTCGCTTATAGCTGAGCTAAACTTGGCACAGACTGGGGATGATGATACACTTCAGAAGTTAATAGACGAAGTGTTATTAGAAAATGAAGCTAAGGTGCTTGAGTATAAATCTGGAAAAACCGGGTTGCTTGGGATGTTTATGGGGCAAATAATGAAAAAGAGTGGAGGTAAAGCAGACCCTAAGAAAACAAACCAGTTGCTAGCTAAAGCGTTGAGTAACTAATATAGAAGTATAAAAGTGGAACGATGCTTGCATTAAATCCATTAAAGAAAAATAGAGATGAAAGAGATGAAAAAAATAAAAAGTATACTGTTTGCGCTTACTGTGCTACTATCAGCCACAGCTTGCGTAAATGCGAGTGAATCAGAGACTGAAGGAGGAAAAGGATTTGCTATAAAAGGTTCGTCTAATCTTACACCAAAATCACTAGTGATTCTGAGCAGAATAACAGACGCTAAACTAGAGGTAGAAGACAGTGCATATACAGACAAGAAAGGGAACTTTGTCTTTGAGCAAATGGGCTATGATGAAAGCACACTGTACTATCTAACCTTCGGGAACACTCAGCCTCCAGGCATTCCAGTGATTTTAGAAAATGGAGCTAAGGTAGATGTAGAAGTAGTTAAAGATAGTGGGTACACCGCTAAAATAGCTGGAGGTAAGTACAATGCTTCTATGCAGAGACTGTATGATATCTATACCGGACATGAAGTTAAGATGGCCGCTTTTAATGCAGAGGTAGCGACTATGGAACCTGCTTCAGTAACCGATGAATTACGTGCCAATACAACAAAGAGATACACCGATATGATCAATGGTCGTACCAAGGATATACAAGAATTTATTAAGACGGAACCTGCGTCACCTGCAACTTATTTTGCAGTAATGTACCTTTTCCAGAAACCTGAGCCTAAGCTTGTTTTATTAGGTAAAGATGTGATGACGAAGGGCCTGCCTAATTCTGTATATACAAAAAATCTAGCAGCTTTGGCGGCGCAAATGGGTCCTGTAGTAGAAGGAGCTATTGCACCTGAAATTAATTTACCTACGCCAGATGGAGGTACTTTAGCTTTATCCTCACTTAGAGGTAAAGTAGTATTGATAGATTTCTGGGCAAGCTGGTGTGGACCCTGCAGGAGAGAGAATCCGGCGGTGAAGGCTATCTATGAAAAATATAAAGACAAAGGATTTGAAATTTATGGAGTGTCTCTAGATAACGATGCGAATAAGTGGAAGGCTGCTATAGCTAAAGATGGACTTACATGGTATCATGTCAGTGAGTTAAAAGGATGGACCTCAACTGCAGGAAAGGCATACGGAGTTAGCTCTATTCCAGCTACATTTTTGATAGATGAAGAAGGCAGAATAGTAAAGTCTGGCTTCAGAAGTCATGAACTTGAAACGTTGCTCCAGCAGCTGTTAGATTAAATATGCTTAGGTACCTACTCTTCTTACTGCCAGTCACGGCATGGTCGTGTGGGAGTGGTCCTACGCCAGAGGAAGTAGCTGCCCAGCAAGCCAAGCTTGAAGTATATCGCTCTTGGCGCACCAGTCAGTTTTATTACAAGGAGAAGCCTTTTGGTGTTTTCTTGGTGAATAGGTATGATACATTTCAGGAAGAATTTATTCGGAACAATGGGCTACTAGTGGAGTTTAGCTTGAAGTGGCTGAATGATAGCATGTATGAAATGAGGTATGACAAAGTGAAGCAAAATCCTCAAGGTGTCTCATTGCCTGCAGATATCAAACAGATGATTCGGACGTGCAAGATGACAGAGGTAACAGATACCTCGTATATAGAACATGCCATTAGTAATCTTAATTCAGACACAGTGTACACGATGTATAGGAGACCGAAGTAGGTGTTCCTAAACTATATCGCTATACATATTTAATATTCTCTTAACTTTGGGGTAAAGTTATGGTGGTTTGTTTCGTAGACCATTGTACTCGTAGATATGGCAAAAAAGATACTTATAGTAGATGACGAGCAAGACATCGTAGAATTGTTAAAGTATAACCTTGAAAAAGAAGGGTATAAATGCTATACAGCTAGCAATGGAGAAGAAGGTGTGGCTAAAGCGAGAGCTAAAAAGCCTGACCTTATTCTTTTGGACATCATGATGCCGAAGGTAGATGGCATAGAAGCTTGCCGTCAAATACGCGCAGATGACTCCTTATCAGACGTATTTATAGCTTTTCTGACTGCTCGAGCAGAGGAGTACTCCGAGATTGCTGGTTTTGATGTAGGAGCAGATGATTATATCACAAAACCGATCAAACCGCGTGTTCTTATTAGCAGGATAAAAGCCCTCCTAAGCAGGAAAAAAGAAGATGTCAAGAAAGAGTCCATTGAGATTGGAGATTTGCTCATAGATCGAAATACATTTGATGTGACCCTCAGAGGTATGCGTATGACACTCCCTAAAAAGGAGTTTGAACTACTCTACTTGTTAGCATCTAAGCCAGACAAGGTCTTTACTCGAGAAGCTATACTTAACAAGGTATGGGGATTAGACGTAAGTGTAGTAGACCGTACCATAGATGTACATATCAGAAAAATTCGTGAAAAAATTGGGAACAATAGCATCCAGACAGTTAAAGGTGTAGGCTATAAATTTGTGGTGTGAAAAGAAGTAGCCCGCAGTTTATAGCGCGAACAGCCAGTCTCATAGCAGCTGCACTTTCTTCTATATCCGTGTGGGTAGTCACTGGACAGATATTGGCTACGGCTATCAATTTCGTAGCAGTGTTTATCCTTTGTTTTTTTGTGTTTTCCTTTTTGTTAAAAGAATTTATAAATGACCGAATAAGACTCATCTATAAAAGTATATATAAGTTCAAAACGCAAAAGGATAAGGTGTATGACGTCCTGGACAAAAATACCGCTGACCCCATAGGAGATGTGAGTAAGGAGGTTGTAAGTTGGATGATAGAGAACCGGAAAGAAGTAGATGAACTGAAACGACAGGAGAACTACCGCAGAGAGTTTCTCGGGAATGTGAGTCATGAACTAAAGACACCCATACAAAATATTCAGGGGTACATTCATACGCTATTAGATGGTGCTTTAGACGATAAAAAAGTCAATGAATTATTCTTGAGTAAGGCGGCGAAGAGTGCCGATAGATTAGTCGAGTTAGTAACTGATTTGACCAGCATTAGTACTATTGAGAGTGGTCAAGGGCTAGATTTACAATCCGTAGACATGCTAAAACTTTCCAATGAAGTGCTTGAAATGGTAGAGAACCAAGCGAAGGAGAAAAGTATAAAAATTAAATTGAGAAAACAGAATCCTAAAAGCGTACAGGTAGTTGCAGATAGAGCAAAGGTCAGACAAGTACTAGTGAATCTTATTATTAACGCTATAAAATACGGTAAGAAAGGCGGCGAGATTTCTATTGGTTTTTTTGATATGGATAAAAATATACTTACCGAAATATCAGATGACGGTGTAGGTATAGCTGAGGAACACTTGCCGCGTCTATTTGAGCGGTTTTATCGCACAGATAAAGGTAGAAGTAGAGACCAAGGAGGGAGTGGCTTAGGACTTGCTATTGTGAAGCATATTATAGAAGCACACAAGCAAACGATCAATGTGCGAAGCACAGTAGGAGTAGGAAGTACCTTTGGCTTTACGCTAAAGAAGGAGTGATTTTTTGGTCGTTGATATCTGCTAATAGCAGCATTAGTTTTTCTAAGGTTACGTGATCCATTAGTACAATTTTATACCACTTTGGCTGAGCATGATTGTCTGGTACCAATCCAAACTTAAGTGCTGTATCCGCTGTGATGTATTTCGATTCAATAGTAATGATATTAGCACCCTTGTGTCTATAAAACACTATGTTTTGCTCAGATAATTTATCGCACATCCACTGCGTTCTTTTCTGAAGAATAAAAATCTTTTCATACCAGCCAAATGGCCCATTGGTCATAAGTATCATCCATACGGCTATAGCATTGGCCCCGGAGCGGCTACCAATGAGTGTATAGTCTTCTCCTTCCACGTATCCTGCTTTGGTGTTAGCATAGGCTATCAGTCCTTTTCGGGCTAAGAATATTCCTGTACCATAAGGGGCTTGAGCCATTTTATGTGCGTCCAAGGTTACAGAGCTTACGTGCTCATTACTGAAGTCTAAAGTGTTTTTTTCTGCAGCAAAAGGATAATAGAATCCGCCGTAAGCTCCATCTATATGAAGCTTAAAAGGAAGATTGTTTTTTTGTAACGCATCTGTATAAAGATCACTGTCGTCTACAGAGCCGTACATAGTCGTCATCATGTTTGCTATAACGATGAAATATTTTTTTCCTTGACTGACAGCATGGTGTAGCTGATGCTCCAAGGACGTTGTGTCTATGGATCTATTAGCGTTATGCACGTTGACTTTATAAACGGCTATACCCAAAAGATTAGCGGCTTTATCCATAGAATAATGACTGTCTTCACTGCACAGTATGGCGATCTGTTCTGACGGAGCATGGTGCTCTTGCTGGTAGTAGTTACGGTAGATCTATATAGCTTGAATATTGGCTTCTGTGCCTCCAGATGCGATATATCCATCGATGGTTTTTGGAGGAGCTTTTAGGATGTCCGTTGCACAAAGTTCTATCACTTCTTGCTCTATGGCTTGAGTCCCTTTGAAAAATGGCTCGGAAGTGCCTAGGGTATGGCAACCTATGTGGTTTGGGTTTTGCACCATCGTACTAATAAAAGGCGCGTTTTTCAAGAAGGTTTCTTCTTGAGAAAATACCTTGTCATCCAAGTAGGATGCCGGTATTCCTAAAATAGTTTGCTTTTTGTAGTCTACGTTTTGCTCTAGTGCTTCGAAGACACGTGCTCTTATGGCGTCGGGTGTCAGTTTTTCCCAATAGTTGTAGGTGCTCATTACTGCCTACAAGAGTAAAAGGGTAGATGACAGTAAAAAATGATAGCTATCAGTTATGGGTAAGACATGAATTTAATTGTATTCAAATTCTTCTATCAAGATGCCCATTTTGCCCATTTGAGAGTCGCGGAGAGCTTCCATGAGTTGTGTTTCGTTGTTCATTACAAAAGGACCATACTGAGCTACTGGTTCATTTATAGGTTCACCACTTAGCACTATGAATCGCGTGTCTGCGGTGGCTTTTAGCTGAATGTTATCCCCATCATTCAGGTATACCGCCATATCTTTGGTTAATATCGTCTGGTCATCCGATTTTAGTCCGCCCTCAAGTACATAGACTAAGGCATTAAAAGTAGTAGGAATAGGCAGGATTAACTCTCCATCTTTTTGCAATTCACCTCTTAGCAGTAGCTGTGGACTATTCGCAGGTGCAGCACCCTCGGTCTCTTTGTATTTCCCACTGACCACCCATAACTTGGATTTTTCTGCCTCCACCAGCGGGGTATTCTCTAGCTGAATGGGTTGGTAATAAGGTTGCCCCATCTTAAAGGCCGCGGGCGAGTTTACCCAAAATTGAATAAATTCCAATTCTCCGCCGTTTTTTACGAGTTCTTTTGGAAAACGTTCGCTGTGAGTGATACCTCTACCTGCAAACATCCATTGCGTTCCTCCAGCGTGCACTGTGGCTTGCTCTCCAAGAGAATCTCTGTGCTCTATAGCCCCTTTAAATATAAAGGTTACTGGACTAAAACCTCTGTGGGGATGAGGACCTACACCTACTTCTTGTGGTCGCTGTCCACCAGGTAGCACTTGATGCCAATGGTGGATTAGAAGGAAAGGGTCTAAACTTTGGACTTCATTGTTTGGTAATGGTTGGTCGAGTAAGTGCCCACCCATGTTGACTTTATCTGCTGGATATATTTTTTTTATGCTTCGAAAACTCATTAGATCAATGTTTAAGGTAATACATATAATGTGCTAAAGTGTTTGCTTTAACAGCAGTATTAATTTTATCGATAGTGTTGTTCTAACTTGCTCGATATCTTCTATGCATACCAATAAGTAGTTTGCGTATGAGCTGATCTTTGCACAATCGGTAATGCGTATGTGTAGGTTTACGAAACAGAGCACTTAGCTCGTGTTTGCCAAATTTCATGTCGCCAAGCATTAGCGTTTCGAGAATATCTTCATCTTTCCAGTTCATCGCTATTTTAAACTTACGAAGCACCACATTATTGGTCAATATATCTTCAGGTTCAGGTTGAGCCCCTTCTCGTTTGCCTCTCTTTAGATTAATAAATCCATTTAAAAATCCTGCTAACTCTTTGTGGGTTGCCTCCCTAAAACCTTCATCCTCATCTTTAAAAAGCATTGCCTTCACGTCAAATAATTTTAGTGTTATGCCACCAGAAGTGAACATATCAAGCATTTCTTGATTCTTAAAGTCGAAAGCGTAGCGGGTACGGCGGAGTATGTCGTTTGTTGTCATCTTAAAGTTGCGAATTTAGGGACTTAGAATGAAGTATACATCACGGTTTAGGTTCAAGAGAGAACTTAGTTTAAGCTGCGGGGTGTTCTCGTTGGAAGTTATGGAACGGAATGTATCCGTAAACTAAAATTTTTCGCCGTGGTGAATAGACTTAAATTTGCCGCTATGTCTCGGGTAGCTATACATACACTTGGGTGCAAGCTCAATTTTTCTGAAAGCAGCACCATCGTTCGCCAGTTAGAGGATAATGGGTTTTCTAGAGTAGATTTCAGTGATGAAGCGGATATCTATATTATTAATACGTGCTCTGTGACAGATAATGCGGATAAGAAGTGCCGCACTACAGTGAAGTCTGTGCTCAAGCAGAACCCGGAAGCCTATGTAGTAGTTATAGGTTGCTATGCCCAGCTAAAGCCGAAGGAAATATCCGAAATACCAGGAGTAGATATGGTGCTTGGCGCAGCAGAAAAATTTAATATGATAGAGCATCTTCATACCTTGAAAAAAGAAGAAGAGGCGATCGTGTTCAATAAAAATATCAAAGAGACACAGGATTTTGTGCCCGCATTTAGCTATGGAGACAGAACGCGCAGTTTCCTTAAAGTGCAAGATGGATGTGATTATTTCTGCTCGTTTTGTACGATACCACTGGCTAGAGGAAAAAGTAGGAATGCGACTGTGGCAGAGACGGTAGCCAAGGCAAAGGAAGTTGCGGCTACGGATATTAAGGAAGTGGTAATTACGGGCGTCAATATTGGGGACTTTGGTGCAGATCAAGAATATGTGGAGACCTTCTATGATTTGATAGTAGAGTTGGATAAGATAGAGGGAATAGAGCGGTATCGTATCAGCAGCATTGAGCCGAATCTATTGAGCAATGAGATAATAGATTTTGTAGCTGCTAGTGATAAGTTTGTGCCTCATTTTCACATTCCACTGCAGAGTGGAGATGATGAGATACTTACCAAAATGAGAAGAAAGTATCTCAGTGATTTATACGTAGACCGAATATCCCGCATTAAAGAGCAAATGCCAAATAGCTGTATAGGGGTAGATGTGATAGTAGGTTTTCCGGGGGAAACAGAGGAGCATTTCCTTACAACGTATAATTTTCTCAATGCTTTAGATATAAGCTATTTGCATGTGTTTCCTTATTCTGAAAGAAACAATACAACTGCCAAAAAAATGCAGGGCAAAGTGACCAAAGCAGAGAAAACTGAACGTGCTCAGCGACTGCGCATATTAAGCGCTAAGAAGAAACGTTTCTTCTATGAAACGCAAGTAGGCAGAGAAATGGAAGTCCTGTGGGAAGAAGAAAAGCAAGGAGAGAGTATGCAAGGCTTTTCAGAGAATTATATACGATTTGAAGCACCGTATGATGCTACACGTGTGAACACTGTAGAGACTTTGTGTTTTGATCAAATAAATGAAACTGGACTGGCTAAGGCTAGTTTAAAGGAGCATCTGCAGTAGGCTGAAGTCGACGGGTAGCCCAAAAGACAAGTGCTGCGAGAAAGATGAAACCAATACCACTTATGATCCATCCGATAGTCCAATACGTGGGTCTGTAGTGCAACTGTATTTCAGAACCTATTGAGGTTTGAATGGAAAGTTTGCCTGACTCATTGTGTAAAACCCCTCCGCTTATTTGCCAAAACGGACTGTAATTTATACTTGTTGATATAGTGTCTTTATCTGCAATAAGAAAAATAGACCTCTGATTATTTGCTACTAGAGTAGCTCCTGTTAAGAAGGCTGCTTGTTCATGCTTAACATGATCCAGTAGAGGGTAGTTTGTATTTACGATGTGCTTGTCTTCCGCCATCATTTGGTACTGGTAGTATTCTAACTCAGGGGTTATGGAGACTACTTTGGCAGAAGTATTCCCTGTTTTATAGGAGTTTGTAATGTCTGAACTATTGATAGACGTCGTCGTACTTTTACTGATACTGAGCACATTTGCGGTAGCATATAGCAGGGATACTCCCAAAGCAAGAAGTGCATAGGGAGTGTATTGTGGTGCTTTTTTTAGGCCAAAAGGAATGAGTACTATGCATGCCAAAGCAGGTCCTATAAAAAAACGAAAGGGCGCTCTGAAATTCTCGAAAACAGGGAGATAAGTATTGGCAATGTACCAAGGATTGAAATAGGTGGGGGAGTTGCCCATGGCAAACCAAAGAATGAGCAGAAACAAAATACCTATGCCTTTCCAATTTCTTAATTTGGGTAAGAAAAATATAGCTAAGAGGGGTAAAATGATGCCGATTCCTATCCCGTGCTCCCACCATCCGTGATAGGAAATACTGCCCGTTTCCGTATGCGGTTGATGGTCAGTTAAAGCTAGAAGTAGGTGCTGAAGATTCATACCAGCAGTATCTGAGACTACTCGAGGGCTGCCTCCAAAAACCGCAAAAAATGGATATACTTTAATTCCAGCAAGTAGGATGCTTCCAATTCCGAGAAGAGCCTGGAATAAGGTGAATGGATATTTTGGCCATGTGGAGACCAGTATAAATGGGATAAGACTGCAAAGTGTGATTACCAGCATAGGTAGCGCACCTCCAAGTACCATCTGAAGATAGACGAATACGATAATTAGGGAGTTCCACAAGGTTATTTTAGAGGTATACTGGCTGTAGATAGCATAGCCGAGCAATGGTGTGAGATGAAAGTATAAGAAATTACTGTGACCTGCTTCTATGAGGTGATGAGCAAAGTATCCTAATGAGGCATAACTTAAACTGATGGCTAGAGCGATAGCTTTGTTTCCTTGTATTTTCTTGGCAAGGTGATAGGAGCCTGCTGTTCCGATGAGGTAGGCAGCAAGTACCGCTAGCTTATGTCCTATGATAGAACCCCAAAGGAGTGGGAATAGATTGAAAATACCTAAGGTCATACTCTGAGGGTCAGCCCAAAGGTCTAGTCCTCCATTAATATTTTGCAGGTAGATAGGGAACTGTTCATACTTCCATACTAGTAAGCGTATGGCTTCATAGGAAGTATAGGTCAGTGAGTGGTCCAAGGAGCCATATTTCTGCCAATGAAACGGTAGCCAAAGACCTGTGATGAATAGTATGAAAGCAAAACTAACTAGAGGCACAAACCAGCGGTGCTGACGTTCTATAAATGACGTAAGCTCCGTGGTGTATTTTGTAATATTACTTGCCAATTGCTGCTTGTTTATAAACATACAAGAGTAGCCCAAAAAGTTTAGTTTAAAAAAAAGGAAAGACTATGCCGCATAAATTGACGGGTTTGTCTAAAGGGTATCAATTGCTTTATAATTTAAGTTATTCTTCGTGGTATAAATAATCATCCGTTAATTCGCACTAACACAATAATATGTATCCTACCTTATACGACGCGGTCCTCGATATTTTTGGCATAAGTATTCCTGCCTTTAAGATAGTTATGATGTTTGGCTTCTTTGTAGCCTTAGCATTCCTAGTTACGAGCTGGGTCATGACCTTAGAGATAAAACGTAAGGAAGCCGATGGCACCTTGAAACCATTTCAGAAGCCAGTAGAAAAACCCAATCTGCTGTGGGAGTATATCTCAAGCGTGCTCGTAGGGTTTTTATTTGGATTTAAGCTGGTTTATCTCGTGCTTAACTTTTCAGAGCTATCTGAGAACCCGCAGGCATTTTTACTGTCTACTGAAGGCTCTATTCTTTGGGGTATACTACTTGCCATTGGGTTTGTAGCACTTAAGTATTATCAATTAAAAAAGGAACCTCCTTTCGTAGAAGGCCGAACCTATACGTTCTATCCGCATATGATGATGGGTAACCTTACGTTGGTGGCTGCTATTACAGGTTTTGCTGGGGCTAAGCTTTTTCATCATTTAGAGCATTTTGATGAGTTGATAAAGGATCCAATGGTGCTCTTTGTGGACCCATTTAGTGGGTTAACTTTTTTCGGAGGCCTGCTGTGCGGAGCTGCTGGTGTACTGTGGTATGCAGGTAAGAATGGAGTAAACTGGAAGACTATGTTAGACGCTGGTGGACCTGCTATGATGCTAGCCTATGGTGTAGGTCGGATGGGGTGTCACTTTAGTGGAGACGGAGACTGGGGTATAGAGAACTTAGCACCTAAACCGGATTGGCTTAGTTGGTTGCCAGATTGGGCGTGGGCGTATGATTATCCGAATAATGTGCATGGTATCATACTGGAGAATCCAGTGTGGCCTACGCCTGTGTATGAGATCACAATGGCTTTTATCATTTTTGCTATTTTATGGACTATACGTAAGAAGTTTGCTCCTGGAGTACTCTTCTGTATCTATTTTATCTTCGCAGGGATAGAGCGTTTTTCGATAGAAAGTATTCGTGTGAATCCAGATCAGTTTAAAGGTGTGGCATTCACTCAAGCGGAAATTATTTCGATGGCGATGATGCTCATCGGATTAATAGGAATATTCTATTTCAATAAAATTCATAAAAGTAAAACACCATAGAATTAGCCATGGATCAGTCAGCACTTTATTTGCAACACAAAGAGCTGCTTAATCAAGCGATAGAAGCTCTAAGTACACGTCAGTTTTTCTCTCCATACCCAGAGCATCCAAAAGCATACGATTCGAAGCTAGATGCAGAAGGGAAAGATGCTTTCGGGAGATTACTGAATGAAAATTTTACTCGACTTCGCCAAGAAGCTGACGAATGGATAGGAGAGGAAGTATCTCCACTTTGGCAGTATGGAATTGGTGTTCGGTATCCGTCAGTATCCCCAGAAAAGTACATCTCCAATAGTAAAGCAGCAGCCAAAGAGTGGAAAAAAGCGAGTATAGAAACACGAGCAGGAGTGCTCATAGAAAGCCTAGAAAGAGTACGAACTAGATTCTTTGAGTTGGCATATGCTACAATGCATACTACTGGACAGAGTTTTATGATGGGATTTCAGGCCAGTGGTCCACACGCAACAGACAGAGCGTTAGAAGCAGTAGCGATGGGCGTACAAGAGCTCACTCGCTATCCAAAAGATTTAAATTTCAGCAAGCCGTTGGGGAAATATTCACTGGATGTACAAAAGAGTTGGAAGCCCATTTCCAAAGGAGTAGGACTGGTAATAGGGTGCTCTACATTCCCTACTTGGAATACTGTGCCAGGTGTGTACGCTAATCTTATTTGTGGCAATACAGTCATTGTAAAACCGCATCCTAAGTCAGTATTGGCCATTGCTATATTCTTAGCTGAGCTTCGCACAGTGCTGACTGAGCAGGGGTTTGATGCCAATGTAGTGCAGCTAGCAGCCGATACTACAGCTCAGCCTAATACCAAAGAACTAGCAGAACATCCAGATGTGAAGCTGGTAGACTACACCGGCGGTAATGCCTTTGGAGATTATGTAGAGAGCTTAGATAAGACGGTATTTACTGAAAAGTCTGGAATTAACTCGGTGATTATGGACTCTGTAAAAGATATTCAGGCAGTAGCTCAAAACATCGCATTCTCTGTGAGTCTGTACAGTGGCCAGATGTGTACTGCACCGCAAAATATTTATATAGCTGAAGAAGTGAAAACTGCTGAAGGTGTTTTGTCTTTTGATGAAGTAGCTGCTCATATAGTAGAAGCTGTACAAGGTGTGATCAATCACCCGAAGATGGGAGCTGGGACACTTGGGCATGTACAAAATGATGCTACGATTAAGCGGATAAGTAAGGTTGGAGGAAACGTTCTTTTAGCTCCGCAAAAAGTAGAAAATCCCGAAGCTGCCAATGCACGTATCCAAAGTCCCACACTGATTGCTACAGTAGCTTCTTCTACTGAATATAGGGAAGAGTGTTTTGGCCCGTTGGTGTTTTTAGTGAAAACAGAAAACACTATAGAGTCTGTAGCAATAGCAAGTACGTTATCAGCGGAAAAGGGAGCGATAACTTGCTTAGCGTTTAGCACAGATGCTGATACTCAAGAATTTATTGAGGAGCAAATGAATGAAGTTTTTGTGCCTGTAAGTATGAACCTGACTGGAGCAGGATTCGTAAATCAACATGCAGCCTTTTCGGACTTTCACGTTACCGGCGGAAATCCTGCAGGCAATGCCACCTTTGCGGATGCTTCTTTTATCAATAGAAGATTTGTGTGGGTAGGGAATAGGAGGATGGATTAAAAATCCTCCGAATACTTCCCGATTTCTTTTTCTGTATTGGTAAATACACATTTCATATAAAAGATTCCTGCATCCTTTTTACTCTTGATATAGATGGTAGTGTATTGTTGTCCTTTCATCTCTGCCCATTCCTCTGGGAAATAGTCTTGGAATACATTTCTGCTCACTTCTACAGTAGCATCTAAGTTGATGTACTTACTAGGCACCTCCTCAAAAGTAGATGTGCCGTTAGCATCAGTAACCAATACGGTTACCTCTCCATCTTGTATTCGCTGATAGTGTAACTCACTTGGAGACAGACTCGAAGTTACTAGTGTAGAATCGCCTTGTTTGTAGGTGAGTTCTGCATTAGATATCCCGTCTACAGTTGAGATGGTTTGAGTATAAGATTCTTGCTGCTTAGCACAACCTATGATGGCTAAAGAGGCAAATAATAAGATAAGCTTGGTTGGATTAACTAGTAATTTCATATATCCTACGAAGTTAGATAGAATATTCTATTATCTATAGCTACGCCTCACTCACTCTAACTTTCTTCTTCTTTACGCGCGTATTATTGGTTTTGGCGATAGCGTTTTTGAGTTGAGACTTATGAATACTCACAAAAGTAGCATCTAGTTTTATTTCGATATGCCCTACTTCAAAAGGTTTAAGACCTGCTTGTTTCATGAATAGGCCTGCTATATCACCTTTCGAGATCTTGTCTTTTTTGCCACCGGTAATGTATAAGGTAGTCCATTCAGATGGTTTTAGTTCTTTACTGCCAGCTAAATTAGCATTTTCTAACTCCGGCATATACTCAGGGAGAAGTGCTCCTTTACGCACTAGTACATATGCAGTGCCTTCTGCATTCATACGAGCCGTACGACCATTACGATGGGTGAATTCTTGCTCCCGATGTGGCAATTCGTAGTGAATGATAAACTTAATCTCCGGTACATCTATACCTCTAGCGGCAAGATCAGTAGCCAGTAGAAGTTGGTGCGTACCATTGCGAAACTTGATAAGTGCCCGTTCTCGGTCTATCTGCTCCAGTCCGCCATAGAAAAGTCCATGAGAAATATTTCGCTCAGTGAGGTATTCGCTAATGCCGGCTATCGTATCCTTATAATTACAGAAGATAATCCCCGGTTTATTGCCAATAGCCTTTAAGCTTTCAGCTAAACCTTCTAGCAAGTCATTTCCTACTTGTATTTTTTTGACTTCTAGTTTTTGAACAGCTTCATGGAGGTAGTTTATTCTTCCTGGATTATTCAATCCTACGAATGCAGGTACTTTAAATTCTTGCGTAGCGGAGGTGAGGATTTTCTTTTTTAGGCTTGGCAAAGAGTCTAGGATTTCTATCATTTCGCCTTCGAAACCAATCTCTAAGGATTTATCAAACTCATCCAATACGAGCATCTTGATATGTTCAGCATCAAAAAAACCTCTACGCAGGTGGTCCGCCACTCTACCAGGAGTACCCACTAGTATAGTTGGTCTGGTCTCCATGTCTCTTCGATCTTGGGATCCGCTTCGCCCGCCGTACACTACGTTTGTCTTATAGCCAGTTCCCATATTACGGAGGACTTGCTCTATCTGTATGGCCAGTTCACGAGTAGGTGCTATGATAATGGCTTGTACTTCGCTTATTTCGGGGTTTAACTCTGCTATGAGTGGCATCAGAAAAGCTACAGTCTTTCCAGTGCCCGTGGGAGAAAGTAGGACTGTCCCTTCGTTTATGGCTATCACTTCCTTAGCCTCTAGCTGCATAGGATTTAGTTTTGTAATCTCCAGTTTAGCGAGTATTTCTGCTTCGGTTTTGATGCCTGATATCATTGGGTCAAAGGTAAGGCAGAGACGCTTGTTTCTATAAACCTATTTTACTGCACCCTTTTTGACGTCTGCAGCGCGCGAGTAGAGTATCGAACTTAGTTTAATAGGTACTCATAATCCGCTGTTTTAGCATTGCAATGATTCTGCGATTATAGGCAGATGACTCCTTTGAGTATGTACGATACTCTTCTAACGTTAGCATCCCTAGCACTGCACCTAGAGACTGGTTTTTAAAGCTCAGATCTTTTTGAAAAAGTTGAGTGATTTTGGTCTCTTTCTCTTCAGTAGTAAGTTCTTTAAAAAGAACCTTGTTGTGTGATAGGCAAGCGTTAAACAACGCCAAAAGTATGTCGTGTTGAAATTTGAGAATAGGTCTTAGGGTGTCGTTTTGAAACTGCTCTACGTCCGCAGTGTTCAAGTGCTGTTTGATTGTTTTAATCTTTGGACGCAGCTGCAATAGCGCTTCGGTGCGATTCATTGGATAAGAAACCTTTATAACTACCAATAGTTCATGGGAATCTATGTCTTTAAAGCTTGAATTGTGTTGGTGCGGAGTATTCTACTTTTAATTGGAGCGTGTTTAAAGATGATACCAGCAGGTTATCTAAAAACTATTTCCCTATTTTCTCTCCCATTACTACAGCGGTTTCTATACCGTTCTTTGTGTTTTTTAAGAGGTCGGCATCTATCGTAAAGTGCTGCGGGTCCACCAACATTACTACCGTAGATCCACCAAAGGCGAAGTAACCCATTTCGTCTCCTTTTTCAACTGGTGTGTTGGGAGTGTAGGTCTCTATAATAGTGCCTACCATGGTAGCCCCTACTGGACTCAGGAGTATGTCTCCTTTGTTTGCTGTGCTAAGGGTCATATACTCTCGTTTATTTTCACAAAACACGCGTGTGAAGTTAGGCGCTAATGCATACGGTGATACAGAAAAATACCGTCCTTTTATCTTCGTAGATTTAGAAGTGGTGCCAGCGTATGGAAAATGATAGCGGTGGTAGTCATTAGGCGCTAATCGAAAAATGAGTAGTGCAGAGTTCTTGTGTTTTTCTGCCAGTTCTTCATTTTGCAGAAATTTAGCTAAGGTAAATCGCTCACCTTTTACGAAGAACTCTCCTACGGCCTCCGC
>ENA-OUOG01000202-OUOG01000202.1-marine-metagenome-genome-assembly--contig:-NODE-202-length-77544-cov-5.599029_pt1 | contig 77544 bp, 39 predicted proteins | sample MGYA00248635_ERZ508505 | MGnify/ENA primary metagenome ERZ508505 (study PRJEB26176, sample SAMN06267871) | marine metagenome | isolation source: Saanich Inlet, British Columbia, Canada | place: Pacific... | reverse complement strand
TCCAGCGAAATGTCGCGCGATGGCTGGGCGTGCGCGACGCTTCGCGACGACAAAACGCCGCGGAGACGATCGAGGCGTTGTTACGCTCGAACGACGGGTCGTTAAACGAGTTCCGCGACGACACGCTCGCGATTCTCGCGAAGCACACCCCGACGCGCATGGACGTGGGCGGCGGCGTTCCGCTGTGGGCGGCGTACCCCGACTTTTCGCGCGTCGCCTTCGCCAACGAGATTCTCCTAACCGTTTGGCCGTACGCCGCGCGTGCGATTCGAAAAGAGCTCTCGCTGCTAAACCAAGGGGGCGTGTTGAGGGACCACGTGCGGCACGTCTTCGCGCGCGCGGCGGCGAAAGCGGGCGCGAACAAAGTTACGGATTTCCTCGGTCTGTCCACCGACCTTCTGACCTTACGCGCGTTTTTGGACATCGGGAAGATCCCCCCGACGATCGAGGGCGTGCGCGTGCGAAGAGGCGTCGCGGACGAGATCGTCATGGAGTGGTCCGTGAAGGTGGCCGGGGACGGGTTCGCCGGGGGCGAGATCGGGTTGAAACACGTACCAAACCTGCGACTCGAGGCGACGGCGTCGGAGGGCCAACTTTTGGCGGTGATCCGAGTGCGGCTCCGACCGCTCGTCCCGCGCGCGCCCATCGTCGCGGGCGCGTCCGTTTCGTTCTTCGGCGAAACCGTGGTGGACGGGCGGTTCGACGTGAAAGTTCCGTTCGCGCCGAGAATCGACCTTTTGTGTTTGCCGCCTTTGCGGTTCGCGAAGTTTTTTTTACTCGGCCCGACGTTACGAAAACGAATAAAGTACCCCGCGGCGATCCACGTACCGGTGCTGGATTTCGAGCACCCCGCGGTGAAGCAGTTAACGTCGACGACGTCGGCAGCTCGCGCGGAGCGGCACGCGCTGGAGATCTCCGTGTTGTCCGCGCGCAACCTCGACGCCGCGGACGCGTTCGGGACCAGCGACCCGTTCGTGGTCGTGGCGCTGGCGGGCGAGGGGCGGTACGACGAGCGGTTTCGAAAAACCTCCACGAAAAAACGCACTTTGAACCCGAAGTGGTTCGAGCGTTTCACGTACGTCGTCGCGGACCCGAAACAAGCGCGAGACGTTCTGTTCGCCGTCTTCGACAGCGACGGGCAAAACGTCACGGCGCGCTCGGCGGCGCCGGAGAAGGTGCGAGCGAAGATCGCGCCGGTGAAACGGCTGCACCTGAGAGCGCTGGAGGTTTCCGAGCGGTACCTCTACCGCGCGACGCGCATCCCTTGGGCGAAATCGAAGAAGAAACGAGACGTGAAAGAAAAAGCAGAGCCGCGACCGGAACTGACAAAAGGGCGGTCCTTGAGAAAAGGGCCGTCCGGTTTGCGAGACGGGGACGTGAGTGACGACGACGACGGCCTCGAAGGCGGGTCTGGCGACTCGCCTTTAAGTGTACCGGGCTCGACGAAACAAAAAGAAACAGCCGCGTCTCTAATAAAGAGGCTGGCGGAGGCTCGCGCCGCGGACATCGCGCGGCGCGCCTCTCTGGAGCCCCCCCCCCCGTTGCGCGAGGAGACCGAGGAGGAGCGGGAGGCGAACGATCGCGCGGCGAAGAGAGCGGCGAAGGCGAAGAAAAAGTCGAGCTCCAAGAGCCTCTCGGTTGACACGAAGAAGAACCTCGCGGCGTTCAATCCGAACCGAGTCGTGTCGGACGTCGAGGCGTGCATCGTGCAAGAGAGCGTGATGGGTACTAACGACTTGCTCGGCGCGGCGATGGTGGACTTCGCGGAGATGTGTAAACCGGGCGAGTCAACGCGGTTCTGGCTGCCGCTCGAGGGATGCCCCGGCGACGCCAAAAACAAAGAGCGGAAGCCTCCCGAGCTCGAGATCGAGCTCGCGTGGCGGACGTACGACCCGGTCAGCGCGAGCGCGGCGAAATCGCTGACGTCGCGCGATGGCGATGACGTTACCAGTCTCGAGAATTCAGACGCGCGCGCGATCCGCGACGGCGACCGCAAGCACGTCACGGGCGCTCTGCGCGTGGACGTGAGCCACGCTAACGACCTGTACAAGCCGCGTTCGCGTCTGTTCGGAAAGATGTCCGGCGGCAAGTTAACGCCGAAGGTTATTCTTCGCGTCGGGGGCCAGAGCGCGGAGACGAGCGCGGGGCGAAGCGCGAACCCTTTTTTCCGCGAGGGGTTCGATTTCTTCGGCATCACCGCGCTGGACGAGCTCGTCGTGGAGGTGGTGCACCCGTCCGGGCGGACGTCGAAGAAGATCGCGGTGAGTAAGATCGCGACGGACGAGGCGGGTTGTTCGAACGACGCCGCCGCGACGAACGCCAAGGCTGGTGATTCAATCGCCGGAAAGCGACGAGCTTTCGCGCCCCGGAAACATAAACACGCCAAGCCGCTCGGTCGTAGCGTGGGCGACAAATTCATGGGCGTCGCGACCGTGCCCCTGCACGGCGTGGTGCGGTCCGGGACCACCACCGGGACGTTTACGCTCTCGGGCGTGAAGCACGGGGACGTCACGATGACGCTGACGTTCCGACGCGAGCGCGCGGCGGGGCCGACGATCGAGTGAGACGAAGCGTTTTTAATAAAATTTCTCTTCGCCTTCCGCCGATACGCTTCGTGAAACATTTCCGTCAAGCCGAAATCCGATCGACGCGCGCGTTCGGCTTCCGCGGTCGGGGCGCTTTGAGGGGTCACGGACCGGGGAAAACGCCCGGAGCGGTCGACACGACACGTCACTCGATCGGATGGCTCTGCGGAGTCTCACCGTGTCTGGCGGAGCGTCGGAAAGGCGCGTGCCCACTTGTCGACGGCACGAGATGTCCGCGACGATGTCGCGCATCGCCCGGGTGGCGCCGCGCGCGGCGCCCGCCACCTCCGCGGGCGCGTTCCCGCGCAGAGTCGCGGTCGCGGTCGCGCGCGCCGGCGCGCGCGCCGGCCCCGCGCGCCTCCTTCCCCGCGATCGCCACCGCGGCGCGTCCCCCCGGTTCGCGTCCTCGCGCGCGCCCCGCTCGCCCCGCGCGCGCGGCTCTCTGGTGGCCTCCGCGGGCGACGGCGATACCGGCTCGCTGCTGGACGAGCTGGACGCGGACCAGCGGTGCCCCGTCCCGAAGGACCAGAGACCCGCGAGCCAGCTCGCGGAGCTGCAAGATTCGCTTTTACTGGGGTGGGGCGCGGTGGAGCTCCCCGGGTACGTCGCGAGGCTCGGCACTTTGGGCGCGTTTTTTTACTTCACCCTGGCGTACCCGATCGCGAGCTACTCGTACGACCCCTCGACGCAGCCGGTGGAGGCGGTGGTGTGCGCCCTGACTGGGTCGTTCGTCGCCGTCGCGGTGTTCGCGCTGCTCATCTACAACAACTGGTCGTACGTCCGCGATCGTTTGCTGAGCGCGACGGTGGAGTACGAAGAAACCGGGTGGTACGACGGCCAAACGTACGTGAAAGACCCTGAGATGCTCGCGCGGGACCGGCTTTTAGGAACCTACGTCGTGCGGCCTATTGTTGAGAGACTGCGTAAAACGCTTCTGGCGTGCGGATCAGGGGTGTTCGTTTCATTAGCAGCGCTCAACGCCATCGACGCGCCCGAGTACGGAGTATCGGGGAACGGTGACTTTTACGAAAACGGGGGCGCGGGGTTTTACAAGGAGAGCTCCGCGGTTAAATACGAGCCGCCGTCTTCTCCGGAGGAGCTCGCTTTGGAGGAGGCGGAGGAGGCGGAGGAGCTGGCGCGGTACGAGGCCGCGATGGACAGGTACGCGAGGGACAACAAAAGCGCGGCCAGGGCGCAGCTCGCCGAGGACGCGGCGAGTTCCGTGGAGTGACGGAAAGAGAGCGACGAAAAAAAATCAGACGTCGAGCGACGAAAGCGCGTAAGGTAGTACATACTCCTTTCAGAAAAGACGAAACGGAAGTGTAGATACGTAGACACCCTACACGTTACCGCCTTGTCGTTCGCGCGTTACTATGGTAAAACGCTACCTACGCGTCGTGTCCCGCGGCGACGCGTTCCCCAGTGAGCAATTAGTCATAATTTGTTCCAGGTCGCGGAGCGTCGCCGCGAGCGACGCGCACGCCGCGACGTGCGGCGGGACGAGGTCGCGCACGGAACCGCAACCGGCGAGACCTCCGCCGGTAGACGCGCCTCGCGCGACGCGTGACGCGCGCGCGAGCGCCGCGAACGCGAACGCGACACGGCTCGAGTGTTTTTCGTTTGTTTTCTTTCGTTCGAAGGCGTCGTCGTCGTCGTCGCCAAAGACAAAGTCGCGCGCGTCCGCGACGCGCGTCGCGATCGCGAGCCGGCGGCGGTATTTTTCGTTCAGAGGCGCCTCAGTCTCTAAAAAAAAGCCGCCGCGAACGCCGTTCGACGCGCGACTCGCGCCTCCGCGCGTCGCCGTCGCGACCGCGCCGTCCGCGCCGATCAGCGCGAACGGCGCGGACGACGCGGTCGCACGACCGTCTGTCGACGAATCCGAAACGCGCGCGGACGTCTCGTCGTCGTCGGCGAGGACGACGACGCGCGTCTCGCCGACGAGAACCGCGTCGTCGTCGCGACGGATGACCGACGTATGGTCGCTTTTTTTTGCCGACGCCGTCTCTTCGTTTTCTCTCGCGTCCCCTTCTTCGCGCGCGAGCGCCGACGCCACCGCCGCCGCGAACGCGCAGTTCCCCCGGGCTTTCGTCCCTAAACCGGGCACGACCTCGACTAAAACGACGCCGGCGCCGACGGACGAGTCGGATGTGAGCGTCAAAGGCGCGTCGGAGGTGTCGTCGCCGAAAAAAAAAGACGCGCGTCTCAGACGCCTCGCGTCGTCCTCCGCGTCCTCCGCGTCCTCCGCGTTCAAAGTCTCTCGCGGGACACGCGACGAACGCTCTTTTTCTTTCCGCGTTTCTTTTTCGTCGCGTCGCGAAGACTCTTTTAGGCCGGCGGCGGCGGTCTTCGCCGCGGCGAACGCGCGCGTTCGACCGACGAGCCAGTCGGCGAGTTCCGCGAGTCCGTCAACCGACGCGGAGGCGAGAGAAAAGGCGTCAAACGAAAAAGCGCGCGCCTCGACGGCGAACGTCTCCCCCGCGTCGTCCGTCCACGTCGCGACGAGCCAACTAATCGGCGAACAAACCATGTCGTTCTCCGCGTCTTTCTCAACAGGAACGCCGTCCTCTTGCGCCACGCGCGTGGCGGAGAAGGCGTACGCGCAGAGCGTCGCGGACGGCGCGGCGCGAACGTCGCGTTCGCTCTCCCGACTTTTTAGCCTCCGACGAATCGTCGCCGGCGGCTCGAACGCCGCGAGGCTCGCGGGCTCTTTCTTTGAAACCCCGAACGCGTCGCCGTGCGCCAAAACCTGCCTCTCCCTCGTCGATCGCAAAGGCGTCGATCGCGTCGGTTTGAACGCGTCCTCGTCGAGCGCGTCGTCGAGGGTCCTCGTCGTTTTCGTTTCCTCTCCGAAACGCAAAACGCGTCTGGCGGCGACGGCGAACGCGCTCGTCGCTTTTTCTCGCGCGAACGCCGGCGAGCACCGCCGGCGGCCCAACCGGTCGCGCGGGAGGAGCGCGAAATCCACGCAGACGTCCGCGTCCATCTCCGACGCGCGCGCGGCGGCGTACGTCGTGAGGCGCGCGTCATTGCCGGCGCTCGAACCCACGACGTACGCCACGAAAGGACCGGGCCTCGTCGAGTCGCGCGCGGCGCGCGCGACGCGCGCCAACGCGTCGTCGAAGGAAGCCTCTTTTTCCGGGTCGTACGAGAACACCGACGTTGTTCTGTGTCGCGAGCGCTCGTCTCCCTCTCCCGAGCTCACTGTTCGCTCGCACAGAGGCGTCATCGTCCCGAGACGCATCGCCTCGTACTGCGCCTCGATCTCCGCCGCGGTCTCGGCGGCGGCGCGCGCGTCGCCGATCGGCGCGACGACGCAGACGGAGACGTGTTTCCCTCTCCCGCCGACGGGCCCGAACGGCGCGGCGGTCCAGAACCCGGGAGGGTTTACTTCCAGAAGCTCCGGCGCGACGAGGAGTCCGTCGCCTTGGTACCCGAGCACGACGGACGTTTCGTACGCGTCGTCGACGATTCGTGAGACGACGAACGGGTCGAGGTCGTCGCCGTACGAGCGAACAGTCTCATCATTTTCGAAGAAGAACTCAGACGCGTCTGAGGCGTCGGCGTACGCGCCGCGCGCGAGCGCCGCGAGAAAGCACTTAGCACTCAGCGCTGTTTTCGCCTGAACACCGGTGAGCGCTAAAGCGTTGACCGCGTTTTTGTTTTCGTTTTTCGTATCGACGACGTCGTCGTCGTCGCGTGACGGGTTGATCTTCGTCGGACGCGGCGATTTCGGAGCGCGGCGTTTTTTCGCCGTCGCGTCAAAAAAGGTGGCCGTCCGCCGCGATTTTCGCGGGCGAAGCGTCGTCGTCTGGGACCGCGTCGCCTCGAGCAGCGCGCTCGCCCACGCCTCCGAGTGGGACACAGACGCACCGTACGAAGACGCGCTCTCGACGTCGTGGCCCACGGGCGGGTCCTCACTCACGGGTGTCGAGCTCGGTGGGGCGTCGAGCGCGCCCTCCCGCGCCGCGAAACTCACCGCGCGTCTCTCTCGGTCGCGTCCGGGATCGCCTCCCGTCGTCGGCGAGGGCACGTACGCGGATGCGCTGGCCAGCGCCCTTAGGAGGTCCGCGCCAGCGCGCGCGTACCCGCCGTGCGCGTACCCCTGGTGGAACCCCGCGCGCCACGACGCGTCCGCGGCCGGCGCGACCGCGCGTCTCGCGTCCGACGCCGTCTCGGGGGTTTCCACCGCCATCGGACCCGCGTCGGCACGCCCCACACAAGCGTGAAGCAAGGGAGGCGTGGGCGCGCGCGCGTCCGCCGCGTCCGCGGAGGCCGCCTCGCCTCGCGCCTCCGCGCCGGGAGCGGACATCCTCACCCCGCGCGCGCTCCGGGGCGCGCGCCTCTCGCTCTGGCGCGCGTCTTCGTACGCGCGATTCGAGCCTTCCGAGGAGCCCTCCAACTTCCAAGTCGTTTTTCGCGCACTCTCAGCGCGAGTGCGCGACTCGCGTTGGAAGCGAGCTCCGCGCGCGAGAACGGCGCGACCGGTCGAGCAGGTCAGCGACCGTTATGTTTGACAAAATGCACTTTGGCGCTTTCCTTTGAAAAAAAACGCACGAGTCAAAAAAGTTTTCACACGCACGCCAGTCCGAACATTACGTAAATGAATCCGTCCGCGCGCAGCGCGTCCCATTTTTCCACGCTTTTTGAACCGGCTCGCGTCGGGTTTTTATTTGAGTTTGCCGAACGCGCCCGCGCGCGGCACTCCGCGCGGCACGCGAGCAGGCGACCGGCGGCAGGGCGAGCGAGCCCGGCGGCGCGTTCTTTGCGACACGCGCGGCGAGTCGTCGAGCGGCACACGCGTCTTCGGCGCTCGCGAAGGCGGGGAGGGGAGTGGAACGGGAAGCGCCATGGTGGCCACCAGGCGCCGGGCGTCGCGCGATGCCGCGACGAACGACGCGAAGAAGCCTTTGAAGGACGTCTCCAACGGCGACGCCGCGACCGCGACGAAGCCGCCCCGGAAAATTCCGGGGACGGGACCGAGCACCGCGCCTCCCGCGGCGGCGGTCATCGCGAGGAACACGCGGTCGTCGCGTAAGAAGCCCGCGGCGAACGTCGGGCGAACGCGAGCGGGACCGGCGACGCACGATGCGGACGCCTCGGAGGAGGCGACCGAGCCGGTGCGCCTCGAGGCGAAGTTCGAGCGGGCGGCGAAGGAGGAGCCGGCGAAGAAGAAGCGCAAGGCGCTGGAGACGATCGAGATCGACGTCAACGACCGGGCCCCCGCGCCGCGACGCGTGACGCGCGCGCGAACGCGCAAGAGTACGACCCCGCGCCTCTTCGCTTTTCCTCTCTGCACGCGACGAAGCGTGTTGTGGCGTGTTCGATTTCTCCCACGCGCGGTCCCGGAACCTGACCCCCCGCTCCCCCCCGATCGAACCGCAGGCGACGTCGATGCGCGACACACCCCGGCGGTGGACCTGACGTGCGACGAGCGCCTCGTCGCGGAGCGAGGTACGTCGACGACCGTCCCCACCGCCCTCTCCGGCGACCCCCGACCTCGTTTTTCGCGTTTTCCAATCCCACGCGCGAAGAGTTTGAACCGACCGAGATTTTGAACCTCCGCGCTCGCGCGCGTTCGCGCCACGACCGCTGACCCTTGACCACATCGCATCGACTCCAGGCTTCGCCCTAGCCTCCGCCGACGAGGTTGGCGCCGCGGAGGACGTCTACCCGTTCTCCACGAGCGGCGGACGGCGCGCCAACGAGCGGAGACACGCCCTCACCCCCTACGTCGAGAACGGGCACTTGTTCAGGTGCGCAAACAGTCTCGAGAGGGCGTCTTTTCCGAGCGCGACGCGCGCGCTCGGCGCGACCGCGACCGCGACGACGCCGCGTTCGACGCGATCCGACGCGGGCGCCACCTCGCGACGCGCGTTCCCGCATCGACTTCCCGAGCGGACGATCGCGATCGCCGCGGAGGTCGCCATCGCGCGCGCCCGCGCGCCCACCCCCTCCATCGCCTCCTCCCGTGTCTGCACCGCAGCGGCACGCAAAAATCTCGCGCTGCAGGCTTTTCCCACCCGCGCGACGCGCGCGAACGGCGTCTCGACACCGAAAACACAAAACTGACCTGACTTTGTTTTTTCCCCGCTCACGACGTGTTCGAACGACGACAGCGCGGCGATGCGCCAGGACCTGGTGGATTGGATGTCGTGCCAGCACGGCATGCTCGAGCTCGCGGACGAGACGTTCCACCTCGCGCTGAGGTACCTCGACACGTTTCTGCTGCGAAGAGGTGCGTCTCCCGGCTTCCGCGTCGCCGACTGCTTTTTTTTTTCTTTCCTTCTCTTCTCCGCGCGTCGACGCCATCGTGCGTCTCCCCTCTCTGACGCGTCTCCGTCCCTCTTCTTCTTCGAAACCTCGTTTTCTTTAGGCCCCGAAAACTTCTTGGCGCGCAACGGTGCCGGCTCCGAGCCCGTGCCCGCGCTCCCCCTGGGCGCGCTCCCGTGCGACCGCGCGCTGTACCTGGACGGGCAACACCAGCCTTTGTGCAACAAGCTCAAGCGTTTAGGCATCACGTGCGTGTTCGTCGCGGCGAAGGTGGTGGAGGTGTGTGCGCCCCCCGCGGGCGAGTTCGCGCACGCCGCCGAGGTGAGCACGTTCTCGCGCTCGCAGCTCCTGCTCGCGGAGCGCGCGCTGCTTCGCGAACTCGAGTACGACCTGTACCACCCGACGTGCTCGTCCTTCGCGACGGCGTACGTCGCCGCCTCCGCGGACGACATCGCGTCTAACGCGCGCGCGCCGCGCGCGACGCGCGCGTGGATCGAGGAGCGCGAGAGCGGCGAGAGCGGTTCGGGGCCGAGGCTCGGGAGCGAGCCCGTGGTGACCTCGAACAGCGTCTCCTCGAAAGGAACTACCCAAGAAGAGTCGTCCTCGGCAGAAGAACAAAAGGCGTTCGTCTCGACGACGGCGGCGGTTGTGGAGTACGTCCTGGAGGCTGCCGCCGTGGCGCGCGACGGCGTCGCCTTCGCGCCGTCCAAGCTCGCGGCGGCGGCGGTGAGTTGGACTTTATCCCGGTGCTTTTCCGTTCGTGACGGCGTCGATGCCTTGCCTTCGTTGCGCAAGGTTTCCGGGTACACCGAGGCGGATTTATCCACGGCGTACGCGTTTTTCGATAAGGTGGTGGTCGACTTCCGGGACGCGCGGGAGAGGAAAGCGCGCGGCGGGTTTTTCGCCGACGAGAAGCACGCCAAGGCGGTGAGAGCGGTGTGGCGCGAGCGTCACGTGCGCGGAGCGACGATGCCGGGACGCGAGACGCGCGTCTCGAAGCGGGAGTCGAAGCGCGAATAGAGCTCGGAGAGGACGGAGAGGTCGCGCGAAAGCGGTTCGCGCGTGACAAGAAGGCGTTTTGAAACGGATGTGAAAGCGGATGGAGCGGAGCGTCTGTCCATTGGGGGGACGGAGTTGATCTTGGTCTCAAAAACGGGTTTTGTTTTTCGAAGAGACGTCGAAGAGACTCGAGCGGGAGCGCGACTTTTCGTACGCGCGCGGGTCTGTGATACTACCACGTTATTTCGATCGTCTCATCGCGACATACTATCGCGATGGTATCTATCAAACGCAGACTGGGACCGGCGCTTCCAGCGCGCGAACCGCGGTAAGGATGTCTTCTCAACCTCGCGTCGCGTAATACATCTCCGGACTCACTTGAACATGCTCACCCCCGACGCGACGAGCGCGGCGGCGATGAACCCTCGTATGACCGGTTCCGGCACCGACAGCGAGACGTTCTTCGCGGTGGCGTACGACGCCGCCATCGCGGAGGCGCCTAACACAGCGGCGACGCGCAAACGCACGTTCCCGTGCGCGAAGTGGTGCGCGCACACCGCCGTGTTGGTCACCAGCGTCGCGCACAGCGCCGTGGCGCAGATGCGGTGTACTTCCATGTCCGACATGATGGACATGTACGTGGTGACCAAGACGCCGCCACCGACACCCACCGTGCCTTGTAACAAACCCACCGCCACGCCGAGCAGTAAGTGCTCTCGCTCCGCCCACAAAGCTTCCTGAACGCCTCCCGCGCGCTCGACGCGATCGCGAAACTGCTCAAAAAAGTTGATCCACGCGCTTCCCGACTGGCCCTTCTCGAATGATGAGGCATCCGCATCTAAAGATGGCGAAGAGGTCGAAGAGGTTTTGTCTTCACGCACCGAGTGCGCGGTCGGGGAGTCCGACGCGTTCGACGCGCCTCGCGATCGAAACCACCCCCGTCTTCGCCGAGAAGAATCGTTCGTCGGAACGTTTTCGGCGCTGGACGAAACCACCGGCACGCGTGTTGGCTCTTGATTGAGATCCTTTTTTTTTCCAGTCATCAGGTACTCCAGGATGCCCCCCCGCGCGACGAGCTCGTCTGCTTTGCCCGCCAGCGCCAGCGCCGCGGCGCCCCCCGGCCGAACCTCCGCGGTGCCTCCGGGCGCGTGGTCGCCGTCCACCGTGGTCTCGGTCAGGTGGTCTCCGTCTTTTTTCTTTTTCATAAACGCGGTGGGCGCGCACGCCAGCAGCGCTCCCCCGCACCACCGCCGGAGCGTCTTGCCCGAGACGTTGCGCGCCAGCCTCTGGCCGATGGGCGTGGTGCACGCGCCGACGGCGCCGATGGCGAACGCCGCGGGGATGTCCGTCACGTTATTTTGCGTGTACGCGTACGAGCCCGCGGTGGTGGCGCACGTCACCGCCACGACCGTCGTGCCGATGATCTTCTTCGCCGTCATCCCCAGGCGCGAGCACGCGGGCACGAACACCACCGCGCCGCCCAGACCGGTGAGAGCCGAAAGCGCGCCCGCGCCCGTGCCCCAGGCGGTCGTCCCGTATTGCCACCCGGGCTTGAGCGGCGCGCTGACGCACGCCGCCGGCGCCGCGTTCGACGGCGCCGCGCCGGGCAGGGAAGGCTTCACAACGCGCGCCTGCGCGGCGAAGCCCTTGGCGCCGTGCGCGCCGGCGACGGGGACGGAGCCCCGCGCTGCCTGCGCGGCGGCGCCCGCGGCGCCCGCGGCGAGTTTCGCGGCGCGTGCGGCCATCGCACCCCGTGCCGTCGAGAAGTGCGGCGCGCGTGGACAGGCGTCGGTGGCATCGCCGACGGGTCGCGCGAAAGGAGGCGTGTTTGCGGTCGGCCGTCGGCGAGATCGCGCGATTCCTCACTTTTTCGAGACTGGTGCGCCACTTGGGGTGCCGTGTGGATAACCCGAACGCGCAAAAAGCGCGGTTCGGAATCGGAATCTGCACCGTGCAGAGCGAGTGAGCGCTGGATTTCACGAACCGAGTGACGAGTAACGACTCGTCGGAAAAACCGTTTGTTCAGATTTTTCGACGCGTCACGCCCCGTCACGCGCATCGTCTTAGGCTTGAAACTCTCGTGCGACCGGGTCGGAGACGTAAACAACAATCTTGATTGATGATGCACAACGCGTTCGATCGTCGGAAGAGAGACGCATATGGGAATCGTCTCGACGCGCTCGCGAGACGACACACACTACACCTCACGCGCTTCACGCGGAGTCCGATCCCTCGGCGCCCTTCTCGCCCCTGAACGGGTTCTTGCTCTTCGCCTTGCCGAGCACCGACTCGAGTAACGGCGGCGCGAACTTGGGCTTCCCGCCGTGGATCTTGCAATCCTTGCAAAACGACAGCAGCGTGGTGTCGATGGCCATCTCCACGGTGGACATGAACAGCGAGGCGATGATGAACCCGAACAGCACGCAGAAGATCACGATCAGCAGAGGCGAAGACACCTTGGATTCGCCGGTGGTGTACGTGTCCGAGTCTAACATGAGGAACGCGAGCAGACCCGCGACCGCCGCGACGGAGAACTTCCCGAGGAACAGCAGAGTGTCGCCGATGATGTTCACCGCGCCGACGGTGAGGATGTTGTTGAAGATGAGCGAGATCGCCTCCCACGCGGACCAGCAGAAGCTCTTGCCCTCGATGGCGATCATGATGTACGTGTTCCGGTTGATCCACTCGATGATCTTCTGCAAGTACCACAGGCAGTACTGCACGACGCACGCCGCGTACTTGACGAAGATGTTATCCTTTCCGGCTTTCTTCATCTGGTGCACCATGTACGCGACGATGATGCGGATGAACTGCAGGAGCGCCACAAGGAACGACCCGAACGCGGCGGAGCCGGAGTGGAACCAGGTCATCTTGCGGAAGCTCTGAATCGCGGGGGTGTTGATCCAGCCCGCGAGCGAGTTGCCGTACGACCCGCCGCCGAAGTAAAACGTCGCGAACACCGACGCCAACGTGAGGTAGGTGATCGCTTGCAGGAACTGCGTGGTCCACAGCAAACCAAAGAGGTGGTACAAAAGCATGTACTGCAGGTTCTCGTCCAGCACGCTCTCGTAGCCGCAGTGGCAGTTATCGGCATCCGTGGGGTCGGCGCAGTACTTCTTGGGGGGCAGACCGTCCACCATGTCGCACTCGCGCAACTCCACCTCGCCCGAGCTGTACATGTACACCGCGGCGGCGAGCCAGTAGGCGCCGAACCCGAACGCCACCAACACCGGCGCGATGGGGAAGAAAATCACCGAAGGCGCGGCGGTGATTGCTTGCGTCGCGACTTTGATGACCGCGACCGCGATGGCGACGCGCTTGAGCATGATCAACGTGAACACGAGCAGGAGCGCGGCGAAAACCGTCGACGCGTACGCGCAGTACAGTAAAACTTCCTGGTTATCCTCCGAGGGGTCGACGTAGTTCTCCGCGGTCGCCGCGGCGGAATCGCCGGCGTACGCGGTGATCTCGTCGCTGCCGATGACGCCAGCCTTGATGTACAGGTACAGCGTCACGCCGATGGCGCCGACGTTGGTCATGATGATGATCAGGTACGCGAACACCCCGGTGAAGTACCGCAGCACGCCCATCCACACGAAGGACAGCAACACGGGCGCGAGGAAGCCCATCACCAGGCACACCACCCAGCCCTGCGAGAAGTCGTCGATGTAGCGCTGCATGACCGCCGCGGGGCCGGCGATCTGGTCCGACACGAACGAAGAGAGCGCCTCGACGAACGACCCGAGGTTGTGCTCGAGCGTGGGGATGACGCCGTTGGCGATGAGCAGACTGTTCAACTCCGACTGCGCGTCGGAATCCTGCTCGCCGAAAAACGTGCACGTCTCGTAAGTGTTCACCGTGTGTAACAGAACGGGGTAGCACGGACCGAGGTTGTTCAACGAGTCCCTCTTGAGTTGGTCGGAGAGGGAGTCGTAGTAGTCGTAGTTCGCCGCGGCCCACTGCGCGCGGGTCATGTCGGCCATGCCGCGGCCGTCCTTCGAGTCGGGGTAGTTGCACACCCAGTTCAAAGGCTCGGCGTCGGTGCCGACGGGGGAGGGGCAATCCTTGAGGCACATGGACTTGACATCCTTGAACCCGTACGTGTGCGTCGCCTGCGAGGCGGTGTACAGCTCGTACGGGTTAGGGAAGTACCGCGCGGGGTAGTCCTCGGAGCACATCTCGCCCTCGTAGTCGGTGCCGAAGAGGAGCGCCGCGGGATCGCCGTTGGCGAAGCCCAGGATGCCGACGACGACCATGCCGATCATGAACGCGAAGTACGCGATCAAAAACAGGATATCCGTGCACTTGCGGTTCTTGTTCATCTTCTCGTACGACCAGGGCGTGTCACTGCGCGCGGGTAACGCGGAAGGGTCGGTTCGTCGGAGACAAGTGGGGTGATTCACCGCGGGTCAGTCGGAGAGGACGCGACGCGATTCGCGCTCGTTCGCCGGGCGCGAGAAAAAAAAACGCGTCGGTCCTTTTTCGAACAGGCGTCGAGTCCGGGACGGATCGAGCCCGCGCACACCGCGTCGGGCGGTGTTTTGAGTCGGTCCGCGTGTCGAATTCGATTCGCCTGTTGAACGCGGTCGGCGCGCGGGTCGCCGCCGGTCGCGCGAGGCGACGCCGCGCGGCGCTGTCCCCGAGACCCCGCGTCCCGTCGCGATCGACGCGACGCGAGACGGGTCGCGCGCCGATCGCCGCGGCGCGCGCGTCGCGACGCGGCGCGATTCCCCGTTGTTGCCCGATTCTTGGCGGCGATGCTGACACCGCCCGTCCGGTTGATCGAGCGCGCGACGCGCGAGAGGGGGAGGAAAACGCGTGGAAGGGTCCATGGACGCACTCTTTGGGGCCGCAGCAACCCATGATGCGTGTGCGTGGAAGGCGCGACGAGACAGTCGTGCGATCCCTCGCGGTTGTGAGGGGGCGCGAAGACGACTCGCGAGTTTTAACGACCTCGGGTAATAAGTCGCGAGTCACGCACGGTATATTTCTGGTTCGTTCGAAATGCCACCTCAGCGACTATGGTAATATCCTGCGCCATGACCGATGACTGTTTACGCATAGGATGTCGGAACAAAATGTGTTCGGGAAACAGTCTGAAAAGTGAGGTTTTCCGCCCGGTGATGACGACGGGCGCATCGTCTCGGTTGTCCATTGGCTCGGCTGATACGACAGTCGAGCGTCGGCACGCACGAGACGCGTAACGCGCGAGACCGCGCGCGTGGCGCGCATGTCTCCGACCGCGATGTCACGCGCCGCACGCGCAACGCCCCGCGTCGTCCCCCCCGCGGCGCGGCGCACCTCCGCGGGTCGCGCGTCGCCCGCGCGCGTCGCCCGCGCGTCCGCGCGCGCGTCCGCGTCTTCTCTCGATGCGTCCACCTCTCGCGTCGGCGTCGCCTCCACCTCCTCTCGCGTGCGCGACGGCGCGTACGCGTGGCGCGGGCACCGCGTGCACTTCGAGCGCGGCGGGTGCGACCCCGCCGTCGCGACGAAGCACGTCGTGTTCCTGCACGGCTTCGGCGTCGGGACGTTCCACTACGAACGACAGCTGGACCACCTGGGCGCGCTCGTCGATGCCGAGACGAACGACGGCAAAACGACAGCAAACGCAAACGCAAACACAAACGCGACGACGTGCGTCTGGGCTCTGGACTTCGTCGGGCAGGGCGCGTCGTGGCCGTGCGACGCCAACGCGTCTTCGTTTCCGTACGTCGACGAGGAGGGCGCCGCGCCCGAAGGGTTCCGCTACTCGGTGGATACGTGGCGCGACCAGGTGTTGTACTTTTTAACGGAGATCGTTCAGCCCGGACCCGCCGGCGCGTACCTCGCCGGGAACTCGCTCGGGGGCTACGTCGCCGCGCTCGTCGCGGCGACGGAGATTCTTTCTGAAACGCGCGAGGAAGAGTCGTACAACGAGACGGCGGATTCGCGGAAGAAGAAGAGCAAACGTCGCTTAGTTCACGGCTTAGTTCTTCTAAACGCGACGCCGTTCTGGGCGTTTGTGCCGAGCGACGAAAAATCCCTCGCGCGACGCGTAACGCCGTGGGACGGGAAGACGCCCGCGCCTCGGTGGATCCAAAAGCCGTTCGAAACGTACTGGGACGCGTTCCGATCGGAGGCGAACGTCAAAGGTTTATTAAGCCTGGTGTACGGCGACGGGAAAAAGAGGGTGGATGAGCGATTGGTGCGTGACATAATCGCGCCGACCGATCGAAAACCCGCGCTCACCGCGTTTTGTTCCGTGGTGTTTTCGCCCAAGAGCGAAGTTAACTTCGACGAGATAACGAGGGTCATTCGCGACGATAAACAAAAAATGCCGGTCGCGCTCGTGTACGGCCGCGACGATCCCTGGGTCGTGCCTTTATGGGGCCAACGCATGAAACGAGCCGTGCCGCGCGCGACGTACTACGAGCTCCCGGGCGTGGGGCACTGCCCCGCGCACGAGGCGCCCGAAGAAACAAACGTATGCGTCGCCGCGTTTGTGCGGGCGTGCGAAGCGACGGACGTAGACGTCGCGGACGAGAGTCTCGTCGGAGAGAAATCGATCGAAAGCGCTTTCGCGTCCGGAGACGCCGCGGCGCGCTTCCTGGTGGACGGCGCGCCGCGTAACGTCTTCGAGAAGCTCGCGGCGTGGCGGGAGACGAGAACCGTCGAGACGTGAGGCGTGAGGCGTCGCGAGTCGCGAGTTTTTAAAACAAGGTATTTTATGCACATCTTTTCGTCGTAAAAGGCGTCGGCCGCGCGTCTCTTCCTTTCACGGAAGCGCGCGGAGACTGAAACCTTCGCGGCGCGCGTCGTCGGCGCGTTATTCACACGGTTCAGTCAACACGTGTTTTAGTCAAAAGCATCTTCGCGTTCCGATCGGAACGGCGTCGGAACGGCGTCACGGGCAGCAGCAGCCGCAGCAGCACACCTGGAAGCAGCACCCCGGTTTCTTCCGCGGGGGCGGCGCGTCGTCCATCATCGCGCCCTGGTACCCGCCGGCGAGGCCGGGCGCGGCGCCCGTCTCCTCGTTCTGCTTGGACGCGAAGCGCACGAAAACCTGCTCGAGCGTCGTCTGCGAGACGGAGTACTCGTCCACGAGCGAGCCCCCCGCGACGGGAGCGTCGTTCGACGGGTAACCCGTCGCGTCGCCGTCGTTCTCGCTCGAGACGTTCACCACCGCCGCCACCGGCGGCGCGGGCGCGTTACGCAGCTTCTCCACGACGTCGAACAGACGCCACAGCGCCGTGCCTTCTTGTTTGGCGCGGAGCTTGAGCTCCGTGGGGTGCGTCTCGACGATCTCCAACCCGGGGAGGTTCGCCGCCGCGACCGCGTCTGCGACGGCGGCGCCTCTGCCCGGCTGAAACCGCAGGTCGATGGAGTACCCCTCGCTGAACCGGTTCTTGAGGTGCTGCAACGAGCCGAGACAACTGAAGCGCCCGCCGACCATGATCCCGATGCGGTTGCACAGCGCCTCGCACTCCTCCATGGAGTGCGACGTCAACACGATGGTGCGTCCTCGCGTGCTGGCGCTGATCACGTCCCACATGAACCGCCTCGCTTCGGGGTCCATGCCCGTGCTGGGTTCGTCCAGCAACACCACGCTCGGCTCGCCCACCAGCGCGATGGCGACGGAAAGCTTACGCTTGTTCCCGCCGCTGTACGTCCCCGCCTGCTTCTCGCAGTACTTGCGCAGAGCCATCTTGTCGATGAGCGCGTCCACGACGGCGTCGACGCGGTCGTCCGGCACGCCGCGAACCTGCGCGTAAAACTGTAAATGCTCGCGGCCGGTCATGTTCGGTTGCAAGCCGTCAAACTGGGGACAATACCCCATCGCGCGTCTCGCGCGACTCAACTCGGCACCGACGCTGACGTACTCGCGCTTACCGCCGGAAGTCGAAAGGACTTTCGTGTCACCAAACGTCGGCGCGAACTCGCCGGTGATCATGCGGAACGTGCTCGTCTTACCCGCGCCGTTGATGCCGAGCAAGCCGAAGCACTGCCCGCGGGGCATGCCCACGGACACGTCGCGCACCGCTCTTTTCGCCTTGGCGCCGCCGCCGAAGGTTTTGCTCAGCGACTCGAGAATCACGCCGTCGCGCGTGGTCGGGTCGAAGCCGCTCAAAGACATCTCGCGCACGCGCGCGCGTTCGGCGGCGACGTCCTCGTCCTCGGCGGCGGCGTCGCGCGCGTCCTCCTCCTCGCGGAGGGCGCGCGCGGTCTCCCTCGCGTTTTTCGAGACGAGCGCGTACGGGTCCAACGCGCCGAGTTTGGCGGTCATACTCGAGACTCTGCCTTCGAACACCTCCGCGAATAAGATGACGAGACCGTAGAAGACGCCGAGGCCGACGAGGAACCCGATGTCGTCCCCGACGACGTCTTTGTCCCACCAGTCTTTCCGCCCGACGGGTCTCACCGTCATCGTCGCCGCGTCAAACGCCAAGCGCGCGCCGTTGAGCTTGTTCTGCCCGATGTCGTACAGACCCTTGCCGAAGGAGTAGTGCGGGATGATCAGCGGTAAAAGTTTGCTCAGCACGTCGTTGGCGATCTTCGTGTCGTCGTTCAGGTCCTTGATCGCCTGCACGACCATCCCCGCGGAGGCGGAGACGAGCCCTAAAAACATCTTCGCGCCGACCAAACCGACGAAGGCGTAAAACTCGTTCGCGAAGTAAAAGCCCAGTAAGTGCGTGTACGTGATGGACGAGCACACGAAGCAGAGGAGCAAAACGAACACGCCGCCGAGCTCGCCGCGGTACTGCTCGATGTCGAACGCGGCGAAGATGATCATGATGGCAGCCATCGGACCACACATCTGTACGAGGTCGGCGAACCAGTGGCACAGCCAGTACACCGCCTTGTCCACGCCGGAGACCATCTGTAAGTGCTTGCTGTTGTTCCGCCGCTCGTAAACGGGGAACACAACCACGGAGCTCGTCAGGACGGCGGCGCCCATCACCACGAACAGAGACGTGATGAACGTCGAGTCGTTCGGCTGGTTCACGATGTCCCCGTCCTCGTAGGTTTCCAGTTTCGGAAACCACTCGACGCGCGACGCGAAATCGGCGGCGTCGTCGTTCACGCGCGCGCGCAAAATCGCCGCGTTCGCCGACTGAGACGTCGCCCATAGCGAGTGGTACGCAGTCTGGTGCGCGTACAGCTCGTGTTTATACTTCCCCGTCGCGACGTCGTACGACTCGACGCGCATCGCGTCGCAGAAAACCGTCTTCTGGTCCTTGCACACCGTGCCTCGGCCCTCGCTGCTCTGCCACAGGTACGCGTCGAACGAGTCGTCCGCGTCGGCCAAGCACGCCGGCGCGACGTCCATCCCCAGGCGCGGCGTCGAAGCGCACTGCGCGCCCTTCGGGTAGGTCGGCACCACCGCAGCCTGGCACCACGAGTACACGGCGAGGATTTTGGAGGCGTAATTCTCGTCGTCGGCTTCGTCGGAATCGCCGTTACTGTCGAAACCGCCGGCCTCGATGGAGGCGTGCATGGAGACGTTCGCGGCTTCGAAGTCGTACGCGCAGCACTCCGCCGGGAAAAACACGGGGGGCTGGTCAGCCTGCGGGCAGTTACACTCGCACCCTAGGCTCGGCGCGTGCGTCGGTTGAATTTGAATGTCCATCTCGGGCCAGCGCGAGAGCACGTCTGCGACGCCGGCGTCTGAGCTGTCCGCGCTGGTCACGGTGGGCGTGTTCCCGAGCAGGTTCGCGCGGCTCACGTCGATGGGCACGAAATCCGTGTCCTCCGAGTAATCCAAGCCGGCGAGCACGAGCGCCAACACGAAGAACAGCACGGGAACCACGATCTGGATCAGCACGGACCACGCGTCCCGACGCCAGTTGAGGTACCGCTTCCAGAGCAAGCCGCGCGCCTGCCGCGCGAGCAACGCGCGACCCTTGACGTACCCCCGTCTTAAATCCTCGTCCGCCTCGGCGATGGCATCGTGGTCGTCGGCCATTAAAGGCGTTCCGTCGGCGGAATCGCCATCAACCGCGCCGTCGTCGACCATCTTCGCGTTCTTTCCGTCCAACGACATACGCCGACTCGCGGCGCCGCCGCCGACGCCGCCGCGCGCGATGCTCAGGAACACCTCCTCCAGCGTCGTGCAGCTTATGCCGTACGACGCGAAGCCCGCGCTCTTGATCGCTCCGTCCAGCTCCTTAAACAACGACGCGAACTTCCCGCTGCCCTCCGAAGGGAGCATCACCGCCAGCTCGGCGCCGACGTCGCTCGTCACGACGGCGCCGGGGAGGTGCGATTTCACGACGGACAAGATCGCGTCGGCGCCGCCGTTCGGGTTGGAGGAGGCGCGCGCGAGCGTCAGGGTGTACCCGGTGCCGTACCTGTTCTTCAGGAACAGCGGGCTCCCGACGCACGCCAGCTTCCCCGCGCTCATGATGGCGATGCGGTCGCACAGTAAGTCCGCCTCGTCCAAAAAGTGCGTGGTGAGCATGATCGAGCTCGTCGCCGCGCGGCGGCGAATCACCTCCCACGTGAACCGCCGGGAGTACGGGTCCATCCCCGACGTCGGCTCGTCCAGAAACACGACGTCCGGTCTGGTGACGAACGCGATGGCCAACGAGAGCTTACGTTTCTGCCCGCCGCTTAAATTGCCGGTGGGGACGTCCAACTTCTCCAACAGCGCCACCTCCGCCACGGCGTCCACCACCGCGCGTTTCGTCTCCTCCGATTTCATCCCGCCGAACGCCGCGTACAGCGTGAGGTGCTCGCGCACCGTCATCATCGGCCACAGGACGTCGAACTGCGGGCATATGCCTAAACTCGCGCGAATCGCGGGCATGTCCGTCTTGATGCTTCGGTTGTTGATGAACGCGTCACCTCCCGTCGCGTCGAGCATGCCGGTGAGCATGGAAATCGTGGTGGTCTTTCCCGCGCCGTTGTGCCCGAGCAACGCGGAGACTTGTCCCGGGACAAACGTCACGGACAAGTCGTCCACCGCCACGACGCCGTTGTCGAAGGTTTTCTTCAAGCCGCGAATCTTGACGCTGGCGTTTCTCAAAGCCTCCGGCGGTAACTTCTCGAACGTCTCGCCGCTCTCCTCGACGTCTTCGGCGTCGGAGACGTCCGAGAACTCAGCCGCGTTCGGGAACCAGTACTTCTTCGTGAATAAGAACCACGGCTGGAGACGCACGCCGTATTCTTTCGGCCACGTCTTATCCAAATACCACGTCGCGAACGCGAAGAGCACGCAATCGAGAAACGTCATCCCGATCACCGCCCACGCGGTGAACGTGCCGTCTCGATTGACGTTCTCACCCGCGCTGGCGAACGTAATGCCGGCTTTGGCGAGCTCCAGTCTTGCTAATATGTCCCCCCACTGGTTGATGGAGGAGCCCGGCAACAAGCACACCGCGAGCCACGCGGAACCGCCGTTGGGTTGCGTGATGCGCACCGCGATGGCGGGCGCGATGCTCATCACGTACACGAAGCATCCGACGACCGAGGCGGTGATTGATTTCGAAAAAGCGCACGAGATCATGTAGTTCCACAGGATGCACGATGTGATCCACAGCGTGTAGAAGATGAGCTGCATGACCGGGTTGGTGTACTCGAACGGGTACGTGCCGATGATCACCAGGAGCACCACCGTGCACATGCCCGTGATCCAGTGCGTGAAGAACCACGACGCCCAGTACATGTTACTGGACATGCCCATCATCTGCATGCCCTCTCTTAAACGTAACTCCTTCTCCACGACGACGGATTTCATGATGATCACGACGTTGCTGATGAACGCGAGCGTGCCGATGATGGCGAAGACGCCGGCGGCGATGATCCCGCCGATGTTGTAGTCGTACCCGAGCCACGGGTAAGGGCGCACCGAGACGTCGACGTTCGCGCTGAAATCGACACCGCCATCCTTCGTGTCGATCACAGCAGCCTCCACCGCGTTCGTGACGCGCAACACGTGCGCGCTCTTCTTCCAGTAGTTACTGTCTGCGTCCGTACCCCAGCGACGCGCGAAGCGCTCGCGAGTCAGCTGGGCGTCCTCGTCGTCCGTGCCGTACGCGGTGGAGTTGACGGTCAAAACGTAATCGACCACGCTGGAAGTACCACTCGGGTCGTCGCTCGAACCAGACACGCCGCTCTTGAATTGGACCTGCGCCAGAGACGCGCCAGGGTTGGAGGCGACGTACGCGCTCGCGTCGGTTGCGTCGGCGAAAGCTTTTGTGAAGACGCGCGCGACGGCGCCGATCCCGGCGTCGTAACACGCCGAGTCGCGAAGACACGCGTCCGCGCATAAAGCGCTCATGTCCATGTCGGCGTCACCGGCGTTACTCGTGTCGTCGTCCGACAAACCGAGCGCGCTTCCGAACATACTGCCGAGCGTCGCCAGCGCGACGGGGTCACGCGTAGACATCGTCTGCAAATTTTCTTGACAAAACACGCGTTGGTACAGAAACGCGTTCGCGTAGGGAGTCGCGTCCGGCCATTGCGATCGCGCGGCGTCGCAGACCAAGTTAACGTACGCCTTCTCGGCGATTTCTTGGGCGTCTGCCGAGTCGGGGGACACCACGAGGGTGTACCCGCTCACGCAGTCGACGTCGTCCCAGCTCGTGGCGAGCTGGTACGGTTTCGCGAAGACGTCGTTGTTCCTCGAATCGTCCACGAGCGCCTTGGGCAGACACAGCAGCGCGAGGAAAAAGCACGGCAGGATGATCTCGACGCCGGTGCAGCAACACAGGATGCCTCGCGTCTTGAGCGTGAAGTTCTTGCGCACGAGCGCGGCGAACTGCGAGCGGGCGCTGGTGTTTCAGAGGCGCGGCGCGTGCGAGGGAGGCGGGCGTGCATCAGGCGGGAGACCGCGACGTTTTGTCGCGAGAGGGACCGGTCAGAATCAGAAAAAACCGAACGTTCGAGGCGCACCGCACAGCCGCACCCGTGTCAAAATTCAAGAATGCGCCTCTCGCGGTCGCGTGGCGGCCACGCGCGCGCGTGCAGAGGCGGACGAAAAGCGACACGTGTCGGGAGGCGGGGTGGTTCGCGTCGTGGGGATCGCGGGACGATCGAGTCGGACCCGCGAGACTCCGCGCGCGAGGAAAGACGCGGACGCGACGTGCTGGCGCGCCGCACCGCGCGTCCCCCCGCGGGACGTGTCCTCCTCGCGGTTCGAGCGCGGCAACGATGCGCCGTGTGCAGGGCAGACGACAGAAAGACAGAGAGCGGCAGTCGCATTCGGAACACGGTCGCGTACCTCACGGGCCCGCGGGCAGCGCCCTCGGGAGCCATGAAGTTGTCCCGTATCGGAGGCGCGAGCCTTCCGGACGTCTTCGTGGCGACGCGTGTCGACGCAAACCCGGAGTCCGCGCGCAAACTGCGTGTGCCGCGCACATGCGTTCGCGGAGCTCTCTTGTCGAACGGCTTGCGCTGTGGCGTGACTCATCGGAAAACGCTATCGGCTATCGGTCATCTCGGTCGGAAAAAGAATCGGTTTGAAAACGTCGAATGTTTCGGTCGAGCCCCTCGATGAGCCCCAACCCTGAACCCTTAATCACGACACCGATTGATCCGCCCTCGAAGAATCGTCTCGCCGCGCGTGCGTCAGAGGGGAAAGCGCGGTCGCGCGACGTCTCGCGACTCGCCTCCGCTTCGTCTCCCGTTCGTCTCCCGTGCTCGAGATGAGTCTCGAGGAGGAGACGCATCACGAGCTGCGAAAAGAGGAGGAGCTCCGCGTCGAGGTGGCGCACGGGCGATTTGTGCACGTCACCTTGACGGATGGGACCGCCGAGATCTTCGGCGCGGAGATCGCGAAGGGCGCGGCGGTGAAGCTCCCCGGCGGCAAGCACGCCATCTTCACGTGGTCCGGCGCGTCGTTGACGCTGCGGGGCACCCCCGAGCACTGCTACGCCGCGAGCGAGACGCCCATGGTGACCTACGCCAACGTCGAGGGCGTGCTCGAGAAACGGCGCGAGAAGGCGCGCGCGGACCCCACCACCTTCGACGGGCCGAGGGTCGCGCTCGTGGGCCCCACGGACGTGGGCAAGAGCTCGGTGTCCAAGATCCTGTGCAACTACGCCGTACGAAAAGGCTGGCACCCGCTGTTCGTGGATTTGGACCTCGGCCAGAACGGCATCGCGACGCCCGCGACGGTGGGCGCCGTGCCCGTCGACCGAACCATCGACCCGACCGAGGGCTTCGCGAACGCGCGCGATTTGCCGCTGGTGTACTTCCACGGCGACGCGAGCCCGGGGAACAACCCTGAGCTGTACATGCACCTCATCGAGAACTTAAGTGCGATGATCGACAAACGGAACGAAACGAACAAAGACGCGAAGTCGAGCGGGATCGTCGTGAACACCGCGGGCTGGGTCGACGGGGTCGGGTACAAATTGTTACTTCGCGCGCTAGACGCGTTGAAGATCACCGACGTGTTGGTCATAGGCCAAGAAAGGTTACACGCTGAGTTGAAACGGGACTTTTTCGGTAAAACCGTGGAACGCACGAACCAGCCGATCGAGGTGTGGAAACTCCCGAAAAGCGGCGGGGTTGTTGAACGGTCGCCCGCGTTCCGGCGCGCGTCGCGCGACGCCGCGATTCGAGCCTACTTTTACGGCGCCGACGGCGATTTGCGACCGTCGTCGACGACGGTCGACTTCGGCAAAGTGAGCGTGTTCAAGATCGGGTCGGGACCCCGAGCGCCCTCGTCCGCGTTACCCATCGGGCAGAAAACCTCCGCGGACCCGCTGAGGGTCTCCACGGTCGCGCCCTCCATGGGGCTGCTCAACGCCGTGCTGGCGGTGAGTCACGGAAAAACGCAGACGGAAATTTTAAACCAAAACGTCGCGGGGTTCATCTTCGTCACCGAGGTGGACATGGCTAACGGGCGGTTCACGTACACGTCGCCGGCGGGTTCCGGGGCGCTGCCCTCGCGAAACCTCGTGCTGGGGACGCTCAAGTGGATCGAGACGTAGTTTTTTATGCGTGTGTTGAGGTAGTCTACGTTTTTTTTTACCTTCGAAGGTAAAACCTACCGGTACGTTTCGACGGCGTCCCTCGACCGACAAACTGCGCGTTTCTCGTTTCGTCGACGACGGACGATAGCTCTACTATCTCCTCACTGTCCGAAGAACTTCTTGCCGAACTTCCCGCTGGACGGCTCCTCCCCGAACTCCGCCTGGATCTTCGCGCACTTGTTCCGCCCCGATTCCTCGCGGAAGCACGAGTCGATCGCGCTCACGGCGTTGCTGATGCTCGCCTCTTCGCCGTTTTCCTGCCAGTAAAATTTGGTGCCGTATTTACTCGCTAAGCGCGTCCAGAACGACGGCGGAACCTCGAGGTCGACGTTCGCGCCGACGGAGAAGTTCAGGATGTTCCCTAAACCGGGATCGGCGACGAACACCACGGTGTCGTCGTCGACGCTCCAGTAGTCCTTCACCGCCAACCCAGGGGTGTTGGGGTACGCCTGCGCCAACACGCGGAGCTTGATGCCGGTGTCCTTCTCCAAGTTACGAACCTCCGTCGTGAGCCGAGACACCTCGCCCTTCGTCAGGTACCCGGCCACGTCGAGCACCTCGACCGGGGGGCCGGGGGGAAGCATCTGCGGGTTGTTCACGCCCTCGAGGCGCGCGGCCGCGGGGCCGGCGGAAACGAGCACGGCCGCGGAAGCCGCGAGCGCCAGCGCGGCGTCGCGCGCGGTCCGCGTCGCGCGCGAGAGCGCGATCGGTGTCTCGGCCACGTCAGCGTCGGGACGCGCGGCCGCGCGGGGCGCGACGGAGCGGCCGCGACGGGGCGCGACGGGACGCGCGGGCGCGAGCGCGGCGGTAGAGTGGAGCGCGAACGCCATCGTGCGTGTCGAGAGCGTCACGGAAACACCGCGCGCGTGGGGTGTGCGCGCGCCCACCGCGGGGTGCGTTCGGATAGACGGACGATGATAAAGGCCCGTCGTCCGCCTGCGACGAGCCAGGTCAGACTTCAGTTTCGTCCAAAAACGACAAACGTTAAATAATTCGCGCCGCGCTCGACGACGCGCCGTCTCGTCGTCGTCTTTGACGTCGCCCGCGACGTATGTCATGCTACACGCAAAAAACAACATCAGTAGTCTATCATCATCGTCATGACTACGCCGCCACCGCGTCGAATTCCGCGTTCGTCAAGTCGTTCCCGCGCGTCGTCGTCGTCTTCTCATCCTCATCCTCGCGGTCGGAAAAGTCGTACTTGGCGTACGCGTCCATCAGCAGCGCTCTGGCGGGAACGCGCGCGCCCAAGCGCATGCACGCCAGGAACGACCCGCTCAGTTTGCGGTGCAGCGAGTACGCCTCAGCAGGCGGAGGCGTCAAACGGTGCTTCAACATAACCTTCCCCAGACCGGCGACGCGACGGGTCATGTCCCGATTTTTCGTGAAATCGTAAAATCCTTCATCCGACTCCTGAAACGGCCTCCCTACTTGGAAGCCGGCTTCGCAATGCGCGTCTTTAAGCACGCCGGCTTCTTCGCCGGTCAAAAACCCGAGCTTGATCGATGAGTCGAGAACGCCCACTCGGTCGCGCTCGGCGCACGCCACGACCATCTTTAAGTACTCGTCCACGAACGGTTTCGGGTACGCCTTCGCGGCGCCGAAATCGATCATCGTCAACGAACGCGACTGCGGGCAATACAGGAAATTGGCGAAGTTCGGGTCGGACTGCATGAACCGAAACTCGAACAGCTCGCGAAGCGTTATCCGAAGCAGTTGCGTCCCGACGTAGTCCCGTTCGGACTGAGACAAAGAAGCCACCTTGTCGATGGCGATGCCCGGCGCGAACGCCGTGGTCAACACGCCTTTAGAGGAAAACTCTTTAACCGTCGCGGGGGCGGTCCACGCCGGGTCTCCTTCTAACAGCGCGCGCATTTTTTCTTGACTGCGCAACTCGTACTCGTAGTCGCACTCCAACGTGAGCTCTTCCTTCGCCGTAGCGACGGCGTGCTCCACGTACAGACCTCTAGGCAGCAGATCGGTCATGCGAACGAGCCGTACCAGGTTATCTATGTCGCTGTGGATCGAGCGCGCCACCCCGGGGTACTGGATCTTCATGCACACCTCGACGTCTTCGAACGTATTTTTTTTTTCGCCAGAGTTGGCGTCGCGTCCCAAACGCCGAACCGTCGCGCGGTGCACCTGCCCTATGCTCGCCGCCGCGAGCGGTTCATTTGAAAAAGCAATCACCTCCACGTTCCCGCCATCTTTTATAGAACCGTTCGGCGCTTTCCAGTTTTTTCCGAGGTGCAATTCGATGGCCTCCATCAACTGCGACGCGGGCATGACGTCGGCGCCTTCCCGAACGCGTTCCAGCGCTTTCGCGATCGCGGGCGGAACAACCGACTCGTCCTGAATGGAGAGCATCTGCCCCAGCTTCAGCGCCGCGCCGCGCATGCGGCACAGCGCCACCGCCAGCCGCTCGGCGTTGGCCTCCGTTAAAAAAACACTGTCGCCGGCGAGCAGAGAAGTGTCGGACCCTACGCGGTCGGAGGCGTCGGAGGCAGACGTCGACGTTTGTGTCGGGTCTTCACCTCGCGTCGAGTTCGGCGACGACGATCTGCGAGAAGACTTCTCCACGTCGCCTGTCGTCTGACCGCCGGCGCCGCGCCACGCGCGTCGCGCGGACTCGGCCACGGTCCCCGCGGCGAGACCGGCGGCGAGCTGCCCGAAACCCATCACGCGCGCGAGCGGGGAAGAGGGCACGGCCACCTCCCGGCGTCGCACTTTCGTCTTGCTCGTCGCGGAGCTTTGCGAATCCGTCTCGGCAGACGCGCTCGTCGACGCCGGCGCCATCCTCGGCATGAGCGCGTCGTCCGCGCGCTCGACCTTCGCGTCCGTCGCGTCCGTTAAAGACGCCGCGGGAGCGTATGCCGCGGACGGGTGCCGCGATGCCGACGCGATCGGCCGCGCAGAGTCTCGCGTCTCCTGGGCGGCTCTCGAAGACGCGCGCTCCCGCGCGGCGCGCCTCGCGACGCCTCGGGTGAGCACCATCTCCGCCACCGCCTTCATCTCCTTGGACGCCAAAGGCCCTCGCGTCGCGGCGGCGCTCAGGGCCACACCGAGCGCGCCGCGCGCGAGCTGCGCCAGCGCGGAGGCGCGGTCAGACATCGCGCGTGGAGGCGGAAGCGCGTCGCGCGCGCCGACGCGACTGGAGCGCGAGGGCGACGACTCGGCGTGTCGACGACGAAACGCGACAAGTCGACACGTCTTTGGGAAATTCGTGGCTGAGAAGAGACATATGTATTAATATCATTCACGACGCTCTTCGCTTCTTCACCCTCACGCGTTCGTCCCTCCCGCGTCGCCCTCGTACGGCCTGAGCTTGTGGCACGGCACGTTCGGCACGTCCACGTCCTGCGCGGTCTTGCACAAAGAGTTGCACCCGAACGTCAGCGCCTCGTCTTTTTCGATCGGCGGCGGGGTCTTGCCGAAGTAAAAGTCACACGACTTGTCGTGAAAATTCGGCGCGATGGTTAAAGGCAACCCGAAGACATCTACAAAAAAATCCTGCGTCGCCGTTTTGCACATGTTCGCGCACATCGCCGTACACCCGCTCTCCTGTAACCAGCGGCACTTCTTTATGTGCACGTGCGATTTTAACAGTTCGTTCAAGTCGTTATCGGACGTTTCTTTAACTTCCATCGGGCCGACCATCCACGCGAAGACGATTTTTGTAATCGCCGCGTTGAGCTCTAACGAGAATTTGTTTGTAGGGAAGAGTAATCGGAAGATGGCATCGCCGCCCGGCGGCATCAGCGAAGTCATGATGTCGAACGTTATGTCCCGCTGGCCGTTAAAGTCCCTGCCGCGCATCTGCAGGAAACACAGCGAGATGAACGCGTCGTACGTGACGGTCTCGGGGGGCGGGACGTCGATGGCGGTCGCGATCTTTCGCGAGAACCACGCCATGAGCGCTAGATCCAGGACGCTGTCGTCGTACCGCACCTTCGCGGTAGCGTTCCCCCAGTCGTCGGGGAACTCCGCGGTCGCGAGGTTGAAGAACGAGTACGGCTCCGTGAACCCCGCCCGCGGGGGCTCGATCGAGCCCGCGCCGGAGGACGAGGAAGCGCGCGCCTCGACGCCGCGGCGAGCCTGCGACGCGGTCGTGGGCGAGTCGAGGCACGTCGCGCGCGATGCGGACGTCTCTCGTGCCGACGCGTGGCGCGCGGGCTCGCGCGAGGAGGAAGCCGCGGCACGAGCGGGGGAGCCGATACGCCGCGAGGTTCCGCGCGCGTCGCGGCAAGCGCCGCGGAGGGCGGGCACGGCCGGCGACGAGGTCATCGCGGACGTCATGCTCGACCGCGCGCGCGGGTCTGGAGGTCACGTGACCTGGCACCGATAGCTGTCCGAGGCGCCTGACGTTTTTCAAGGGACCGCGGAAGATTTCCGCCCGGGCGAAACACGTGAAAAAGCTACGCCGCCGCATTCGCGCCTCCACTCGTCACGCGCCGAGGCACCCCCTGGCGCCTCTCTCGCGTCGTCGCTGAGGCACGTGCTCGCGTGCTTTCTCGACCGCTCCGCTTCGAGTCTCGAACGCGACCCCCCCCCGCGCGCGCTTCGCACGCCGCCGCCCTCCCCTCGAACGTTTTTCGCCGCCGCGTCGCTTTTCCGAGACGATGGGCAAGATTCAGCGTTCGGTGATGCCCAAGGGCGGTCGCCGCGGGTCGACCGGCTTGAAAGGCAAGGTCCACCGCTCGGTTTCGCGCGTGCCGGTGAAGAAGACCATCGTGCGCGACCGGTCGCGGGACTACCACGGCGTGGACAAGCTCGAGCGCAAGGTGCGCGCTCTCGAGGAGGAGGAGGCTGGCGGGTGGCAGGGCCTCTCCGCCATGGCGATTAAAGCAAAGGTGAAGGATCTGAAAAACGCGCGCGCCAAGCTCATGATCAAGGACGTGAAGCACGACAGGTGATACGCGCGTGACGATGCCACCGTTTAGGTAATGGGTGTGGTGTGCTTTTAACATCGTTCACGGAGATATTATACGCGGTTCTGTTTCACGGTAGAGTAGAGAAGTGTACTTTAAAAGTATTACGCAATTACAGAAAATACGGCACGCTCGCTCGCGGCGCCATCATGGTGGAGTTCTCGGGGGTCTCGGTGAAATACTTCACCGTGCGCTCGCCCGATTCGTCGAACGCCAAAACAGACGCGACGTTCCCGCACCGGTAGCAGTAGTTGGGCGCGGACCACACCGTGACCAGACTTTTCTCCGGGAACATGTACTTCAACCCTTCCTGCACGAGCTGGTGCGCGCGGCAGATGAGCTCTAACCCGTTGATCTCGTTGAACTCGCTCGTCACGCGACGGCCGAACAACCACCCCGCGCCGCGCGGCGACACCGCCCACGTCTCGATGTCCTCCGGGTCGGACCACATCATGTCGCAGAACGGACCTTCGTGCGGGATCTCGCACAGACGGTCGATGGTTCGGATCTGGTCTAGGGTTCGGACGTCAGGGCTTAAACCGCCGTGCACGCATAGAACCTTGCCGTCGATGAGCGCTGATAAAGTCAGATAATCGAACACATCCGTACACCACCGCCACGCGTTGGCGTTGCCGTACTTGCGCTGGCACTCGTCGTAGAAGCCGTACACCTGCGTGATTTGCCTCGACTCGTGGTTCCCTCTAAGCAACGTCACGCACTGCGGCCACCTCGCTTTGAGCAAGAGCAACAGAGTGAAACTCTCGAGCGAGTTGTATCCGCGGTCCACGAAATCGCCCATGAAGATGTAGTTGGTGTCCGGGACGTCCCCCCCCGTCTCTAACAGCTTGAGCAGGTCGTGAAACTGCCCGTGGATGTCACCGCACACGGTCACGGGCGAACACACCGGCTGGACGTTGCTCTCCTCCACGAGAACCTCCTTGACGTACCCGCAAAGAGACTCGAGCTCTCGTTCCTCTAAAGGCTCGCATCGCTTGATCTGCGAAATGTCGGTTTGGTTTTTTTGGTTTTTCGACGAAGCGCGGCGACGAAGGAGGCGCGGTCAGGACGCGCGGAGGTCAGCGACGCGCGTCGACCGAGAAATCGCGAGAATGGTGACGATGCGCTGACGCGCGCCGCCGACGCGCGACCGCGCGGACGCGAGTGGGGAGGCGCGCTCGCGGTGCCTCTTCGGGATCTTCGCAGATCCGCGACGCGTCGAGGAGAAAAGACGCGCGCAACGGGCGAGGCGTTTGGCGTCGACGCGCGGAGATCTCCGCGGAGGCGCGGCACCGGCACGCGCGCGTACCTTGGCGATCCACGCGTCGAGATCCAGACCCTTCCCCATGACCGCCCGCGCGCGTCTCGCGACGACTCGGGTCCCGCGAGCGCGTCGTCCCGACCGCGCGAGTGGTTCTGCGGCGCGGCCCGTTCGCGCGAGCCGCCTCGGCTGCGTCAAAGGAGGAGCGGCGCGATGAAAGCGTCGTGCTGAAGAAACCGCATTTCACACGTGTTCGTTTCACTGCGCTCGCCGACTCTTTCACAAACTCGTGACAAACTCGCGCCTATCGTCGGGATAACACGCGACGCGTCAGAGACTTACTCCACACTTTTGACTCACGCTCCATCACACGACATTCGACACGAAAACCCCCTTAAGGAGCGTACTCCTTAAAGCCTAAGGTTAGCTAGCGTCATACTCTCAGCCACTCAGTCATCATCACCCGATTCTGTACACGCAAACCGTTAAATAATTTCCCTCCGGGTAAAACGGGTCGAGCGGCTGATCGGCGCCGGCGCCTCGCGGCGCGCCCAGCGCCGTCGCGCTCGTCCCCGCGCTCTGTGCCGCCGCTAACACGACGTCGGGTAACAGGTTGTTCTGAGTAACCGCACCAGAACACGAACACGTGACTAACAACCCACCGGGTCGTAATAAACGCATGGCGCGTTTGTTTAACCCGACGTATTTCGGTAACGCGCGGGTTAAGCTCTTGGCGTTGGGCGCGAGTTTCGGCGGGTCCAAAACGATGACGTCGTACGTACCCGCATGACCCTCCTCTAACAGCCATTCGAGATGCTTAAACGCCTCAGCCTTGACGAACGTACAATTCGCCTCGACGCCGTTTCGCGCCGCGTTCCGTTTCGCGATATCAAGCGCGGGTTGTGAGCTGTCCACGCCGACGACGGAACTCGCCCCCGCCATCGCGGCGTTTATCGCAAAGCCGCCGGTGTACGTGCACACGTCGAGCACTTTGTTTTTGCCGGCGGCCCAGCCGCGCATAGACAGGCGATTCTCGCGCTGGTCGACGTAAAAGCCCGTCTTGTGCCCGAGCGCGAGGTCCACCTCGTACGAAACGCCGTTCTCCACGACGACGAGCGGTTCGCCGTCGCTCGGTAAAGAAGTCAACGCGCCGGTTTTCGCGTCGAAGATCTTCGTGGCGTACTCGCCTTCTTCCGCGGAAGAAGACACTTTCTCGTCGTCGTCGTCCTCGTCCTCGTCCTCCGCCTCTGTATCGTCTCCGCGGCGCTTCTCCGCGACCCACTCCGCGGCTCCCGTCTCCAGTTTAAGCATTTTTTCGTCGACGCGCCACACGACGACGTCGACGTTCGCTTCCGACCCGAGCGCCTCTATCATCTCCTTTTGGAATTTTTGTGTCCACGCCGAGGACGACGAAAGCACGGCGTACGCGACGTTCGTTCGGCGATCGGTGTACACATCACAGCACGCGCCGCTGAGACGATCACCCTCCGCGTTGAACAAACGATACGTCGTCGTCGTGTTGACGTTGTCGGAATCGTTCTTCTCGAACCAGTCAGGGAAGACGTCTCGTCTTAACTGGAACGCCTTGCGCACGCGTCGCTTGATCACTTCGCCGACGTCGCACCGCACGGCGGTTTTCGTGACGTCGCTCGGGTTGCGCGTTACTTCAACTTCCCACGCCATCTCCAGCACGCGGACGCGGTACATGGAGTGCGGGTTGTACGTGCCCCATCCCACGACCGCGTTCGCGTGGTCCACCACGATCACGGGGTCCGCCAACTGCGGGTTCCCGATCACAGAGGCCACCGCGCCGCCGTACACGATGGGCGCGCCGTCCAGGAACAAATTGGCTTTGCCCTTAACGAGCACGCACAGCGGCGCCGCGCGCGCGTCCGCCAGAGCCTGCAGGGCGTCGATGGAGGCGCGCTGCGCGTCGCTGAACTGACGGGGGCGGCGCTTGACCTGCGCGACGTCGGAAGAGCGGGAGGCGCCGCGGCCGCCGCGGCCGCCGCCGCGACCACTCGCGCGGCCGCCGCCCCGTCGCGGCGCGCCTCGAGCGGGCGCGGGGGACGCGTCGGCGGGCGCGAAGCCAGCCGCCGAAAGCGCGAGGCGCGCGTTTCGCGAGTGATGGGTACTCGCGCGGCGTGCCGCGGGGAGCGCCACGAGGCGCGTCGCCGCGAGCAACGCGCGCGAGGCGAGCGGCGCGGTCGCCATGTGCGCCCGAAAAGGTTTCGGGGGTGTTGCGAGTGATGCACGCGGTGACTCTCGGGCAATGGGGCGAAGGGCGGGGCGGAGCGGGCGTTTTAGGTGACGACGCGCGTGTCTTGGAAAAAGGCAAAAGCGTCGGCGGTCGCTTCTCGCCGACGAGGTTTTTTTTCAGCCGTTGGGGGCGCCGCCAACACTTCTCCGCGCGCGGCGCGGGGACAGTCACTCGCTCGGGGAGACCCGAGCGCGCGCGGTCGCGCGCGACAGCCGTCGTAACTAAAAGGTGGGGGCGCGCGAAGGGTCACCCTCGGTGGACGAAACGGACCCCACGACTCGAGCGCAGCGAATTTCGCGTCGCGCCTCGTGGAACTAATCAGTCGAAGCGATGAAGATCACCGGGCGAAAATCCCCGGGCATTGCGGCGGAGAGCGCCAGCCTTCGCGGGCGGGACCTTCGGTCGGGCGCTCGGCAACGAGCGCCGCGGAGCAGCTAGCCATAGCACAGTCATGTGACCAGCGGGGAAACAACCCGCCAACTCAACGGGGTTTACTCTCGACGCTGACCTCCACACCACAGCTTTAAAAAACCGCAGGATCGGCGCGATCGTTCTTTTCGTCGTCGTTTCGGGAGGACGACGAGGCGCGTCCGAAGTTGCTTTGGTTAATGACCAGTGCCAAACTTCGAGGCTGGGGTTCATATTTCTCCAAAAAGGTCGACGACGCTTTCAGTTCTCTTATTCCAACACCACCACAGTCTAACCAACAAGACGCTGACCGACTCGAGGCTAACCCACAAGAGGGTGACCGACTCGAGGCTAACCCACAAGAGGCCGACCCACCTTACCAACAAGAGCTTAACCGCATCAGAGAGTTTCGAGAAGCCATCCAAGGGGGTGACGAGGCATTGGCTGCGTACCAACACAGACGAAATCAGGAAGCACAGAGACGTGGTCAGGAGTTAGCAGCAAATATCTGTACACGCCCCCTGCGTATCCTTTGGGTTGGGACGATCATAATTTGGGTTGCGGTAATCTCTTTCATCATAATAAGGTCAACTTAACCTTCCGGAACGTCGGTTGTTCCGCTCGAGAATGAGGGGTATGCCGTCGGGACCCTCAGACTGCGAATCGGGGATCGCCGACTCTCTGGGTTCGGCTGAAGAAGCCGAGCTCGACTCCGTGGTTTTGAAGATGGTCCCCGATGGTGTTGGTCGAGAAGACGGCTCTGGCGGGCCGCCCAGCACTGCCGGCAAGCGTCCGAAGCGCGTGAAGAAGTTCGTGAACCAGAACACGCCTACTGCTACTCCCCAAACTGGTCCTGGAGACCTGCTCACCGCCGCCGTCGCGGGGTATCTTGGATCCTTGGCACAAGACGCGCCCAAGGCGACGGCGACGTCGGCGCCACCGCCTCGTGGCGGGTCGATCGAATTGGCCCTAAGCGTGATCAAGTCGAACGCAGACGAGCGCGCGAAGTCGCTGGCGAACCAGATGCTAATGGAGGCGATGCGCAAGCAAGCTGAGGATGACGGCATCGTCATCGATGATTGATCTTCTTGTGTAACTTTTTTTATGTACTGTACCACTCTCTGGCTAGCCCGTAGCGTCACATTCGCCATCCTCAGCGCCGTCGAGCGACGGTTTCTCGAGCCGTTTCGCGCGCGCCTCAGCCAACGCGTCGCGAAGCTCGGCCACGTCCTCGGGGACGGTCGCGTTCAGCTCCGTACACAGCGTCTCCACTCGTCGCACGTACGCCGCGGCGCGCTGCTCGACGGGGCACCGGTCCCACCGCGGGTCGGAGATAAGCGGCGCGAAATTTTGCGCCGCGACGAATGAGACGAGCGGGTTCGTTTTCTCTTTTTCTTCGTCGTCGTCGTCGTCCTCCTCCTCTTCTTCGAGGAAATCCTTCGCGCTCCGCGCGACGAGCTTCTCGTCCAGCAGCGCCGCGACGTCCACGACGCGCGCGTGGATCGCGCTCGAGACGTGCGCTTCGAAGAGCGCGCGCATGTCGTCTTCCTCGAACGCGCCGGCGACGACCGCCGCGCGACGTTGCGCGTCGGCGAAGAGGATCTGTTTCGCGTCGTCGAAACCGGGGGGCGCCGACTCGGCGAGGTTCCATTTCTTCTCCGACTCCGCTAAAAGCGTCTTGAACCGCTCGACGGCGACGTCGCGCGCGTTCTTCGCGCGGAGGCGAGACACGTTCGCGTGCGCGAGCTCGCGCTCGCGACGCGCGCGGTCCTCCTTGCGTCGGCGCTCCATCAAACGCGCCGCGGCGACGCCCGCGTCGGCGTCGGCTTTGAAGTCGTTCTTCTTGGCGGCGTCGTTTTTTTTGGCGGCGTCGCCGGCGTCGCGCGCGTGGCGTTCAAACAGACGACGCCGCTCGGCGTGGCTCCGCACCGCCTTGAACCGCGGATCGCCCGATAACTCGCGCGCTTTCCTGTCCCATCTCGAGGTGGCGTCGACGCCCTTCTCGGACAAGAGCTCGCGGAACTCGCGCGCGATCGTATCCGACGCAGACTCCGCCGCGGGCATTCGCGGTTCCTCCGGCGCGAGCGCGGAGCGCGGGACGAAATAGCCCCCGACCTCGACCACGTCCTCGTGTGTGTCTTCTCGCGTATCGAGCTCATCGGTCTCCTCGTACGCGTCCGGGTCGAACTCGACGTCGTCGTCGTCGTCGAGCGGAGGTTCCTCCGTCAGCGGCGGCGGAGCCTTTGGAGGCGACGACGGCGACGCGGAGCGCGCTCTGTTTTCTGCCTTCGGTTTCGAAGCGCCGTCTCCGTCCGCCGCGCGCGACGCCGAGACCGTCACGTTTTCGCGCGTCGTCTGTCGAGGCATGTCTCGTCGCGGTTTATCGCGAGGCACGTTCATCGTTCGTGTTTGTGTCTGTCGCCGCCTCGCCTCGAGAACCGCCGGCGGCGGCGTCCAGACGACGGCGCGCGTCGCCGCGTCGTGGAAGTACGACGGCTTGCCGGGCTGCGTCACCTCGTACCACGTCGTGCCGGGTACGTGGATCTGCGTCACGGACGACGCCGCGGAAGCGGACGCGGACGCGGCGTCGGGTGCCACGCCCGCGGAGACGGCGGAGTGAAACGTCGCCCCTCCTCGGGGCGGTCCCGGATCGACGTAGTCCGGCGGTCGCGTCCACGTGGTCTCGTTCGTCGCGGCGTTGTGGTAGTAGACGTGCTTCCCATCCGGGGTGCGAAGCGCCCGCCACGGCCCGACGGGTCGCGGCGCGTACGACGCCATCGGCGCCTGATGCCGCATCTGCGTCGCCATCGTCGCGGGGGGGTGGGCGCCACCGCGGGGCGCGAGCCCGGGAGGACCGACCCGTCGGTCGGCCATCGCCCCTCCAGGTCTGCGCGGGCAGAGGGCGCGGACGCGGAAGACGAAGAAACGAGCGCCGACTGCGTTTTCGTCTTCTGTGGAAAAAGCGTGAAGAATTTAGGTCTCCGTGGTCAGAACGCGTCACGCGCGAGTTCTCGCCCGGAGCGCGCGAAACGGTACGCGTCGCGCGTTTCGACATCCCGACGCCGCACGCGTGAATCCTCAGTGTACCCCGAACCCTCCGCGCGAAGCCACGCGTCTGCCCGGTGATGCAACAACGACTCCTCGAGCGATTCTTCGGAACGACCGGCGCGTCGTTTCCTCAGTACTGGTCCCACGCTCATTCAGCGCGTCCGGGCGAACGAACCCGGAACGACCCGTTCCGTTCAGACGAGCGGGTCGAAGACACGCGAGCGCGGCGGCGGGGAACGCGGGAACGGCGCTGTTGACGCCTTACATGAGAGTTGTATTATGAGAGCTGAGGGCGGCGACCGGCTTGGCGTGCATTTTTCGCGAGCCTCCATCGCATCACGCGTGGTTTTTTTAGACATTCGCGCGAAGCGGCGCCGATCACCGATCACGACTGACGCCGACGCCTTCTTCGATCGTTCGCAGGCGCGCGCGTGGGGCTGGCAGGATGCGTTTCGCGATGGAAACGGAGCCACGTATGGAAGCTAGCTAGCTAGCTCGTGTTGTTTTTAGTCACGCGTAGTAGACTTCGTAGCCTCGCAAACGATGAGAGTCGCCGATAAAAACAGCCGCCCGGCATTTTCAGGCGACCGGTGCCTTTTGCGTGTTTTCAAAAGTTGGCACCGCACTTGGATCTGAGATCGCAACCTCGCCCCCACTCCTCGCCCGCGCGCGCCGGTCGCAGCCGGTCGCACGGCGTCGGCCGCCGCCATGGACGAGGTTCCCGGCATGACCCAGGTGCTGGGCGGCGAGCGCATCCCCCTCGACGGCGCGAGCGTCGTGAAGTACGCCACCACCGAACAGGGCGAGGGCCCGCGCAAGTGCTACGGCGACATCGAGAGCTCCTTCGGAGGCATCTACGAGGGGTTCATCGAGCTCGCCGGGCAGTTGGCGCGGGACGAGGGCCACCGGAAGGAGCTCGACCAGCTCAAGCAGGCGCTTCCCAAGCTCGTGGCGGCGCAGAGCGCGAACAAAGCGCGCCTGGAGGCCATTAAAAGTTTCGCGGATGCGTACCAGTGCTCCACTGAGAAGACCGATTTCCGCGAGGCGCTTCATGGACCCATCGCGACCGCGCTGCGTCGGCCGGACATCGGCGGCGACCCCGACGGCGCGGTGGCTCGGTTCGAGCGAGCCATTACAGACGCGCGGAACATAAACGAGGGCATCGACGACGAGGACGAGGACCTGGTGGTGACGCAGGCGGGCGGCGCGGGCGCGTACCAGCCGCCCAACTCGAAGTGCGCCATTTCCGGCATCGCGGTGGAGTCGATTGAGGACCCCGTGGAGGACGAGAAGGGGTACGTCTACGAGAAGGCCGCCATCGAACAGTACGTCAAATCGCACACCGGCCGCGGGCGCGGCGACACGTGCTCGTGCCCGCACGCCGGGACGTCGCACCAGATCTCGATGGCATCGCTTAAGCCCGCGAAAAACTTCACGCGCTGGAGGAAAGTCCAGGCGCGCGTCGCGGCTTCGCGTCGCGCGAGCGAAGGCGGCGACGACGAAGACGTCGTCCTCACGTCGCCGTGACGACTTGACGGTAGCTACGGTAGCGCGGCGGTCTTTTCGATTTGCGAACGGAAATCAACACGTCTTTCGTTTAAAGCGTTTCGCGTCAACACACTCGTCGCGTGACGTCGGGAGTCACGAGACCGCCGCGATTCAATACAAGCCGATGACTTTCCACCACGCGCCTCCGACGACGCCCCAGATGAGCACGTTGACGATTCCTAAAATCCCTCCGAGCTTGAACGTGGTGGGCAGATCGACGAACCCCGCGCCGAAGTACACCGCGCCTTGTCCCGAGGCGTAGTGCGTGATGGCGCCGAACAGGTTGGTGTGGAACGCCATCGTCAGCCCGGCGAGCATGGGCGGCGCGCCGGAGGCGATCATCATCGCCATGAACGCGGTGCTGAGCGCGGCGACCTGCGCGGTTTGCGACGCGAACAGGTAGTGGATCCCGAAGTAACACGCGTGGAGTAACACGAAGGTTTGTTGCCACCCCATCGCGGTTTTCGCTAAAGCGCCGGCGACGGTGTCCGACAGGAACGAGATGAACCCGAGCTGGTTGAGCTGCGCGGACATGCCGATGAGAACCGCGAACCACAAAAGCGTGTCCCACGCGCCCTTCTCGTTGAGGCAATCCGCCCAGGTGATGACCCCGGTGAAGAGCTGAAGGCTCATCCCGAGCATGGCGGCGGTCACGGAGGACATGCCTATTTTGTCGCCGAAGATCCACAAAATCACAGTCAAACCCATCGTGACCACCACCATGGTTTCGTCCTGCGACAGCGGACCGAGCTTTTCCAGTTTCTTCGCCGCCTCGAGAGGCGCGTCGGGCGTGTCCTGGATCTCCGGGGGCATGAGCTTGAACACGAGCAAAGGCGTGACGGCGAGGCCGACGATGGCGGGGACGCACGCGGCTTTGAACCACGTCAGCCACGGCGACGCGATCACCACGCCGAGACTCGCCGCGAGTTTCAACGATAACAAGTTCTGCGCCGCCGCCGTCATGCACATCGCGGAGGAGTGCCCCGAGGACTGCAGTTGCGTCTGAATGAGAAACGCGCCGAGTTTGTTCGCGGTCGGTCCGGGTTCGGATCCCGCGTTTTTCGCGAGCGATTTGATGATCGGGAGATATACACCTCCCGCGCGCGCGGTCGTGGAAGGCATCGCGGGCGCGAGCAACGCCTCGGAGATCGAAAGGCCGTACGACAAACCAAGCGTGGACTTGCCCATCGTTTTGACGAAGAACGTCGCGACGCGATCGCCTAAACCGGTTTGCACGAACCCTTTGGCGAAGAAAAACGCGAGCACGATGAGCCAGATGACGTCGTTGGTCATCGCCGAAAAGGCTTGCTGGAACGTCAGGGTCTTCGTCACCACGGTCGTGCTGAGCCCTAGAAACGCCCACGCGCCGACCGGTAAAGGCGTCAACACCAAGCCCGTGATGGTGCTCAGGAAGATGGCGAGGAGCGTCCACGCCTGCGGCGCCACCGCCGCGGGGCACGGGATGAGGAACTGCACGGCGAGGCCGACGCCCACCGAGAGCGCCGCTGCCTGAAGCTTGGCGCCCTTCCACACGAACGAGGCGCCTGATTTAGGCGCCTCGCCGAGGTCTGCCGCGGAGAAGGTCACGGCGTTGCCGGCGGAGGCGGTCGCGGCCACCGCGCGGCGCACGCGCGCGGGCCGCGGCGCCGCGCGGACCGCCCCCGCGGAGCCGAGGGATGCGGTGCGAAAAGACAGCGCGGGGGACTTGGCGGGCGCGACGCGCGCGGTCGCGGCGCCGGCGACGACGCGCGCGGACGCGCGGGGGGCGCGGGCGTTGCCCGCGACGACGGCAGGTCGGGCGTGAACGGTGAGCATCTCGTGATCGGGTGCGCACGGGTGTGAGACGCCCCGACGGTTGGGTGTAGGTTTTGAACCAATCGCTAACGTCGAAAAAGCGCTGCAGAGTATTGGCGCCACATCAGCGCTCAGGCGGATAACTCTCGCTGACTGGACCGCCATACGAGAGCGACGTTTTCGAACGTTTTCTGGGCGCGAGCGCGAACAGCCGATTCCGACGAAAAAACTTTTTTAGCGTTTCAGAAACACCGCTCACTCAAACGCGCTTATCATTTCGTCCCGGGTTCGCCGGACGCCTCGATCTCCAGCGGCGCCTCTATGGGCCCGCGTTCTTTGCCTCCCTCGGTTTCCGGACCCACCTTCAACACGTGCGCGTCGATGAACCGCTTGAACCGCCGCGCGTACCGGTCGGGGGGCTGGCACGAGATGTCCGCGCCGCACATAAGCGTGCCGAAACACAGATTCTCGGCAACCTTCGCGGCGCCGTACTGCGTCAGGATGTCGATGATCCCGAGGTACGCCAGCCCGAACGGCGTCTCGAGCGCGCGCAGCTGGAACTGCAGCCGCGTGTCGTCCGCCGCGGGCTCGGCGAACGGACCGGTCTCGAACAGCGCGTCTTCGTTCTGTACGTCGGGTTCGCGTATGGCGGTTTCGCAATCGAGATTCTCGCCGTTACGAGTAACGAGCGTAGCCGCGATTTGGGAAACGCCGCGCCGCGCGGGCGTAGACGGCGCCGAGCGCTCGCCGTCTGAAAAGTTGGCCGAAAAGGTCGCCGAAGGGTCGGTTTGACCGGTGGGGTGGGACCCGGACCCGCCGTTCGAGCCCCCGAACGAGCCGTAGCCGGGTCGCCCACGACGCCTTCCACCCGGCGAACGCGCAGCCGGCGTGCCGTTCTCCTCGGCGCTCGTCGCGCCGTACCCGCCGTCCCCGTCGCTGCTTATCCCGGGGACGGTCGCGCGCGCTTTGTCCCCGTCCCCGTCCCTGTCCCCGTCCCCGCCTTCATCGTCGTAGAAGTGCAGCCCGACCATCATGGAGTAGTCGATGAGCCTGTTCCGCTCCATGAACGCGACGTCCACCGCGATCGCGGCTTTCACCTCCTCCGCCATCGGGTTCTGCACGCACACGTTCGATTGTAAAAAATCGAGATCCTTGAGAACCGCGGCGTCGCCTTTGGTTTTTTCCTTCTTCGAAGCGCGGCGGCCTTTGGTGCTGCCCTTCAAATCGAACCGCGTGGTTATTTCGTGCATGGTGGCGAACCAGTAGTTCATGATGATGAAGTGCGCGCTTCGCGAACCCACCTCGAGGGTGTACAGACCGTAGTACTGGGGTAAAAGAGACGTCCCGCGGTGCGTCTCGGCGTGTTTTGAGTACTCGCCCAGAATGTCAAGCAGCACGTCGCGCTCTTTCAAAGTGCACGTCTTGACCAAGAACCGGCTGTCCTTGGAGCAGAAGAACCAGGAAGAGGATTTGCCCGACGCGTTGGCGCTGCTGATGATCCGCAGCGAGGTCTGGGACGGCAAGAAAACCTCCGGGCGGAGTTGGAGACCGGGAGCGCCGCCGGACGCGCCGCCGGGAGCGCTCGCGTTTTCGTCAAAGGAAAAAGCCCCCTCCTGCGACACGACCGAGAAACGCTCAGATAGGTCGTTCGTTCGACCGTCCGCGGTGCGTTTGGCGAACATCGGAAGCGCGTTCACGTCGCCCGCGACGTCCGGAAGGGTTTCTTCACCGGAGACTGTTCGACCGCGTTCGTCGTCGTCCGAGATTCCGTCGATTCCGTCCGAGTCCGCGCCCTCGTCCGTGAGCGACAGCGCGCCCGCACCCTCCGAGGAGCCGAGTGAAAAGTCGCGCGCGTGTCGCGGCGTCGTCGATGACGCGCCTCTCGACACGCCATTCTTCTCGGCGTCGTTCTTCTCGTCGACTCTCGACTCGGGACCGTCGGTCCGTAGGTTCCGCGCGCGCATCTCGAGCGCGAACGACTCGGCGTAATTCGGCAGAGACAAGCCCCACGCGCTTCGCACGCGCTCGAACCGGCTCGGGGCGTGCGTTATGAACCGAAACGACGGCAGCTTCGACCCGTCCTCCACGTTCGACGCGGACACCTCCAGCGTCTTCGCGACGTCCGTCTCGGCGAGGGACGCGTCCGAGACCGCCGCGAACGAACGCGCGGTTTTTTGGCCGCGCAGACTCATCGTCAGACCGAGCTGCATACACAGCGCGAGCTGCGTCGTCGTCTGCTCCTTCGCGGAAACGGCGCTGCCCATCGTGTTCGCCGCGTGCACTAACCGCTTTAAACGTCGACGCGCTTTTTTCGCGCGCCGCTTATCGCGTCGCCGTTCGCGCTTCGCGAGATGGCGACGCTCATCCTCCTCGGCGTCCGTTCCGTTTGAAACCGCGTCGCCGTCGAAGCTCTTCCGCCTTTCCGCTCTTTGCTTTTCGCCATCCCGTTTGTCGCCTCGTTTGTCCTTTCTTGACGTGAACGACAGCCCCTTCAAAAACGCCGCGGGGCTCCGAATCACCGCCGCGAAAGCGCCGGAGGCGTCCGAGGACCGCGGCGAGCGCGTCGGGCTCTCCGCGGGCGACGTTTGGTCGGTCGCGTGTCGCGAATCGTCTCTTCGATGGCCACCTACGAGCGCATCCGAGTCTGAGACGCCCTCCTCCGTGATCTCCGAGAACGGAGGCCTTCGGTGTCTCCTCGCGCGGTCCGCGCGAGACTCCCCGTGGTTTTCGTCGTCCGCCTCGTCCCCGTGCTCGTCGCGCGGCGCGTCCGAGTCGTCCGAGCCCGCGTCCCGTTCAGCCGAGCCGTCGCCGATCCCGCCCCGCGACACGCCACGTTCGCCGTCGCCCTCGTCGCGGAGCTCCAGGGCGACGTCCTCGACGGAGGCGCCGCCGGGGTCGCGCGCGCGCGAGGTTCTCGTCGCGCCCGGCGCGCCCGCGGGATCCGCCGGGCCGACAGCCTCCGGCTCGAGCGACAGGTGGACCTCCGCGGGATGAGGGTCCGCTCGTCGCACGTCGATTGGCGCCAAAGTCCGCGTGACCACGTCCGTCCCAGCGGAGGAGGGCTCGACGGTCTTAACATCGGGCGTCTCGCCGGATTCCCCCGCCTCCGCCGACGCGTCAGCCGCCGGCTTCTTCTTCTTCTTCCGCGCCATCCCGTGGCGGTCGCCCGCGGCAATGCGCGTCCGCCCAAAGGGCGGCCGGAAAAGAGTCTTCGTCGAGAAGAAAAGCGAATAAGAAAAAGGTGCCGCCGCGGCGCGACGCCGCGACTCAAAGAACGCCGGTCTAAAACCGCCGTATGCCTCGGAGACCGTTTGTGCCTTCCGTCGTGGCGTTTCTCCATTCTCGGATCGGACGTCGCGTCCGGCGCACAACTCGCCGCCCGGTTCTTCCGCGCCCGCGCGCGCGAAAGCATCCTCGGCGCGGCGGAGGATGCCTGCCGAGCCCCCCGTCCGCCCCTCGGGGATGGTGGGCAAGAAGGAGCTGCTCGGCTGGGTGTCGGACATGTGCGGCAGACCGGTCGTGTCCTTCTCGGAGCTCAAGGATGGCGACGCGCTCGTGCGCTGCGTCAAGGAAACCTGGCCGCTCGCGTACGACGAGGTAAGACCGCGGTTCCCGAAGCGCATGGACGGCACGCGGGACCCGAAGGAGAACTTCGATTTAATCAAGGCCATCTTCGCCAAGATCGGTCTCCCCCCCGAGGCGCTGGACACTCGGGGCGTCCGCGCGTCAGCGTTCAAGCCGTGCTACAACTTCTTAGTGGTGTGTTTCTTCCTGCGCAACCTCGCGCTGCACAGCGACTTCTCCGTGGACTTCACGCACCCCGTCGACCAGACGCTGGCGCAGTTCCTGCAGTCGCCCGCGTCCGTCGCGAGCCTCAGGCGAGGCGGCGCGCTGCCGCCGAGCCCCGACAAAGGAGCGGAGAAGAATCTGAAGGCGGAGAGAAGACAAAAAACGACGCCGCGGAGACCGACGCCGAACGCTGCAAAGGCGGCGCGCGTCGCGTCTGTAGAAAAACCGGCGAAAAAAATCCAAACCTCGGCGCGGTCCACGCCGGGACTCGGCGCGGTTTTCCGCCCCCCGTCGTCGTCCCGAGGATCACGCGGCTCAGAAAAAAGCTCGCTTCCAGGCGTTGCGACGCCGGAGCGCTCCGCCGAGCTCGGCGAGAGGAGCTCCGCGCCCGAACGCGTCGCCCGGCGAACCGCCTCCGACTCGCTCGGGCGGTTCATGAGACGCAGAGGCGCGGGAGTTGGCGGCGTCGAGGGGACGTCTCGAGGAGACCCCGACGTTTCTCTCGCGACAGAGAACGTCGAACCTACGCCTAAACGCCGCGACGAGGACGACGACGAGGACGACGACGACGACGTTAGAAGGAAAAGAACCGAAACGAAGGACGTCGAGACGATGTCCGCGAAGTCTTCGAAGACGACGACGCGACATTCGGATCTCCGTTCCGCGGCGGATGACGATTCGGATCTCGCGTCCCGTCTCGCGTCGGCGCGCTTCGAGGCGGAGGGTTTAAGGCGCGTCGTCCGCGGCGTGAAGAGCGAGCGCGACGACGTGGTGACAAAGTACGAGGCTGAGCTGGACGCGCTTCGCGCGCAGAGCGCCGCGGACGCGGAATCGATTCGCGCCGCGGAGAAGAGACGACGCCGCGAGCTCGAGTCGCGATTCGCCGAGGAGCGCGCGGAGGATCAAAGAGCGTTTCTGCGAGAGTTAAGAGCCGTCGCGGACGAGTTCTCGACGGTTCACGCCTCGGAGCCGGGGCATCGTGATCTCGTCGTTTCACGAGACGAGGACGGCGAGAATCTCTCGACGGCTTCGGCTCGGCGGCGCGTCGCGCTCGAATTTTCGCGCGGCCGCGAAATCGCCGCGCTGGAGACGCGCGTGCGAACGCTCGAGAGCGAACGCGAGGGTCTGCTCGTCGACCTCGCGGCGGCGACGCGTGAAGACGACGACGACGGCGAAGGCGACGAAAACAAAAAGGAAGGCACGATACGACGTTTGCGGAGCGATCTTCGGCTCGCCGAAGCTCGGCACGTCGCGGACGCTTCGTCGCGCGCGCGCGAGATCGACGAGCTCCGCGTCGAGTTGCGCGTCGCGCGCGCCGAGCTCTCCGACGCCAAACACGCACAGCGGTTCGTCTCTGAGAAGCGGGTTCATGACAACGACGCGGGTGACGTCGATACGAACGCACGAAAACAGTCGACTTTTTCCGCGCTCCTGGGCGAGCACCGGGACGCGCGCCGAGTCGCGCGGCTTGAGGCGGAGGCGAAGCAAGCCGCGGACGTCGCCGCCGCGCTGCGGAGACAAGTCGACGCGCTTGTTTCGGACGAGGGGACGCCCGCGAAGACGAGTGGGACGGCGGATTTAAACGGGACCGGGACCAACACCGCGTCGACCCCGACGAGACTCGAGAGAGACGAAGACGAAACCGGCGACCACGACGATCAGGGTCCCGACGACGATTCCCACGCCGCCGCGCTCGACGCCGGCGCCGTGCTTCGCGCGGTTGCGGTGCTCCGCGACTTGGCTCTCGAACCGCCATCCGCCGACGGCGGCGAAGAGGTTGCCGCCGAGACGGCGGCCGCCGTCACCGCCGCGGCGCGCGCCGCCGAGGCGGCGGCGTGGCGCCGCGCGGCGGCAGCTGCGGTTTCGCGGCGGCGACTGATCCGCGCGCGCGCGGCGGCGGCTTCACAACGCGCGCGCGTTGTCTCTCTCGAGACGAAGGCGCGCGACGCGGAGGCGATTGGCGCGGAGCGCGAGGAGTCCCTTCGTCGCCGCGCGCGCGACGCCGAGGAGGATCTCGCGCGCGAGCGCGCGGCGGGGGGCGTTCGCGCCGCGCTCGCTGAGGAGGCTGAGCGCCTGGCGCGCTCGGAAGCGGAGGAGGCTCGTCGCGAGGCGGCGGAGGCGCGCGCCTCGGCTTTGGCCGCGCACGGCGCCTCCGCGGGGGCGCTCCGCGACGCGCGCGATGTCGCCGCCAAGCTGAGACTTCGGGAACGGCACTGGGTGGCTTTGGTGGAGTGCCACCGGGAAGCCGCGTCGGCGTCGCGCGCCATCGCCGAGCGCGTTTCCGACGACAAAGACACCACCAAGGACACCGGCGGTTTGGCGGCTCGCGCCGAGCTGGAGACCATCGCGTCGCGCCGCGTCGAGCTGGAAGCGGAGGCGGCGACGCACGCCGAGGCCATCGAGGCTGTGGCGGCGATGCTGCCGGAGGACATTCATTCCGGCGTCGTTTCGAAGCGTCGAAGCGCACGACTTGAGGGGGACGCGTTTAACCGCTCGATCGGGTACCCGAACGAAAACGAAAGCGAAACTCTCTCGCACGAGCTTAAACGTCTGGAGGCTCGCGCGTCGGCGGCGGAGAGAGACGCGGAGGCGCTTCGCGTTCGGCTCGCGAAAAAGACGGAGGACGCCGCCGCGCTGGCGCTCCGAGCGAAGCGGCACGAGTTGCGCGCGGAGGAGGCGGCGAAGGCGGCGGAAGCGGGCGCGCGCGAGCGGAGGGAGGCGGCCGAGTTGGCGCGGCGGAAGCAGGCGGAGACGGAGGAGACGGCGAGGCGGTTTAAAACAGAGGCGTCTCGGGCGAGGAAAGAGGCGTCGGCGGCGAAGGCGGCGCTCGAAGATCGCGACGCCGCGCTCGACGTCGGCGTCGCGCTCGTGCGAGCCGACCCACAACTCGCGCGCTCGATGATGCGTCGTCGGTCTCTCGGTCTCTCCTCCGATGTCTCCGACGATGACGGCGAGGAGGAGGACATCGCGAGGACCGAGTCGGAGGGTTTTCGAGGGTTTTCTTTCCCTTTCGGCGAGAAAAGAAACGCCGTCCCGAACGTTCAAACGAGTGAAACAAAAAAGTCCCCGCCGAGGTCCGCCTCGTACAAAAGAAAGTCCGCGAGGATGGCGCGTCGCGGCGAAAACGCGGCGGTCGCGTTGACGTCCCCCGAGGCGGTGGCGGCGGCGGTGGCCGAGGCGACGCGCGCGATCGCCACCACCCCCGGGTCGGTCGAGTCCCGCGCGTTCGGGACAAATCGAACGACGTCTCGAGACGAACCCTTCGCGGACCTCGACGACGTCGTCTCGCCGCTTTTTCGAAAAAGGGCGTCGTCCAAAAAAACAGTTTCCAAATCGCCGGGCGGGGAGAGCGTCGGGAGCGTCGGCGGCGCGGCGACGCCCGGAAAGTCTCCGGGATTTTTCGCGCCCCGAACGTTCGAGGGGTTCGACGTCGCGAGCGCCCGCGACGTGGACGACGCCGTGGACGCCCTCGCGCGCGACGCGGCCGATTCGGTCACCCCCGCGCGAAGCCCCGCGCCGCCGGTTCCCGCGTCGCCGTTTCGGCGATTTCTGGATGTGTTTTCGCCGCGACGCGGAGGATCCGGAAACGGCGGGTCGCCCCCGAACGCCGCGACGCTTTCCGTGGAGGAGGAGACGGAGGACTCCGAGGCGACGGATTCCGGCGCGTCCGTCGTTCGGGACGAAGGGGAGCTCCCGAAAGAGCTTACGTTTGCGTCGCCTTCGCCGCGGCGCGCGGATTCCGCGACGGCGGGTCTGACGTCGTACTCTCCGAAAACCGTAAACTCCGTCTCCGTCTCCGCGGTGACCTCCCTGCCCGGGGGCTCGACGTTCGTGCGCGACGCGGAGGCGCACCTCGCCATCGAGGTGAAGAAATCGTGGTTCGGGCTGAGGGACGAGCCGGGCGAGGCGAACGAAAGTGAGCGCTCGCCGAGCTCGAAGCGCGCGGAGAAGTAATTTTTTATGTACGGCCGCCTTCGCGACGACGCGCTCTATTAATACTCATGGACCCGCCTAAGAAAAACGTATAAAAACGCTTCACGACTTCCATCGCTCGCGCGTGTCGTGGTTACACAGCGGGCACCTTAAAGACGTGCTTCTTAGCCACTTGTCCACGCACTCGATGTGGAACCGGTGGCCGCACGGCAGCACTCGGTACGCGTCTCCGTTCTCGTAATCCTCGAAACAAATGTTACACGTCGTACCGGTGTCCCCCCCCCTGGCGAACTTCAACGCCGCCACGAGCTCATCCTTCTCTAAAGGCATCGGGCCGTCCAAAATGGACTTGTCCGCGGGCGCGTTCCGCCGAGCCTGCTTTAGCTCCTCCATCAGACGCTTCACCGGCCACGACCGCATCGTGAAATCGTCGTGGAACTCCTCGATGGCCAACGCGTTCACCTCGACCGGGAGCAGCGTCGGGTTCGCAGGGTCGTTTTCATCGCGAGTGCCCGCGGCGCTCCGCTGACGCCGCCGCTCCCAGTCGGGGTCGAACGCGGGCCGCGTGGGAGGGCAGAGCAGGTTGCCCATGCGAGGACGCGCGCGAGGAGTACTCTTAGCGATGACGACGGAACGCATCGGAAAACTGATGAGACTAAAAGAAACACGTGGCGTTCGGCGCGTGTCTTAGAAGGTCCCGCGATAAACGGCGCGCCGGAGATGAAGAGACGCCGCTTCGGGAGGAGAGACGGGAGAGATGTCGCGATGCCTACGCGATGCCGACGATCGGATGATGTTTTATTTGCCGTCAAGAGCTACGTATCACGACGAAAAAAGAGATCCGCGAACCTCACTGCAAGCCCATGAGCAACGCCGCGTCGGCGTCGTCGGCGCTCGCGTCGGCGCCTCTCGCGTCGTCGCCGGCGGCGTCGCCTCCGCCTCCGCCGGCGGCGTTGACGTTTTTCTTCTCCGCCCCCTCGCCGGCGACGGCGTGCGCGGCGCGCGGCGCCGACGGCGCCTCCACGACGCCCTGCTTGTTCCGCTCCTCCGTCCCGTCCAGAACCTTGACGTCCTCCTTCCACAGGCACAGAAACTCGCGCACGCCGTCCGCTTCGTACGTCACCATGTGCTGCAGCTCGCTCGGGTCGTACGACGTCACGCGCGCGACGTAGTGCGTGTCGTCCAGGGGCCAGTAAATCTCGATGTCGTTCCCCACCGACGCCGCGCCCTGCAACGCCAGCATCGCGCCCACGGGGTACGTCCCGCACATGCGCTGCGCCTCGATGCGCAAACACACCGACGAAGAAGAGGGCTCCTTGCAGCACCGGCACGCGCACCCCTCGGTGGCGAACCGACCGGCCGCCACCGCCGCGTCGGCGGCGGCGGCGACGGCGCGCATCGCCGCGCGCGCCGATCGGTCCCCCCCCGCGGGGACCGACTCCGGCGGCGCCGCCAGCGTCGCGTCCGCCGCGAGCGCGGAGGCTGCGGCGGCTTTCGCCTCGAACGCCGCGTCGTTCTTCGAGTCCTTCGAGTCCTTGTCACTCTTGGACTTTTTCGGAACCGCCACGCCGCCCTCGCCGGGACCGGAGTGCCCGAGCCGCGAGGGAACCGCCTCGTCTTTTTTGCTGCGCACGCCGTCGCCGCCGCGCTCCGCGAGCTCCGCGGAGGACTCCTTTTCTTTGGGGTTTGACTCCTCTTTTTTGTCCGAACCGGACTTTTCCGCTCCGTGGTGTTTCGCACCGCCGTGCGCGTGGTGGTCCCCGTCGCGGCCGTGCCTCCCCGCGCGGCCGCGAGGGTGCACGGCGGGGGGGACGAACCCGTCGTCGCGGCGTTCCACGTCGCGAAGCGCTTCGTTTAGCGCCGCGTTGAAGCGCGCTTTGTTCCGAATCGGTTCCCGCGCCTTCTCGGCGTAGAAATCTTTGAAATCCAACACTTGGTCCTCTCGGACCCACCCGAACGAGTTCTCGCCGAAGAAAATCACCAGCGCTTCGTGTTCTTTGCGCATCGCGAGCGTTTCAGGAGGCACGACATCCTTCGCGCCCGGCTCCAGATCGACGCGCAAACCCGGCCAAAACGGATGGCCCGGGAGCTTCGCCCACACGACTTGCGACTCGGCGCGGCGCGCTAAAGTGATCCCGGCGACCGTGTACGAGTCGTCGTTGGAGTCGTCGGCGTTCTCGTCGTCTACGGCGTCTCCGTCGTTCACACCAGTCGGGTTCCCGGCCGAAGCGTCCTTCTTTTCGCGTTTAGAAGCGCCTCCTTCGCGCGCGTTGGGCGAATCCTTCTTCTTCTCCGGCGCGTGGCTCGTCTTGCTCTTCTTGCTCCTCGGCGCCTCCTCGTGCGCCCCCGCGCCGCGCGCCGCCGCCATAACGCTCGCCGCCGCTGAGGCGTCAAGGTTCGCCTGCGCGGCGAGGTTCGCCTGCTCGGCGGCGGCGGCGGCGGCCATCATCGGCGCCAGCGCAGCGAGCGCCGCCGCCTGCGCGGCGGCGGCGGAACTAGGGTCGCCGGCGAGCGCGCCCATCTGCCCAAACGCCGCGGGCAACGCCGGCGCGACGGCTCCGGCGCCGCCGGGGACGAGCGATGGGTTCGCCGGCGCGCCCATCGCGTTTGCCGGGCGCTTCTCGCCGCCTCCCGCCTGGGCGCCCGCCGCGGCGAGCTCGGCGTGCGCGGCCACCTCCACCGCCACCAAGGGCGGAGGCGGCTGCCACCCCGCGCGCCGCAGCGCATCGGCGCACTCGAGCGCCGTCTCCTTCGCGACGGCGGCGGCGTTCGCGCGGTTCGCGGCGGCCGCGCCCGAGATGAACGCGCCGAGCGTCGGCAAGACGCTCACTTCGACGGGAAACGGGGACGACGCCACGCCCTTGCGCCCGTCGCCCGCGTTGAACGCCGCGGAGGGCCAGGGCACGACCACCGCCGCCTCGAACGCCTTCGCGTCGGACGCGTCGTACGGCGACGCGTACGGGTTCGCGAGCTTCGTCCCGATCCACCGCGCCGCCGGCACGCACCCTAACGAGCTCGCCAGCGCGCGCCACCGGTCGGCCTCTGTCTCGAGTCCGTTCCCGGAACCGGGGCCCGTCACTCTGTGAACGTTAGACCCGGGCCTCGCCGTGAGCGTCCACCCGGGAGGCAAACCCTGCATGCGCTCGGCGTCGTGCACCTCCATCGGCGCGAGCGCGCCGTCCGGGGTCAACGCGCACGACCCCGCGCTGGGGTGGAACCCCTCCGCGACGTCCGAGAAGACGCGCATGGACGAACCCTCACTCGCCGGTCGGCGGTTAAACACGAACGCGTGCGGCGTGTCGTGCAAGTTGTTTAAAGAGCCGTTGTCGACGTTTCCTCCGCCGGCACCGACGACGTCTCCGCCTCGGCTGTCGACGCCCCCTCCGGCGGTCTCGGGAGCACCCGCGTCCTCCGCGAACAGAAGCGCTCTTGGGTCGCCGTGCCGCGACCCGACGAGGAACACGCGCGGCTTCAAGTCCGGGACGCCGAAGGACGCCGCGGCGACGGTCCTGTGCGCCCACCTGTACCCGAGCCGCTCGAACTCGGACACCAGGTCGCACACCACCGGTACGCTCTCGTCTCCGTCGCTCTCTAGCAGAGACGCGGGCGCTTCGATCAGCACCCACGCGACGTGCGGGCTGAACTTCATCAAGCGTAAAGCTTGCTTTAGCCGCGACGCGACGGAATCCTTCGACCAGCTCTCGCGCCAGCTTCCCTCCATCTCCGCGTCCATCACGGAAACGACGAGCAGATCCACATCTTGGGGTAAACGCTCGATGACGCTCGGCTCTCTTGGTTGGCATATGCCCTGGAACCGCGCCGCCAACACTTCCCGCGCCGCCGGTTCGGATTCTGTTTGCAGAACAATCTCGTGCCCGGCTTGCGTCAAGCCGTAATCCAAAGCGCCGCACCCGCTGAACAGGCTCGCGACTTTCAGGCGGCCGGCGGTGTACGCCTTTTAGGTGGTTTTGAAAGGATGACGACAGGATGACGACGGAAGATGTCGGTCAGTCGATCGACCGAGAAGAGAAGAAAAACAAAACACGCGACGCGACGCGAAGAAGAAAAATCCCAAAATCGAGTCTCGATCGGCGCGTCGGGAAGACCGAGTCGCAAACCCCACGCCGGCGTCGTCGTCGTTCTTCGCCTGAGCGACGGAAGAGAGCGGACGCGGGCGCCGCGCAATTAGACGCCGGCGGGGTCCCGGGTCGGGACGCGCGCGCGCGTGCGCTTCTCGACGGCATCACGACGCGGTCGCGATCGCGCGCCTCGAGTTTGGCGCGCATCGGGCGCGCGAGCCCGGCGCACGGCGCGCGTCGCGCGCGGCGTCGCTGCGCGTTCTCGTTCGCCCGCCAAAAAACCCAGGCTGGCGGCGAGTGCGATCCGCGGAACGAGGGGTCGGGTTCGCCCGGTCTGGCCTCGGTATTCGGCGCGATCGAGCCGCACGTGGCTTACTACGGTGTCCGTGAAGCGAGGCGCGCGAGCGGGTGACGGAGAAGAGGCGTACCAAGGTATCCATCGCGTCCGGTCCTCGCGTCGAAGGCCGTCAATCAAATGCGCTCCGAGAAGGATCCGACGCGATCGCCCGATCGAGCCCTTTCGCGTGCTCGGGTTGTGCGTCTCCGCGGGGTCCGCGCGGGGTCCGCGTGTGGCTTCCGACCGAGGAGACGTTCGCGGTGCGCGGGAGTGCGCGCGCGACCTTCGACCGAGCCGTCCCTTGTCTGCGCACAAGGGTCTGAGCAGACGCGGGCGTGAAACAGCGCTCATCGAGGTTCTTTTCCTGAAAGAGCCGCGTCTCGGTTTCGTTTTTCTTCGATCGATTGTGACTCAAGATCCAGGGTTCGTTTCGCCCGACGCGTCGATGTCAGCGCGAGCGCGCTCGTTCACGCGCGGACCGACACCGCTCGCGACTCGCGTCGCGGCGTTCGCTTCGAGTCTCCCTCGGGAGAGCCGACCGAGGGAGCCGACCGCCTTCCCGAGCCAGACCCACGCGCGCCGCCGCGGCGCCGTGAGGACTCGCCCCGGCTACTCGCCAGGGACCGGATCCGTGTCCATGGCCGGCGCCGCGCCCGAGGCCAAGCCCCCCTCCGCGGCGGAGGTGGATGCGCTGCGAAAGAAAGTCGCCACTTTGAGCGCGATTAACGGCGCGTTACGGGACGAGAACGACGAGCTTCGACGGGCGGTCGAGGAGGCGAGCCTGACGGGCGGCACCGCCGGCTCGGACGCCGAGCGGAGACTCGCGGACGCGGAGGAGGCCATCGCGAGCTTGACCAGGCAGAGAGACGAGCTCGAGGCACTTCTGCTGGACCGATCGGAGGATGATTCGCAGGCGTCCTCGCGGTTGGCGGATGCCAAGCGACGAGCAAACGACCGCGAGAAAGAGCTCGAGCGGAGCGCGCGCGAGATCGGCGCGCTGCAGGGCGAACGGCGCAAGCTGGAGCTCGCGAGCGCCGACGCGAGACGCGAGCGAGACGTCGCGGAACAGAAACTCGCGCGCGCCGAGGAGACGGCTCGGTTCGCGCGCGAACGAAGCGACGCCGACGCGCGCGACGCCGAGGCGTTGATAGAGGACCTGCGTCGACGCCTGACGCGAAGCGAACGCGACGCGAAAGCCGAGCGTGTCGCTTTATTAACGCAGCTGGAGGCTGCGCAGACCGCCACCGCGGCTGCGCTGGGGGAAGAGGCGCAGACGGCCGTCGCCGACGCGGAGGCGCGCGCGGCGAAGGCTGAGCGCGACGCGGCGGCGGCGCGCGCGGCGGCGGCGGCGGCGGAAGCCGCCGCCGCGGAGGCGGCGGACGCGGCGGCGATGGAGATCCGCGGTGCTGAATCGCGCGCTCGAGACGCGGTAGCCTCCGGCGAAGCGCTCGATGAAGCCGTCGCGAGCGCTGTCGAGGAGACGGCGCGCGCGGCTGAGCGGTACCGTCGCGAGTGCGCGCGCGCGAGAGAGGCGCTCGCGGCGGAGTGCGAGCGATCGGCGGCGTTGGAAAAAGAGCTCGCGGATGACCGACGCGAGCGCTCGGGAACGATCGAAGAGCTCACACGAAAAGTGCAGCAGGCTTCCATCGAGCGTCAAGCCGCGCTGGGCGCCGTGCGCGACCGCGCGTCCGCCGCGGAGGCGGACGCGACGCGAGCGGAGGCGAAGGTTGTCGAGCTCACGGAGACGACGACTTCGCTTTTACGAAAACTGGAGGCGATGGAGACGGAGAACGCGGCGCGCGAGTCTAAAGCGACGGCGCTCGTTTTCGAAAACGACGCGCTACGTGCCGAGCTCAAGGATACGCGTTCGAGCGCCGAGCGGCTGGCCCGCGAACGAGACCGCGCGAGGGAGGAAAAGGCGGAGGCGGAGGTGAAGGCGCGCGAAAAGGCGGAGGCGGCGAACGAAAACGTTTTTACGGTCGAGCGGCGAACGTCCAACGTCGCGGCTCGCGAAGTTCCGGAAAGCGCTTTACGCGCGAAGGACGCGCGACTTTCATTTCGCGACCGAAGCTCGGACGTGACGCAAAACGACGTTCGAGGAGGCGCGTTCGGCGGCTTCGACGTCACCGAACTGATTCGAGGAAACTCGTCGGGGGGTTCGAATCGCCTCTTCGATTCTATCAGCGCGAACGAGAGCGCGATGACGGCGCGCGAGCGACGACTGGTCTCCGCGGAACGCGAGCGGTGGACGGAGACCCTCCGTTTGGCCGTGCGAGACGTCGAGCTCAAGTTCGCGGAGGTGGTGGAGAAACGAAACGCCGAGCTCGCGGACGTGCGTGAACGCGCCGAGTCCGCTGAGTCGAAACTCGCCGATCTCGCCGTCTCGACGAACGACGGAGACGTAGACGGAGACGTCGGAGACGTCGACGGAAAAAAAAACGCCGCGTTCCAATCGATCCTTAAACGATATCGGTCCGAAGCGCGCGACGCGATCGAGGCGCGCGCGGCTTTGCTTTTGGAGCACGAGACGCTGCTCGAGGTGCTCGGGGAGAAGACGGAGTTGATCGACGGTCTGGAGAAAACGTTGCGCGGTGTGACGGAGCGCGTCGAGCGCCGCGACGCGATGGACGCGTTGGATTTCGCACTCGCACCGAACCGTTTGGGTTCGTCCGGCGCGCGTCGGTCGGGCCGGCGGGACGCGTTCTTGACGACGCTGACGCACGCGTCGTTCGTCGCCGGGGGGCTCGAAATCGACCCCGCGGACGACTGAAAGCATAGGATGACACGTGGGTAGGTAGATAGTGAGTAAGACGCTTCAGGAAAAACGAGAGTGTCCACGCGCGCGCGTCGTATTGTAGACTTGGGAGTTCGCGATCGAGAGCCTTTTTCGTCACCTCGCGTGGGTACCGCACGGACCACGAAAAACAATTACACATCGAATCCTTTCGTTCGCGGCGTTCGTGAGAGCGGACGCCCTCACTCGCGATGGCGCCGCCGGGAGCCGTCACGCCGGACCAGCAGACGGTCGTGCTGGTCAACACCTTCTGCGCGCAGACGGTGGAGATGCTCAACGCGGTTTCCGCGACGTGCGAGCGCAAGCTCGCGGAATCGTCGACGCGGATACGTGCCGTCGAGTCGAAGCTCGAAATTCTCGAGGCGAAGCTGGCGAGCGTCGAGGGGGAGGACGACGCGCGGGACGCGGCGTAGGCGCAGAAGGCTGCCTCGCGCGCGTCGGCCTGCCTGACGCCGCGAGGCCCTCCCGTCGCGGGCCCGCGACCCCCCGGAGCGTCGCGACAGCAGCCTCCCAGACGGCGGAAACCGGTGTTATTTACCTGTATCATAGAAGTGTGTGTAAACGCGAACGGAGTGACCGCGAATCTAACAGATCGTAATTGCAATGAATAGTATGTATCAGGCCTAACGGACGAGTCGTCGTCGGTTCTCGCAACCCTAAACTCACGCCTTGGCCTCCGCGGCCGCCTTGGCCGCCTCGCGCGTCCACTTCGGGCGCCTCGCCACGAGCTCCGCCTTGCCGCCCGCCGCCTCGATCTTCGCCTTGGCGGATTCCGAATACGCCGCGGCGTGCACCGTCACGCCCGCGCCCAAGTCGCCGTTGCCGAGCACCTTGAGCGGGAGGTTGCGGTAATGGCCGGTGGCTTTGATCACGCCCGCGGACTTCAAAGACTCGATGGTGACGTCCGAGCCGGCGTCCAGCTTGGAAGACGCCAGCGCCGCCGCGATGTCGTCGACGTTGACGACGACAAACTTATCCTTGCCCGCGCCCATGCCACCCGCGATGCCCTTCAGCTTGGGGAAGCGGCGGTACATCGGGGTCTGGCCACCCTCGAACCCGGGCCTGGTGCCCCGGCCGGAGCGCGCCTTCTGGCCGCGCATGCCGAAGCCGCACGTGCCGCCCTGGCCGGCGCCGTAGCCGCGACCCTTGCGCGTCTTCTTCTGGCGCGACCCCTTCAGGGGGGACAGGTTGTGCAGGCGCAGGCGCTCGTCATCCGACGCGCGCACCGTCAGGGAAACGGGCGCGCGCGCCGCCGCGGGCGCCGCCATGCGCACGCGCGAGCCGGCGAGCGCGGAGCGCGACGCCGAGAGGTTCTGCGGAGAGGAAGAAGGAGGCGGAGAGGTCAGCGTGTTGGTCGAACAGGCAAGCTTGGCGCGGCGAGAAAAACATGACGAGCGCTTCTTTCCGACTTTTTGCGCCTCCTGAGGATAACGTGCGCCGAGATGTCGCGCGAGGACGCGAGGGACGCGCGCGGCGAGCGCGCGACGCGAGGGCGCCAGAGGGACGCCGGCCTCGCCGTTGCCTTCGACGGCATCGCGAGACGCGAACGGCGCGGTCCTCGCGCCTCGCGCTCGGCCGCTGCGGCGCCGCGTCCCCGTCGCCGGCTCGTCGTCGACGCGGACCGCCACGCGAACCAAAGACCCTAACCCTCAACGCGTGCGGCTCGCCCTGGATGCGCCGGGAACGCGCGCGCGGGGGCGCGTGCGTCGAGCGAAACGGCACGTACCGTGGTGGAAACGCCCATGGACGCCATGGTGAAAGACGCCATCGTGTCTTTTACGTGATAGAACGAACGACGGGTGCGCCGCGCGACTCTAATGGCGCTCGCCGACGCGCGATTGCGTTCAAGAAGACGCGAGCGCTCGCCAACGCGCTTTTTCATACACGTCACTTCGTGTCGTGGTGTCGTATGGACCTCGGTCAGAAAAAAATGTTCGGAATCCATGGTATGCACGTTTAGTCTCCGACAAATCGTGTTCGAGAGAAAAAGCGAGTCAGATCTCGAAGTCGCATCCAGATCTGCGAGGCGACCGGCACGAGTCCGCGGGAGCGTTCAGGATGGCACCGACGACCATCCACGTCAAGGCGACGTCCGGGGCGAAGATCACGGTCAGCGTCGAGTTGAGCCTCACCGTCGCCGAGCTGAAGGCGACGCTCGCGGCGGAGGACAAGGCGAACGTCCCTGCGAACCAGCAGAGGCTGATCTACCGGGGCCACGTGATGAAGGATGAGCGCGTGTTGGAGAGCTACGGACTCGCGGACGAGCACACCGTGCACCTGGTCAAGGGTCCCGCGCCCGGCGGCGCCGCGCCGGTCGCGGCTGCCCCCGCGGCGGCCGCGGCGGCCGCGGCGGCCGCGGCGGCCGCCCCCCCCGCGGGGGCAAACGCGGTCCCGCCGTCGACGGGCGGTGCGAACTTTGGAGGAGGCTTCGGGAGCTTCGGTGGCGCGGGAGGCATGGGAGGCATGTTCGGAGGCATGGGCGGCATGGGCGGCATGGGCGGCATGGGCGGCATGGGCGGTGACTTGTCCCAGATGCAGCAGCAGATGGCGCAGAACCCGGAGATGATGCGTGAGATGCTTAACTCGCCGATGATGCGAAGCGCCATGGAGGAGATGAGCCGCAACCCGGAGATGTTGCGACAGATGATCCAGAGCGACCCGCGGATGCGCGAGGTGATGGAAGCCAACCCCGAGCTCGGCCGCGTTCTGAACGACCCGGAGACGATTCGACGAACGCTGGAAGTCGCGCGGAACCCGGAACTGATGCGCGAGCAGATGCGGTTGTCCGACCGCGCGTTCGCGAACATCGAGTCGCACCCCGAGGGATTCAACGCCATGGCGAGGATGCACCAGGACGTGTCGGAGCCCATGATGCGCGCCGCGGAGGGAAGAGGCGACCAAGTCGGTCTCGGCCCGTCCACGAACGCGGCGGACAACCCGTTCGCGGCGATGTTCGCGGCGAACCCGGTCGGCGGAGTGGGTGGGACGAACGCCGCGGAGGGGGGACAAGCCGCGAACGCGACTTCCGCGGGCGGAGTCGCCCGGGACCCTTGGGCGCCCGACGCGGCGGGTCCCGGCGGCGCCGCAAACGCCAACCCCTTCGCGTCGATGTTCGGCGCGGGAGGCGGTCCTCTCGGCGGTCCTCTCGGCGGTCCTCCCGGCGGCGGTGGGGGTTTCGGCGTCCCCCCGGACCAGATGCTGTCGCAGATGGAGGCGATGCTCTCGAACCCGGCGATGGGCCCGATGATGCGCTCGATGATGTCCGACCCTACCGTGATTCGGCAGATGCTGGACTCGGACCCGGCGCTTCGCGCGATGGCCGAGGCCAACCCTGGCATGCGCGAGATGCTGCAGAACCCGGACGTTCTGCGCCGGATGAGCGACCCGGAGACGCTGCGCACGAACCTGCGCATGATGCAGCAGATGCAGAGCATGGGAATGGGGCTGCCGGGGATGGGCGGCGCGCCGGCGGGAGGCTTCGGGGGCGGGTTCGGCGGCGGCGCCGCGCCTCCCTCTGCTACCCCCCCCGAGGAGCTGTACGCGTCCCAGCTGGCGCAGATGAAGGACATGGGCTTCTTCGACGAGGCGCAGAACATCCGCGTCTTACAGCAGTGCATGGGGAACGTCTCCGCGGCGATCGAACGGCTCCTCGCGGGCCCGTGAATCGATCAACGTTGGACGAGAGGAGTCGTTTTGAAATGTCATCGCAAACTCAAACTGTCAAACTCCTTTTCTATCTACCATATACTTCTACGCCCGTTTGTGCCTGTACATGTGTCGCCTCAAAGAGCTGGCCTCGCGTACCGTGCGTTCGAGCGAGCGGTCGATCGCGAAACACGCCGGCGCGCCGAGCGACGCCACCGCCAAAACCCACGCGACGCGCGGGTCCGAGAAAACGACGCCGCCCTCCACTTCCGCCGCTTCGCGAAACGCGCGCCACCACCCGCGCGCCGCGAACGCGCCCAGCATAAACGCGAACGCGTACGTTAAACGTTTCGCGGTTAACACTTTTTCTCCGTGTCTTTTGTGCTCGAACAGCGTCATCGCCGCCGCCGCGGCGAGAAGCGACGCGGCGGTGGCGGCGTCGAGCGTCTTTATCGTTTGCAAAGATGCGTTTTCGTGGTACGCGTGTATGTGCACGGGCTGGCTCCACGCCACGTCGCGCGTCTCAGCGCGGTCGTGCGTCGTCGCGATTGTCGCGAGCCGCGCGAAGAAGAGCGAGAAGAGCGACGCGGTGACCCCGAACGCGAATCGCCAGACGCGCGCGGCGTTTCTCGCTTGGCGTTCGAGGGACGCCACGACGTTTTCCTGCTCGTCGATGTCTAACATGGCGCCGCTGTCTTCAGTCTCCGCGAACCTTCGGCGCGTCGAACCCTCGGCCGACGCGCCGCGGCCGCGCAGCGCCGCGAACATGGGGAACGACGAGAGGACCGCGGGTGGACGCGTTCCGGGGCTGACGCCGTCGCCGCCCGCGCCCTGCCGACTGATGGATCACCTCGAAAGCGACGAGCTGGCGTATTTTTTCGCGCGAAACGACGGCGCAGTCAAACGACGCACACTTTTCGGGATACGTATCCTTTCAAGTCCAGAGCGAGACCTGCATAGCACTACCTATCCCTCCTACGTTTCGTACGAGCTAGCTACTAGTCATGTATTTACCCTTAACGCGCGAACGACGCGGACACCGCGCTCTCATCCGCGCTCATCGTCGTTGGCCACGAGTTCGCCTTCGCGCTCGCCCAGCGTGGCGGCGGCGGCGGCGGCGGCGCCCGAGCCCGCCTTTGCGGCGGCGTACGCGCGGCGAAACGCCTCGGCGTCCGCGGCGACGTTGATCGACCGTGGCGCGCCTCTAGACATGCGCATGCGGTCGTACAGACGCGCCAGCGCGGTGTGCCCGTACGTGAAACTCACCTCCGCGCCCGCGACGAGCATCACGTCCAGGACGAGCGCGTCGACATCCTCCAGAGACGCGACGGTTTTTGCGTTTGCGTTTCCCTTCGCGACAGACGTCGTTTCTCCGCCAACTCCGCTGACGGACGGCGGCGAGACGACGACGTCGTCGCGCAACAAGCACCCTTTGCTCTTGACGTGCGCCAGAAACTTCGGATCCTGGTCGTCCGTCGCGACGTACATCGGCGCTAAAGGCAAACAGAGGTCTAACACGGGCGCGTTCAAGTACGAGGCTTCGTCGCACAGCAACGCCGCCGACGCGCCCGTCTTTTTTTCGTCAAACGCGTGGCCGTTTGGACCGACGCCCCTCGACGCCTGGCGTTTGCTCTTGTGCCCGCACTTGTCGCCTCTTCGCCAGTGCAACGCGGTGTACTTTTCCGTCACGCGGAAAGAGGGCTCGGTGCGCTGGAAAGATTTGTGTCCCGGGTTCGGTTCCGGGAGGAGACTCGTCTCGTCCGACGCACCACTTTCCATCGCGACCGCGCGATCCGCCACCGCGCCGGCGCCGGCGTCTTCGCCGTCCAGTTTAGCGTCGAATAAACGCAAAGCCGTCGCGCGGCTTTTTCGGGTTCCGTTTAAATCGTCCACGAAACCGTCGTCTTTTTCTTCGCCCGTCTCCTCTTTTTTCGGTGCTCGAGACTTTAGTAGAACCATGTTATCCACCGCGTTGGCCCACCAGTGGTGGAACCGCCCGACCGGTTTGAAATCGAGCGACTTCCAAGCCAACGCGGTTTCGCCGTGCCGCGCCTTGTTGTAGTCGGCGTCGCCGAACGTCGACGCGACGCACAGCGTCTCCGGCGAGTGAGTCGACGACAAAAGCGCGTTCGAACCGTCGCCGACGCGCCGTAACAAACGCACCTGCTCTTCGTACGAAGTCGCGGTGTCGGCTTTGGCGACCACCGCCTGGGACAAGTCCGCGCTGGTCAAAAACTGCACGTCCACTTTTTCGCCGTTGCTGGTGAGACACGCCTCGGGGTGCGTCCTCGGAAACTCCCGCACGCGCGCCGGCAGCGAAGGGTCGCGATACGACACGAGTCGATCGGCGTCGTCGGTCACGCCGTCGCCGCCGATGCGAACGTACTCGTCGAAGAACAACGGCTTTGCGCCTTCCTTCCGCGGCCCTCGCCCGTCCAGGTCGTAATGCGGAGACGTGAACACGGGCCACACCACGAGCGTTCGGTTCAGCTCGCGCGCCATCGCGGCGTACGTGCTCATTCGTTTGAACTGGTCCCCGAACCCGGCGGACGTCGTCAACCCGATGAGGTACTTTTTTTCTGTTTTAGGCACTGAGTCGTGAAGCGCGTCGTCGGAGACGTCGTCCGTTTTTGGTTTTGCGGACGTCTCCGGCGTCTCTAACGTCTCCGCGAAATCCCTTCGCGTCCGCGCGTCCCCGAGCGCGGGGAAGAACAGGTCCTCCAACCCGTCACGCGCGTACTGAGCCGCGTTTGAAAGCCGCGTCGTGACGAGCGTCGCACCCGAAGGCGACGAAGAGAAAACGCGCGCGGAGGTCTCGTCGACGACGACGTCGTCGCGCGCGTCATCTTCCTCCTTCTCGTCGAACACGCCGAGGAACCGCCCCAGCAGAGGCACGTCGCGCAGACGGCTCAGCGCGGATGCCCGTCGCTCGCTTTCGCGTGAATCGTCCGCGGTCTCGCGATGGGAACCAGGCTCGTCGCGCCCGAGCTTGCTGGAGGGGCGCGCGGGGAGGAAAAGCCCGGCGCGCGCCGCCGTCGGCGGCGACGCGGCCCCCCCGAAATCTGAAAACGAAGCCTCCGACCCGAACGACGTCGTCTTTGGCTCGGCCTCCGTCTTAACCTCCGTCGCGTCCGACGAACGGACGTTTGTAAAGCCGCTGAGACGCGACACGGAGTTCTCCGCGTCGTGCGCGAACGACGAGCCTCGTCGTTCGACATGGCGCAGCGCGGGTCCGCCCGCGCGTTCCGAGGAGAATCGTCTTGGAAACGTCGCGACTCTTTCGGCGATGCGTTCGCGATGCGCCGCGGCGGAGACGACCGTGACGCCCGTGGCGCACGCCAAACCGAGCACGAGCGTCGCGCCGAGCACCACGCGCGCGCGCGTCTTGTGACGCCTGCCGAACGACGACGAGGCATCGAACGCGTCGAGTTCGTACTCGTCGTGCTCGTCGTGCTCGTCGTCCGCGAACGACCGAGACGATCGCGGTCGCTTCGGAAAAAAACGAGACGACGTCTTCTTCAAGATGGGCTCGAGCTCGCCTCGACCGCGCTCGGAAGCTGTTCGAATCGGGACGCTCCACGACGCGTGTCTCGACGCGCGCTCGTGTCTGGCGTCGCGCGAGGGGGCGGCGGAAGAGCTCGCGTCGCGCGACCCGTCGCGCGCCAGCGCGCCGCCCGCCTCGACGTCGCGCGAAACATCCCCATCCTCCTCCGTCCACTCCTCCTCGGACGTGTCCGCGTCGCGCGTCGCGACGGGCCGCCCGCGGCGGCGGTCGCGACGCGAGCGACCGCGCGCGTCGCCGCGTCGGTCTCCGCGCGCGCCCATCGCGCGGAACGCGGCTCTTCGACGCGCGGCCGAGACTGACGCGAGCGCGGAGACCACCGCGCGCGCGTCTGTTACAACGACGGGCGCGTCGTCGGTTTCACGATTTTTGCCATACAGGCCCATAGGCTACTCTGAGAGCCGAAAACGCGCTCGCCTCGTTCCCCGAGAGATAAGGCCGACGTGGGCTTTTTCCGCGACGGAACGCTTTTGCCGCATCGCGCCGCTCGCCATTCTTCGTCGCGCGTCGCTCGCTAACACCGAGTGTGCGTCCATCGACCATCATGGCGGCGATTTCTTGTAACGCGCTCGGCGCGGTGGGTGTGGTGGCGTCGGCGCGCGCCCCCGTGGCGTCCAGAGGCGCGGTGGCCGCGTTGCCGGTGCGCACGCAGGCCAAGTCGGTGGGTTTTGGGAGCGAGGCGCAGAGGCGAGGACTCGCCATGAACGCCGCGCGCGGGCGCTCGACCCGCGGCGCGCGCGGGTTCGAGGTGGTCGCGCAGGCCATCAGCGAGGTGCGTACGGCAAAGCGCGCGATTCACCGGTTTCCGCGAACGCGAACCCGGTCCGACGACCGCGACGCGCCCCGCGACGCGACGCCGGGCGCGTCGCATGCGTGGCTTTCCAGTCGCCAAAACCCTGAACCCCGAGAAAACATCGCGACGCGACGTGTCGCCGGTTCCGGCGGTCTCGGCGCGGCGCGACCGAGACGCGAGACGCGCGCGGGTGTCGGGTCGAGCGCACGAGTCGCACGCGTCACGACGCGCCCCTCGCGGACGCGGCGACGCCGCCGACGTCGCGTCGCGCCCCGTCGCCGCGCGCGCCCGCGCGCGCGCGTCCGCGAAATCAAGCCCTAAGCGTGTGCGACGGTTTGGCGACTCGAAACTTTATCCACTTTTTTCCGCGCAGTCGGCTGACCTTCTCGCGCATCCTCACACATCTTTTCCTTCATGACAAACAGCCCGAGGCCACCGAGGCTGCCCCCGAGGCTTCCGCCGGCGACGACGAGGCTGTGTGCTACCTTCGCGGCGTGCACATGTCCCCGTACAAGGTTCGCCGCGTCCTGGATGTGATTCGCGGCAAATCCTACGAGGAGTGCCTCATCATGCTCGAGTTCATGCCCTACCGGGCGTGCGAGCCCGTGCTCAACGCGCTGTTCTCCGCCGCTTCCAACGCGAAGAACAATTTGGGGATGAACAAGGCGAAGCTGTACGTCTCGGAGACGTACGCGGACGGCACCGGCACCATGAAGCGCTTCCACCCTCGCGCGCAGGGGCGGCCGTTTCCCATTCGCAAGCGCACCTGCAACATCACGCTCAAGATGAAGGAGCGGCCTTAAGTTGACACGCCGTAGGAGGTCGTGCGTGAGACGTCGTGGACGGCGGTTTTTCGAGAGAAGAGAGGCGAAGGCAGAGACGACGTTTAGTAGAGCAAACGCGCTTTTACATATAACATTCACATTCTTTGAGACGCGCGAGACGCAGCACGCGACACGCGCACGTTCGTTCGCGCGTATATACGGTGTTTTTTGGTCGTCGCGCGCTCGTGCGTACATCGTATGGGCATTCAGTCACACGTTTTCGCTGTCGCACTACGTACGTCAACTATACATAGGCACGCGTCGTTTGAGCGTCGACGACGTCATCGTCTTTCGCCTCGTCCCCGATACCCCCGAACGTCTTCCCGAACGCCCTGCCTCACTTCTTCCCCGAAGTGCGCGCCTCGATGGCGAGGTCCACGTCATCCTTCTTCTGCACCTGGTGCATGGTGTACATGTAGGTGGCGCCCGCGAGCCCGAGCAACGTGCCCGCGATGAGGTAGTTGCCTGGCGCGCGCTGGCGCGCCCAGTGGTTGGGAGGCAGGTGGTCCAGACCCATGCTGTCTTCGCGCTCGCGCTTCGCCACCGCGCGCGCCCGTGTCCTCCCCGACCTCTCCGACTGCGGGTCGCTGCGTCGCGTGCGGCCGTCAGCGACCCGACCGCGCGCGACTCGATGTGGTCGGCATCGGAGCGCCCGTGGCTTTTTCGCGCTCGACTCGAAACCTTCGGCTGCGCATTTTTATTTTTTCGCGAAGAAGAGACCGTCGCGTCCAGGGCGCTCGCGGAAACGTCCGCCGCGAAACGAAGCTCATGCTAGGCTAAAACTAAAAGTCGCTACGTGTCTACTGTGTCTACTGCCGCGTGCGTCTCGCGCGCGTCTGTCGGAGAGCGATCAGAGTACTAGCATCATGAAGTCAGCTCAGCCGAGCGGTAAACCCGGCTCCTATGAAGACCGTCGTGAAACTCATGGTTTTCTCGTCACTTCGCAAATCCCGACGCGTTCTTCAAAGACGCTTTAAAGGCGCATCTGAAGACGCTGAAAGGCGCTTCCGCGCTTCCGCTGCCGTGGGAACGAGTGGGGACGTGGACAGAGGGCGCGTCAGAGACAACGTCGGCGTGTCGGACGCGTGTCGTTCGAGAGGACGAGAGAAGCGGAGAACGACCGCCGACGAGGCGCCGACGAGGCGCGCGACGCGAAGCGGTCGCGACCGACGGACGAGACGAACACATCGAACGAAAGCCTCTAGACCGCGGACCGAGCCCGCACGTTTCGTGCCAAGCGAAGGCACGAGTGCCTATATGCGCCCCAAAGGATAGGTTCACCCGCGTACTCGCGGCTTCCTTCACGGGCGCACCGCGTTACACACGCGAAGTTTTCATCCTCGGCTCGCGTTCGTCTCGTGTCTTCGTCCGTCGCCGACGACTGAAAAAAAATAAAAAACCAAAAAAAACTCAGAGTCACGTCTCGACCCGCGGCGGCGCCGCGGCGTTTGAACGCCCGCGTTGCTCGGTGGAAGAAGAAGTCGTTTTGTGGATTGGTATGCGCACAGGCTCAGCCTACTAACAAACAGCCTCGAGTGTTGTCGTCACGGCAAAGGGCGCGCCGCGGCGCCGCGAAGACGAGCGCGTCTCTGAGTTTTGTTTTTCCGGGTTTTCCGGGTCGAGAAAGAATCGAGAACAAAAAACCAGTTTAACGAGTCTCCGCGCCGTTTCCAAGCGACGCCGCACCGAAACGAGGATAGTAAGTCCTCTTTTCCCGACGGACCAGTATAAGCACGTTTCGCTCTGCGGGCCGACGAACGCCGCGTCGCGGGATCGAACCCGCGCGCAGCTGCCTGATGAGACGGCCCGGGGACTTTTCAGTCGCGGAAAAGCGCGCGCAAACGCGAGACGCACCGTATATTTTCCTGCGACGGACGAAAAAAAAGGACGAGGGAACGAAGGACGCGCGTCAGAAGAGATCTTCTTCGGGTTTCGCTTTCGCGTAGACCAAAGCTTGTGAGCTTTGCGCCGAAATCCGTCATGGAACGATATGGAACATCGCCGCACGATAGCGACATCAGCCGGCGCGACCGTCCCCGCGGGGCTTCGACCCCCCGCGAGACCTTCGGGTTTTGCTTCAAGGGAACGGGGCGCGCGAACATGTCGGTCCGACGCCCAACTAGATGAAGCCTCTTTTCGTCAAGAACGGGGAAACGCGCGCGACGACAGATGGATCGGTGTCGGGATGTCTAGTCCCGAATACTTGATATATCGGCAGCGTCGCGAGACGAGTACAAAACACGGACCAAGTGGGTCGTCATGTCCATCTGTTCGCGTCGCGCGCGGGAAAAAAAAAATAAAAAAAAACCGCGACGGACGTCGCGCGCGTAAAAACTCGAACGACGTTCCGGCGAGGATCAGTTAAAACTGGCAAGTTTATCCTCAGGCGTTGAGGTGGCCTTGGTAGTTTCAGCGTCGATCAATTGGGGAAAGAGATGTCCTCATTTCCTCGCCGAAACGCGTCCGCCGTTCTTCGCGACGTCTTTACGCGCGAACGGGAAAAACGGTCACGCGCGGAGGAGAGGAAAAAAAAACACGTTTTTTTCGCGGCCGCACCTCTCGTCGTCAGGTCACCGAAGAAGAAACCTCACCGTCTCTCCGCTTTCGCCTGCGAGGAGAGTGACGACGAAAAGAGGAAAGCGCGAGACGGTCAGAGGAGACGCGCGCGTCGACGTACGCGTGTTTTTTTTACTCGGATCCGGGCCTTCGCGCGAAAAATCGCGCGTTTCGCGGAAAAGCCGCCATTCGCGGCGGCGGTCGCCGGCGCGTCATCCTCCGCGGAGCGCGTCGTCTTCCGCGGAGGCGCGTCGTTGGAGCTCTTCGCGCCGTGCGTCCGACCGCGCGCGCGTCCACCTTGCTCAAGACGCCTTCGACGCCGAAACACACCCGCTCAGAAGATTGTTTTGGAACAAGTCTTCTTCACCAACCGAAGTCTCGAAGCGAGCTGGGTTAATAGCGTTCGTTCCTCACCGCGGCGTGTCGTCGTTTCGGCGCCTTTCAAGAAAAAGACACGCGCGCCAGTCGGACAAAAATGGAAAATCGACGCGTTCGCGAACGTCGCGTTCGAGCGCCACCTCCGATGGATCCGTGGAGAGGGCGCTCGAGGCGACGAGAGGGCGGCCTCGCCGCCGTCTCCGCTTCCCGCGCGCGCGCCGCCGCCTCCGCCGTGCGGTCGGAAGTAAATTCATGTTATCCAATCGTCAGAAAGCCGGCAAAGGCTTTGGTCGGACTGGGGCGGCATGCGTTGTCGTCACACCGCGCGAGCGAGGCGGCGGCGGCGGCTCCGAGGCGCGAAAAGCGAACGCGGCGGGCATCGAGAAGCGGGGCGGCGGCTTCGCCGGTCGCGGGGGGAGATGCCACGCGAGCGCCGCACGTACCGCACGCATCGCGAGTCGGGATCCGGGGGAGCGCGACCATCGCCGGTCGTTCACGGCGCACGCGCGGCGCGCCGCGAGGCGGCGCGCGCGCAATTTTGTGAGACGAGGGCGTTCTCGAATCAGCTTTTCTTTGCGCACTGTCAAAAGACTCGGGCGAGGCGAAAAAGAGACGCAGAACGAGAACGTCTGTCGCGAAACGGGGCTGATAAATAGACGTTTCCGATTCAGATGACGATCTTCGCGACCCCTTGTTCCGGGCGTCTCACGCCACCGTCAGGCTCTCCTCGGGCCCGTACCCCGCGAACGCCTTGTGCTTCTCGAACAGCGCCTCGACCGCGTCGCAGTACGTCGCGTGCAGACGGTCGACGTGTTTTTCCAATCTCTCGGCGCGTTTTTCGTCGTCTTCGTCCACCGCCTCGTTAAACGTCGTTTTGATAGGCGCGCCGAAAACCACCGTCTGCTTCGCCTTGAACGGGTACCACGTCCCGAACCTGCCCCAGAAGACGATCAAAGGAATCTTAAGCGTCTTCAACAGAAAATCCCGGGCTTTGGCGGGAACGTTGAGCCTTTTGTAGCACTTCTTCTCGCCGAACACGAACACGGGAACCAACTCCGCGCCGTTTTTTATCGCAAGTCTCACGAAGCCTTTGCGCCGTCGAAGCACCACGACGGTGTTTCTCGACTTCGGGTCCGTCTCGAAAATCTCCCTGCTTCCCCCGGGGTACACGGAGACACTCAGACCGCTCTTCAAAACCCTCTCGGCGGTTTTGCGACCGGCGTCCACCGCGCCCATCCACAGACAGATCTCGCGGCAGCCCGGAACGTAAAACATCGGCGTAGCGCCCAACACGCGAAATTTCACGTTTGGGAAGAGCGCTTCCCAGTTTCCGCCGTACGTGTGTATGCGGCTCAAGATGAGTATGCCGTGCGGGTGCCAGCCGAAGACGTACTTTTTCTTTGGGTCGAGTTTCGTAGTGCGTCGCAGCGTCGCGGGGAAGTACCCCTGGCTTAAACGCCACACGCCGTGCAGACGCAGCGCGTCCCACGGCCGGCCCAATCGTTTCTCGGAGCCGTCCAGGAAGGAGGGGAGGTACAGAGCCAGCGCTGCCGCGCCGCCGAGGCGCGCGGCGGCGCTCGCGAACAGCGTCTCGCGGAACGCCACGGCGAGCAGGAGGACGAAGAGCCCGTAGAAGATGTAGTGGATCAACGCGAAGCCCCACAGGAACTGCAGCAAACGCCACGCCGCGCCCCGCGGGGGGCGGACGACGATGGTCATCTCCTCCCCATCCTCGGAGAGCGTCTCCTCGCGCAGGTTCAGCGAGTCGATGCGACGCGACAGCGCACCGCCCATCGGTCTCGGTCGCGACGGCGGGAGTCGAGACGCGCGCGGAAACGCGGGCGCGTGTCCCCCCCGCCGCACAGCCCGTCGGGCGTCCGGGGAAGTGGCGTGGCGTCCGAGAAGAACACGTCCGGAAGTCGCAGCGACGGTTTCGGTCTCCTTTCGGGAGGTGAGCGGATTGATTCGATTCCGGTTTTCTGCGTGTGTGCGGAGAAAACGCGGATCGCGCGCCGGCGAGCCTCGAAATGTGCCAGCCCGTCGCGCGGCTGGGCCAGTCGTTCCCGCGCGAGATCATGTTCGACGCGGTGAAGGTGGACCTGAGCGCGGCGGCGAACCGCGCCGCGCACGCCAAGGCCGGCGGCGTGGTCGTCCAGGACGCGGATGGCGGCGACGAGGGACGTAAAGGCGGCGGCGCCACGTCCGGCGCGCACTCCAGCCTCCAGCGTCGGCAGATGCTCGAGAAGCAGTCCCACCTCGTGCGCAAGGTGAACGTCCAGCGGATGATGGCGCACGCCGGCGTCGGGACGCTGTGGCAGATCGCCGGAGCGTTCCTCGTCGTCATTTTGTTTTCGTTTTTCTTGACGAGCGGCAAGGCCAGCGGCGGGCGCCGGGGTTGGGACAACGCCGCGAGTCTTCCGTACAACACGCTGGATGACGGCGAGATCGGCGCGGCGTGGACGACGCAGCGTTTGTGTAAACACTTCGGCGCGCCGACCCCGTCGCGCGTTCGGTTTCTGTTCGGGGTGGACTCGCCGAAGATGCTGCAGAGCTCGGTCAAGGCGTGGCGTCGCGTGGACGTCATCCAGGTCAACGTCGGGTTCCGGCTGCATACAGACATGCCTCCCGCGGAGGCGCACGGCTGGCGCCACAGAGCTAAGGGCGCGTTTGACAAGGTCACCGGCCGATCGACCATCGGGTCGCCCGCGATCGTCGCCGACGCCTCGCCGTACACCGCGCGAACCAGTTTATTCACGCTGTACGACTTCCTGAACATGTTTTACCAACAGGTCTTGGACAGCCACCAGCCGGTGGGAAGAGAACAGGGTCTGATGGTGACCTTCGTGGACCCGAGGGCGATCGAACCTTCTTTGCGCCTCATTCAGCTCGCCACGAGGTTAGGACGCCTTCCCGGCCCGCTCATCGTGGACGGCGAGATTTTGCCCGGCCCCGGTGGATTCTTGGCTCAGTTAGGGAGCGTGTTCGTCGAGCCCCCGAGCCACGACGAAACGCACTCGCACGAAGAACAAGACCACCACCTGTTTGTTCCGCCGGTGCCCGGCGACGTCGACGCCGCGTCGCTCGCGTCGAGGCGCGAAAAAACGTTCGACTTCGACCCGCGGTTCGACTTCGTGGACAAAATAAAAAAGTTCGCGCCCGGAAGTATTCTGTCGCTTAGATGGTCCGCGCACGGCGGGTGCGTGGACGGCGCGGTCGCGTCTCGGGCGCGCGAGGCGTACGGGAAGTGGTACCAGGGCGAGCCCTTCGACTGGGGCTGGGCGGAGGCGGAGCAGGCGGTTTCGGCGCGCTCGGAGTCGTCGGCGGCGGCGGCGCACATGTTCGCCTTCGCCGGGACCGTCGGCAAGGCGATCGCGGGCGCGATCCCCACCAAGTCAGGAGGACGGCGCATGGTGCTCACGCACGCCGGCGACGAAGCGCACGAAGGCGACGACGAGGATACGAAGGGGGACGAGGAGGAGGACGATTCCGACGTAAAGGATTCCGATTCCGACTCGGATTCCGATTCCGATTCCGACTCGGATTCCGACCCCGCCCCCGTTCCCTCTTTCGCCCCCCCCGCGACGCGTTCCACGGAGGTGAACGCGTTCGCGTTCGACGCCAACACCGCGGCGCTGCGCAACGAGGCGGAGGGTTTTGTGGGGCGCATGCCCGTGTACGATACGAGCATGATGGACGACGCGTACTGGCTTTTGCGTAACGCCACCTGGCACGGCGACGCGACGTTTGGATTCCAGACGTGCGTGTTGGCTGGCCCCGACCCGGACGGCGACGTCGCCGACGCGTACCCGTACAAGAAGCTGTTACAGCAGAAATTAGGGTGGACCGCCATGTTGCTCGGCGACGCGGACGACGACGCGCTGGCGTTTGCGAGAGGCGACCTGGGGAAGGAGACGGGCGACGCTACGCACGGCACGAACCGCGGCGCGCCCGAGGCGGCGACGACGTTCGTCGGCGACGTGCGTCGCGTCAATGACGCGGCGGGCGAGGGCGACAAAAGCTCTTCGCGTCGTACGCCGCCTCTGCGCCCGACGCAGGTGTTAACCCCGACGCGGCTGGGGGAGAGGCTCGCGGCCGCGGAGGGCGACCAAGGCGGCGAGGACGGCGAGCTCTAGAGAGCACCACGTTTTTTTTACGTATCGGAGGTTTTGGCGGCGCGTTTGCTTTTCGTCAATGTACATTCGCCGTTCTATCGCCGCGACGCGCGTCCGCGCGTGGACGACGTCGGCGCGCGTCGCGCGTCGCGCGGTCTCCCCTCGAAGGGGTCATGAATGGTCTCGCAGCTAGTACGCGCGTTCCTGCGCGGCGCCGAGCGCGGCGAGCACGAAATCCTTGGGCACCTTGTCCTTTTCCTCTCCCATCCCAGCCTCGAAGGACACCTCGTAGTCCTCCTTCGCCTCCTCGTAGTCGGGCTCCCCAGGCATCGGCTCGTCTTCGCCGGAGGCGTCGAAGCCGTCCACGGCGTCCGCGGGCGCCGCGGGGCCGTACGGGTCCGAGGGGTCCGTCTTGTCGTGCACGTCGAAGTCGGGCTCCTCCCGCGGAGAGTTGAACGGGACGTTCGTCGCGCCGGACGCCATGTCCGCGAGGATGTTTCCGGTGACCACCGCGGGGGGCGGGGGAGAGGGCGTCACGGGCGCGGGCACCTCGGGCCCGGGCGTGAACGTGGGCTCGGGTTTGGGCAGCGGGCCCACCGCCGGCTGGTCGCCGTAGATCCACCACACGTAGCCCACGAGCGCGAACGTCAAGAGGAAGATCACCGCCGTGGGGCTCGTCCACGGGTTCTGACTCGCCTCGACCGCCGCTGAGGGTGTTACGACATTCTTCGTCTTGAACGCCGCCGCCTCGACGTCCGGGGCGTCGCCCTGCGCGCCCTCCGCGCCGTACGTCGGCTTGCTCTTGTCGCCCTTGGACCCCATCGTCGCGGAAGTGCGTGACGTGGGCCGCGCGAGCGGATGTGGGGGCGCGCGCCTCGCCCGGCCGCACCGGGCGCACTCGAGCGGATGGGCAGGCTATTTTCGCGTTCGACACTTCGACAGGCCATCGACCGACTCGGTGCGGTGTCGAACTCGATCGGCGCCACCGAGAATTTCGGGCGTGGCGTCTTTTTTTTTTTCGTGGGAACCGAGACCTTCGCCCTTCACTCTCGACCGCCCCGGCTCTCCCGCGCGGCGCAGCATGCAGGGCTTCGACGCCGTGCGCGCGGTGCTCAACCCGTTCTCGCTCGCGCAGCGGCGCAAAGTCCCCGCGGGCCACGGGCGCGGGCGCCAGATCGTCTTCGCCGTGGACTCGAGCAGCTTCAGGTTCGTCCGCGAACACGCGCGGTTTTTTTTCTCGCCGTCGTTGCTTTCGCGAGCGTTGACCCGTGCCCCTCCCGACCGCCCCGGCTTCGTCGCGCGCGCAGCGAGGACGCCGTCCGGTTCGGGCTCGACAACGTCGCGCGCGGCAACGACTCGGTCGCCTGCGCGTGCGTGTACAAGAAGGCCAACCTGCGCTCCCCCGACCTCGGGGCGTTCGTGGACGGCGTGCCCGTCTCCTCAACGCTCGACGAGCGCGCGCGCGTCGAGGCGGAGCGGAAGGACAAGGCGAGGTGCGAGTCGGCGTGCGCTCGATTCGTGGAGGACGCCAAGGCCGCGGGGATCAAGGCTTCGTCCGCGGAGATCCTGAGCTGCGGCGCGAGCGGGGGCGGCGGATCCGTCGCGGAGGTCCTCGAGCGGTACGTCGAGTCCACAAACGCCGACCTGCTGGTCGTCGGAAGCCGCGGCGCCGGATCGTCGCGCGGCGCTCTGCTTCAGCTGATGGGCCTCGGCTCGGTTTCCGAGCACCTCGTCAGGCACGCACAGACGCCCGTCCTGGTGGTCAAGCATCACCACCACGGCGCGAGTCAGACCGAGGTCAACAAAAGCACGGAGAAGAGTAAGACCGAAAGAGGGAAAGAGGACCCGCGCGAGGGGCTAGACGCGGACGCAGAGAAAAAAGAAAGCGCGCGAGACGCGCGCGGTGACGCGTCAAGGGGAAACGACGATTTCCTCGGCCCGCCCGAGCAGGGCTTCGCCAAAGGCACGCGTTGAGCGGGACGCGCTGAAAGGCGCGGACGGCGTTGAAAGGTCAGACAAAGACACAATAGAGACACTTCTCGCTCGGCGCCGCGCGCGAATAAAAAATAAAAAAGCATCCGACCGCGCCGCCGCTACCGCCCGCCTTTCGCGCGTTCCGCCGCCGCGCGCCTCGCCGCCTCGACGCGCGCCCTGAGCGCGTCCGCGGACCCCGCGCGCGCGGTCGCCGCGCGAGGTCCCGAGCCGGGCGCGCCGCGCCGCATCGCGAGCACGGCGCGCGCCGCCGCGGACGCCGACGCGACGGACGCAAGCCGCGTTTGGTTCGGTTCGCTCGCGGCGGCGTCCGCGTTTCGCGGCTCGACGCGCGCGGCGCGCGACGGGCCGAGCGCCCGTCCTAAGGCGGAAGGCTCTTCGTTCGGAGTCTGTTCTTTTTCTTTCGCGGCGGAATCCTCCGCGCGCGCTCTCTGCGCGCGTGTCTCGAAGAAGTCCTCGTCCGCGGGAACCTCTTTGGTTAACACGGAGGGTCCGTCCCGGAACCTCGCGGCGGCGCGCGCCGTCGCCGCCGCGCCCGCCCACGACGCGCGCAAAAAATCGCTCTCCGCGCGAACTTTGGCGCTCGTTCGTTGAGCGCCGTTTCCTTCCACGTCGCCGTCGTCTCGCGACTCGTCGTCGTCGTCGTCCACTCCAGACCGTCGGTCTCGATCAAATCCGATTCGGGAACGGCCGAGACGACCGCGTGACCGTCCGTTTCCTGTGCCGGCGCGCCGGCGGGAAGCGTCCGAGACGTCAACCGCGCGGTTCTCGACGTTTCGAAACGCCGAGTCGTCGTCCTCGTCCTCGTCGCGTTCGTCCTCAGAAACGCCCCCTTGCTCTTCGTCATCGGCTTCGACTCGATCGAGCGCGACGTCCACGTCGGACGCCGCGAGCGCCGGTCGCCCGCGCGCGCGCGAGCCGCGGACGCGAGGAAGACTCGCGTCCGCGTCCGCGTCCGCGATCGCGACGGCTTTCTCCCCGAGAAAAAAACGCGCGGGATCGCGGTTCTCGTCCTCCGCGGCGCCGTCGTCGTCGCCGTCGTCGGCGTCGACGTCGTCTTCGTCCTCCACCACCACACGCATCGCCGAGAAGTTTCGTATCGGCGGCGCGTGTCGTTCGATGTCGTCGTGCTTCTCGCGATGGCTCCCGTGCGGCGTATTCGAAAGCGACCGTTCTTTTTTGGCGGCGCGCGCGGCGCGCGCCGCGCGCGCCGCGTCGCGCGTCGCGAGCGCCTCCGCCTCGTCGTCGGCGCGGCGCGCCTCCAGCATGGCGTCGTCCGCGGCACGCATGTTTTTCAACGTCCGCTCCGACGGGCGGTGCGTGTGCTGCTCTTTGGAAAGGAACCGGCCGAGCATCCAGAGGAACGCGAACGCGACGGCGACGCCGCCGGCGACGAATCCCGTCGAGACGGACGACACGCGTCCGTTCGCGACGACCGCCACAGACGCGTCGACGTCGGTGGCGTTTTGCGCGTCGTTTTGTGTCGACAAATCGTTTGGCGGGGGAGGCGCGAACCCCATCCCCGGCGGGGGAGGTTCGAACCCCGCTCGTGCGACTAAGCCGGCACCCTCCGCGCGGTAGGAGAAGCCCTCCGGCGGGCCGACGTCCGCGCCCGTGATCTCGGCGTCGGCGTCGTCCAGAAGCAGAGCGCCGTCCGCGCCGTAGTAGTCTGAATAAATCGCAAACGGCTCGAGGTAGACGGCGCCGCGCGCGCCGACGTACGCGTCGCGAGACGCCTCCTCGCGAGCCGTGACTGTTTCGTCGAACGTGCAGTAGCGAAGCGTGATGCTCGCGGAATCACCAGCCACGCCACCCCCCAAACCGCCCGCCGCGCAGTTCTCGAACGCCGACCGCCGAACCTCGACGACGCCGGACGAGGCGTGAATCGCGCCTCCGTCGTCCGCGCTCGCGGCGTTTGTAAACGCGCACTCGGTGAAGAGCGCGACGCCTCCCGCGACCGCCACGCACCCGCCTTTTGAGGTGCCGTCTTTGTTCGCGGCGCAGTCTTCGAAGGCGACGCGCGTCGCGGTGAACGCTCCGAAGACGAAGACGGCGCCGCCGTCGGAGGAGGGCGGCGCGAAACGTTTCGCCGCGCCGTTTCTTAACACGACGTTTTCCAAAGTCAGAAAACCGACCGCGCCCACCACGACGTGCCTGGTGAGACTCATCGCGTCGATCACGCACGCGTCCGTGTTGGAACTGCCGCAGGCGCCTCGTATCGAGATGGTCTTCTCGACGGGGGGGAGGGACTCGCCGTCGTCCAGGGACACGTGCGACGTCAAAATCACGACGCGGTCGTCGACGTCGTCGCGCACGTACCCCGCGAGCGCCGCGAGGTCGGACGCGGTCACGGACGCCGCGGCGTCGGGGTCGGCGGACGCGGAGGCGGACGCGTCCGGCGTCTGCGCGAGCGCGCGGCGCGGCGAGGCCCGCGCGGAGAGCGGCGCGAGGGCGGACGCGGTCGCCGGCGTCTCGAGCGCGACACCACCTCCGTCTCTCGCGGAACCGACTTCCCCCAGAGCCCGGGTCGTGTCGTGCGCCTCCCGCGACGAGCACGTCGGGAGGAGACACAGCGCCACGAACGCGGCGGCGAAGAGGCGCGTCGGCCCGCCGAGAACCGGGCGCCTCGAGCGCGAACCCATCGCCGCCGAGGTCCCGACGCGGCGCGCCGCGCTGTGGGCGGACCGAGGAGACATCGGTGAAATCCTTCGGTCGGGACGAGAAAAAACGGCTCCTTTCACAGGCGACTTCGACGCGCCTCTCGACGTGTTTCCTCTCGCCTCTCGCGACACAACGATGGGCGGCGGCTACGTCCCGCCGCACCTGCGCGGCGGTCGCGGCGCGAGCACCTCGGCGGCGGCGAGGGCTCGCGGCAGGAACGCGCGCGCCAGCGACTCGGGTCCCGTCGGCGCCGAGGCGGTGGTCGCCGCCGCGCTCTCGAGCCGAGATGCGGCGGAGAGGAAGTTGTCTCGCGACGGCGCGGTCGCCGCGGCGTCGACGCGCGACGCGCTCGCGGAGGTGTCCCGCGCGATCCGCAGCGCGTTGGAGGACACGACGAAGGACTCGCAGGCGTACTGGACGGCGAACCCGGACAAGAGGCACGACGCGATCCTGGCGCTGGCGGAGTCTCTGTCCTCGACCGCGTCGGCGACGCTCGTCGCCGCGCGCGTCGGCCCGCTGGTCCCGTCCCTGCTCGCCGCCGAGGCCGAGGCGAGCCGCGCGGCCGTCGCGCTGTACAACCAGTCCGTGGAGGTGTTCGAGGGCGTGCTCGCCATGCGCGAGCAGTACGTCAGCGAGCAGAAGGCGAATGCGGCGGCGGCGAAGCGCGACTTCGGCAAACGCCCCGACACACACAGTCACAATCAAACCGCGCAACAAGCTTTGGTGTCGCTCGACGTCGCGACCGTCGCGCGCGCGTCTCTGGCGAACGCGCTCGCGGCGATCGGTGACGTCTTCGTTTGTAACGAAGCGCACGAGCACGCGCTTCCGGTGTTGACGCGCGCCGTGACGACGTACGAGCGCGTCGCGAACGAAGCCGCGCGCCGCGCCGAAAACGCGACCACCGCGCACGACCGCGTCGTCGCGGAAAACGCGGCGCGTCAGATCGGCCGCCACGTCGCGGCGCAGAGCGTTTCGAGCGCCGCGCAGAGACGCGCGCGATGCTCCGCGGCGTTGCTGGACGCGCTCTGGAACTTAGCGGACGCGCGCGGGAAACTAGCAGAGTGTCACGCGGCACGAGGCGCGTTCGACGACGCCGAAACAATTCGCGCAGACGCGTTTGCCGCTTTCGAACACGCCGTCTCGAACGCAGACTCCGCCGCGGGGGACGACCTCGGAGGCTTAGTGTTTGATTTCGGATGCGTCAAAGTGGCGCACGCGCAAACTTTGCTCGAGCGCGCTCGAGTTTTGGCCACGCAGTGGCGGTCGCGGGACGCCGCGAACATTAACGACGCGAGCGCCGCCTGGTCCTTGGCGGAGCGCGACGCGGCGGCGACAACGGTGGTGGACGCCTTCGACCGCGCCGAAGCGGCGGCGGGCGCGGCGTTCGAGAAACTCGCGCGCGCCGCCGAGTTTTCCCCGGGCGACGCGACGCCGCACGTCGCCGCCGGCGAGGCGATGCAGACGCGCGCGGAGGTGATGCGGCGGAAACACGAGTTCGTGATGTTTTTGACCCCGGGGTCAAGCAGGAGTCGTTCGGACGGAGGAACAGACGTGCCGAGTTGGTCACGATCGATTGAGGAAACCGTCGCGTCGCTCGTCGCGCCTCTACGCGCCGCCATCGACCCCGCGGGCGGCGCGTTCGGCGCGGCGCTTCGTGTCGATTCGAAATGCTTCGACGCGCTCGTCGGCGTCGCGGAGTGCCGCGTGGAGATGGGCAAGGTATTCGTTGCGGAAGGAAACGACTCATTATCAGCGCATAAAGAATTCAAAGAGGGCTGGACTTTATACCGCGCCGCGCTCGAGCTCGCCGGCGCGGGCGGCGCCGGGAACGGCGCGCACGTCGCCGGGTCGGACCCGGGCTCGCCGCGCGACCGGCTTTCGTTCGCGTACGCCGCGGCGTGCGCCGCGCACTTAGCGGGCGAGAGCGAGACGTGCGGTGAGATTCTCAAAAACGTCCTTAAATGCGGCGGGTGCACGCCGAGCGCCATCGCCGCGGACGAGGACCTGGTGGGGCTCGGGCCGGGACTCTGG